>Ga0224501_10000713_pt1 | contig 25760 bp, 29 predicted proteins | sample SF_Oct11_sed_USG_4_FD_169105 | JGI IMG/M metagenome (GOLD analysis project Ga0224501, IMG submission 169105) | Sediment microbial communities from San Francisco Bay, California, United States - SF_Oct11_sed_USGS_8_1 | ecosystem: Environmental > Aquatic > Marine > Sediment | place: USA... | reverse complement strand
AATACCGCGGGCTTTCTCCTCGGGCGCGCCGTCAATCTCGTCATACGCCTTGAAATCCTTCGAAAAATACTTCGTGATCGCCGCCGTCAACGTCGTCTTGCCATGGTCCACATGACCAATAGTCCCAATATTACAATGCGGCTTGTTCCGCTCAAACTTTTCCTTTGACATTTTTTCTCTTCCTTCGTCCTGTCATATGTAGAGACACCCGCACACCGGCAGGCAAATTAAACTAATGCTTTCATGTAGAAAACATAAGCCCCCATGTCAACGGGTTTTTGGGGTTTAGGGGAATTATTTTCTGAATTTCCAGAGACTCTTTACGATTGATCAAAAATACTTGCGTTTTTATTCAACACTCTATAAAAAATAATCCATAATACTTGGTCAATATATAGATATAGGGGTTATTAAAATGGATATTGGTAAAATATGGCGAAAAGCACGGGCGCAAAGTTCGCGAATAAATATGATAAACAATATTATAAAACAAACTCACTATGTGGAGAATAGTCATGATAGATCTACAAATGAAGTCAGCCCAGAAGTGTTCATGACCTCACTCAAAACTATTACAGAAGACCCGGATACCACAAAGGCAATTGATGCTTTTATGGAAGATGAACGAGTTACAGAAGACAACCCTGCAAAATGGCCAGTTAATGAATTGGGCTTTTTTTTAATGAAATTAAACTTTTACAGACCTGCCGAAGCCACAGATGATTTTGTTGATCATATGATTTCGAACCAAAATATGAGAAAATGGGCGCAAAAATATCCCATGAAGGCCATGAATCAATTACGGAGTATATCATCAAGTTACCCTGTTACAAAAAGGCACTCTCTTTTAGCGAGATTGGAAAAAGACGAGACATACCTGCCACATATAACGGCCCAGGCATTTGGATCAATAGCAGCTGATTTTTTTGCAAATATGTGTGAAGGCATGGAAGATAATGTCGCTATCGCAAGACTCAGAGTATCTCCCGCTTTTCAGGCCGCGCAATTTAATAATAAGGAATTTAAGGATTTTATTGATCACTTAGAAACAAGAAATCCGGTATTATTGCAAGCCATTAACCCTAATTCAGACTATAATAACCAATTCACTCCATAAGGAAATTGGAGCGGGTGATGGGAATACGCTTCGCTCTTTTGAATAGCCCCTATGGATCTAGACACCTCGATTTTTCCATTTTTGCTGTTTTTCAAAATCGATTGGTGACAGCAATCCGTTTTTACCATGTTTTCTTTTCGGATTGTAGAAAAATTCTATGTAATCGAACACATCATCGCGTGCGTCTTTGCGCGTAGCATAGGTTTTACGCCTAATACGCTCTCGTTTCAAGAGCTGGAAAAAACTTTCTGCCACAGCATTGTCATAACAATTCCCTTTGCGGCTCATGCTCATTTCCAAATTATGCTTGGCAAGAAAAGCTTGCCACTCATGACCGGTGAACTGGCTACCCTGATCGGAATGAATGACGACTCGGTGCTTTGGCTTTCGGCGCCAAACCGCCATCAACAAGGCGCTAAGCACCAGATCCATTTGCATCCGAGATTGCATAGACCAACCCACCACGCGCCGTGAATACAGATCAATAACGACCGCTAGATACAGCCAGCCTTCATGCGTCTTGATATAAGTTATATCGGTTAAGGTGTCTAGATCCATAGGGGCTATTCAGTTGAACCAGTGTAGGGTTGCCCTGGTGGTTTTATACTTCTTAGAAAATAAACAAAAGGCATTTTACTATCAGGCACTTTTCTTTTTTAATTAGATATCAGGATAAGCATCTACATACCCGTGTACTCAAAACTCTATCTATGGTATCAAATCAATCCAAAAATCTTCATCTAGAAATTCGGCAGGATAATTATCATTTGAATGAAAAAAATCTAATGAGTCAAAGTTACCTAATAAAACACCAAACATTACATAAGTCTTTTCTTTACTACTTAAACTGGTTACTATAGCAAACAACCATAATACACTTATATCAAGTTTAATCTTCTAAAGGAGCTTATAAAACAGTGCAAAAAAAGTTTAAACCTAAACCAAGAGCTGATGAAGTAGATAAATATGTTGCTAATAATATTAAACAATTAAGGCTTATGAATGGCTACACACAAGAATACGTTGCCAATGAAGTTAAAGTGACCTTTCAACAATTTCAAAAATATGAAAAGGGAATAAATAGAATCAGTGCCTCGCGATTATATTCACTGTCAAAGACGCTGGATGTTGATGTGAATGAATTTTTTCTAGGTTTAGATCGAAAATCAGAAAATAACAATTTTTCTGGCCAATGCTCAGATTTATCGAGAGATAAAGAAGCTATGGAACTATTTAAGGACTTCAAAAATATTTCAGATCCAAAAGTTAAAGAGGCCATTATAAAAATGCTTAAATCTGTATTAAAAGAATAATACGAGAGAGAGAGAGTGTGTGTGTGTGTGATGATTTCATTAGAGACGTTTATAGAAGAAACGAATAGAGCGAAAACATCAGAAGAAATATTCTTATTATATCAAAAAGCATTAAAGCAATTTGGCTATGATGGAATTTGTTATTGCCTAGTAACAGACCATCCAACATATGGGTTAAAAGCCAATCATGGTGCTATGCAAAATTATCCAGATGAATGGATAAAGTATTATTCTCAAAATAAGTACAAGGAAATCGATCCTGTCTTACAATTTTGCTTCAAAACAAATCAAATTTTTTCATGGGACGCACTAGTAAATAGCAAAGAACTTGCAAATGATGAAAAATTATTAATGAACGAAGCCACAGAAGCCAAACTTTTAGATGGTCTCGCTGTCCCTATACATGGTGTAAACAATGAACTTACAGCTATAGGATTAGCTAGCACGTCAGGTAATGCAGAAATCAACAAAGATAGTATGAGCATTATACGGGCATTATCAATCCAATTTCACATAGCTTATGCAGAAAAAGAGGCAGCCTTATCCGAAGCAGAAAGAATAACTATCTTGAACAAACAAAAAAATCTTTCCTTGAGCGATCGGGAACGTGAAATATTACTGTGGGTTTCAGAAGGGAAAAGTGATCCTGTGATTGCCGATATATTGGGAATATCTTATCCCACAGTCAGGTTCCATATGAATAATATATTCCGAAAACTAGAAGTGAATGAACGAACTTTGGCTGTCGTTAAAGCCATTAGGCATGGCCTCATATTACCTACATATTTGAAAAGATTTTAAATACCCCTATCAGATTTGTTAGGTGATGTTTTGGATAAATTTTTGTATCTCCAAATGTAAAGAAAGGATGGAGATACTAAATGGTAGAGTGTGTGACATTAGAAACCAATCATTTATTCGAAGGGAATCCTCTTAGTGCCCAACACAAACTAAGATATGAATCCATTACAAAACGTAACAATTGGAATGTGCCATTTGTCAGGGACATGGAATATGATAACTATGATAATCCTGCCAGCTATTATCTCGTAAACCGTAATTCTTTTGGAAGAGCCACAGGAGTTTCACGTTTATGTTCAACATCCCGCCCCTACATGCTTGAAGAGCATTTTCCTCATTTAATTTCAAAAAGGCCAATCCCTAAAGATGAGAGTATTTGGGAAACGACCAGATTTTGTGTAGATCATAACTTACCCCACAATGAACGAAAAAGAATTCTGCACAAACTGGTTATCGCCAAACTGGAATTTGCATTAGATAGAGATATTAAGGAAATCGTTGCTGTCACCTATCCAGTATTATGGAGAACTATTTTTATTGATTCCGGCTGGCCCGCAGAATGGCTAGGTGAAGTCTGCAAAAGTGATGAGGGTTTGAAGATCGTAGCAGGAAGTTTAAAAGTATCGCAAAAAACATTAGCTAATGTTCGCAAGACAACAGGAATTAAAGAGAAACTCATCCGTTATGGTCAAGAAAAATCTGTCCAACAACTAACGAACAGAGGAGCAGCATGAAAATGTCTTTTAAAAATCAAAAAAAGAAAAATGTAAGAGAAGAAGAGAAAGGTACTCGATCAAATATTTTGTTATCTATAGAATATTTAATGGAAGAGGCAAAAAGGGACGGCGATTTACAACTCTATCAGATATTAAAAACCACTCACCATTTTGGAAAAACAGCATCTCCTTCTAAGAAGATCACTATATCTAAAGAGATGATGGACGATGAGAAAACTAAATTAGCTGTTTTCTTTTATAAATTTTTAAGTGCCCCTGAATCTGTTCAGAAAGAATTTGTATCAATAATTGAATCTATAGATAGTACAGAAGATTAAGAAATTTTAGAAAGAAAGGACGACATTATGAAAACCTTCGTTACTGTAAACATAGCCTTTTTATTACTACTTATTGGCTCAGTATCTCCTCAAATAGATTTTCTCCCTTTTGTCTCTTGATATGATCGTATCTGGCTGGCATTTCATAACCGTAGGAATCCTTGATCTTATTGATTGCTGTAACACAGTCATGGATAGCCTTATCCGTCGATTGTTCAGGCAATAATTCCCTCAAATCCCCTTTCAGCTTATCCAGCAGATTAGAAAACTCGTAATCTATTTGCACAGATAATATTCTGGCTTTGCCTAAATCCTGCGTATTCAAACCTATCCAGATTTCTTTACAGGGAAGAAGAAAGTGCAGATTTCTTGGAAATGATTTACGAAAATAGTAGTAGCCTTTACGGCTGTATAAATGACGTTCAATACCCTTCATGCTGTAGCAATTACCAAAAAGGGTAAGTTCGAAGATTAATGGAAAGCCTTCTGAACCTTGACCCTCGGAGCGAAGAGAAGAGCGGTTGGAGCGGGTGATGGGAATCGAACCCACGTGTTCAGCTTGGAAGGCTGACGTTCTACCATTGAACTACACCCGCTCATGGACGTATAAAATCACGTAGAATTACGATGTATTCTTTTTGAAGCAAAAAATCAAGAACGAGTTTCATAAAAAAACGAATCCAAAGACGTCATCGCCTGAATCTGCTTCTTGCAGATTCTAGGGCGATCCATAAACATCACTAGATTCCCTTAGAATTTGTTTACACAAATTCAGGGAATGACGTGAAGAGAGTAATGTTAGAGCAAAAAATCAAGAACCAAAAGCCAGAAAAAACATCAGGACTTATAATCAAACTTCAGGGGTAGATGGAAAACCAGGACAAGAGCACTTTCCCCCACCACCTTGCTGGCAATCCTGACCATCCGACTCAACATTCACACTTAAACCAAGTAACTTAATAAATTCCATTTGATCCTCAGGCAAATAACCTTTCGATTTCACAACGAAGTAATTCCCTTCATCATATTTTGTTACATCACCACCAAGATCATTAAAAAATTTTATAATATCTTCTTTTAATTCGTAACTAGGCAAAGAGCCATTTTGTTTTGATATTTTATAAATCGGCATTTTTACTTTTCCTCTTTAAATTTTACGTATTAATATCCGAAACATGCAAAATATACAAGAAAAACTCTTCCCTTTTTATGCCAATTCGCTAGACTGCAAACCCCGTGGGTCACACACTCACATTTCCTCTCCCCTTAAGGGGAGAGGGTTAGGGAGAGGGGAAAATAACTACAACCCTCCCCCTTACCCCCTCCCTTATAGGGAGGGGGAGAAGAAATAAAAAATGATAGGTGCAAAGAATAAATATGTTTCCGGAACTTGATACTAACGTTGATTTGGAAGAAATCTCGAAAAAAGCCCTGAAAGTCTGGGAGGAGAATAAAATCCATAAGTTCACCCCCAATTCGGGCAAACCCGTCTTTTCCGTGGACACACCCCCGCCTTATGTCTCGGCCTCACATTTGCACGTAGGCCACGCCATGTCCTATACACAGGCCGAAATTATTGTGCGCTATAAACGCATGATGGGCTTCGAAGTGTTTTACCCTATGGGCTTTGACGATAACGGCCTGCCGACCGAGCGCCATGTCGAGCAAGTCCATAACATCAAGGACAAATCCCAGATCAGCCGCTCGGATTTCCGCAAGCTTTGTGTGCAGGAAACCCAAGCAGGCGCGAAAACCTACGAAGAACTCTGGCGCGCTTTGGGGATTTCCGTGGACTGGAATTTGCGCTATTCCACGATTGACGAGCGTTGCCAGCGCGTAGGCCAACTTTCCTTTATCGATCTTTATAATAAAGGACTGATCTACCGCGCCGAAGAGCCTGTGCTTTGGGATACGAAGTTCCAAACCGCCTTAGCCCAAGCTGACCTCGAAACCATAGAGCGCAAAGGCAAGCTCTTTGATATCGAGTTTAAGGCCGAAAGCGGCGATCCGCTGGTGATTTCCACCACAAGACCGGAACTTATTCCCGCTTGTGTGGGTATGTTCTTCAACCCCGAGGATGAACGCTATGCGCATCTAAAGGGCAAAAACGCGATTGTGCCGATCTTTGGACATAAAGTGCCGATCCTGACCTCGGACAAGGTAGAAAAGGAATTCGGAACAGGATTGATGATGGTGTGTACCTTCGGAGATAGCGAAGATGTCGAGAAGTGGAAAGAAAACAATCTCGACACCCGTATTTGTATAACCCAGAACGGCAAGATGACCGAGCTTGCGGGCGAATATGAAGGCCTGCAAATTGTCGAGGCCAGAGCCCGCATTATCAAAGATTTGAAAGAACAGGACCTCGTTAAGGGCGAGAAGACCGTTAATCAAAGCGTTTCTGTGGGCGAGCGCTCCGAAGTGCCTGTGGAATTCCATATGGCGCCGCAATGGTTCATCAAGGTTCTGGACCACAAGGAGCGTTTTAGAAAGCGCGCCGAGGAACTGGAATGGTTCCCCGATCACATGAAAGTGCGGCTTTATAACTGGATTGACGGACTGAAATATGACTGGAATGTCTCGCGCCAGCGTTATTACGGCGTCCCCTTCCCGCTTTGGTATGTGACCGATAAAGACGGCAAGATCATAGATACTATCATTGCCGACGAAGCCGATTTGCCTGTTGACCCAATGGAAATTGATCCGCCGCAATGGGCGAAGGAAAAATTCAAGGATTATACGATTGTCCCCGAAACCGATGTGATGGATACATGGATGACCTCCTCGGTCAGCCCGCTCATCAATGCGAATTGGAAGTCCTTAGATCAGGATTTGACCGCCAGCGGTATTTACCCAATGAGCCTTCGCGTGCAGGCGCATGAGATCATCCGTACTTGGCTGTTTTATACGATGATCAAGAGCGAATATCACACAGATAGCCTTCCTTGGGAAGCGGCAATGATTTCCGGCTGGGGCTTGAATGAACAGGGCAAGAAAATCTCCAAACGTTCGCTGGAGCAGGAAACCGATAAGGATGGCTATAACCGCTTTAATCCGGATAATCTGATCGAGAAGTACGGCGCGGATGCCGTTCGGTATTGGGCTGGTGGTGCGAAGCTGGGACAGGATTTGCGCTTCTCGGAAAAAGAGATCAAGCGCGGTAAAGCTGCCGTGACCAAGCTCTGGAATGCTGCGCGCATGGCCTTTACCTATATGAAGGATTTCGACTATGCGAAGGATGCTGTGCCCCTTAAAAACCGCACAATCGAAGATCAATGGATTATTGCCGAGTTGCAAAAAATCGCCCTTGAGGCCACGGGGCACATGGAAAAACTCGATTACGCCGCCGCAAGAAATATCATCGACCGCGTCTTCTTTATGACCTATTGCGATAATTATCTGGAAATGATCAAACTGCGTTTCCAAGAAGATAGCCAGTGGAGCGAAGGGGAAATAAAATCCACGCAAAGCACCCTATTCGAGGCGACAAGAATGCTGCTCGGTCTGTTTGCGCCGTTCATGCCCTTTGTCACCGAAGAGCTTTATCAGGCAGCCTCCAAGTTCGGCGAGGATTCCCTTTCATTGCACGTCAGCGCTTGGCCGAAACCGGAGAGCTTACACGAGGTTACGGATAAGGATGATATCGAGTTTATCCTCTGGGCCTTGGCGGAAACCCGCAAGATAAGATCGGAGCAACAAATCGGTGCAGGCGCTATTTTGGAAGTTGTCACTCTGGAATTCACCGAGGACAGCGATTTAGAAAATGCAAAACGTCTGGAGAAATCTATTCAGACCGCCATCCGCGCGAAAGAAATATCCGCACAAAAAGGACCGGAAAAGAAAATCTCTGATGTGGTAGCCCCTAAGAAGGATGCGGCTTAATCCCTAACCTCCACTCCGTCATTACACGGCTTGTCCGTGTAATCCATAGATTGCACGCATTTTATTACACGTTTTATACGTGTAAAAAGCGTGCAATGACGATTAGTTTTTTCCATCGAAGCTTTGGCGAAGGCGGAAGCCGAGGGATCTTTTAGATTCCTCCATGCCCCCGCATCAAGTACGGGGTTAGTCGGAATGACATTAGTATGGGAATAGCGAATAGCTTCTTGTCATTACACTGCCGTGACGTTATATTCCGCTCATGAAAATTTTGCATATCATTGCTGGTGCCGAACACGGCGGCGCAGAGACATTTTCTCTGGATGCCATGAAATCCCTTCACGAGGAAGGATGCGAACAATATGTTCTGTGCCGCCCTTTTGAACACAGGATTCAGGCCTTAAAAGATAGAAATATCGAATATCTGCCACTAACCTTCAACAGGTTTAAAAAACTACAAGAGAAAAAAATCATTCGCAAGGCAATCGAGAGATTTCAGCCCGATCTGGTTCATTGCTGGATGAACCGTGCGGCCTCTTTCATGCCAAAAAATACAAATATTCCGGTTTTAGGTTGGTTTGGCGGGTATTACGACCTGAAAAATTACAAAAATTGTGATTTTTATATGGGTGTTACAAAAGGCATTGTAGAGCATATTATAGAAAAAACCGGCAACCCTGACAGAAGTTTTCTGGTTCATACTTTTGGAACTTTGGAAAAAGACCCGCCTGTTTTCCGTAAAGATTTTGATATTCCGGAGGACGCCAAAACTGTTTTGCTTTTATCACGAATGCACTGGAAAAAAGGCGTAGATACACTCCTGCAAGCCGCACAAAATCTGGATGATGTTTATTTCCTTTTGGCCGGAGACGGGCCGGATTTAGAAAAATTTAAGACGTTATCTCGGGAACTTGATGTTCAAAATCGAGTGCGTTTTTTGGGATGGAGAAATGACAGATCTGCGCTTTTGAATCTTGCCGATGCGTGTGTCTTACCTTCCAGATACGAGCCTTTTGGAACAGTTATCGCGGAAAGCTGGTATGCCGGAACGCCCTTGGTTGCAACCAAAGCTGCGGGAGCAAAGCAATATGTAACTCACGAATATGACGGCTTGCTCAGCGAAATTGATGACGTAAATGCTCTGACCGAAAATCTCAAACAGGCACTATATAACGAGCCCCTTAGAAAAGAGCTTATTCAAAATGGCCGGAAAACCTATGAAAGCTTATTTAGCAAAGACGTCGTTACAAAATCTTTATTGAGCGCCTACCAGAATATAATTGGGACAGGAATCCCTGAAACCTCATATGTACGTCAGGAACTACCAAGAAAATCCAGAGTGCGGTAGTGACGAAAAAGGATGCGGCTTGATCTCCTATTGTCATTCCGACTAACCCCGCACTTGATGCGGGGGCATGGAGGAATCTTTTTAGATCCCTCGACTTCGCTCGGGATGACATTTTTCCCTCACCCTGACTTTTGCGCGTCTTTCCTCCTCCCCCAAAGGGGAGAAAGACCAAAGGAGAGTGGCACCTAAGTCGCCTTCCTGAAGCTTGCCTTCATCTTGGCTTTCAGGCGGGCCATTTTCTCTTTGCGGTTATTATTCTGCTCAGCAGCTTTAATACGCTTATCATGGCTCGAGAACTCTTCCTCTCCATAGTCAATAGCCGAATTTTTCAGCCTTGCATTATGCGAAGCCCGTACAAGCTTATACGGCTCGCCAATAGCCGGAAGTCGAACATCATCGATAAAACGGCAATCAAGCTTTATCGCCCCGTAGCCTATAAACCACCCCATCAGCCCGTGATCAACATGCTCGGCGCGGATATCCTCCAGATCCACCTGATCGACATTCACAAAGATCAGCCCCCTCTTATGAATAATCCTCTGGCTGGTCAGCGCAATTTCGGTCGAGATATAAATCAGGAAATACGGCCAGAATACAGCCAAACCAACACCAAACATCATAGCCGGAAACGGCGTAAAATACTGGTCGAATGTGACCCAGCGCAAATTGACATCCAGCAACAATCCGTAATTATATAAAATCTTTGATCCTGCATATTTGAACAAAACAAATTCAATGAGAAACCCGACTGCGGTCATCAAAAGCAACCAGAAGAAACCTTCCGCCAGATAAATCCAGTGCGGCCTACGCAGCGAAATGAGCTTTTCATTGTGCCCGATCAGTTTTTCTGTTTTATACATCTCAGTGCCTCATATGTTTGCGAAGATTATGATACTGATACACAATAAACGAAATGACAAGGATCAATTAAACAGACCGCATCCTGACTTGCGTCGGGATGCACATAATAAAATCAATCAACGGGTAAAATCATGTGTGTTTTTTATACCGGAAGATATAGCACCCAACAAAACCGGATCCTTCGCATTTAAATAATCAATAAACTCACTATTTTCTGCCCCTGCCTGAAAAGCACGTGATGCCCTGAACCTTGCCACAGCCAGATCATCACTCATGCCTTCTCTCATTTGTACAAAAAAATCTGCTGCAAAATCTCCTTGCGAATTTCTAATCACAGGCGGTAAAAAATTTTTATCCTTTTCAAGGGCTGCAAGCACGGAAAGTTTATCACTATCTTTTATATGTCCTGCCATATTGTACAAAAAATATGTCATGCCGGCACCATATTTCTCGGCATATTTACGTGTAATAGGATTACTTTGAATATGTTCTGCTAATTCAACGGCACTTTCCTGAGGCATATAAAATTGAACCCTGTGAGCCAGAAAATGACCAAATTCAGAAACCACACGAAACATTGGTGAGGTATCTTTTCCCTCATCTTCCGCAAATAAATCAAATAATCTTTTTGTTTCAGGATCTTCGGTAACAGATTTTATCGCAGACATAAACTCATCGGGAGTTACTGGCTTATCCCGATAAAGATAATTACAAGTGTTCTGCATCTTTTTATAAAACTCCGTCACCGCTTTATAATTTGAAATCTTATTCCATAAACTAACTAAACCCATATTTACCCCTTATAATTTGCATAAAAGTTTTCGATAATCCTCTTTGTAAAATATTTACAGAATCATTGCAAGTTTGATGATAGGCCCATACCCGCCTGTCATTTCGACTAAGGCAAAGCCGCATGGAGAAATCTTATCCCCATCAACATGATCAGATTCCTCCACGCCCTTACGGTCGGTCGGAATGACAATATAGTCCCGTGGTCTTCTAATCTGGGTGTGATAAAAAACCAAGCGCCGCAGGCATAAAAAACTGAAATTATTGCTTTTATTCGTCTTTAGGTTCTGTTGATCCACTTACAAGTTTCTCGCAAAGACCTTGCGGCATTTTGATCCACTCATTCGGATCATTATCCACCTTTGAAAATCCCGCGCAGGAATGCTTGTTTGCCTTGCTTGCACAATCGTTTCGTCCGGCTTTCACAACGCCATAACATTTTTCCATGCCGTCCCCTTTGCGCGGCTCCTTATGTGCCTCCGCATTTTGTACGCTCAAAATTGCAGCAGCAATAATGCCGGTAGTCGTCATAAGTTTTGTGGTTTTCTTTTTCATGGTTTTGTCTTCTCCAAAGGAAGTTTGAGTTTCCACTGCATGAGCGCAGCATATAAAACAGGAATAAGAATCAATGTTAAGATCAAAGTGCTGATCATCCCGCCAACCATCGGCAGAGCAATGCGGCGCATGACATCTGATCCGGGGCCGATGGTCAGGAAAATCGGGATCAGGCCAAGAATTACAGTGCTCACTGTCATAAGTTTTGGCCGCAGCCTTTGAATAGCGCCGTGCCGTACATTTTCTAGCAGATCTTCAAATGTTTCCGGCCAGTGTTCACGCATTTGCTGATCAATATAAATCAGCATGACAATAGCTGTTTCTACGGCTATTCCCGCCAGCGCAATAAAACCAATAGCAACCGCCACGGAAAGATTATATCCGGCAAGCCACACCCACCACACACCGCCAATAACACCGAAGGGAACAGAGAGCATAATCAAAAGCGTACGATCCCACCTGCCAAAATGCAGATACAAAAGCGTCAGAATAATAAATAACGTCGCCGGAATAGCCAGCTTTAGACGTTCATTGGCTTCTTGCATTTGCTCGAACTGGCCGGAAAGTTTCAGTGTGTAACCTTGCGGAAGGTCAAGGGTTTTCAAGGCCTTTTGCAAATCTGTAATATAAGAGCCTATATCACGGTTCTCAATATCCACGAACACCCACCCATTCAAACGTGCATCTTCCGAGCGGATCATTGCCGGTCCGTCGGCGATGCGTATATCCGCCAAATCCGCAAGAGGAATATGTGCGCCTTGCGGGGTTGGAACAAGAATATTTTCAAGATCATTTACATGCTCCCTGAATGGGCGGTCATAACGCAACATAACAGGATAACGTTCACGCCCCTCAATGATCTCATCAAGTTGCATACCACCCAAAGCGGTTTGGATAACACGCTGCACGGTTCGAACAGAAATACCGTAACGTGCAATTTCACGGCGATTTGGCTCAATTTCGATATATTTGCCGCCAACAACGCGGTCTGCAATGGCACTGCGCGTACCCTCAACGTCACGCGCCAGCACTTCGATATCTTTCGAGATTTTATCAATCATCATCAGATCAGGCCCCGATATCTTAATACCTACGGGCGTGCGAATACCGGTGGTGAGCATATCCAGACGGATTTTAATCGGAAAGCCCCAGCTATTCATCATACCGGGCAAACCTACCCTTTTATTCATTTCTGCAATCAGTTTTTCCGGTGTCATGCCGGAACGCCACTGCGAACGAGGCTTTAACTCAATCCACGTTTCGATCATGGCCAAAGGCGCCGGATCTGTTGCCGTATCGGCGCGACCTGCCTTACCGAAAGCTTGTGCAACTTCCGGAACTGTCATGATCTGGCGATTGGTCACTTGCAATATCTCCCGTGCTTTGGTGATCGAAACACCCGGTAAGGTCATCGGCATATAGAGCAATCCTCCCTCATATAAGGGAGGCATAAACTCACTACCCAGTTTCGAGGCTGGAAATGCCGTGCTCACAAGCGCAGCAAGCGCTATAATGATGGTAACTTTACGGGCCTTTAAAGCAATATTCAAAATCGGACGATAGAGCGCTATAAAAAAGCGGTTGATCGGGTTATCCTCTTCACGTTTTATCTTGCCTTTGATAAGCCAGACCATAAGAACAGGAACAATTGTTACAGATAAGAAAGCCGCCGCCGCCATGGCATAGGTTTTCGTGTAAGCCAACGGCGTAAACAATTTTTCCGACTGCCCTGTGAGCGCAAAAACAGGAAAGAAAGAAACAGTAATAATCAAAAGCGAGAAGAACAGTCCGGGTCCGACTTCTTTTGCGGCCTGAATTATTGCAGCTTGTTTTTCTTGTGCGCTCACTTCCGGTTTCATATTAGAAAGTTTTCTATGAGCATTCTCGACCATGACAATGGACGCATCAACCATCGCGCCAATCGCAATCGCAATACCGCCCAGTGACATGATATTAGCCGTAATCCCTTGTGCACTCATAATGATAAAAGCAACCAAAATCCCCAGCGGTATCGTAATAATAGCAACCAGAGAGCTTCTTGCATGGAAAAGAAAGAGAAAGATCACAAGCGCAACCATCAGACTTTCTTCAATCAGCTTGTCTTTCAGGTAATCCACCGAGCCTTCAATCAAAGTACTGCGATCATAAACAGCCCTTATCTCGACACCCTCCGGCAAGCCCTGCCTGATGATGTCAAGACGCTCTTTCACCTCATGAATAACATCCAAAGCATTGGCCCCCGGGCGCATCACGATAATGCCGCCCACAGCCTCCCCTACTCCATTTAGCTCTGTCACACCGCGCCTTATGGCTGGGCCTTCGACTACACGGGCGACATCGCCAACTGTGACAGGCGTTCCATCTTTTGTTTTTAGGGCCGCGATCATCAAATCTTCCGGCTTGCCGACATAGCCAAGAGAACGGATCAAATATTCGCTCTCCGCCATTTCCAGCGTGCGCCCGCCTGTTTCCTGATTGGCACCGCGAACCGCTTCTATCACCATAGGCAAGCTTATATCAAAAGCACGAAGTTTAACGGGATCAACCAGAACCTGATATTCTTTGACAAAACCGCCAACGCTCGCGACTTCTGCCACGCCGTCAATCGTAGCCAGTTCATAGCGAATAAACCAGTCTTGCAAACTCCTTAACTCGGACAAATCATGCTGGCCTGTACGATCAAACACAGCATATTGAAAGACCCAGCCAACACCCGTGGCATCAGGGCCTAATTCAGGACGCGCACCTTCCGGCAATTTGCTGCTGACCTGCGAAAGGGATTCCAGAACGCGACTGCGCGCCCAATACATATCTGTTTTATCTTCAAATATGATATAGACAAAGCTTGTTCCGAACATGGAAAAACCGCGCACAACTTTGGTTTTTGGCAAACCAAGCATTTGCGTGGAAAGCGGAAAAGTAATTTGATCTTCAATAACTTGCGGCGCTTGTCCGGGCCAATCTGTGCGGATAATAACTTGCGTATCCGACAGATCAGGGATCGCGTCCAATGGAATCTTTTGAATGGAAACAATACCGGCAACAAGCAAAGCAAATGCGCCAAGCATCACAAAGAAACGGTTGCCAACCGACCAGTCTATGATCTTGGCTGCAAAGCTTTTGGATGGATCGTGAATCTGATTAGTGGACATGACCTGATGCCTCCTGCTTTGGCTGCTCTGCCATACCACCATGATCATGCCCCATCGCAGCCATACCGCCTTTTAGGTTGCTCTCCGCATCCAGCATAAATTGACCAGAAGTAACAATATTCTGCCCGTGTGTCAGACCGGCTTTTATTTCCGTCAAACCGTTAGATGTGATGCCTGTTTCAACCATCACAGGGCGAAAATACCCGTCACGGACATTTTCCATCACATAAGCCCCCATAGCACTATATAAAACAGCTTCCGCAGGAACAGCCAAACGACTTTTAGGCTCTGCATCGAAAAGCACATCAACGTAAGTATCCGGCTTTAATAAACCATCAGGATTATCAAGGATAAGCCGAACTGCAACAGTGCGCGTCTTTGGATCAGTCACAGGGTGGATAAAATCAATAATTGTCTCATAATCTTCGCCTGTTTCGGGAATTATAACTTTGGCATTCGTGCCAACCGATAAAAACTGGGCCTCCCGCAACGGCACATCCACATTCACCCAGAGCTTTGAGAAATCCTGAAGCGCCATAATATTGCCCCCCTCATTCACATGTGAACCTTTTCGAACAGAAAGCTCGGTTACAGTGCCATCAGCAGTCGCATAAAACGGCGTTTTTTCAAGAAAATCACCTTTTTTCTTTAACTCTTTTATGGCTTTTTCGTCCATCCCGTAAAGGCGAAGCTGTTGCTCGGCATTTCCGATGCGCGAATTCAGAAGATAATCTGACTGCGCCCTCATAAGATCGGGGCTGTAATAGGTGAAAAGCAAATCACCCTTTTTAACCGCATCACCAAGTGCATCAACCGCCAGATCAACAACCCACCCTTTCGCCCGCACATCTACTGCATATTCAAGACGGGTGCTTGGCGCTATCTTCCCATAGGCACGAATGTTTTTGCCAAATGTATGATGCTCCACTTCTGCGGTTTTGACGCCAAGAGCCTGCACATAAGAAGGATCAATTTTAAAAGCTCCTTCCGGTGCCTTGCCTCCATGACTTTCATGACTGTCACCATCTTGCATTTTATCCATTTTAGGCACAAGACTCATACCACAGATCGGGCACGTATCGCCTTCATTGCCGCTAATATGCGGGTGCATAGGACAGATATAGGCGTTTTCGGCTGCAAAGGCCTTTGGGGTAAAAACAAATAGTAATAATAAAAAAACGAATATGCGCATAATTGCTCCTTAATCTTTTGGGTAAACCTCTAAAGAAAAAGGTTGGTATTATATGCGCAATCTTTGTGTTGTCAGGATAATAGATGGGTTTAATCGCAAAATATCCGGCCAGTCCGGCGGCCCGCGAATATCATGGCTTGAGTTTGGCGCAAGACTAATATCGCTCAGCAGACCAGCCCAAACATATTCAACTTTCTCCAGTGATTGATCCGGTTGGAAATCATGACTGACATCTTGCTGAAATAAATCAACCCCCATGCAATCCTTAAACATCATAGGGGCTTTAGTCTTGTCATCGCCGGATTGATGGCACGGCATATCCGCCGCTTGCGCCTTTTGCATCGGACAAAAGCTCATCGCACACGCCAGAGACGGCGTGAACATAATAAGCATCAATAATCCAAGTACATAATTCTTCATTCCAGCCATAATACACTATTCGTCTTAAAAATGGTTAAAGTTTCTAAGATTTTATCGATAATGCTTTTTTAAGCAAGATATCTATCTAACACCCGCAGCCATTTGCTGTGTTTGCTGTGCATTTTGAGTATTGTAAAGATCAAATTCACGCTGCTGCTGTTCAAGCCATAGCTTACGATCTATTTCCGCAGCGGCCTCCCTCGCCTTTTTATCAAGCTGGTTTAATTCTTCATCCCGTAATTTCTGCATACCGTCGGGATACCTGCTCTCAAGCAGATTAATCGCTGCGACAGGAGTCTCTGAATTCGTAAGATAACCATAGCCTTGCCTATATTCAACCGGATCCATTTCATTATAAGGGTCATTAATCCGTTCAATGAGTTGTGATGCTTCTGTATAGGGTCCATTTATTTCACCCTCCGTCGAAGCCAACCACTGCGCATCATCACTCATAACGAGATCAGGATTGCCTGTAGGAATTTTCGGCAACATCTCCTCTGGTAATTCCCCGCCAAGGCGGTATTTGAGCACTTCAAGATTAGGAGGCAGGATGTCTGTATCAATTCTGGTCGCCGCGTTAAGCGCCGCAGCATCATAACCGGCATAGAGTGCCGCCCTTTCCTCATCACGCCTTGCGTCATAAAGGGCAAGGATTTCAGGATCAGGCGTAATCGCTTGCTGTGCGGCCAAATCTGCTTCAAGCTGCGCCGCCGGATAACGATGCTCTGCGATAATCTTATTAACATAGGGCCGCGCCATATTATCGACAATACGCGCACCCCCTTCGCAGCCAGCCGCTCCCGTGACGATAGACCCCCAACCACCACCGCCGAAGGCGCCTAATATTCCGCCGCCGCCACAACCCACAACGCCGGGTGTAACCTTAACAAACTCTTCAAATGCGCCATCTTTATCACCATGCACCGCCATCATTCCGGCATCCCAATATTCCGGCTTTACCGTTTCAACCATAGCCTCTCCGGCCTGCGCAGGACTTCCTCCCGAAAAAAGAGTTAACCCGCCAGCCGTTATTGCTAAACCGCCGGTAAGTAGAATGCCCTTACCTTCAATTAAATTCAACTTCACATCCGTAGCATCGGGCTTATAAGTAAGAGTCTGGGCATCGGGTTGGGAAACACTCGAAAATTGCGCGGTCGGATCAAACGTAACGCGAAAAGGCGCTTGCTGCCTGTGATCCCATTCAGGATTCATATATTCATTAAGACCCGTATCATGGACGGCAATATTACTGCTTAAACGCGCATCCTTGGATAAAGCTGATTGTATAGAAGCATCATCAGCACTAATGGGCATGTCAGAGCGTTCAATTTTTTGTATGTCTTCCATTAAAGCATGAGTATGCTCCTTAATATCCCAAAGCTGTGAAGGCATAACCTGTGCTTCAACAATATGGCCATTAGTCATACGGATATTGGTATTGAAATTACGAAGCCCTGTCTCCATTGGTTCAAAAACATTATCCTTGACGCGGACAATCTCAAATTTATCTTCCAGCGCCTCTTGCACACGCAATAATTCTTCCGGTGTATCCGCCGTGAAGGTCCCGCGCACAATATCGGCGATTTCATTGACGTTACCACCATAGTCAGATTGAATTTTTGCTTCAATACGATCAATAGTTTTAAGAGAGCCAGCATGGAACATAACGCTTCCAAAGCCTCTTGGGTTTTGCTCTTTAATATCATCAAGAAAGCGGTTCATTGCTTGATCATAATCAGGCTTTGTTTTTGCGGCTTGTTCAAGTAATTTTCCCTTATCTTCGGTAAGTTGGTAAGGTTTTTCACCTTTAGCTCTGTTTTCCATCTCTCACCTCTTGTTGTTCTTGTGCTTTACGGTTAACTTCTTCGAAAAGCTTTTCGTAGTAATCACGGTTTTTTTGAAACTCTTCATTACTTTGTCTAGTCATCTCTATCCGCTCCGGCGTCCAATAGGCCAGATAGTCATCACAAAGCTTGTAAAATTCCTCTTTAGTAACATGTTTCGCATCACCCTCTGCATCTCTCTTAATCATTAGAAAATGATTGCTTGGCTCAAACTCTTTTGTTTTGTAGCTCAAATTTTGAGACCCAATCCATTTACCTTTTTCATCAAGAAGAACTTTGACGGGTATATGGGCATAAGTATAATAATCTACTCTGCATTCCATCCCCTCATGGTGAAAGGCTGTATCGGGGTGTTCTCGCTCTGAAAATTTCATTTCATTCCTCCCTGCGTTTCAACAATATGGCCATTGGGCATGCGGATATTGGTATTGAAATTACGAAGGCCACCGCCCATGGGTTCAAAAATATTATCCTTAACGCGAACAATCTCAAATTTATTTTCCAAGGCGTCTTGAACACGCAATAATTCTTCCGGTGTGTCCGCCGTGAAGGTCCCGCGCACAATATCTATTACACGGGCGGGGTTACCTTTATAGTCAGATTGAATTTTTGCCTCAATACGGCTCGCATTTTTTAGCTCTGCCGAATGGAAAACGACACTGTCAAATCCTCCCGGGTTTTGATTTTTCAAATCGTCGAGAAAGCCATTCATTGCCTGATCATAATCAGGTTTCGTATCTCGCGCTTGCGCACGCAACTCATCAAATTCTTTTATATCTTGAATTGGTTTCTTACCTCTAGCACGATTATCCATTTTTTTCCTCTTCTTCTACAGCTCTACGCATGGCAATCGCATTACGTTCAGCGCGTTCAATTTCTTCCGGCGTCCAATAGGCCAGATAGTCATCACAAAGCTTGTAAAATTCCTCTTTAGTAACCAAAACGGCATCACCCGCCGAATCATACGGAATAGACCCAACATGATAATTTGTCATATCGAAATCTTTGATTTTGTAATCCATAACCTCTGAATATTTCAAATACCCTGTATCATCAGCTAACACACGCACAGGGATATCTGCATAAGAATAATAAACATATTGGTATTCTTCACCATCAGGACCTATAACTTTATCTGGATGGTCAATTTCTGAAAATTTCATACTCCTCCTCCTCGTGCTTCAACAATATTATCCTTGACGCGGACAATCTCAAATTTGTCTTCCATCGCCTCTTGCACACGCAATAATTCTTCCGGTGTGTCCGCCGTGAAGGTCCCGCGCACAAAATCCGCAACTTCGTTAGCATTACCGTTATAATCAGACGCAACTTTATCAAGTATTCTATCTTCTGTTTTCAATTTTGCTGGATTAAATACAACACTATTAAACTGATTGGGGTTCTGTGCCTTAAGATCATCCAAAAAGCTTTGCATGGAAACATCATAACTAGGTTTTGTGGCTTCAGCTTGTTCTAATAATTTTGCCATATCACTCGTAGTTTGATAAGGCTTATCTCCTTTCGCCCTACTGTCCATTTTCCATTTCCTTTTCTTTGATAAGCTTTTTCAAATATTCCATATTTTTATTAGCCTGCTCTATCCGCTCCGGCGTCCAATAGGCCAGATAGTCATCACAGATAAGAGATTCCCGCGATCATCAAATGCAGCGTAAGCAGGAATCTCAGCCTTCGACTCCTTCTTCCTTGCCATCAGGTAAACCTGCTAGTTCTTGCGTCCATCCACCAGATCAGCTTCTTCGATAGCAAAACCGTTTTTCTTTAGCGCCTTCATCACGACGACCCCTTGAGGTTCGCGCTCTTGATAAGAGGCCTCAAAAATCATTTCCCAAACATACTCGGGCATGGATAAAGACTTGGTAACACGTTTCTTAGCCTTAGCCCCCTCCTCTTTCTTCGCCTCTGTTTTCAAGGAAGGATATTCTTTAGCCCCCTCTTCCAAAAGCTTCTTGATTTCCGCACCGCCGCGTCCTTCTGGCTTAACGTCAGGAAGGGCTCTTTTTCTTGCATTTGCCATGTTTAAACTCCTCAATATTAATACTTTATGACTTAGAAACTTTATTAAGTCACCAGATTACGCAGCCTTGCTTTTTTTAGCCGTAGCAGTCTTATCCGGTGCTTCACCATCTTTAAGAAACTTGATAAGCTCTTTGGTGAAATTGGCATATTCCATTGCCCCCTGCCCTTTCGATTCAAAACGAACAGCAGTAGTCCCGTAAAAACGTGCTTGCTTATGTACTTCTCTTTGACCAATAGTCGTACGAAAAATATTAATGTTATTCATATTCTCGAATTGCTTGGCCGCGTGCTCCAAAACAATAGTCCCCTTGCGCGTCTGGGTTAGCAGAACACGATATTTGATTTCACGGCGAGATAATTTCGCGGCATTTTGAACCTCGCGAACTGTCTTGATCGCTTCATCAATATCATCCTCGGATGGCTGTGCTGGAATAACAACCAGATCGGAAATCCCTGCAGCATATAAAAGCCCCTTACTTTTCACCCCTGCCACATCGATCAAAACTACGTCATGATCCAATGCTGCCTTATCAGCTTCTTCGATAATGGTTTCTTCATCCGTTATCCTGACAAGATCAACCCCCTTGAAAGCATCTTCATAAGTGCCTTTGCTGTACCATTTTGAAAAATTTTCGTTCGGGTCGGTATCGAGAACAGCCACCTTTTTGCCTTTGAGCGCAAAATAATCAGCCATGTTCGCAACCGTTGTGGTTTTGCCTGGGCCACCTTTAGAGCTGGATACGGAAATAATATAAGACATTTTTGACTCCTTGAATATCAGGACATTGACATGAACATTCGCCAAGAAGAAACTTAGCTAAGACATAAATTCACTATCTACATATATCACTACTTTGCGAATTGGTAAAGACAGCAATACAATAAATAGATACTTTAATAAACAATAATTTAAGCAATAACATAAGTAGTAAAGTGATCTCTTAGATAACCAAATAATTACAAAACCATTAAAGTATAGAAATAGCAAAGTAGCAAAAAGTAGAACTTCGCACTTTGTGTCTTTATGTTTTACTGTTCTATATAGTTATATACTTATTAAGCTATATATCTATATAAGTAATGATATTCAGCCTTAATCAAAAAAAGCCGCACAATAAGCGGGGCAGGGGCTTATCTATTTGCCTTAATATAGAACTCGCAAGTAAGCGCGTCATGTTGAAAAAATAAATACTCCAGAACTTTCTTCGAAGAGAGATAAATGCTATTTCCAAGGCTTCTTCCTGTTTTTAACAGTCCATGATTTTATAAATAGGGAAGAGGAGGGCAGTCTATACCACCATCTCCATTTGATCTTGAAACGAGAACAAGTAATCCGTAGCCTTCTGCGCTTGCGAGCTAGCTGCGAAGATAAACTTCTTATCGTCTTTCAATGCTTTAAGCCAAATCTGGATATAGCGGGCATGCTCCTCACGCGGGGCAGATTCAATGCCCGTTGAAGCGCAAAGCATCGCTGCACCGAGTTCCACAACTAGTTCCTCGAAAGCATAATCTTCATCACCAAATTTATTATTCTGATTACGGTCTAGCCGGTGCTTTGCGCCGCTCCAGTGAGTTAATTCGTGATAAAGTGTAGCGTAGTAATTAGCTGTTGCGTCTCCACCTTTGGTTTCTTTGAAAATCTCAGGGGAGGGGAGGTTAATATAATCAGCCGCTACATTGTAATAAGCACTGCTTTCATTATGACGAATATCTGCGCCTGTCGCATCAATTAAAGCATCTGCCGCGCCGATTGCCTGAATATCGGATGGCTCAAAATCGGCATTAACATCAAATCCTTCCACTTGATCGGCATTAAAAACCGTCGAGTAACAAGCAAACATACGGGTTTCAGCTTCCTGATTATCGTCTTCTGGATCAACCTCAAAAGATTTCCAGAAAACGACTTGAACACCTTTAGCCCCTTTCTTCACCTTTGCGCCTATCTGCTGCCATTGCCGATATGTTGCCCAAACAGCAGATTTATAGCCATGAGCTAATTGATGCGCCCAGAGTAGGGGAACATTTACACCATGATAAAGATTTCCTGTTTTGACGTTCTGCGGAATACTCGACATTGTATGCCAAGGCATTTCAAGCCCACCTGAAAGCCCTTGTTCAATGGCTTCTATGATTGTGTCGGTAACTGTTTGGTATATGTCTAGGCGTTTCATTTTCTTTTCTCCTTAAAATGTGGTTCGCACTTCTTTCCTAGAAGTGCCGTGAAACGGCCTACGGAAGCGGCTGGAACGGTCTACGCCCCGAAAAAACGGAGGGGGATCACCCGCCCTGCACTGAGCAAAGCGAGGGAAGGGTGGGGATACCGTTTTTTTGCGCTACGCGACCCGAAGGGGGGGCTAGAACGAAACAGCCAAGAGAAAAAACAAAAAAGCCCTTAAACCCCAAAAATTCAAATTATTCCTTTCTTAAACCCCAAAAATTCAATAAAATGGCTTTGAAAGGATTTTTAATGCCCACTTTTTTTGACGATCTGCCGGAAGTCTTTGTCTCCAATACCGAAATTTCGGCATTGGTGAGCGAGGCTGTAAAATCGGGAAAACTCCGAAAACTTGGCACAAGGCTTTACACAAAGGATCTGGAAGCAACGCCGGAAAGCATCGTGAAGCGTAACTGGTATTTTTTGCTTAAACGTTACTACCCCGATGCCCTGATTGCCGACCGCACCGCGATAGAAAACCAACCTGCGGCAGACGGCTCGGTGTTTATCGTTTCAAAGAAAAAGAGAGAAACCGTCCTGCCAGGGATTATTTTCAAACCAAGGCCGGGAGTAGGGGGCTTGGAAACAGACAAGCCTTTCCTGGGCGGGGTACACCTGTCCTCAACCGGGCGGGCTTATCTGGAAAATATGCGCGTATCGCGCACGCGCGGCGGTGATACCTCCCGCACCTTATCCCGAAAAGAAATTGAGGAACGCCTTGACCGCGTATTGCGGCAAAGTGGCAATGCCGGACTGAACGCCATTCGGGATGAAGCCCGCGCACTGGCAAAAAACCTCGATGCGGAAAAAGAGTTTAAGGAACTAGACGAGCTGATCGGATCTCTGCTTGGAACGCGCGACACAGAAATGAAAAGTGCTATAGGCAAGGCCAGGAAAGGGGGGATGCCCTTTGATCCTGTGAGATTGGAAAAATTCATCACATTGTTTGAAGCCTTAAAAGCATCTGCCCCCGTACACCGCCGCGCGCGCGAAACTACCGGGGCAGCCAGAACCAATTTGGCGTTTTTTGAGGCTTATTTCTCTAACTTCATTGAAGGGACGGAATTTGAAATTGATGAAGCCGTTGATATTGTCTTCAATGGCCGCATCCCGAATGACCGGCCGGAAGACGCACACGATGTTTTAGGGACATTCAGAATTGTTTCCGATACTTCGGAAATGGCCAAATTGCCGAGTTCAGCGGAAGAATTGTCTCATTTGCTGAAAAGCCGTCACGCGGTTTTTATGGAGTTGCGGCCGGATAAACACCCCGGCACATATAAGATCAAAAACAACCAGGCCGGCTCAAGTCTTTTTGTCGCCTCTGAACTGGTGGAAGGCACACTTGAAAAAGGGTTTGAGATATACCAATCATTGAACGTGCCTCTATACCGGGCCATTTTTATGATGTTCCTGATTAGCGAGGTTCACCCCTTCACAGACGGTAACGGGCGAGCGGCGCGGATTATGATGAATGCGGAGTTGGTCGCGGCAGACGAAGAAAAAATCATTATTCCCACGATCTATAGAAGCAATTATCTCTCTTCTCTCAAGGCGTTGACCCATAGTGGGCGAACAGAACCGCTGATACGAACACTCGACTTTGCTCAAAAATATACAAGAAGCCTTGATTGGGATGATTTTGAAGAAGCGCGGCGCCAGCTCGCGGTAACAAATGCTTTTATGGATCCAAATGAAGCTGATGAAAACGGCGTAAGACTGAAACTTTATCAGGAAAGCTAACTCAACAGCTAATATGGGAACTACAATTTTCACCACCTGACAGGTACAAAATTCACCACTGGCATTACAAAGTTATAAAAATTAACCCATAGATTAACTGTGGGATGAGTTAAAATGACGGACGATATTTTCAAAGAACCTGACGATGCGAACACACCTTTGACGGAAGAGGAAAAAGAAGGGTCAATTCCTTCTTATACTTTAACGCGCGCAGAACTTAACCAAGCAGAACAGCGCAATATCATGAAGGCTGAATTATGGTCTCAATCCAAAAAACGAAATCCACTTGATGTCACATTTTTGAAAAATTCACACAAACGCATGTATAACGAAGTCTGGGAATGGGCAGGCAAATTTCGTAAATCTGAGCGTAACATAGGCATTGATGCGTATAGCATCTCATCAGAACTAGCCCAGCTCGTTAGTGATATTCAATATCAGGTAGATCATAATAGCTTTCCTCTGGATAAAATCACAGCGCGGTTTCATCCAGAGGCTCGTCTTAATACATCCGTTACCAAACGGAAATGGCCGACATAGCCGCCTTGCGACCGATATATTGCTTAATTTTCTAGGAAAAGGACGGTTCACTTGGGGAGCAGGGGATCTCTCAGCAAAAGGAGACATTAGATCAAAATATATTACTGCTCTTCGGGCAGCCGATAATCATGATTACACCGTCCGTTTTACAATCTTTGCCAGAGATTTTATTAGTGTTTGCGTTGTTTTTGTTAAAAGCTTCGGGGGTAAAACACCATAGCTAAATTCTGTATCTTTACGCCCCTTAATACGCCTTAGATCAGGGCCGGGCCAAATAAAACGATTAACTTCGGAGCAAACAATCCATGAACGCTCACTATCGAGTTTCAAATGCTCTTTGACTTTTAAGGGAATTTCACCAGCCATATCGGGGTTTTCAGGTTGCGTATGTGTAATCGCTGCGACTGTCACAACCGTATCATCTCCGCTTGTTTTTTTGGATAAGATAACCGCGCAAGGACGGTCTTTAACGCCCTCCTCACGTCCGGCCTTATAGTCTTTGCGCCAGAGATAAGAATAGCTGATAACCAGACCGGGGAACGGTTCGGGAATATGAGACATGATATTTAAAGCCCTTAATCGTCCAGCAGATCATTCAGATACGCATACTCAGCAGGCACTTGCGCCGCCGCTATATCGCGAATATCATCTTCATTCAACTCTTCAACGCCTAAAACCTCACGATCACGGCGCTTGAGGCGGTGATATTCTTCGGAAGACAAAAACACATATTTCTCTCGGCCATTACGTGTGACAAAAACAGGCTCTTTTAACGCCATGTCCTGAATCTCTCCGATTTGCCGCTGTAGGTCTGATATTGTAACACGGTGCATAATGAAACTCCTGTAAAGCATACTTTATGTATTATATATAATATACATGAATACATATTAATTG
>Ga0224501_10000712_pt1 | contig 25797 bp, 18 predicted proteins | sample SF_Oct11_sed_USG_4_FD_169105 | JGI IMG/M metagenome (GOLD analysis project Ga0224501, IMG submission 169105) | Sediment microbial communities from San Francisco Bay, California, United States - SF_Oct11_sed_USGS_8_1 | ecosystem: Environmental > Aquatic > Marine > Sediment | place: USA... | reverse complement strand
CAACAGTTTCATCATCATCAATGTCAGATTTTTTATTTTCAAGCTGCCATGTTTTGTATGCATCTATGATTTTTTGTAAAAGCTTTTCTTCTGATAATTTTAATGCTTCAACGCCCTCAGGTGTTAACTACCAGATACCTCTATTTTTTCTAAGAAGACCAGCTTTCATACAGTTAATTGTATAAAAATGTAAAATAGATTCCCATCGAATATAGCCGGTTTTTTCATAACGTACTTTTTCAACTCTTCATAATCTTTCTCTAACAAGGCTTTTTTCTTCGCATGGTTCCAGTTTTGAATTTGCTTTTCTCTTTTGAATGCTTCTTCAATGCCGTTAAATTCTTCGCTGTAAATTAATTTTACTGGCAGGCGTTTACTCGTATAATTAGCGCCCTCGCCCTGGTTATGTTCTTCAACTCTTTTTGACAAATTATAAGTCGAACCTGTATAATAAGTTCCATCAGCACATTCTAATATGTACATATAAGGCATAAATATTCTTTTTCTTTTGGGCGGCCCCTCGATACAATTTGCACGCTGGTCATTGAGTGAATTTTCGCCCATATATAAAAAACGGCGAAAATTATTATCGAAATGCAGCGTGCAAATCACTCGGGGACCGCCCTATATACATTCTTCGGTTATACGGTCATCTCGAATAGACGCGGTCATCGAGTGAATCGCTTCGCGATTCGTATCGAGATGTCGCGTTAATCTCGCGCTGTACTTTGGTCTTCTTCATGCAGTATTATTAGTTTACGAAGCCGCGCCTCGTTATAAGTGTTTTTCTTGTAATCAGAAAAATGGGTCTGAAAGTTTTCTATAAGTCTTGTAACGTCTTTTGGCAATGCCATATACGCCAAAACTCTTAATTAAATCAGTAAGTCAAACTTTTCGCGGTCTCAAAACGATCAATCTCATGTCGTTTTTTCTTTATAACCCACTGCCCCCAAACTCGTTGATAACTTTCAAAAACTCTTGTGGCAGTCTTTTTCTGGTCTCTTCTATAATAACTTTGGGTATTTTTTTATAAAAAGTCTGCGCGATGCCGCCGGTTATGCAGGCGATGGTATCGCTGTCGCCGCCTATAGATACGGCGTTTCTTATGGCATCTTCGTAGTCTGTTGATTCAAGAAAAGAAATTATCGCCTGCGGAACTGAACCCTGGCATGAGACATCAAAAGTATATACCTTTCGTATTTCATCAAGAGATTCTGAGAGGTTATAATTAAAATTAGTTTCAATATAGCTTTTTATTTCAAGTTTGCGTAGCCCTTCTTTCGCTAAAAAGATACAGGCCGCAACAGCCTGCGCTCCTTTTATGCCTTCGGGATGGTTATGCGTTACTGCGGCCGATTCTTTTGCTTTTTGTAAAACAGTTTCGAGATCATGAAACAAAAATCCAACCGAACTTACCCTCATTGCCGAGCCGTTGCCCCAGCTGTTATAGGGTTTTTCATTTGTAGAAAGGGCCCACTTATTAAATTGATGACCATAACCGGCATTGGGATATTTGCCCACGTATTCTTTTATTTTTTGAGCGAAAGAAACATTATTTAAAATAGCATCGGCCACTGCCACGGTTAAAACGGTATCGTCGGTAAATCTTGATTTTTCTAAGAACAGGGGAAAGTCTTTTGTTTTTATATTGTTAAACTCATATATTGAGCCTATTATATCACCAGCAATTGCGCCAATCATAGTAATACTATATAAATAAAAAAGCGCGGCTGTAAAGATTTTACTCTTTATTTACCGCGCTTTTACTTTTTCAGTTAAACTAATTTATTTACTGAAAAAAAATTAAATCGCGTCTAATATCGCGTTTAGTGTCGCGCTGGGACGCATCGCTTTTGAAGCTTTTTCATCATCAGGCATGTAATATCCGCCTATATCTACAGGGCTGCCCTGACAGTCAATAAGCTCCTGAGAAATTTTTGCTTCATTATCAGAAAGATCTTTCGCTGCTTTTGTAAATTTTGCTTTTAATTCAGCGTCATCATTTTGAGAGGCTAAAGCTTCTGCCCAGTAAAGAGCCAGATAAAAATGGCTACCTCTGTTATCAATTTCGCCGCATTTTCTCGATGGCGATTTGTTTGCGTCTAAAAATTTACCATTGGCCTTGTGTAAAGCGTCTGCGATAACTTTTGCTTTTTCATTTTTAGTTACATTGTAAAGATGCTCTATTGATTCAGCAAGAGCCAAGAATTCGCCTAATGAATCCCATCTTAAGTGACCTTCTTCTACAAACTGCTCAACATGCTTAGGAGCAGAACCGCCCGCGCCGGTTTCAAAAAGTCCGCCGCCCTGCATTAAAGGCACAATAGAAAGCATTTTTGCGCTTGTACCAAGTTCTAAAATAGGAAAAAGGTCGGTATTGTAATCTCTTAGCACGTTACCTGTTACCGAAATAGTATCTTTACCGTCTCTCATTCTTTCAACAGAAAACTTGGTCGCTTCGCCAACCGACATAAAATAAATTTCAATGTCACTGGTATCATATTCTTTAAGGTATGTGTTTACTTTTTCAATCAACTGGGCATGATGCGGTCTGTTTTTATCAAGCCAAAATACCGCGGGAGCTCCCGTGGCCTTTGCTCTGGTTACCGCAAGTTTAACCCAGTCTCTAATGGGCGCGTCTTTTACCTGACATGCTCTCCATATATCGCCTTTTTCTACGTTGTGTTCGTGAATCGTCTTTCCCGAAGCGTCTACTAAACGGATAGTACCGTTACCGGGCGCCTCAAAAGTTTTATCATGCGAACCGTATTCTTCGGCTTTTTGCGCCATAAGACCCACGTTAGGCACCGTACCCATAGTAGACGGATTAAAAGCGCCATGCTTAATGCAGTTATCTATAGTTTCTTGATATAAAGAAGCATAACAATGATCAGGAATTACCGCTTTTGTATCTTCAAGCTCTCCTTTAGCGTTCCACATTTTACCCGACTCTCTAATCATAGCGGGCATAGAGGCGTCAATAATAACGTCACTTGGCACATGAAGGTTGGTAATTCCTTTATCTGAATTTACCATGGCCAGTCTGGGACGTTTCGCGTAAACAGCTTGAATATCAGCTTCTATTTCTTTTTGTTTGTCTTCAGGAAGATTTTTTATTTTAGCGTACAGGTCGCCTAAACCATTATTAAAGTTTACTTTAAGCTCAGAAATGGTATCAGCGTGTTTTTCAATAGCGTCTTTATAAAAAACTTTTACGCAATGTCCAAAAATGATAGGGTCAGATATTTTCATCATTGTTGCTTTCATATGTAATGAAAACATAATATCTTTTGCCTTTGCGTCTTCTATCTGTTCTTCAAAAAATTTATTTAACGCTTTAACGCTCATAAAAGTCGCGTCTACTACTTCGCCTGCCTGAAGTTTTAAACCATCTTTTAGTACTGTTGTACTGCCGTCAGCGCCTACAAATTCAATTTTAGCGGTAGTAGCTTCGCTTATTGTCGCAGATTTCTCATTCGACATAAAATCATTGCTTGACATGGTTGCCACATGCGATTTAGAATCAGATTTCCATGCTCCCATTTTATGCGGATTTTTTTTCGCGAATTCTTTTACGGCCACAGCGGCTCTTCTATCAGAATTACCTTCTCTTAATACCGGGTTTACCGCGCTGCCTAATACTTTCGCGTATCTTTCTTTAATTTCTTTTTCCTGGTCATCTTTTGGATTTTCAGGATAATCAGGAAGATTATACCCCTTATCTTGTAACTCTTTAATAGCTTCTTTTAACTGTGGAATTGACGCGCTTATGTTGGGTAATTTAATAATATTGGCTTCTGGTGTTGTTGCCAATTCGCCCAATCTGGTCAATTCATCGGGAATTTTTTGTGAATCTGATAAATTATCAGGAAAATTAGCGATAATTCTACCCGCGAGAGAAATATCTCTGGTTTCAACAGAAAATCCCGAGCCTTTTGTAAATGCCTGAATAATAGGCAATAGTGAATAAGTCGCCAACGCGGGCGCTTCGTCTATTTTTGTGTAAATTATTTTTTGTTCTGCCATAATAAACTCCTTATTTTTGGTCTCAAATTTATGGAATGGCCGTATATTAAAAAGTATACCTATCGTATATTATTTTTTGGGAAAAATTTGCAAAATATAAATGACTTACTCTATAATTATATCTTTTTAATTCACGATTTTTACTATTATAAACAAATTTTTATACTATTTTTTAAATATTCTAATCTCAAGTTCTATGTTTATAATTAAAAAGATATAGATTTGTTATAATTCATAGGATATGTTTGACCATTAATAATAACGCTGCCTGTCATCGTAGATGTAAGTGTCAATTTTTGACCATCATGAACAGAAGTTATATGTACAACAACGTTATTGTATGTTATGGTATCTTGATAAGTAATAGAATCGGTAATACGAAAAGTACCATTTATTTTTGTAGTAATATCAGAATTAAATAATTCTTTTTGATTGCCTGTTAATGTAAAAGTCAATCCATTGCTATTTAGTACAAGATCTTCAGTGTCTGAATAATTATTAAAAATTAGAGTTTGACTTAAATCCCATGTTGTTTCAATTGTTTCGAGATCTAAAGTTTCCCATCCGCTTAAACTTAGAGTTGCCGTACCACTTATATCTCCATTAATTGTTTCTGAGCCACTGTAGTTCCATGTACCTGATTCTTGGGTAATTGTTATTTTTTGATTCTTTATTTTATTTAAGTTTGGTTTCATATACATTATATTCTCAAATTTAACCATGGCACTCTGAAAATCGGAGAATGGATCTGTGTTAAGAAGTTTATCTTCAACTTCTTGTTGTGTATAAGTTTGACCTTGTAAACCATTATCAGGTAGATTAGTATCTTGAATATTCCCTGTGCCTGTACCCACAATAAGGGTATCATCTGCCGCGCAGAAAAAAGATAGGCTAAACAATAACATTAAGGATGCCATTTTTATAGTTAATTTAAATAGTTTCATATTATCACCTCTTTTAATTTCAAAGTACACAAATTAAATATATCCTTAATATACTGTCAACTTTTTTTAATTTTATTGTTATTGTCAGCACTAATTTAAGCAAAATAATAAATAATATTAAAATGTTTAGCGCGCGAAAAATTAAAAAAGGATATACGCCTTATCTTCATCTTAAAAAATGAATTTGAATATACGTTTACTTTAACTATACGTCTGCCTATAGTAAAATTTTTGATAAATTTAATTTGAAAACGCCTGAAAAATTAAACTTAAAAAATCCCGCTAACCGCAAAAGAAAACAATTATTCTAAACTAATTAAAAGTTAAGGATTAAAATAAATGACATTTAAAGAAATGGGTTTAAACCCTCAAATATTAAAAGCTATAAAAGAACTGGGGTTTGAAAATCCCACCCAAATTCAAAAAGAAACCATACCCTTTGTACTTAAAAATGACCGTGATTTAAAAGCTTTGGCTCAAACCGGTACCGGTAAAACCGCGGCATTTGGTCTGCCTATTCTTGAAAAATTAAATATGAAAGAAAAAAATCCTCAGGTAATAATTTTATGCCCCACCAGAGAGTTATGCGTGCAAATTACATCTGATTTAACAAAGTACGCAAAATATTTAAGCCATATTCAAATTGCTTCTATTTACGGCGGCGCAAATATTGAAACTCAAATTAGAAAACTTAAACAAGGCGTTCATATTATAACGGCTACTCCCGGCAGAATGCTTGATATAATAAAACGAAAAAAAGTAGATTTATCTAAAATAAAAACTTTGGTATTAGACGAGGCTGACGAAATGCTGAATATGGGTTTTAAAGATGAACTTGACGCTATTTTAGAAAAAATACCAGAAACAAAAAATACGCATTTATTCTCGGCCACAATGCCCAAAGAAATAGACGCTATCGCGAAAAAATACATGCATGAACCTTACGAAGTGACAATTGGTAAAAAAAATATAGGCGCTGAAAATGTAAGTCATGAATATTATATGGTTCATTCAAAAGACCGTTACCTTGCCTTAAAAAGAATTGTAGATGTTAATACTCAAATTTACGGTATAATCTTTTGCAGAACACGCAAAGAAACAAAAGATATAGCAGATTATTTAATAACCGATGGATACAGGGCAGACGCTCTTCACGGCGATCTTTCGCAGGCTCAACGTGAAATTGTAACCGATAAGTTTAGAAATAAGCACATTCAACTTTTAGTTGCTACAGATGTAGCCGCCAGAGGTCTTGACATAAAAGATTTAACTCATATTATAAACTACAACCTGCCCGATGAAATTGAGCTTTACACGCACAGAAGCGGCAGAACCGGCCGCGCGGGAAAACAGGGTTCTTCTATAGCAATAATTAATATTAAAGAAAAAAATCTATTAAAAAAAATTGAAAGAATAATTGATAAAAAATTTATTTATAAACCGGTGCCCACCGGCAAAGAAATTTGCGAAAAACAGCTTTTTTACTTAATAGATAAAATGCAAAACGTAAAAATTGATGAAGAAAAAATATCGTCTTTTTTAGAGTCTATTTATCAAAAACTTGAAAACTTAAGCAAAGAAGAAGTAATTAAACGTTTTGTATCGGTTGAATTTAACCGGTTTCTTGAGTATTATAAAGACGCTAAAGATATCAATATACCCGAAACTAACAATGAAAAATCATATTCTAAAAATGGACGCGACACAAGAGGCCCAAAAGCAAATTTATCATTCTCAAAAAATCTTACGCGTTTTTTTATCAGCGTGGGAAGAAAAGATAAAATAAAAAACACAGACTTAATAAACTTTATTTATAAAACAACTAAAGTAAAAAACATTAAAATAACCGGTATTGATTTAATGGGTACCTATTCTTTTTTTAATGTAGATAAATCTTTTTCTAATACAATCTTAAATTCATTTAATAATGCAGAATATAAAGGCCGCAAGATTATCATAGAGCCTGCTGAAGAACTAGAAACATCTCAGAATAGAAAAAGAAAACGAAGAAGAAAATAATAATAATGAAAATAGAATTTAATATATATGCATATATTATTTTATCAGCATTATTAATTCAACTAACAGTTGATATTATAGCAAACTATTTAAACATTAAATCATTATCACAAAAACTTCCCGATGAATTTAAAGGCTTTTACAGCAGTGAAAAATACGCAAAATCACAGGAATATACAAAAGCAAAAACTTCTTTTAGCATGGTTTCAGGAGTTTTTGATTTAATAATTCTCTTTCTTTTCTGGTTTTTAGGGGGATTTTTATGGTTAGATTCACTTGTACGATCTTATAATTATTCGCAAGAAATAACGGGTATATTATTTTTTGCCGTATTGCTTTTAGGCCGCTCTTTATTTTCGCTACCCTTTAGCATATATGAAACTTTTGTGCTTGAAGAGAAGTTCCAATTTAACCTTACTACGGTACGCACTTTTATAATGGATCGCGTAAAAGGCATTATCTTGGGTATTCTTATAGGGGGTCCTATTTTATATGTTATTTTATGGTTTTTTATAAATGCCGGTGATTTTGCCTGGGTATATGTATGGGTGGCGGTTATTCTTTTTTCTGTTTTTATGCAGTATATCGCGCCGGTTTATATTATGCCGCTATTTAACAAGTTCACGCCTCTTGAAGATAATAAATTAAAAAACTTAATATTAAAGTACGCAAAGTCCGTTGATTTTTCATTGACTGGTATAAGCGTCATGGATGGCTCAAAAAGATCCAGTAAATCTAACGCATTTTTTACGGGATTTGGTAAAAATAAAAAAATTGCCCTTTTTGATACGTTAATTGAAAAACATACTTCTTTAGAGCTGCTTGCTGTTTTAGCTCATGAAATAGGCCATTATAAAAAAAAACATATTATTAAAGGGATGATAATAAGCTTTATACACACAGGCATTCTGCTCTTTTTATTTTCACTCGTATTGAACAATAAAGAACTTTTTGCGGCGTTTGGCATGAATGAGCTTTCGGTATATGCCGGGTTAATTTTTTTCACTATGCTTTTTTCGCCTATAGAAATGATTCTTGATCCCTTCATGAATTTAATAAGCCGAAAACATGAATTTGAAGCCGATACGTTTGCAGTTAAAACTACCGGCAAATTAAATGAAATGATAAAAGCCTTAAAAAAACTTTCAGTAGATAATCTGTCAAATTTAACTCCGCATCCTTTTTTTGTATTTTTAAACTATTCACATCCGCCGGCTTTAGAGAGAATAAAAGCTTTAAGAAAAAATTAAATTTGATATTTATTGTAAATTTTAATATCTTCTTCAAAAGAGACAAATTAGAATTTACAATAAATTTAAATAATTAAAAGGCAGACTTTTATGAAATACGATGATAAATATAACATCAAGAAAAAACTAAATACAGCTATGGGCGAGGTATCTTATTTTAGCCTGCCTGATCTTGAAAAAAAAGGATTCGAAAAAGTAAAAAATTTACCTTATTCTATTAAGATGATTTTAGAGGCCGTTGTTCGTCAAATTGACAATTTCTCGGTAACAGAAGACATGGTAAAAGCAATTTGTAATGGCAGCGGCAATAATAATGAAATTGCGTTTAAACCGGCCCGCGTAATCATGCAAGATTTTACGGGAGTACCGGCCGTTGTCGACTTAGCCGCAATGCGTGACGCTGTAACAGAAATGAAAAAAAATCCAGAAAGTATAAATCCCCTGTTGCCGGTTGATCTTGTTATAGATCATTCTGTTCAGGTAGATGCTTTCGCCTCAAAAGACGCGTTAAAAATAAATAGTGAAAAAGAATTTGAAAGAAACAAAGAACGCTATGAATTTTTAAAATGGGGGTCACAGGTTTTTAAAAATTTTAGAGTAGTCCCTCCGGCTATGGGCATTATTCATCAGGTAAATCTTGAATATCTTGCGAACGTGGTTCAAATAAAAGATATTGAAGGCGAAATTTTTGCGTTTCCCGACTCTTTGGTTGGCACCGATTCACACACAACCATGATAAACGCTTTAAGTGTGGCAGGCTGGGGCGTAGGAGGCATAGAAGCCGAAGCCGTAATGCTTGGCCAGCCAATTTATATGCTTTTGCCCGAAGTTGTAGGCATGAAGCTTTCAGGCAGCTTACCAAAAGGAGCTACAGCTACCGATTTAGTTTTAACTATTACCCAAATACTTAGAGAAACCAAAGTCGTAGGAAAGTTTGTTGAATTTTTTGGACCGGCTCTTGATAATTTAAACTTAGCCGATAGGGCTACCATATCTAACATGGCTCCTGAGTATGGCGCTACAATGGGATTTTTTCCCATAGATAATGAAACTTTAAGTTATCTTCGGTTAACCGGACGTTCTGAAAAATTAATCGATTTAATAGAAAAATTCGCGAAAGCCCAAACACTTTTTAGAGATGACAAGTTAAATATAAAATATGATAAGATAGTAGAACTTGATATTTCTACTATTGAGCCCAGCCTTGCCGGGCACAAGAGACCTCAAGATAGGGTTCCTTTAAGAAAAAGCAAAGCTTATTTTTATAGTGCCGTAAAAAATGATTTTATTAAAGACTATCAATTAGCAAATTCCATTGATCCCGCATACATAAAAAACCTTGAAGCAGAAACTCCTTTGAGTATAAAACAAAGCGAAAAAATAAATTTATATAAATCGTATGAAAAAACTTTTTTTATGAATAACAAAGAATACAAAATTAATCATGGTTCCATTGTAATTGCCGCTATTACCAGCTGTACAAATACGTCTAACCCTTCTGTTTTAATAGCTGCCGGCATTCTGGCCAAAAAAGCGGTAGAAAGAAATTTGCAGGTTTCACCTTTGGTAAAAACAAGTTTTGCCCCGGGTTCAAGAGCTGTTTCAAGTTATCTTGAAGAATCTGGTCTGCTTAAAAATTTAGAAACATTAGGATTCAATATAGTAGGCTACGGATGCACTACCTGTATTGGTAACAGCGGTCCTTTAAACGAAGAGATATCAAAAACAATTCATGAAAACAATTTAACGGTCTGTTCCGTTTTATCGGGCAACAGAAATTTTGAAGGTCGAATACATCCAGACGTAAAAGCAAATTATTTAGCTTCGCCCCCTCTTGTTTTAGCTTACGCTTTAGCGGGCACCATGGATATTGACTTTGACACCGAGCCAATTGGCTTTGACAAAGACACGAAACCCGTGTATTTAAAAGAGCTTTGGCCTTCTTATGAAGAAATTAATGATTATGCGAAAAAATTTGTTAAAAAAGAAATATTCATAAAACAATATGATAATATATTTATCAGTAATGAAAAATGGAACCAAACTGAATCAAAAGGCGGCAACACCTATAACTGGAGCACTAAAAGTACGTATATTCGAAAACCAGATTTTTTTGAAAATCTTTCTGAAAATCCCCAAAAAATTGAATTGATTAATAACGCGCGAATTTTAGCCGTTTTTGGCGATTCAGTTACAACAGATCATATATCCCCTGCTGGTTCTATAAAAAAAGAATCACCAGCGGGAAAATGGCTTCTTGAAAATGGTATTGAACAAAAAGATTTTAATACATACGGTTCAAGACGGGGCAATCATGAAGTAATGACACGCGGTACTTTTGCTAATATAAGAATAAAAAACAAAATGCTTGGCGGCAAAGAAGGCGGATTTACAATTCATTATCCTTCTGAAAAAGAAACATCTATTTTTGATGCGGCGATGTTATATAAAGAAAAAAATATACCGCTTGTGATATTTGCCGGCAAAGAATACGGCACGGGAAGTTCGCGAGATTGGGCCGCTAAAGGAACTTTTCTGCTGGGAGTAAAAGCAGTTATTGCCGAAAGTTTTGAAAGAATTCACCGCAGTAACTTAGCGGGCATGGGTATTTTACCACTTCAGTTTGAAAACGGCTATTCTGTGAAAGCTCTTAATATTAAAGGAAACGAAAATATTTCTATATTAAATTTAGATGAAAATTTATCTGCCGGTAAAATTATTAAAATAAAAATTCAATCAAATGAAATAGAAAAAGAATTCAAAGCGAAAATTAGGCTTGATACACCGGTTGAAATTGAATATTATAAAAATGGAGGAATTCTTCATACAGTGTTAAGAAAAATTTAATATTATAATTTATTTAAGCATTTTTTTATTGACGGCCTTTTACAAGAATATATTATAAATAAAATTTTGTTTTTTTGTTAAAAAGTATTATATTAAAACGTATATTATAATATGATCATACGCAATATTAAGGAGTATAAATGTCAGAGGTTATTAAAGAAGAGAATCTGCAACAGTTAAGAGAATTATCAGGGGGTACTGACGACTTATTAATTGAACTGGTTGAAAAATTTATTACAAATTCAAAACAATATCTCGCTAACGCAGAAGAAGGATACAAAAATTCAGATTGGGATAAAATAAGATTTGCGGTACATACTATGAAAGGCTCGGCTCTTTCTTTAGGGTTAACACCTCTTGGCGAATTTATGACCGAACTTAATAAACAGGCTAAAGAAAATAAATTTGATAATTTTGAATCTGCTTTTGCAGAAATTCATGAAATGATTGCTGCAATTGAAAAATATTACGAAACTATAAAAAAATAGAAAAACTATTTTATATTTTTTATATAAATTAAAAATATATTTCTTTCTTTATGGCCGCATCTGTGACTAAAAAATTCAGATGAATTAAAAGTATCTATATCATTCCATATTATAGAATCTTTAGATATTTTAATTTCTAAAAACTGGTTAATTAATATTTTCTTTAGGTTTAATAATTTTTTATTCTTTTTATGAGAATCTTTTGAAAAATTACTGTCAAATTTAGAATAAGTGTCTTTTTCTACTTCATAAGAATTTTCTGCTATAAAAGGACCTACAAAGAAACATAGTTTTTTTATTTGTTTTTCTTCATACTTTTCTTTTAATTTTTGAATGACCACGGTTAGAATATTTTGATGAAGCCCCCGCCAACCCGCGTGAATGGCCCCGCATAGAGAAAAATCAGGATGCCAAAAAAGAATAGGAATACAATCTGCCGTTCTTACAATAACAGGCAGGCTTTCAGTTTCAGTATAGGCGAAATCAGCTTCGCCCCAAAAAACATTTGACATTTCTTTTTTGGGCAGTAAAAAACCGTTTGTACCGTGAACTTGTTTTAAAAATCGCATATTGCTATTTTTATATTCATCTTTTATAAAATGAACATCTGTTTCTTCTAAAGGTACAGTAATCTTTTTTTCTAAAACTGTATTTGACCTGCCCCATACATCAAGATTATAACTTACTGAATTGTAATTATATATATAACTATTCTTTTTTTCAAGATGATAATTCATTATTTAATTTATAATTTTAATATTAGCCGCTTCGGTTCCTTTTTCTCCCTGAATATATTGAAATTTAACTTCTGAGCCTTTTGTAATTTTATCACGAGAAGTAAGAATAGAGCTAACATGAAAAAAAAGTTCTTCTTTGGCTGCTAAAGATTTTATAAATCCGAAACCTTTTTTATTATTAAAGTCAATAACTAAACCTTTATGAAATTCTCCTCTTGAAGATATATGAGGGAAAATTTTCGATAAAAGTTTTTCTTTATCATGTTTCATATTTACTTTTTCTTTTATTTCAAGAAGAAAATATTTAAACTCATTTAATTTTTTTTGAAACTCTTCTAAATTTAAACTATTATACAAACGACCGTTCCAGTTTTGAATATGAACAATATTTCGAATATTCAGACGAAAGTTCTGGTATTTTTTTTCAAGTTCAGTATCAATAATATCTAAACTGCCTAATATTTCTATATTTTTTCGAAAACTGTTCCTGTGAATTTGATCTAAAGCGTTAGTGTATTCGGGTAAAACTTCGCCCAAAGAGCGGTCTTTTTTATCAGAAATAATTAAAGGATCTGCTATTATAGAAGCAGCTAATGCTTCGGCTGCAATACCCATAGAAACTAAAAGCTGATAAAAATACGCGTTTTCAAGTGAAAAAACCGGCCTAAAAACCTTATAAAGCCAAATTTGATAATCAATCAGCTGTAAAAGATAGCATATATTTGATTTATAAACAGAGTCTTTTAAATAATGAAAATATTCATCCCTATAAAAATGAACCCGCTTAATAACATCTTTGGGAATTTTAAGATGAAACTGTTCAGAAAAATTATTTGAATAGATATCAAGAGCTTTATTGATTTGTTGAATTATATTATCTGCGGTTTCTTTTTTTTCACGCATTATTTTACAACTTTATCTTCTTTTATTCTCTGCGGCAAATAGAACCTTTATGAGTACTTTTAACATAAACTTCAGCAGGCTTAAATTCATCCCGAATTTTTATAAATATTTCAGTTTTATCTTTAGCAAATAATTTTTCAATAGAAGCCATGCCAATACCTTTATTTAATAAAAAAGAAAAGGCCCCGCTGGTAACTTTACCTATTAAATTTTTATTTTTATCATAAACTTCATAACCGGCTCTTGGTATGCCGTCATTTTTCATGATAAATCCCTTTACAGTGTTTTTCGCCGATATTTTTCTTTTTTCAAGTGACTGTCTGCCAAGAAAATCTTTTTCTTTATCAACAATCCATCCGATGCCGCCTTCAAAAGGCGTCCACTCTTCTTTTAAATCATTGCCATAGAGAGGATAATACATTTCAAGACGAAGCAAATCTCTGGCCCCCAGGCCCGATGGAGTTACCTCTTCATTTATTAAATATTCCCAAATTTTTTGACCTAAGCCTACAGGCAGTAAAATCTCATAACCATCTTCACCAGTGTAGCCTGTTCTTGAAATAATGGCATCAAAATTTTTTTCATCAATTTGAAGAAAATCACATTCATAATAAAATATTTCAGGTAAATTTATATTTTCTTTTTTTAAGGCATTTTTTAAAGCTTTGTGACTCTCTGGCCCCTGCAGAGCAAGCAGAACAAAATTTTCAGGCAGATAAATATTTATATCTAAATTATTTTTATTTTTTACAGAATTTAAGAAATTAAATGCCTTTTCTTTATTAGAAGCGTTTACAATAACAAGATATTTTTTTTCTTCTAAATAAAAAATAGTAATATCATCAACAATACCGCCATCTTCATTAATAAAAGCATTATACTGTACCTGATTTTTTTTTAGAGCCGCGACTTTTCTGCAGGTAACCATTTCTAAAAATGAAAGCACCTCTTCATGAGATTTATCTGACTCAATAAAAAAAGGCGCCATATGAGAAATATCAAAAATACCACACTTATTTCTTACCGCAAAATATTCATCTTTAATAGACTTGTAAAAGACCGGCATTTTGTACCCGGCAAAGTCTATCATTTTCGCGTTTAATTTTTGATGATATTCAAAAAGGCTGGTTCTTAAAATCATACAGCTTCATTATTTTTAATTTCTTTCTTTTTTATATCTTCATCATATAAATCATGCTTTTCCCATAAAATATATCTGCCGGTAAAATAATACCACAGCAATGGAAAAAGACCTATTAAAAAAGAATAATCTGTTGCCCATGAAAAATAAAAAACCCAAAAACATGGTATTATGCTAAAAACAAAAAGTGATACAAGCCAGCGTTTTAAAACTTTTTCTGTATCTTCTTCAAAATTTTCAAGAGCAAAAATTTTTGCAAGACCCCTAAGTTTTAAATTATTTTTTGTTTTTACTTTAAGAAAAGGGATAGTTTCATAATAAAACCACACACCAAGAACAATGGTTAGTATAAGTATAAGGCTGAAAATAAAATACGACATAAAAGCCAAACTTCTATTTAAAGTGAATATGTCATGCTTTTTAAAATAGGGTATAAGCTATATGGTGAATTGCATTGACGGGTGGTTTATCTTCTCATTTATTGAAACAGATGCGAAAAATTTTATTTTTAATTATTATGATAGGCTTTGCTTATCAAAAATTAAACGCCCTTACCGGTGAAATTTTACAGCCTCAGCAATTAATTGAATCACCCAATCTTCCTTACGATTCTATAAGTACATCTGATGATATCACCAGTCTGTATTTTAACCCGGCGGGTATTGGCATACATCCCCTGCAAATTGGATACTTTTACGGTCATAACGAGAAAGAACTTTTAAAAGATCATGTTGTGTTTATGAACTTATTCGGTCTTGCTTTTTCAACCCAAATGAGATTTGCTGACGAAGGTTATTACGCATACAGATATACCGCGGGTACAGGCCTTGGTTCTGATAGTATTTTTAGTATTGGAACTTCATACAGCTGGTTTAATTCTAATGTTGCCTTGCTTGATAATTACGGTCAATGGGATATTGGTTTGATTATAAGACCCTTTAGTTTTTTATCAGTGGGAACCGTTTTTCGATCTTTAAATTCAAAAAGAGATGAAGAAAATTTTTTAAAATCACGATATGAATTAGGAATTGGAATTAGACCTATTCCTAATTATGATAAATTGACTATTTCTGTCGATTCTACTTTACACAAGGGCCAGCCCTTAAAAACAATGCTGCCTAGATACGCGGTTGAAATTTCTTCTTCAGCTGGTGCCGCTTTATACGGCGGATGGGATAATTACAGCAATTTTTTTCTTGGTTTAAAATTCGCACAGGATATAAGCCAGATTTCTTTTCAAGGTACCTATAGAAAAGAAGAGGGAAATTTTTACAGCGGCGGTATTTTAATAGGTAAAGAACGTTTTGAAACAAAGTACGAGGCAATTCGCGGATATCTTGAAATTTCTTTGGAAACTCCTTTTAGAGAAGAAAAGAAAAGCAGCTTTTTATTTTTAGGAGAAAACATAACATTTTTTGAAATCTTAAAAGCAATTAAAACAGCAATAAACGATCCGCAAATTAATGGAATTCTTATTACAGGAAGAATTTTTAACGGTGGATGGGGGCAAGCAGAAGAACTTAGAAATGCTATAAGTAACTTTAAGAAAAAATCAGGTAAAGCAGTCATTGCTTATTTAGAGTCAGCCGGTAATAAAGAATATTACATTGCCAGCGCGGCTGATTCTATTGTTATGCCGCCTGTATCTACATTAGATATTGTGGGACTAAAAGCAGAGCTTATTTTCATAAAGGACCTTTTTAATAAAGTTGGTCTTCAGGCAGATTTTGTTCATATTGGCGATTATAAATCTGCCCCTGAATTGTATGAAAATTCATCGCCCAGCAAATATAATGAAGAACAAACAATAAATTTACTGAACAAATTAAATAATGAAATAAAAACATCTATACTTTCAGATAGAAAAAAAATAAATAAAGACGCTTTAGAAAATATAATGAACACCGGAATCTTACCTTCCTATAAAGCTAAAGAATTAGGCTTAATTGATGATGTTGCTTATTTTTCAAATCTTACTGAAAAATTAACCGGTAGTAAATATGGCAAATATAAATGGAAAATTCCTATTAAAAATTATATAAATGTAAATTTCTATAATGACAAATGGGGCCCTCAAGATATTTTAGCCATCTTGGTAATAGAAGGTGATATTATACAGGGTAAATCACGCGAAGAAGGCATTCTTTCTTCAGCTTCTGCCGGTTCTGATACAATTTCTGAAATACTGGATAATTTAAGAAATTCATACGCAGTTAAAGCGGTAGTTATTCGAATAAACTCTCCCGGCGGTTCCGGTGCAGCGTCTGATATTATATGGGAAAAAATAAATTTACTAAAAGAAGAAAAACCTGTGATAATTTCTTTTTCAAACGTGGCGGCCTCTGGCGGATATTATATAGCCGCGGGAGGCAGTAAAATTATTTCTAACAAAACATCAATAACAGGTTCTATAGGTGTATACGGCGGAAAAATAAGTTTAAAGGGTCTTTATAAAATGTTAGGCGTAAATAAATATATTTATAAAACAAATAAAAACGCCGCAATTTTTTCAGAAACTGATACCTTTACCAAAGCAGAAAAAGAACTTTTATATGAAAATTTATATGAATTTTATGAACTTTTTCTCAAGCGGGTACAAGCAAACAGAAAAAATTTAACTATTGAAAAAATTGAACAAAACGCGAGAGGTAGAGTTTTCACGGGAGAAGAAGCTCTCGAAAGAGGCATGATAGATAAAACAGGCGGATTAATGATGGCTGTAGAAATGGCCAGAATAAAAGCCGGTTTAAACGAAGATAATGTAAAAATAGCCTTTTATCCACATGAAAGTGCCAAAATTTTAAGCCTTAGTGATTATAACTCACACATTATACCCGCGGCAATAAAAGAAACTATGCGGCTTTGGCAAAGAACTGAAGAAATTGAAGATGAGAAAATATTTTTTATGTTGCCTTATAATATTAACATTGAATAACTTTTTTATTAGAAAACAAAAACAACATCATGAAAATAGGCTTTGACGCGAAACGGTTTTTTTTTAATGAAACGGGCCTTGGCAATTACAGTAGAAATCTTATAAGAGGTCTTATTGAAAACTATTCCCGGCATAAATATTATTTATATTCACCGGTCATAAAAACAGAAAACTCTCAAAAAAGAAAAAAAGAATTTGAAAATAAAACTACTATTGTTGAACCAAAAACAATTTTTAATAAAACATTTTCATCTTTTTGGAGAAGTTTTTTTATAAAAAAGGATATACGCATAAATAATCTCGATATTTATCACGGACTTTCCCATGAACTGCCTTTTTCAATAAAAAATACAAATGTAAAAAGAATTGTAACCATTCATGATGTAATTTTTAAAAAGTATCCTTCTTTTTATGGGTTTATTGATAGAAAAGTTTACGACTTAAAATGGAAATTTGCTTGTAAAAATTCTGATATTATTATTGCCATAAGCGAAAGTACAAAAAAAGATATTCTAAAGTACTATTCAGTACCAGAGAAAAAAATAGAAGTTGTATACCAAAGCGCCGATCCTATTTTTTATAAGAAAAATACAAGTGCGGTTTTAAAATCTATTTCTCAAAAGTATTCATTACCAAAAAAGTTTATAATTTATGTGGGTTCTTTAAATGAAAGAAAAAATATATTAAACGCTCTAAAAGCAATAGCCCTTATAAAAAATGAAAAAATTCCCCTTGTTTTAGTAGGCAGGGGTAAGAAATACAAAGAAATACTGGTAAAAGAAATAGAAAAACTAAATATTGAAAATCTTGTACTTTTTTTTCAAAACGTACCTACTGAAGATTTACCCTCTTTTTACCAGCTGGCCTCTATGTCAATTTACCCTTCAATTTATGAGGGTTTTGGTATACCGGTTATTGAATCATTGGCGTGTAAAACGCCTGTTATTTTGTCAAAGGTGTCAAGTCTTCAAGAAGCGGCAGGCCCCGGAGGCTGCTACTGTGACGTAGAAAATCCGGCTAAAATTGCCGATGCTATACTAAAATTAAATAAGAGCGGCGCATATAGAAATAATTTAATCGAGAAAGGATTCCGCTATGTACAAAAATTTACCCGAAAAAACTCAGCCAAAAGCTTAATGAAAGTTTATGACAAGTGTATGAAGTTGTAGGTTGTTTATTTTTAAAAGCGGCTAAAGCCGCTTTCAAAAATAAACAATTAACTATGAGACTTAAAGTACTCTTTTGATTTTTCTACGTCGGCCTTCATGGCATCGCCGCCTGGTGTCCAGTTAGCCGGGCAAACCTCTCCCGGATGAGATTCTGAAAATTGATCGGCCTGTAAAAGACGCAGTACTTCGTTTACGTTTCTTCCCACGTTATTGTTATTTACCATCGCAACTTTTAGTACGCCTTTATCGTCAATAATAAAAACCCCACGAAGAGAAATTCCCGCGGTTTCAATAAGAACATTATAACTTCTGGCTATATCTTTGGTTAAATCAGAAACAAGAGGAAAGTTAATATCACCCAAACCGCCTTCTGCTCTGGGAATATCTTTCCACGCTAAATGACTAAATTTACTGTCTACACTAACACCTAATATTTGCGCGTTGTTTTTTTCAAATTCACCCGCCATATCAGAAAATGCCGTAATTTCTGTGGGACACACAAAGGTAAAATCAAGAGGATAAAAGAAAAGAACCACATATTTACCCTTATAATCAGAAAGATTTATTTTTTGAAATTTTTTCCCAATTACGGCGTCTGCCGAAAAACCGGGAGCTTTTTGTCCTACTTGTAACATTGTTTATCTCCTTTTTAAAATAAAAATCTATATTGATCTACATCAATATTTTATAGCAATGTATAAAAAGCAAGATGTACCGTCTATTTTTTTATACATTGCCTTTTGGTTATTTTTTGACAGGATTAACAGGATTTTTGAATTTGTAAAAAATATATCGTTATTAAAAACAAAGAAAGCCTCAAGCAGAAAAAATCTTTGAACAGCAATAACCAAATCAGAAGGTACTGAGGTTGATTGTGTAATCGGCTCCCGCAGAAGTATGCCATCCGCCAATCATGAAAAAAAGACCGGTACCCTGAGCTTGTATATCACATTCTTCATCATAAACACCGCCAGCTGTTGAAACACATACTATTGTATTTATGCCTGTAAGAGTACTTACAATAGTACCGGCTGTAGTATAAACAATTAAGTCGACATTATCTGTCATACCGGTTATAGAAATTTTATAAATGTTCCCATCTACAAGACCGGTTATTTCATAATTATTAACCGTGGTATCTACAAAGTCTGCGTAAGAAAAGCCTTCTGAATACGGCAGCTGAACCGTTGTAATTTCTGCGGCGTCAAGAGTAAAAGGCATAGTAAATTCTGTTGCTACGGCAATATATACACTTGCACCTGCTGGTTTTACAACACATGAAATACCGTCGATTTTAGCTGTAAGACCGCAGACCATATTTTTTAAACCAACGTCATTATAAATAGCTAAAGCTGTGTCATCAGTAACACCATAAAGATTTATTTTATATTCAAGACCCGCAGTTAAACCCGAAAGTTCATAATATTTAAAGTTTTTTTCGGCTGTGTCTGAAAAAGGCAAATCAGTATTATAAACCAACTGAGTGAATGTAACAGGCTGGATATTTAAAGTAAAACTTGTTTCGGTCGAATTGCCTTCGGCTAATATTTGAATATAAATTGTACCATCAGCTGGTTTCGCTGTGCATATTTCATCTTCCATACCAAAATTTATAGATAAACACAACAATGATTCTATGAGGTTTAAATTTGTGGTTTCAAGTACAACCATATTTACGTCAGCCGTTAGACCTGTAAGAGAAACAGTATATGCTTTTGAAGAATCAAGACCGTTTACTTCAATTATAGAAAAAGGAGCCTCTACTGTACCCGAGTAAGGTAAATCGCCTGCTGTTACAGATTGAATTTCATAAGGTTCAATACTTAAAATAAAAGCTGACCCCCTATCGGCTAAAAATCCTCCAACTTCTATAGAAATTACAGTTCCCATAGGATTTATAATTGTTATCTCATCTTGAATATCTTTTTCGTTAGTATATTCAAGCATATCACGACTAGAAAAGCTTTGACCTTCATAAATGGTAATACCCAAATCATCTGTTAAATTTGTAAGCGAGATTTTATAAAAAGTTCCCGCTGTAAGGCCGTTAATTTGATAATAACTGCCTTTTCCTGCGGCTACCTGCCCCTCATAAGGCAAATCGATATTATAATTTAGTATTACAGGTTCAGCCGAACTGCCCTCTTTTTCATAAGTAATAAATTCTTCAATATCTTCTTCAGGCTCATCTTTACAGTTTTGCACTGAAAAAATTGTAAGCATTAAAAAAATCAAAAACTTATGATATAATATTTTTCTTTTCATAAATCCTCTTTTTTTAGTATATGTCGCTTCGATACAATTTGTATGCTGGTCATTACAGCAACAGGCGGTTTAATCAAAATTACCTTTTTTTATTTTTACATTGTTGCGCAGCGTACAAATCACTCAGCGGCCATATTGCCTTAAATTATAAATTTCACGGCAAACGCGGCGTAAAAATTATTAAAGTTCACGTCAACCGGCTTGCCGTCTTTTGAAAATACCGTGCCCTTAGGTATAGCCTCGCTGCCTTCAACTACTTTAAAATTATCGCTTCTTAAATATTGAAAACCCAGATCAACGCCTATACCCAGCCAACTAAATATTTTATAGCCAAGATTGACCTCGGTGAAGAAAGTAAACGGGTTGGCTTGATATGTAATATTTGTTGCTCGCATTTCACCCCAAAATGACTTCAAATTATTTAACATAATTACATCACCGCCACCAACTATACTATAATCCACGTACATTTCAATTGGAATACCCATACCTATTGTATAATTTACATAATATTTTTTGCTTGGCATAAACTTATAAATTAAAGTAAAGTACGGTATAGTATAATTTGTATAACAGGATATTGAAATATCCACCTTCTGCCATTGGTTTTGTTCTATAATTAAATTAGTATCTTCTGAACAATTCGGCTCACCATGGTTTATATTGAGGCCTAAACCCAGATAATTAAAAACATCATACGAAATTTGACCTGACACAGCGTTTGAACTTTTTAAACCTTTACCTTCTTTGTTAAAATATTTTTTTTCAGTTGGATATTGTAAATAAATATAGTCAATAATATGATTATCTGCCATAGCATTCTCCAATTCTGCAGAATTATAGTATCTGTATGAAAGATTTCCCTTTATTTCTATATTATTTAGGCTATATAGATTTTGGTGGACAAATAAGTACATTACTGTAATCAAATATACTTTTTTCATAAAATACGTTAATTCTTTATAATTTAATGTGTCAATCTAAATACAGTATTATTGTTCTTCTATAGTTACACTACCATCCTCATTTTGTGTTACAATTTTACCCGGTAAATGGTATGAAAAATGTAAATATAGCCTCGCTTTTTTAAGGTCATCTGGTTCATGTAAGCTACTTAGATAAATTCTGGTACCATTTTTATAAATACTATATCTTAATCTGTCATCAGTAACGTAATCTTCTTCAACCCAAATTGAAAGTCTTATTGTATCACCTTCTTTAGCATTAAAAGCATAATTACTTTCAACTTTTTTCCATGACTCGCCCTCATCTAATAATTTAAATTCAGCTTTTAATGTTTGATCAGTAGTTATTGTTATATTTTTATTAAAAGTGGTTGAAGAAGTATATTTATCTTGTTCTGACGCCTCTACATAATCTGCCGTTGTAGTTATACCATCATTATCAATGGGGCAATTATAACCAACTAACCAACCGCGTTCTTGAGCGAACCAGCAAAAGAACGTAGCAATAGCTCTTATAGAATATGTATACTGAAAATCGGCAATTTTTTCTAAGTCACCGTCATCATTATTATCACCCGAATCATTATCATCTAATTCTAATTTACCCACAGGATGATCAGGCATACCACCAAAACTTAACCAATGTCTTCTATCACTGCTATCGCCGCTGGCATCGTCGCTGGCAAACCAGTCGCCCCTTTGCGCCGAAGAGTACATTAAATAATATAAAGGGAATAAATCTTCATCAATATCATCAGGTTTAAAAGTAACAGCACCTGCTATTGTCTGATGGGCCAAAACGGGCAAAAAACCATCGGTTACATTTAGATAGGGTTCATTTATAAGATTTGGCGGGCAATCACCAATACATGCAGAACCATGAGTATCAGTCTCTACTCGCCACCAATAATAATAATTATATATTCCAAGTGAAGTCTCGTCTACAGCATAAAGTTGAACTGGTAGTTCGAGTATCCAATCTTCATACGAATCATCACCTACGGCGATTTCTGAGGCTAATGATACTTCACTGCCATGATCATCAAGATGAATATGTGAAGGTACTGTAGAATCAGCCATGTAATGAGTAATAATACCAAGTTTATGAGCTACATTATCTCTTGATTCTACATTAGTCACATCTGCAGTAAATATATTTTGCAAATTCTTATTTCTTGTTTTTTCGCATGGATCATTTTCATTATAACCTAATACAGCAATAGCTGTTTGATATACGTTGGGTACATAATCACAATCAGGAAAACCCCAGCCTTTTATAATTTTTGGCCATTTATCCTCGATATCCCCGACAGTACCGCCAATATTTTTTGGATTATAACCAGATGCTGGATTATTATCGCCTGCGTCAACATTCCAAAAATGAGTATAACCACCTAAAAGATATCTATTTGATGGTAAATATTGTTGAATATCATCTGGAACCGCTGAACCTTCTATTATTAAAGTTCTCACTTCTTCGTTCATAAAAAAACTTAAACCCTCTGCTGTTAAGTATGATGATAAACTATCAATTATTTTCAATGCTTCTTTTGTAATAACCGGATGTACCTCTTGAGGATAATAAGCTCTTACTATTAATTCATCACCTTCAGGCACGTTAAAATCAGTTATATAATAATTATCTTGAGTAAACAACTCTCCCGCTACATCTGATACAGTAACCAATAAATGAATCTTTTTGCCGCTGTCAGAAACAGGTAAATTTATAGTAACATAAGCATAATCTTTCATGCCCGGTTTTATGTTTGACATTGTTATTTCTGACCCGCCAAGTAAAACCATATCTTCACCTAAAGGAGATTCAAATCTTATCTTAAAACTGCCGCTGTTTATAGCACCGTCGTTTATAAGAGGCGCCGTTATTTTAATTGTTTCTTCATTAGTTTCGTGATCTCTTTTTACCATAACCGCGGCAGGTTTGCCAATTCTAATATCAGGCGCGGCTATTTGATGCACTTTAGCGCCGGTAATTATCTTGTTATTTGATATTTGATCATCAGCGTTTATTAATTCAACAGTAAAACTTAATATTTTATCATCGCTAGCTGTTACTGGATTATAATTAAAGGTATAAATCTGGTTTTCATTTATAGCTAAATTTACAGTGGCAGAACCTATAACTACCGTGCTGTTTGTTTGTATTTCTTTGATTATAAGTTCGTTGCTTGCAGCAACAGTACCCATATTCTGAATAGAGACTTGAAAATTATTATTTTGATTGGCAAGGGCTACATTATTTTCAAATCTTGCGTAACTTATACCCAAATCATTTACAATAACTGGCGTTAACTCGTTTAACGATCTGGCGGCGTTAATTCTACCCGTGCCGTAACCATCATGAATTTGAGCCGATGTTACATCGGTATTGTTTATTATTATATTTGCTATTTCATCATGCGTTAAAGATGAATCCTCAGATAGAAGAAGTGACGCAAGGCCAGCTACAAAAGGCGCGGCCATTGACGAACCGCTGGCGTTCTTTGCACCGCCATCTCTATTAAGAGATACTATATTAATACCCGGCGCCAAAACATCCACATAATTACCAAAATTAGAATTTTGATCAATTTCATCGTTTTCGTCTGTAGCGCCAACCCCAAGAACACCATATTCTACCGCTGGATAAACGCTTAAATTTGTGCCATCGTTACCAGCTGCCGCTACAATTAAAACGCCGTTATCCCTCGCGTATTTTACGGCCTCTTGAATAGTATTTGAATAAGCGTAACCGCCTGCCGAAATATTGATAATTTTCGCGCCGTTATCTACGGCAAACCTAATACCATGCGCCATAATATGATAATTGCCCATACCGTCATTATCTAATATTTTTACGGGTATTATTTTAGAATGCCAGTTTATACCGGCAATACCGGTATCGTTATTCGTATTCGCACCTATTATACCGGCAACCATGGTACCATGATCATTATCATCGTTAACATCGCTGCTATTATCAATATAATTATAACCCGAAAGAAGCCTACCAGAAAACTCAGTAAGAGAAGTATTAATACCGGTATCAAGAACCGCTATGTTTAAGCCTGAAGAACCTTTTTCTACGTCCCACGCATAAGGCATTTGTATTTTTTCTAACCCCCATTGAGATGATATCAAAGAATCGTTAACGTTTGTAATAAATGCGCGGGATATATAATTTGGCTCTACGAACAAAACCCTTTCGTCACTTGCTATTTCAAGTAAAATTTCGTTATATGGCAAAGCTGAGCTTACCCTTACAAGTCTTGTTTCAATACTGGGTACAACATCAAGCTGTGTTAAATTATGATCAGCCATAAAAGCGGCCAATTCGGCCTCGCTTAAAGGTTTTAATTTTAACAAGGCTTCATTTTCAACCATTTCAAAATAACGTTTATCAACTTCGTCAATTCTTTCTACATGTACCACAGGTTTTAACATCCAGCCTTCGCCTTTATTATAATGAATACTTTCTTTCGCGTCAAAATCTAATACTATCTGAAGCTGTTCGCCAAGTACGGCTTCAAAAGGACCATCTATTTTTATTTTAATACCCGTCTGCTCACCCGAAGGCGCTTTTAATAAAAATTTTTCGCCTTCTTCATTTTCAATATAGTTTTCAAGAGAAAGTATCAATCTAAGCTCTTTATAAGAGCCAACAGGAACATTATTTTCTGCTATCACAACAGAGGTATCAAATTGAAGAGCTAACAAATCATAAATCGCGCTGCCTGAAAATAATATTTCTTTTGAATCGTTTTCAAGAATAAGTTGCACTTCTTTTATGTTTATCCATACATGTTTAATTTCTTCACCTGCTAAGGGAAAATCATGCATTAACACTTTTACAAAGGGCAGACTTTTTTCGTCTGTGGATGGATGTAAGTTCGCCACACCCGGTTTACTATTGTAATTACTACCGCTGTCTGAACAGTTATAAATTAATAATACAACAAATAGTGTTATTAATTTATAAAGTAAACTTGTTGACTTGTTGACTTGTTGACTTGTTGACTTGTTGACTTGTTGACTTGTTGACTTGTTGACTTGTTGACTTGTTGACTTGTTGACTTGTTGACTTGTTGACTTGTTGACTTGTTGACTTGTT
>Ga0224501_10000711_pt1 | contig 25846 bp, 20 predicted proteins | sample SF_Oct11_sed_USG_4_FD_169105 | JGI IMG/M metagenome (GOLD analysis project Ga0224501, IMG submission 169105) | Sediment microbial communities from San Francisco Bay, California, United States - SF_Oct11_sed_USGS_8_1 | ecosystem: Environmental > Aquatic > Marine > Sediment | place: USA... | reverse complement strand
CCCCTGTCTGTTCCCCAGGCTGCTTAGGGGTCTGCCCCCGTGTCTGCTCCCGAGTCTGCTTCCGGGTCTGCTCCGGAGTCAATTCCTGAGTCTGTCTCCGAGTCTGCCCCTGAGTCGGTTCCCGAGTCTGCTTCCGAGGCTACTCCGGAGTCGGTTCCCGAGTCTGCTTCCGAGGCTACTCCCGAAGCCACTTAGGAGGCCACCCCCTAGACGGTACCCCCTCCCTTTGACGAAAATACGATAAGCGATTGACGAAGGACGACTTAGAAGAAAATTTGGCTTGATTTTATCTTTAATGACAATACAATTTAAAATAGGATAATGCATAAAAGGACTTTTGTTTTTACCAAAGAAATGGCTGAACTTTTAAGAAAAATTCGTAAAAAGGCAGGTCTGTCCCAGAAAGAAGTAGCCGAAAGAATGGGATTATCGCCCAAATCTGGTCATTCCTATATCTCGGTGCGGTAAAAATTGATTAGTTCGATACCTTATTTTCTTAGAGAATTCTCATAAATATAAATTTGGGGATTTACTGGATTCCACTCCATATTTGGAAAATCAGGATAAAATTTTACACCCAATATCTCAAATTCATTATAAAATTTCTTTACTAATTTATATTCGTTTTGCTGAGCAAGCTGCTTAATAAATTGTTCGCAGGTCCAGATATTGTCACGCGCACCCGAAAACTCCTTTACTTCGTATTCGGTTATAATAAAATAATCAGGCGCCAATCTTAAAAGATTCTCGTAATTGTAACCAGTTATTACTATTTTATCGGTAATCATTTCAATTGGTGGAGTATAATTCCATGGAAAGAAACTGGCTAGACCAATTGTCGCATCTTTGGGAATGTTTTCTTTTACCCAATCCGCCGACTCGATACGGGTATCGACCGGGGTCATTCTTTTAAGCATTGCTAATGAGAATAACAAGGTATAAACAAATGTAAAAATTATCGCACCAATCAAAAAGGGTTTAATGACTCTTATTTTTTGATTTAATATTAAATCTTCGATTGTTCTTGATAAACCAATAATTAAAAATGGCAGTACGGGCAAGATATGCCTAAGATGAGGAGAGGCTCGATAAACCAGCATCAAATAAAAGGGGATGATAAAAAACAGCAGCATCAAATCACTATTCTTTCGTTTATAAATTAGGTAAATCAGACTAAGAAAAGCAAAAATTGTTAGGGGCAAACGAAGCGAATGATAGGTGGCAAGGCTAAACGGTAAAATCAAATTAGTTGGATAAGCATTATAATAGAGTAACCCTCTTCTGCCAAAGATACCACCAAAGCCATTTTCATCACCATTAAGGAATTCGTTTAAAGAAAGAATCGAATAAGGTGTTGTTAACAAAAATATTAAACCCGCTACCAGAATTGTGATAAAGGTATAATTGCAAAATAATTTTTTTAAGAGAGGTATTTTCTTTTTTTTATTTAAATTATAGATTTTAAACAGAAAGGGCAGAAATAACAATAAATTAGTATATTTTGTGCCGGCGGCTAAACCAATAAATAACCCGGCTAAAATGAACCACAAGGTCATCTTTTTTGCCGGGACTTTAGTCGTGATAAAGCAGAAAGCTAATATTAGCCAAAATACGCCTGGTGCATCAACCACTAAGAAATGGGATTGGTAAATAAGTGAAGGGATGATAGCCGAAAAGAGCGCAGCGATAATTCCAACTTTTTCATTATAAAGATTACGGGTAATTAAAAAAATCAGTAGGATGAGAATTATCCCTTCAACTATTGAAATTAACCTTCCCACTTTAAATATTTTAGCATAATCGCTAAGCGAGATTTTTTCGGTTGGCTGCCCAAATCGGTCTGTTTTAATCGGCAAGGAGAATGATTTTAAATAACGAAATAACGAAGCGACTTTTAACGAGAATAATATCGTATAATAATGAAAAGTCGGATTTATGAAGTAATGAGGATTTAGACTGGGCGGCTCCATCTTGAAAAGTAAACCCAAAACGAACGCCTCGTCTTGATAATGATTACGCCAATATGGCTCTTTAGGAATACCCCAATCCATGCCATAGAATCGAAGCAGTCCAGCAACAATAATGACTAAAATTAAAATTATATATATATATTTTCTCATACGACCCATAGTAATAGAATTAATGATTGTGTCAATAACCGGGCATCTTATAATCAAGCACGAAATTATTAAACCAGGATAATATTTACTGCCTGATTATTAAGAAAATCTAAACGACTTTAGATTCTTTTTGCCCCCCTTTTTAAATCTCACGACCAATTCAAACCAATCTAGCTGGATACCATGTCGGTTAATGCTTGCAAACCAAATATTGACAGTAATCAATAAATTATGATAATTATGATGTTAACTGGAGGCAGATATGTTTAATATTGTCTTAATGCTTATGGTAGCAACCCTAAGCGGTATACAACCTTCGGAATATCTATGGGTTGAGTGCACTCAACAAGATTTCAAAGATGGCGCTTTCGAACACAATCTTTATGCTTCACATCGTTTTGGCGGGGCGGTCGAATTTGTGCCGAGATTCGACTTAAATAATGATGGATTTCTTGACTTGTTTGTCAACCAATACTGGAGCAGCTATAGCTACATCTATTGGGGAGATTCTAACGGATATTCAATTAATCGAAGAACGATTTATAATCCAGGTGGTGCGGGCGGTAATTGCGACGCTGCCGATTTAAACAAGGATGGCTATGCTGATTTTGTGGTATCTCGATATTACGAACCGAGTCTTTCAATTTTTTGGGGAACTGAAAACGGTCCTGACCCTAATAATCAAACCGATCTTGCTTTGGGCGATGGTTCTAATGAAACCGGTCTAATCGCTGATTTCAACAAAGATGGCTATTTAGATATCGCGATTGGTAATTACTGCCGCGGAAAAGCTGCGGTAATTTGGGGGAGCGCTTCAGGTTATTCAATAAATAATCGAACCGAATTGCCGGTAACCTGTTTGACCGGGCACAATCTTGAAACTGCCGACTTCAACAAAGATAATTGGTTAGATTTGTTAATTGCGAATCGAGACGATTCCTCAAATATTATTTACTGGGGTAGTGAAAACGGCTTTTCCGCCAGTAATCATACTGACTTGCCTTTTCTGAGCAATAACATTCATGGCACTTCGGTAGCTGATTTGAATGGTGACCGTTGGTTGGATTTGGTCTTTACCGGATGTGGTTCGATTGAGGATATATATATCTATTGGGGCAGCGAATCAGGTTTTCAAAATCATCAGGAATTGAATCCAGGAGGTCCAGCCTTAGGCGGTAGTTCAGTAAGCGATTTGAATGGTGACGGTTACTTGGACATACTTTATATCAAGGGTGAAGCGGAATTGAAGCCTTTAATCTACTGGGGAAGCAGAAATGGTTATTCGAATCGAAACCGGACTGAAATCAATACTTTAGTTTGGGGTAGTGGTGGATTCATCGCCGATTTCAATTATGATGGGCAGCTCGATATTTACTTAGACAACTTCGCCGCTGGTGTTGGTTCGTATCTGTTTTGGGGTCCCAATTTTAGAGCTTACCAAGTAATTCCTTGTGAAGGCAGGGACCATCACGCAATGTTCCGAGAAGTCGGGAATACCTATAATCGAAAATATTGCGAAGATTATATATCATCAGTTTTTGATGCCGGATTTGTCGCAACCTGGAAAAAGGCATTTTGGTCAGGATATCAACCAACCGGCGCCCAAATCCAAATGTTTCTGAGAAGTGGTAATACCTCAAGTCCTGATAGTACCTGGACACCCTGGATTGAAGTCACAAATGGCAGACCCATACCACAATCACTTAGAGCGCGTTACTTGCAGTATATGGCAAAATTGGGCTACACTAATCCATCCTATTTGCCAGCCCTTGATAGCGTCAAAGTTTCATATCAGACCCAGACGATTGTTTATCAACATGATGTCGGAGTGATTGAAATACTTGAACCGCTGGATACGATATATGCGGGTTCGACCGTTACGCCGACTGCGGTCGTGAAGAACTTTGGCAGCTTTTATGAGGATTGCTGGATATTTTTCAATATCGGGTGCGAGTATTCAGATTTTCGTTTTATTGGCTTAGAAGCCGGTGAAATTGATACCGTAACATTTGACCCTTGGCTTGCGCTTACCGGTTACTATAATGAAGGCGCAGCGACCTATCTTGAGACGGATGAAAATCCAGAAAACGATACGGTTTCAGAATGGCTGACGGTAATTGAAGTTCAAGCAGTTACGTTATTTAAACCTTATCCAAATCCTACCCCCCATAATCTTGCCATAAGTTTTACCCTACCTAATCAAAGTAATGTTGAAATCACGGTTTATAACATAAATGGTCAAACAGTAAAGACTCTTATTTCTGGCACCAAAGCAGTTGGCAACTATCTGATTAATACCGATTGTCGAGGACTTAAAAACGGCGTTTACTTTGTGAAGATGAAGACCGATAATTTTGAGGCACGTGAAAAATTTGTTGTAATCAGATAGCAATCTACAAAACTAAAGGGCTCGAGTCGAGCCCTTTTTTATTTTATCTTCTGCCCATCAGAAATTTGTAATTACTGCTTATTTTATCGATTGGCGTTTGAGTTTAGGTAAGGAATCGATAGTTTTTTGTTTCTTTTCGAAAGTAACCTATAATCAGCGAGAAAATTTTTTCTAATCTCTTATTCATTTCTTATGATAAATTAGACATTAGATGATGCTATGGTTCAGCAGGTAACCTAATGGATAGCTTAAGTTGTGACCTGGCGAGCTGCATGGAAATTACTTAGGAAACAATTTGAAAAGTTACCGACGAGGTCAATTGGGAAAATCATACTAAGCGCTACTCCGTGATTCGTCGGTTAGACAAGATTATGATTGACAAATCCATTTTATTGCTTAAACTATATAGATAAAGTTTTTAGTATGTCTACTTATCTATTTGTAATTACTGATAGATACACATTACTAGACAATGTTAGATAAAATCCTAGCCAAGTTTATTGGCACCAAAGACGAGAGGGAAATGAAACGTCTTTGGCCAATTGTGGACCAGATTAATCAAATTTGGGAATCGTTTAAGAACCTCGATCCAACAGAATTTCCCAAAAAGACCGAAGACTTTGTTGTTCGAATTAAAGATGGCGAATCAATTGATCAAATTCTACCTGAAGCCTTCGCATTGGTTAAGGAAACCTGCCGTCGTCTTTTAGGTAAGAAATGGCCAGTTTGCGATATTGAGACCACCTGGAATATGGTTCCATTTGATGTCCAGCTGATCGGTGCAATAGTTCTGCATCAGGGCAAAATTACTGAGATGAAGACCGGAGAAGGAAAGACTTTAGTTGCGACTATGCCGTTATATCTAAATGCTCTGACCAAACGAGGGGCCCATTTGGTTACGGTTAATGATTATCTGGCACGTCGGGACCGTGAATGGATGGGACCGATTTATGAATTTTTGGGCCTTACCGTTGGTTGTATTCAACAGGGTATGATGCCGGAAGAACGAAAACCACATTATAATGCGGATATAACTTATGGTACAAACAACGAGTTCGGTTTTGACTATTTAAGAAATAATATGGCAATCAATCTTGAGGATAAAGTGCAGAGAGGTCATTATTATGTAATCGTTGATGAAGTTGATTCGATTCTGATTGATGAGGCTCGTACTCCACTAATCATATCTGGTCCGGTTGAGGCTTCCGAAAAAAGTTTTGACGGGCTGACTCCATTGATTAGGAGAGCATATCAAAGTCAAACCATTTTGGTGAATCGAGTGGTCGAGGAAGCAGGAAACTTGTTGAAATCGAACAAACGATATGAAGCCGGAATTAAACTTTTACAAGCGCGTCGTGGCTCCCCAAAAAATAAGCGGCTCTTAAAAATTGAGCAAGAGGAAGGGATAAAGAAATTAATTGAGAAAGTAGAATTGGATTTTATCCGCGACAAACGCTTCCACGATATCGATGACGAACTCTATTTCGTGATTGATGAAAAAAACCATGCGATTGACCTAACCGAAAAAGGACGAACTGCCTTAGCGCCGAAAGACTCGGCGCTGTTCATCTTGCCTGACCTCTCTACCGATTTATCCAAAATTGACCAAGACCCAAAACTTACGCCCAAGGAAAAAATTTTTGAAAAGGAACGGGCTTACGAACACTATGCCAAGAAAAGCGAAATGTTGCATAATTTTCAAGCCCTTTTGAAGGCTTATACTTTATTTGAAAAAGATGTTGACTATATCGTTTCCGATGGTAAAGTTATCATCGTGGATGAATTCACCGGCCGATTAATGCCAGGCAGAAGGTTTTCCGATGGGCTGCATCAGGCATTAGAGGCAAAAGAAGGTGTTCGGGTGCAAGAAGAGACTCAGACTTTAGCAACGATTACCTTACAAAACTATTTTCGAATGTATGAAAAGCTTGCTGGCATGACCGGCACTGCGGTAACCGAAGCAACTGAGTTCTGGCAAATCTATAAGCTCGATGTTGTTTCAATTCCGACCAACGAACCGGTACGTCGCATCGACTATCCAGATATTGTCTATAAGACTCGCCGTGAAAAATACAATGCGATTCTTGACGAGATTGAATCTTGGCATAAATTTAATAGACCAATTTTGGTTGGTACAACATCGGTAGATGTTTCCGAAACACTCTCCCGCATGCTTCGACGCAGGGGTATCAATCACCAGGTGCTTAATGCTAAATATCATCAAAAGGAAGCCGAAATAGTTACCTTAGCTGGTCGGCCCGGCGCAGTGACGATTGCAACTAACATGGCAGGTAGAGGAACTGACATAAAGTTAGGAAATGGTGTTGTCAAAGGTGAAGGTTGCTACATTGCCCAGCACAATGGTATACCTTGTATATACTGGGAAGCCGAACCGGGCAGATGTTTAGACGATGTGCCTTGCGGATTATACATTATTGGCACGGAGCGCCATGAAGCCAGAAGAATCGACAACCAATTACGTGGTCGGTCAGGAAGGCAGGGAGACCCTGGTTCATCAAGATTTTTTCTCTGTTTAGAAGATGATTTAATGCGTCTCTTCGGCTCCGAACGAGTTGCTACCATAATGGACCGATTTGGTGCCAAAGAAATGGAACCAATTGAACATCCCTTGGTCAGTAAAGCAATCGAAAATGCTCAAAAAAGAGTTGAGATGCGGAACTTCGAAATTCGAAAACATCTATTGGAATATGACGATGTGATGAATAAGCAGCGAGAAGTAGTTTATAAACTGCGCGATGATATTCTAAAGGGAGATAGAATAACCGAAATCTATGAAGAAGTAGCAAGTTCGGTGATCGATCGAATCTTAGCCCAATACACTAATTCCAAATATCCCGAAGAGTGGCAATGGGAAGAAATCAAAGGCGAATATGGTTTAATCTTTTTGTCCGAGTTTGTAATCGACGATAAGACAAAAAAGGAACTGACTTTCCAAACTCTCTATAATCAGTTATTAAAAATTGCCCGGCAGCGCTTGGAAAATCGCAAACAAGAGTTAGGTGAAGAGCTTTTCAATGATTTATTAAAATTTGTTTTTTTACGAACCCTTGATAACAAGTGGCGGGACCATCTTTATGCATTAGATATATTGCGTGAGGGGATTGGGTTACGAGCCTATGGACAGAAAGATCCTTTAATCGAATACAAACAGGAATCATTCCGAATGTTTGATGAAACGATGTCCGATTTTCATAAAGAAGCAATCACTCTGCTTTATCGTGCCCAAGTTCGAACTCAAGAGAAAAAACCTCGAACCCAGACGATTCGAGCCTACAAACCAACAATATCTGCTTCAACTAGTTCGAGTTCATCTGAATCGCCCTCTACCGAAACTGTGCCTCAACGTGTTACAGGCCGAGTCGGTAGAAATGAGCCATGTCCGTGCGGCTCGGGGAAAAAATATAAAAAATGCTGCGGACGAAACCAATAAAAAGATTCAAACCAATCAACGCTTCGGGAAAGCGAGAGTATTGGTTTGAAAATTTGGTTTTTAAAATAAGATAAACAAGGAGGAAAAATGAGACCAGTAATCTGGGTTATCCTAGCTATCCTTGTCGTTGCGGCGATTATCTTTACGGTTGTCGCAAGAAGAGGAGCAACTCCTACTGGTAAGAGAAAGATGGATACTGAGGATTATATCAGATATGCCGATCGGACGGAAACTCGCCTCGAAAAATTAGAAGAACGTATTGTTGATTTAGTTGATAGCGGTATTTCTCCAGAAGCTCAACCAATGATGGACCAATTAAATGCGAAAATACAAGAAGTAAAAACTACGATTACCAATCTTCGAACCGAACCCAATGAAGAGAAACTGGAAAAGATCCGCGAGTTATATCGAGAAGTCAAAAAGATGTATCGCGAGTTAGGTGGAACCGTCATCGAAGAAGAAGAAGAGGAATAATTTAAACTGAAAATTAAGGGATATACTTCAGTTTCGGAATGAGGAGATTCCTGGCTAATTGGCTGAACAGTAAATCAGTTATTCGTATTCGCTTTCGTTCGCGCATGACTCGAGGTTCGCCTTTAATTCCCACCATATTTGCCGCAATTCGCAAAGCATCTTCCAATGAGCCTAAAGTATCTACCAACCCGAATTCAATTGCTTGTTCACCGGTTAGAATCCGACCATCCGCGATTGAACGGACGGTAGCTTCGGGAAGCTTACGATTTTCAACTATTACTGAAATGAACTGCTCATAAGCGGAATTAACCACATCTTGAAGCAAGGCTCTCTCTCTCGGAGTCATCTGCCGAAAGGGAGAGCCGATGTCTTTATGTTCCTTGGATTTGATCACCTCAAAATTGATTCCAATTTTTTTGAATAATCTTTCTAATATCGGCAACTCCATTTTGACACCAATTGAACCGGTAACCGAACCGGGATTCGCGACAATGATGTCGGCTGGGGTCGCGATGTAATAACCGCCGGATGCCGCAATCGAACCCATTGAAACAATAATCTTTTTCTCTCGCTCTTTTGCCCGTTTGATTTCTTCATATATTTCCTGAGTAGCACTTACCACGCCTCCGGGACTATCGATACGCAAAACTAAAGCCGCCACCGCCGGGTTTTTGCTGTATTTCTTAATTTGTCTGACAACAACTCTTGGGTCAGCGATAATTCCTTCGACTTCGATCAGGGCAAGATTTTTCGAAAAACTTGGAAGTTTGGGCTGAGAACGAATTAACCAAGATATGAGAATTGAACCAAATATAACATAGCTGAAGACAACCAAGACGATGATGAGGGCTATTGTTGATTTACGCATAAAAAGGAATGGGCCTGAGTGGAATCGAACCACTCACCTTCCCGTTATCAGCGGGATGCTCTAACCAACTGAGCTACAGGCCCTGATTTCAATATAAAAAATTTTCTCCATTTGTCAAGAAATTGATTATATTTATTTTAAAATCCCATTTGACTTTGTAAGCTGAGCGGCATTTTGCGCTGGAAATATTCGTAGGCAAAATGAGTCGCCTCTCGCCCCCGATGGGTGCGTTTAATGAATCCTTCTTTGATAAGAAAAGGTTCATAGATTTCCTCAATCGTCTCTGAGTTTTCGCCGATCGCAACCGCCATACTGCTGATACCAACTGGTCCACCATTAAATTTGTCAATGATCATCAAGACTATCCTTCGGTCCATATCGTCCAGACCGTTCTTATCGATATCCAATTGATACAAGGCGTATTCGGCAATCTCTTTATCAATAACCTCCTTACTTTTCACCTGAGCAAAATCGCGCACCCGGCGCAACAGCCGATTAGCGATTCTTGGCGTGCCTCGGGCACGTGATGCGATTTCAAATGCACCAGCATCATCAATCTCGATTGCTAAAATTCGCGCCGCTCTTTTAATAATTTGTAAAAGTTCGTTCGTTGGATAAAAATCAAGTCGGAAGGTAATTCCAAAACGAGATCGTAACGGAGCAGTCAAAAGTCCGGAACGGGTAGTAGCACCGACCAGAGTGAAACTTTTTAAAGAAATTTTCTGAGAACGCGCGCCTGGTCCTTTATCAATGATTAAATCAAGGCAAAAATCTTCTAATGCCGGATAAAGAAACTCCTCGACTACTTTATTGGTTCGATGAATCTCATCGATGAAAAAGATGTCCTTACATTCAAGACCGGTCAGAATTCCGGCTAAATCAGCTGGTCGTTCGAGAACCGGTCCGGTCGTGACTTTAATCTCAGCTTTCATCTCCTTGGCAATGATGTGGGCTAAGGTAGTCTTGCCCAAACCCGATGGACCAAAAAGCAGTACATGTTCCAATGCCTCATCTCGCTGCTTTGCCGCTTCGATGAAAACTTTTAGATTTATTTTCAATTTTTCATGACCGATGAATTCATCAAGGGTCTGGGGTCTTAAAGTCGAATCAAAAATCTCCTCGCCTTGCAACCTTTGAGGTGAAGTTATCCGTTCACTTCGCATTGCTTAAAGCTTTCTGTAAAATTTCGGTTAAGGTCAACTCTTTAAGATTAGCAATCCGTTTTAGTCGTTCGTTTGCCTCTTTGCGCGAAACACCAAGCGATATTAAGGCTTTAAGTGCGTCACCAGTCGTATCGGGCGGTTCCTCAACTTTTTCAACGGTTTCTTTCAATTTGAAAACTATCATTTCCGCTTTCTTCCTGCCAATGCCAGGAATTGTCTGGAGGGTTTCGACCTTGCCTAGGGTAATCATTGACTTTATCTCCTTTGCCTCAAGACGGGACAGTAAATTCAATGCCGCTTTTGGGCCAACCCCGGGAACCTGGGTAAGGATGTTAAATACTTCGCGTTCTTCTGGTGTGGCAAATCCATAGAGCGCAATACCATCCCGGTTAAATATTGTTTCGATATAAAGATTAACTTCGACCCCCTTTTCTCCCATTTTTTGAGAAGTTGATAATGGTGTATGAACAAGAAATCCCAAACCCTGACAGTCAATTACCGAAATGGTTGGTCCCTTTTCGATTATCTTTCCACGCAGCGACGATATCATTGATTAATTGCTAAATTTTTATTTAAGCAGTAGGCGACCGCCAGGGCATCAGCCCCATCTTCTGGCACCTTTTCTTTAATGTCAAGAACAGCTTTAATCATAAATTGCATCTGTTTTTTTGAAGCCCGCCCATTTCCAGTCAGAGTTAATTTTACCTTGGCTGGAGTAATCTCTTGGATCGGAATAGAATATTGGGCGAGCAGATAAAAAATTGCGCCGCGAAGATGAGCCGATAGTATTACGCTGCGCGCACCTCCCATTACCTTAAAGAATAAGGTTTCCACTGCACAGGCTTGTGGTTTTTCTCGGCGAATGATTCGGTCTAATTCGGATACGATCGAACTGATTCGTTGGGCTAAAGCCTGATTCGAGCTAGTCTTAATCACGCCAAATCCATGATAACGACCATTAACTAAAAAGCCGTAACCGGTTGCCGAGAGTCCCGGGTCAATACCAAGAATTTTCATATCGCCCCTGAAATTATACGTTGCTTGAGAATTTTTCCATCAACTCTTCGGCGATATCGAAGTTGGCAAAGACCTGAGAAACTTCGTCAAGTTCCTCTAAAGCCTCATAAAGCTTGAGTACTTTCTCTGCGTTCTTTTCGTCCACGGGCAAAGTTGTCTGCGGTAACTTGGTTAACTCGGCGCTTGACCATTCAATTTTCTCTTCTTTTAACCGGTTTTTCACCAATTCAAAATTTTCCGGTGGTGTAACAATCTGAAAACTATCGGCTTCGGTCTTTACGTCATCGGCACCCGCTTCTAACGCTATCGCCAATACTTTATCTTCATCGGCATCGACTCTCGGAATAGCGATAACACCTTTAGGCTGGAACTGCCAAGCAACGCAGCCGGTCGTGCCCAGATTACCGCCATATTTCTCAAAGATATGACGAACATCAGACGTTGTACGGTTCTTATTATCGGTCAGCGCCCTAACAATCATTGCGACACCGCCTGGGCCATAGCCTTCATATTCAACCTCTTCATAAGATACTCCAGGCAATTCACCAGTCCCTTTCTTGATTGCTCGTTCGATATTATCCATCGGCATATTTACGGCACGTGCCAATTCAACCGCGGTGCGTAATCGCGGATTGGCATTCATATCACTACCGCCAATACGGGCGGCAGTAGTAATTTCACGAATCAATTTGGAAAAAATCTTACCTTTTTGGACATCGGCTTTTGCCTTCTTGTGCTTGATTTGTGACCACTTCGAATGTCCCGACATAAATCCTCCTTAAAATTTCTTATGAAAGAAGATAGCTGCAATTTCTGTTATTTCAAATATCATTTCGTTCTCCCTTTGAAACTGTAAACATTCTATCGTCACGATTTTTTCTGTCAACACTTTATTTGCATTTTCAATCGATTTTAGCTTAAAGTATGAGCAAATGGAGAATCCAAATTGTTTTGTTAACGACTTAAATAACAAACCAATTTTTGATTTTTCGATTCTTAATCAACCTGTCCGGCATAGCCATCTTTGTCCTTTCAATCATCTTAAGTCCACTATCAGCTGGACTGTCTCTTGAATATCCGACCTTAATTTTCCGAGTGTTATATATTTTTGTGACTTGACATAAAGGAATTATTTAGATAGTCTATAATCGGTCCGTGTCTTGAAAGATGGACCAAGGAGTTTAATTGGCAAAGCACTGTGAAATTTGTGGAAAAGTGGGTATTGTTGGTTCTTCGGTCAGCCATGCCCACAATATTACGAAACGGCGCTGGGAACCAAACCTGCAACGAGTAAAGGCAAAAGTAGGTAAAGAGGTAAAAAAGATTTGGGTCTGTACTCGTTGTTTGCGTTCCGGTAAGATTGAAAAGGCATAATTAAATTGCAGTTTCTAGTTCCTGGCATTAGTGACTAGTCACCGCGGTCTATAAGGAGGTTAATTGAGAACGCTCATTACCGGGATAACCGGTTTTGCGGGAAGCCATGTTGCCGAATATCTTCTCTCTTTGAAGAATGCTGAAGTTTTCGGAATTTATCGCTGGCGTTCAAGGACCGAGAATATCGAACATATCGCATCCAAAATCAAATTTTTTGAGTGTGATTCAAAAGATGCGATTTCAGTACGTGAGGTAATTAAAAAGGTTAAACCGGATAGAATCTATCATTTAGCCGCTCAGAGTTATGTGCCGATGTCCTGGGTTGCACCAGCCGAAACTCTTAGCAATAATATAATCAGTGAAGTTAACCTGTTTGAAGCAGTAAGAGCCGAGGTCAGAGACTGTCGAATTCAGATTGCCGGTTCGAGTGAGGAATATGGTTTAGTTCTTCCTAACGAAATACCGATTAAGGAAACTAATTCTTTACGTCCCTTAAGTCCTTATGGTGTAAGTAAAGTTGCTCAAGACCTTTTAGGTTATCAATATTTCAAGAGTTATAAGATGAATATCGTTCGAACCCGAGCGTTCAACCATACCGGACCAAGACGCGGTGAGGTATTTGCAACATCCAATTTTGCCAAACAGATAGCAGAAATTGAAAAAGGCAAAAGAGAACCTGTAATTTATGTTGGGAACTTAGAAGCGGTTCGTGACTTTACCGATGTTCGCGATGTCGCAGTTGCCTATTACCTAAGTTTAGAAAAGGGTGAAATGGGCGAGGTTTATAATATCTGTAGCGGCAATGGTCATAAAATAAAAGAAATGCTTAATCTCTTACTCTCTTTAACCAAACATAAAATTGAAGTCAAACCTGACCCAAAGCGAATGCGCCCGAGCGATGTCGAACTTTTAATTGGCGACTCGACAAAATTTCGACAAAAGACCGGTTGGCAACCGAATATTCCATTCGAAACGACAATGAGTGATTTACTCAATTACTGGCGCGAAAGATTGTAAGATTAAGACTTAATCTTATTATTTAACGATGCTGGTCGCAGCAAAAAAAGTCTTCATTACTGGTATCGAAGGTTTTGTTGGCAGCTATCTTACTTCTGATCTTATTAATAAAGGATACCAGGTAAGCGGAATAAACCTTGTCGAGCTCCCAGCCGATTTCCCGAAAGTTCAAGTACATCAATGTGACATAAAAGATAAGGAACGACTCAAGGAAATATTATCCGAAGAAAGACCTACTGCTGTTTTTCATCTGGCAGCAGTTAGTTCGGTTGATACCTGCGAGCATTGTCCAGAACTTGCTTTCGAGATAAATACCCAGGGTACTTTTAACTTGTTTGAAGCTCTGCGCGAATTAGAAATGCACCCCAAAATAATCTTTATATCTTCTTGCGAAGTTTATGAGACAAAAAACGGAACTCGAAAGTCTAAAGCCAAATTGAGCGAAAAGTCACCAATCCGAGCTTCGAGTGTATATGCTTTGACCAAAATTTGTGCCGAGGAAGTTGCCGATTTCTTTTCTAACCGTCATGGTTTGAGGATTACGATTCTGCGACCCTTCACCCATACTGGACCAGGTCAGAGTGAAAAGTTTGTATTTCCTTCGGTGACGAAACAAATTGTTGAAATCGAACAAGGAAAGCGACCACCTGTTATCGAGTTAGGAAATATCGATGTATTTCGAGATTACACCGATGTTCGTGATATGGTTAAGGCTTACGAGCTGGCTTTTTTATATTGTGCACCTGGTGAAATTTATAATATAACTTCAGAGCGAACCTACTCGATCCGGGAGGGAGTAGAAACCTTAATAAAACTTGCTCAAAAACCAATCGATATTAAAATTGTTTCCGAGAAAGTTCGGCAATGGGGCAATCAATACCTGGCGGGTGATTGCCGCAAGTTTCGAAAAGCCACCAATTGGAAACCCGAGATTGATTTCAAAACCACGCTTTCCGATTTATTAGAGTACTCACGCAAGACCATTAGGGACTAAGTGTCCCCTTCTTTTCCCACCGTTTCGATTGTTATTGTAACCTATAATAATGCCCGTGATATAAAAAATTGCCTGGATTCAATCTTTCGGCAAAACGAAATTGAATTGGAAGTCATTCTGATTGACAATGCTTCCAAGGATGCTACGGTTCAAATCGTGCAAAAGGAATTTCCTTCAGTTAGGCTGTTATTGAACAAGCAAAATCTGGGTTATGCTCATGCTAATAACCAGGGGATTAATCTGAGCCAGGGAAAATATATTTTACTGCTCAATCCAGATACCCGGTTAATGCCTGATACGTTAGCTGAAATGATACGGTTTATGGATGCCAATTTACAATACGCAGCATTGGCACCAAAACTTTTGAATCAAGACGGTTCTACTCAATCATCTTTACGAGAATTTCCCAGTTATGAAATACTGTTTTGGGAATTTACCGGTCTATCCAGAATTTTCCCTCGTCACTGGCGGTTTGGCAAATGGCGGATGAGTTATTTTGACTATAATAAAATAGCGGAAGTTGACCAGCCAATGGCTTCTTGCCTTCTCTTAAGAAAGGAAGTATTCCAACGGATTGGACTATTTGATGAAACATTTCCCATCTTTTTCAATGACGTTGATTTTTGCAAAAGGATGAAACTGGCAGGTTTTAAAACCATTTATTTTCCGAATGTCGAAGTTTTTCATCATCGCGGGGCAAGCACCAGCCAGGTCAGGGCTAAAATGATTTGGGAATGGCATATTAGTTTATTTCGCTATTTTAAAAAACATCATTCAGGAAAGGGATTTTTTCTGATAAGTATCCCATTGGGTTTAATTATTATTTTTGGCGCCTTCTTTAGAATTTTAATATTAAGGATAAAAAATATATTCGCTAAGAAAACGAATCAATAAACCGCAGAGATAGCAGAGAAAGCTGAGAAGATGAAACCACGAGATTTCACAGATTTTCACAAGATAGAGAATAAAAAATAACCACAGATATTACTCGAAGAGTCCACCGACTGAAAGAAAATGTTCTTCGGTATTTAATTATACAAGACATTTAACTTCTCAGTTATGTCTCTCTGATTCTCTCATTCGCTTTCTCAATTGCCTGTTAGATTGACTAAGAGATTATATCTTCCTCAACAAAGTATCCAATTTATAATTCTATCTAACCGTTGATTTTGTGGGCACTTAGGTAAACTGATTTCCCTTTAATTTACACAATGACTTGATGACCGGCACTTTGACCCATTTGAAAGCCCGGCTCGTAAGTGGCTCTCTGGCTAATCCGGCAGACTGGATAGGGGGGGCTAGCCCGGGCCTAGCCCTGGGCTAGCCCCTAGGCAACCCGGGGGGCAGCCCGGGGGGTAGCCCCCCGGCTAGCCCCCTCCCTAGCCCCCTGGCTAGCCCAGGGGGTTGCCCGGTGGCTTGCCCTCTCCATAGCCCACTGGCTAACCCGGTGGCTTGCCCCCTGGGTAGCCTGGAGGGTAGCCCGGTAGATAGCCCAGGGAGCCGGTTAGGGACTGGGGTATGAATCAGGTTATTAAAATATTGGGGTTGCTGTTTAGAAAGTGGATGATTAATCAGAACCTGAGATTCCTAAAGGATTAGTTATAGAAGCTAAGTTGAAAACTATTTTGAGAGCGACTTAAGAATTTAACTACGGGGTAGCCTAGGGGGCGGCTTAGGGGGTTCGTTACTGGTCTGAAAAAATTAGATAATTTTTGATATTTGTATCGGGGTGGCTTAGGGGCTATCTAGGGAGCAGGTTAGTAGGTGGATTTTGCCTCAAATTTTTCCGCAATTCTTCGGAGAAATTTCCTTCTGCAACACTCGATACCTGACCAGTCATATGAACATGATTCTTTTCATCAATTTCAACCCTTATCGTTCCTCCCGGCATAAGAACTTTGATATCTCTATCCACTAAACCCAATTTATTTGCCACGCTTGCTGCCGCACAACTGCTGCTGCCGGATGCTAAAGTATAACCAGCTCCTCTTTCCCAGATTTCAATTTTAATATTTTGTCGGTCGATTACTTTCAATAACTGCACATTGATTCGATTTGGAAATAAGGGATGATTTTCGACTTTTGGTCCTATATTTTTTATAAGTTCTTCAGAAATTTCTTTTAACGGTATGACACAATGAGGATTACCAATCGAAAGGCAAGTCATCTTAAAATTATAACTATCGATTTTTATTGATTCATTTACTACTTCGCGCAATTTTCCTTTTACTGGTATTTCATCATTTTTAAAAGTAACCTTCCCCATATCAACTTTTATTAAACTTGCATCGTTATTTAATATTTGCACGGTTACATCACCGCTTAAGGTTTGGAGGTTGAACCTCTTCTGCGCAGCAATTTTAGAATCATAAAGGTATTTTGCGAATATTCTGATTCCGTTACCGCTTTTTTCCGCCTCCGAGCCGTCCGGATTGAATATGCGGAGTTTTATTTTACCCTTTTCGATATTTGGTCCATAAAGAATTCCATCTGAGCCGATACCATAATATCGATGACAGATTACTTTTATTCTTTTTGGATTAAGTTTGATTTTTGTCTTGTTGGGGTCGATTATAATATAATCATTACCTAACGCATGATATTTATAAAAATCCATAAAATATTTCAGCGATATTTTAATCCGTTAAACCCTCTGGTCAAGACCAATAAAGAAAAAGAATGGAACCACGAGATTGACACCAGATTATCACAAGATTCTTCAAATTCTTCTGAGTATTGGAAATTGGTCATTAAAGCAGGATAGGTATAGTTATTTTCCCCAATGGGGTGACAGGAAAAAAATGCATGTCATTTTTTTCCGCAAGAGGGGTGCGTAACCCCTATTGAACGGGGTTTGGGGAAAATAATATGTTGGTATTTTTGTGCTAGTCAAAAGGTTACTTAAAAGTAACTTTCAAAATGACCGATTTTTTCTCCAACCTCAACTTTGACCTCAACCTAGTAGCTCGCGCGGTCGAGCCGGTGATAAGTGTCGTGTTTCTAGAACTCTCCAAAATTCCGTACAAACCTAACTCACTGCTGACAGGCATCCAGCGCAAGAAGAATCTCGGCATTCGGGTCGAATGCGTACGACTTGAGTTTGTCATAAGTCATAGGGAAATGCGGTCGCAGCACCCGTCCCATTTCCGGATCATCATGGAACTCCACGAACTGTTTATGTGAAATGGTGCCGGTAAGCCCAGAGTGTTGGAGTTCGAAGTCGAACGGCTCCCCGAAACAGTTTCCCGCCTGTGCCGAAGGAGTGCCGACGATCTTGGCTCCGGCTCGGAATAAATAGTACATAAGAGTGTAACCGGAACTAAAGGTCTTGGGTGAGCTCAAAACCATGACATTGGCGGGCAGGTAGTACCTCTCATACTTCCCTGAGCGATATTCCTTCGCAAACGATGGCATCTTATCAAGTTCCCGGAGTTCCCATTCGGTCTTGATCTGATCAACCGCCGACGAATCACGCTGAATACGACCGTACCAATCCCCGCTGAAGTCGTAGTCCGTCTTGGCGAGCGGAACCGTACGTCCGCGATTGATTCGCTCGAACTCTTCCAAGGAATTTTCTCGAAAGTAGTACTCGGAATAACGCTCTACCTCGCTTAATTCAAGCTTGGCTCGCCACAAGACTTTCTTACCGTAAAGGAAGTACAGCAAGATATTGTACATCGTAGAGTTTCCACCGTCGTTGTACCGCAAATCAACCAGCAATGTCTTGGTCTTTGCCTTCCGCATCTCCTTCACGAGTGCCCGGAAGGTTTCGGCGGCTGATGGAATTCCCGCCATCGCTGCCTTGATATCGTCCGGTGCGTCCGACTGGTGGATCCGCTTGTACATTTCCCGGATCGCCCGTTCCGCATTCACTGGATTGCTGGCGATCCACCCCTCGTACATCTCACGATAGCTCTGCATATCGTCTATGACCAGCAAAGCAGTCTTTCGTTCTGGATCAAGGAACGTATACTCGAATCCTTTTGGATAGGGACGTGGGCGATTCACTCGGGAATCGGGCTTGATCCATTTTTCCGGAATATAAGAAAGAACCGGGAAGGTATATTCGGCTTCTTGCCCGGCGGTGTCCCGAAGGACAACCCGTATGTTGCTTTTATCGCGCCATTCTGGAAGTAGGTCGGTCAGGAATGGACCGAGAAAGAAGAATCCGTTGTACCCCAGATTGCCCAGGAGTTGGTATTCGTTTTCCGCACTTATCATGGTCCGCGACCGGTTCAACAACTCCCTCAGTGGAACACCCTCAACCGAAACCAGCAAAGCTCCGATGAGGGGTCGGTATCGCTCCTCAGGAACAGCGAAAACACAGAGGTTGGTATCCACTACTCTGAAGTATAGAGGAATCCCTCCAGGTTGACTCGGCGTGTAGTCATAGGCGTCATGCAACCTGGTATGCGCATCACCGATCGCCGTGACAAAGGGTCGCAGGAGCCGATAGAAGTCCATGCGGGTCATGCCATCGGCTGGAATCTGCTTCAGGATCGATTGCAGGCGGCGGTGAAAGGCTACCCTTCCTCCTTCATTAATATAGGGGTCCGGATGTATTTGTTCGATCAAATCGGCTAATTGGCGGACGTCCGCGACCAGAGAATCATGGTTTATCCTCGCGGCGCCGGCTGCAGCCAGGGGCGTGGACAAAGCTATTAGCGCGATCGCCACGAGAATTTGCCGTGCGATTTGCATTTTCATTGGTCTCCTTTCTCTATTGTTCAATTGCTATGTTTCAGGCGTAATTGATGATCGAGGAATAATATATGGACACTTCCCATATTTCTTGAATCGTTGTCGATTTGTTATTTTCTATAAGACTTGAGGAATTATTTTCTTTACGCATGAATTCAATTTACCGTAACTCGATCTAAAGTCAATATCCTGTTAATTGATTAAAAATTCTGCAAAGCACTAGGATTGATTTTTGCGACTAAACCAATCGATTGGTTTATTAATAAAACTACCCTTTTGTGTCTATTATTCTTCACCTTTCGAAAAAGAGTTTTTTGCGCCCTTCTCTCTTCGCTTTGATTCGTGTTCATTAGTGGCTAAGAATTGTAATTGTGGTTAAATTTTCTGTGAATTCAGTGTTTTCAGTGGTTTTTTTAATCTGTGTCCATCTGTGTAAATCTGTGGTTAATATTCTTCTCAGTGAACTTGGAAATTGGTCATTTAAGCAGGTTAGGTTTTCATATGACCTGCTTAATGTTGGTCTTTTTGTGCCAGCAAAAGTATGCCTATTAGGCATATTAAAAATCGACCAAAATTTCTTCTAAGTCGTCACTCGTCAATCACTTATCGTATTTTCGTCAATGGGAGGGGGTACCGTCTAGGGGGTAGCCCCCTAGGCAGGCTCGTAGGCAGACCCGTAAGCAGGTTCTTAGGCAGGCTCCTAATCAGGTTCCTAGACAGGTTCGGGAGCAGGCTCAGGAGCAGGTTCGGAGGCAGGCTCGGGAATGGGCTGGTAGGCAGGCTCGGAAGCAAGCTGGGGAGCAGGCTGGGGGGCTGCCTGGTAGGCAGGCTAGGGAGCAGGCTCCTAGGCTGGCACCTTTATGAATCTATAATGCAAAATATGGAAATGCCCCTATATTTTTCACCCAAAAAAAGTTTATGATGTTTTTCTGTACCTTCAAAAGGTGCTAAGCTATTTTTATAAAAAAAGCTTAGTAATGAAATAAGGAATTAATACCATTAATTGCAAATCCTAGACTAAAAATACATAATTATTTATTTTAACATTCCTTCTCGTTTCAGCACTCGCTCAAGTTCATTGAAGGCTTGTTCAATCTGCTCTCCATCAAATGATATATATTGAAGACCTTCAACATTGGTAAAACCCTCCAATCCTTCTTGTCTCAGAATAACAGCTCTCTTGAATCCCAATCTTCCTTGGAATAGACCTGCTTCATGAATTACGTTTTGACGAGCTCTTCTTGAACCTTCCGCGGTCTCGTCTTCAGCAGTTAGCACGAGAACTGCAAAGGTTGTCTTATCTAACATTTCTTCAAGAATAGGAACAATGGACTTACCGACACGGGATTCCGATTCATATGTCATAGTTGCTAGCCCCAACTCGTCTTCGAGATATATCTTTAATCGAGCCCATAGTTTACTTCGTCCATGCCCTATAAATATACACGGGCTTCGTTTGGGCAGTCCACCATCACTTGGCGCAACAGATATTTTAGATTGTTTTTCAGGGAACAGTTTTTTAAAAGAATTCTCATCCATAGACGTAAGTTCTCCGACAAGTGCATTAATGTCTTTTACCATTGATTCCGAATCACTTATCAACTGATCGGCAAAGATTACAGACTCGTCAGTATAACCAAGCTGCCCTGCATAAAACTCATCTATCTTTTTAGCCAGTAATTTTAACTTTTGGGAACTCACGTCCTCTTTTGAGGATCTAAGAAAAACTTTTAGCTCTTTTACGTAATGTATTATGGGTGCAAAAAATGAGGGTTTTTGTTCAATAACACCTGCAAGAGCATCTATATGCAATTTAAGTTCTTCAACTTTATTCATATAACTCGCAAGTAATAATTATCTAAAAGAACATCACCTTTTATTACTTTTTATCCATCACAGACCTTATAATACTACTCATGTTTGGAATTTTAACTCTATAGACTTGGTTGTCAATAACAATAATGAGGTCTGGGATTACCTGAGAGTACTTCCGATATTTTCGATATATTCGAAAATACAGTTTGCACTTTAATTTTAAATATTTTTGCCCTATTCATTAAATCAAATTAACAAGCAGCCTAGTAGCTCACTTAAGAGTTTGGTCAATGGGTTAGTTCCTTGTTGGAAAATTCATATAATCTTTTACTTTATATCAGTGGCTTTTAATTATCTATATTATATTTATTGACACTATCTAAATATTAGTGTATAACTTTTTTTAAGAATGATTAAATCCTCAAACCCTGCTGAGCTTAGAATACCCTATGTTCTATGACGGGTTACAGAGGAGTCAAAAGGAAACAATGAAATGATAGGTTTTGAATGTTTAAAGTAGGAGCACGAAAATATTGTGCTACTGAAATATAGCGGTTGGATTGACCGAATACTCAAGCATCGTCGAGTTACTGCAGAATTACAATCGAATCTAGAAGAACAAATCCTATCCATTATAATGAATTACTACAAAGAAAAAGGTAAGAATCCGGAAACTGATGAATTTCCCGAACATCTCCTTAATGAATGGGCTGCGGATTCAGCAGATGTAATTTTGAAAACTATAAAGTCAAAAGTGGTCCCGGTCTTAAGGTCAGAGAAAAAATATCGCAGTGGTTTCGAGTCAAGATTGAGGCGTATATGGGGACGGGCACTTGATTTGCTGGAGATCCATATTATCATTTCATTAGAAGCAGGACACTTCTTCAACGTAAGATACCGGCAAGAAGCATCTGCCAGTCAAGACCGCATTTTTGAGGTTCTTGTCAGACTTCACGCACGAGGATGTCAAATAAGTTCAGAGATACTGACTTTGCTCAAAGCTGGGTTTGCAGATGGTTCGCATGCGAGATGGCGTACATTACACGAGCTTGCGGTGGTAGCCTACTTCATCAAAGAGAAGGAAGATGATGAACTAGCAGAACGTTACCTGTTGCATTCGGCAGTGGAATCCTATAGGGGAGCAATGCAATATCAGAAGCATTATGAAGCCCTTGGCGAGAAGCCGATTAAAGAAAACGTTATGAGAAAGATTGAAGATTCAGTTAACAAGCTGTGTGAACGTTTCGGTCCAAACTTTCGAGAAAAATACGGTTGGGCGGCAAAGTCATTAGATAACCCCAACCCGAGTTTCGCCGATATCGAAAATAGTGCTGGATTTGAACATATGCGACCCTGGTATAAAATGGCTAGCCACAACGTTCATGCAAATCCAAAAGGAATAATGTTCAGGCTGGGTTATGACCAGCGGGATTTGATGTTAGCAGGTCCCAGTAATGAAGGCCCTGCGGATCCAGGGCAATCAACTGCTCTATCGCTATTACAACTGACCGTTCCCTTGCTGAGCCTCCATGTTTCAGCAGAAAATTTACTAGAACTATTAGTTCTTTCAAAGCTAACACATGAGGTCCGAGATGCTTTTCTTGAAGCCCATCAAAAATTAGAAGACAGGAAAAAGAGGGCTCGCTTGGATACGAATAAGAAAACTAACCATTTATGAATCTGTACAAAGTCAAGACTTCACTTGAAAAGATAACTGTTGTGCGCCAGATTCAGTGACCGACAAGCAATTGACCAGTTGGTGTATGAATTGTATGGATTGACGGAAAAGGAAGTTAAGGTCATCGAGGTAGAGCATTAGTGGAGAAGCAGTTGTATTTGTCTGCTTATAGTCGTCACAAAAAGGAATAGTGAGTAGAGCGAAACGGCGGATAGGCCGAATGAATACCGAGCTTATGATCACAAGATTGCGGTGTGAAATCGGAGAAGTAATCACTACCTGGAAACTCATGAGACACTTCGCATCTGAGAAGTCACAACTTGTTACTGGGAACTTCGCTCGTGATTCTAGGAACAGTGCTCTGTGGGCAAACGTGCTTCTAGAGAACAAACTTCGCAATGAACTTGTTAGTCGTCTTTCAGAACTTGCCAACAAGAAACTAGGCAGTGTTAACTTCTATTCTGTAGCTTACAAACTCAATGCCTTTCAGCTGGAAGTTGAAGCTTTCGCTAGATTCATCGATCGAAGCAGAATAAAACGAAAGCGTGACCGTGAGGTCAGTCACAAAGAGTTACCCGAATCTTGGAAGGATTTTCTTCATGAAGTAGAAATTCCATATGGCACTCTTCTACGCGCGACGGCCTCAGCTGTGCGGTTGGTCAAGAAAATCGACCGAAGGTTTCTCGGACCTGCTGCTCCTTACTTGTGGCATGAGTTGCGTAAAAAACGCTACGAGATAGAACTTACGCCAAGTCTGGGTTATTTACTTCTGCCTCACCTACGCCTTTCGCCAGAAGCTAGGTTGAGGATTCTTAAGGAAGAACTGAAGGATGGGACTGAATCATGGACGACCATGCGTACGAAGCTAGACGGTCGTGATGTGACGGTACAGGTAAATAAAAAGTGGGGTATAATTCGCATTGGACGAAGGCTTGTTGTTGTGAATAATTACCCGCTGCAATCTTTGAAGAGCATAAAGAACGTAAAAGGAACCGGGCTTGATGAAATCAAGGTTAATGATTATAAAGTAAGTCCTTGACAATCGTCATTACGAAGGGTGATAATTTGGTTCACATCCTAAATTCTATTTCCTTATTGGACTTATACAATCCGGGATATTGTTTTGACCGAATTGTATTGGAAAATCTAGTTACACTTCACATATTTCTGAAACTTTGTTGGGTGCATAACTTTCTTTGTTTGTCTTTCAATTGAACTCAATTTACTGAAACTCGGAACGAAGTCTTAGGGTAAGTATGTAAGAAGTATAAAAATTATCCCCAGACTTTTTCTTGACTTCTCTCTAGACCAGATTATCCTAATCCACTATGCCAAACAAGATTCTCTCAGCGTTAATACTCCGTCTCGTTGAGCGTTTTGACCGCAACCTCAATGTGTGCACAATAACCGCAACAATCTAGACGTACATGATCTACACTGAAGATCTAGACGAGTTCTTAACGAAGATACAGACCAAGTACTCTGGCCTGTCCGTTGTACCTGCCGACCAAGGCAAGCAGGCTCTGAATGATTTCGTGACCGCTATAGATAAAGCTTTTTCCAAGAAACAGACTTATCGTCCGACTCGTCAAATGTTTATTAAGCTCACGACGGAACTGGGTTCCGTGAGCAAACAAGTCGTGTCAGGTATCTCTGGTTCAAAGCTGCTTGCGGAGCTGTCACGCCTAGCCGAGATTGTGATCCCAGAGCCTGAGGTCGTCGAAGGCATCAGCAGCATTAAGGACGGTGGCGACATGGATGGAACGCGCCGATCAGTCTTGAACAAAATGAACCAAGATACGCAGTCAGTACTTGTCGTCCTCTTCAATTCGGACAGATTTCTGCCCGCTGACAGCATTGCCTACAGACTAAAGATGGGTCTGGGACGGGTATTCCGCAGTCTGTCGCTATTGGAGCAACAGGATTTTGTGGTAAAGGACATTTGGCCGATGCAGGGAGTTGATGAGAGTGACTTGGACGTCTTCGGCATAACTGAACGCGGGAGCGAAATAGTGTTGGGGCCTGTAGCGATAGAGCAAGGAAACCAGTCTAGCTACGACTTTCCGGAACAGAGTACAGCCCGGCGGTCGACCAATAAGATCGTAGACTTAACTGGGCGTGCAGTCAACGTTTGGCGCAAGGGCTTCAAGAATAGGGTGTTCATAGTGCATGGTCACGACAACGAAATAAAGCAGACTGTTGCCAGATTCCTTGAGTTGCTCGGAATTGACGCAGTTATCCTGCATGAGCAGCCCAACAAGGGAAAGACGATCATCGAGAAGTTCGAGGAGTACTCCGTTGTTGACTATGCAATTGTGCTTCTCTCGCCGGATGACATAGGTACAGCCAAGAGCGAGCCAAGGTCGCAATCGCCGCGCGCCCGTCAGAATGTCATTTTCGAGCTAGGATTCTTTGTTGGCAGACTCGGGAGAGGAAGAGTCTGCATACTGTGCAAGGACAAGGTGGAAATTCCATCGGATTATCAAGGAGTTGTTTACACTCAGTTCGACAATGCGGGCGGATGGAAAAACAAACTCGTGAAGGAAATGCTTGCGAGAGGAATCCACATTGCACAAGAGAATCTAGAGAAGGCGCTGTGATTAGTTGGGGTATGCAGTGATGAATGGCGTCAAACCTGGGGGTGTGTTGCCCAAATGCCTGTTCCGTCTACTTCCTGAGCCACTTCCGAACTGAATCTAGTTTGCCGAGTACTCGCCGAACGCATTTGGACATGAGCACTTTGGGAATAATCTAGGAATAATATAGAGACACTGAGCTTGTCTAA
>Ga0224501_10000710_pt1 | contig 25850 bp, 26 predicted proteins | sample SF_Oct11_sed_USG_4_FD_169105 | JGI IMG/M metagenome (GOLD analysis project Ga0224501, IMG submission 169105) | Sediment microbial communities from San Francisco Bay, California, United States - SF_Oct11_sed_USGS_8_1 | ecosystem: Environmental > Aquatic > Marine > Sediment | place: USA... | reverse complement strand
TCTTCGCATTAATTTTTGGGTTATCAAGCACGACAATTTTGTGGTATGAAACAATTAGGGTGTGGCGAAGTAAGCCTTAATGAAGCGCGCGCGACTTATTTATTCTATGTTTTTCTGTCTGGGTCTTTTAAAATCTTTATTTACGTAAATAAGTGAGGTCTTGTAGCGTATATACACTGAGGTCAAGTGGTCTTGTTAAGAAGACTATTAGGCTTATTAGTTCTGAATATAGAGTATAACCTCAGTCAAGCTTCTTATAGTTTCAACATTTTTTGAAGTTTGTCCTTCTCTGTCAGTGACTAGGGGTTTTAATCCAGCTCTTTTAGCGCCTTCATAATCGTATTTTATAGAATCGCCAATGAACACGGCTTCCTTCGGATGTACACGAAGCTTGTCAAGAGCATAAAGGAATATCTCCCTATCTGTTTTCCCCTTATCACAAGTATTCACACCTACAACAACGTCAAACCAATCCGTTAGCTTAAGCTTTCTTAAGATTTGTTGAAAATCACTCTTTAACCCATTAGTTACTACTCCGGTCTTTACACCTTTAGCTTTCAGCTGAACCAGCGTCTCCACTACGTCCGGGTAAACTTCCAAATCAGCGTGTTCCCACCATAACTCGTCAATTTTCTTAGCAAGAAACTCTCTGTTCTCCTCTATGCCAAGTCTTTCCAAAACCTTCAGATTCCATTTGATCCAAAAATCCTTGCCAAACTCGATTTGGCCTTCGACAACATCAAACTCTTTCTCGTTTGCTCTATGAGCCTTAAGAACTTCGTCAACGGAAACTCTAACTCCATAAGTCTCAAGAATTCTCTTGTAAATTTTAGGTACCTCAGCTGTTCTTATTAACGTCCATCCAAGATCGAAGAGCACAGCCTTTATCTGCATTTTTAATCCTTAGACTCGATAGTTCGCCAAACATAACATTTTTCTCAACATAAAAAGCGTTTAGCGGTGCTGCTTTGTTGTTTCAGCACATACTCGAATAGTTTGTCTTCGATATTTCCCCCACTTATCACAGCAACAATTTCTTTCCCCATGAATAGACCTTTGCTTTCTATTATCGGGGCAATGGCGGCGGCTCCTGCTCCCTCCACAACCTGTTTTTCCTTATCCCAGAGCAAAAATATCGCTTTCCTTATCGTCTCCTCCTTAACCAATAAGAGGTCATCAACATATTTTTGAACAATCCCAAACGTCATAGATCCCGTTTCAATGCCACCAAACAAGCCATCCGCAATAGATTCTCTCATTTCTACATCAACTATTTTACCAGCTTTCAAAGATTCATACATGACTGGTGAAGCTTCAGACTGCACTCCTATAATCTGTACGCTTGGTTCAATGCTTTTTACGGCAACACCAATTCCTGAGATCAAGCCTCCACCGCCAACAGGCACTACCACCGTATCAACAGTGGGAAGATCTTCATGAACCTCTAGTCCAATCGTTCCCTGTCCTGCAATAACCAATCTGTCGTTATAAGGAGAGATGTAGGTCAACCCGTCTTTCCTTGACAGATCTATGGCCTTCTGCTCAGCTTCATCATAAACATCTCCGTGTAGAATAAGTTCCACATGGTGTTTCCTAATCTTATCGATTTTTATCTTCGGCGTATTCCTAGGAATTACTATCCTTGCAGATAAGTTTAGTTTCTCTGCGCCGATAGCAACCGCCTGAGCGTGATTTCCCGCAGAGGCCGTGACAACCCCCCGCTTCATTTCCTCGGCGCTCAGATGCAACATCTTGTTAAGAGCTCCCCTTATCTTGAAGGAGTTCGTTGTCTGTAAGTTTTCGAGTTTCAGGTACACCTCTCCGTCACAGAAATTGCTTAAGAATTGCGAATGCATTAATGGAGTTCTCCTAACCAGATTTCTTATTGTTTCCCTTGCATCTTTTATATCTTGGAGGTTTATCATATCGCGCGCGCTTCTGTGTTAGCTCCTTTTTGGTGGTTTAATTGGTAAGTTCCGACAGCCTTGGAAATTTTTTCAGCTGTGCTTTCAGAGTATACGCTGCATATCGCACCTTTCATATGTGTTAATACTCTATCTGAAGCTCTCATAACATCTTGCGGGTCAACTTTTGCTTTTTTCTCGTTTAAGGTTGAACAGTTTTCCTGTTTTTTGATGATGAAGGAATGACGTACAAGCATGTAAACTGTTAAGGCTCCTAAGAGACCCACGAGTATGTCTACCACTCCATTCCAAAAGAAGACGTTTACCACTCGCGGAGTGAATTTTTCAGCAATTTCTTCTAATCCTTCCCAAACCGATCCAACGAAGATGCTTGAGTAGCATAGGAAGGGAAGCTCTGCACTCATCTCAAAGAGTGAGATTTGATGACTTAGCTTTACTGAGCCGAGTATTGTTAAAGCCTTACCATACGATATGTAACTTGCGAATGCCCTGTAGGCTTTGACTGCAAATAACCCTATCCCGAAACCGCTAATATAGTGTTCAACGAAGTCTAAACCGGGAATCAAATGGTACAGTGGGACGAAGGGAGCGCCAAGTATGGCATGGGAAGATAGGGCTAAGCTGACGATGGCGATGACTTTAGTGTCTGAAAGGGCGTCGTCTATAGTGCTAATTATACTTCCTAAAAGGCCCTTCGAAGTATCTTGATGCTTAGTAATCAACTCAGAAGCAAATCCAAACAATAAGGAATATAAAAAGTAGGATGTGAAACAGACTGCAACCCAGTAAATGTCTCTTTTTAAGGCACGGGCAACTCCAACCAACAGGATAATCGTCTTAGTTGCATCCAGTGATATTGCACTTGTAACATCCTTGGCATCGCTATTTTTTTTTCGCAGAAAAACTTGGCCTCCGGGCAATATTTTTATAAGGATGTTTTGAACGCCGCCAGTTCTTCTAGCATTTGATTTTTTGATTTTGTCTTTCCTTTTGAGAAATCCTTCAAATATGTAATCTTTGACAGATGCATATTCTCTGGCAAGTGTTTTAATGGAGTCTTCAGGTAAACCCATTTCTAGCATTTTTTCGCTGAATATTTCACTTGCTTTGTTAACGGTTGAGTTTGCAGACAACCATGTTATGATGAATTTACATATGATCATTGGGACTAGTGCTAGGCTTACAAAAAAGTTGTGAATTCCTACGTTGATGCTGTCTCTATCCATGTACCCCATCCCTTCTCCATAGCCAAAACCGTTGTTGCGTCGTTTAAATGTATTAGATTTTAGAGTATTAGATTGAAGACTTAAATAGTTTTCAAATGGTTACATCTTAAAAAAGTGAACGTTTTGAGTGTTCGAGAGTTTGTGGTAGAAAAACTTTATGAATCCAAAATATGTTCTGTTTAGATTCTGAATACGCAATGAATCTTTTCTTAAGTTGCGTTTAAACTAGTATATGCGGGTCTTACCCCAGCGTTTCTTTTGTACTCCCTCTGACTGTAAATAGGGGAAAAGAAGACCCGTATTTTTTTGCATCGGTAAGGCTGGCTAAACGTGTAATAAAAATGCTTGTATGAACTTTGGAAGGCTGTCCAGAAGAGGGAATGTGTAACCGGAAATAAATGGGAGATTCACGGAGTTTATGTAATTACTGCTTCTCCTTTTGTTCTGTAAAGCGTTTTATTGCTCTCTCATGCTTTTCTAAGGATTTTTTGAAAGCTTCCGTTGCATCCTTTTCAAGCCAGTTTAGGTAGGCTAGGCTTACTACAATCATGTCTGCTATGTCTACTTCAATGTCTTTACCGAATCTTCCTTCCTCAATGTATTTTTCTGCAACTTGCCCAATCTGTTCTGCTAAGAGAGTCATGAAGAAACTGGACGTGAAAACTTCCTTTTTATGTGCCTCATAGGAGATTCTCTTAACCTCGTTTTGAGCTTCTTTTAACATTTACATAAAACCTCTTCTCGTTTCTGGTAATCCTTAAACTGTTTACGTATATAAGTTCAAGTGGGAAAGTGAGTGAGCGTTTACTGACTTTGAGGTTTGGCTTCATCCCATGCATGCGTTATTTCTCTGAGCAATTGTGGTTGAAGTATGAAGATGTCTCTTGGGTCTTCAACATAAATGTAAAACATGTAGTTTCTCTCAAGTCTAGTTAACCTTGTCAATTGGTACTCCGGTTTTTTCGGTAGTTTTTCTGCGTAGCTTTCAATAACGTCGGTGAACACCTCTTCAAGTTTTTCTGTTGGGAGAGAATGGTCAAAGCCTAGCTCGAATCCGTAACAAAATATTTTTGCTCTCTCCTCCGTAACGCGATAGTTTGTAATTTCTTTGTCCAAAATCCTTTGAGTACTTATTGAAACCATGGTGTTGGCTGGTGTCAAAATCTTTGCATAGTTTATGGATATCTCCTTCACTATTCCTTCAATGCCGTCTATGCGAACGTAGTCGCCTACACGGAATGGACGTGTAACTAGAAGGTACAGTCCAGCTATGAAGTTTCCAACAGTGCGTGTGGAAGCAAAACCAACAGCGGCACCACCTAAAGCTGAGAAACTGACTAAAATGTCCGTGGGGACTCCACCGACGTTTAGAAGCGCCACAACCGCTCCGATTAATATTAGGAGTCTTGCCGTTAATGTCAGTCCGTTTCCAACGTCCGGCTGCATTTCCGTCCGTTTTATGAACCTGCTCAACCATCTTGTAAATAGACGTTCCATAACTGCTGCGGCAGCTACTATAACAACTACCCATATTATTGTTATCAAGTAGGGATGTTCGGTAAATATTTCCTCGAGAAACGTCAACTCGTGGCCTCCGTTTACTCTCTTGAAGGATTAAACTAGTAAATCGTTGAACTTAAGCTTATTTGGTTTGCTGTACCATGGAGTTAAAGAAATACTTTGAAAGCGAAAGTTTTTATTAAGCTCAAAACTTACTTTGGCACTATCCTCAAAAGATGATGCGTCATGGCTTTGCGGAAAGGTAACTTCATACTAATAGACTACGTTGCTAGAGTGAAAGAAACAGGTGAAGTTTTCGACACAACAATTGAAGAAACCGCTAAAAAAGAACGCTTATACAAGGAAGGTGAAATCTACGAACCAAAACTTGTGGTCATTGGAGAGGGATGGGTTCTTAAAGCGTTGGATGAAAGTCTGATAACAATGGAAGCTGGCAAAACCGCATCTGTGGAGATACCGCCAGAAAAAGCCTTTGGAAAGAGAGCCCCTGAAAAGGTTAAACGTGTTTCATTACGGCAGTTAACGGCTAAGGGAATAACTCCAAGCATCGGAATGCGTGTTGAATACAATGGGAAAATGGCTACTGTGCGAACACTGGGTGCCGGGCGTGTTCTATTGGACTTCAATCCTCCACTGGCTGGAAAGACCTTGATCTACGAGGTGACTGTTCAGAAGAAGCTTAGAACAGTAAAGCAGAAGATAGCGGCTATAATTCATCGAAGAACACCCGTCGTAGAAGAATTCAAATTCACCGTCAAAGAGAAAAAGGTTAATATAAAGATGCCTGAAGAGGCCTTCTACTTGGAAGGGATTCAAGTGGCGAAGAGAGGCGTAGCCATGGACATTCAAAGATTTTTCCCGAAAATAACAACCGTCAAATTTACCGAAACCTTCAAGGCAGAACCTAAAACAAAGACCTAGTTCTTTATACGACTCCTGTCATTTTTGCAAGTCTTTCGTAATCTTCATGGCTCAGATTCAGCTTGTTAAGGATTGTGTGCCGTTCAGGTCTTATGGTTGGAGCCATTTCCAGAGCTTTTATCACGTCTTCCTTTTCTACGCGTAGCTCATCAGCGTTTGTGGGCGCACCCAACATTTTTAACGTTTCTCTTACTTGCTTCCAGTTTTCCTTATGCAAATAAGTCATCATTATCGTTCCTACACCACATTGTTCACCATGCATAGCGTGATTAGACTTAATGATGTCAAGCGCATGGCTAAAGAGATGTTCGGAACCGCTGCAGGGACGGCTGCTTCCGGCAATGCTCATGGATACCCCGCAACTTATCAAAGCTTCCAATAGCACCCGTAAACCTTCCTCGTTTCCTGGTTTAATCAGCTTAGCATTTTGTATCACGAGTTTGGCGCTCATCAAGGCTAGGCTTGCAGCATATTCCCCATAATACTCGTTTTTCTCTTCATAAGCTAATTTCCAATCTTTTACGGCTGTGAATTTTGCAACTACGTCTCCGCAACCACTTATGACTGAACGCCAGGGTGCATGCATTATTATGTTTGTGTCTGCTATGATGGCTATTGGCGCCTGAGCCATAACAGAATATGGCTTCTCAAAGCCCTTCACAGAAGACAGGGAACTTGCAATTCCATCGTGGGAGGCTGTTGTTGGAACACTTATAAATGAGGTTTCTTGATGTGCTGAACTTAACTTTGCCACATCTATTTTTGTTCCGCCGCCGACTCCAAAAACAACCTGAGGTCTTGAAACTTTTATTTCCTCTTCAACAGCATCAACATCTTTAACGGTTGCTGATTCAACAAGGAACCTGTTAACCTCTATCCCATCCTCTTCTAGAAGCTCCTTAACAGCTTTTCCGGCGATACCATAGGTTTTTGAACCTGCGATTATGAGCGCGGATTTTGTAAACCCCAACCTGCGATAAACTTCGGCGACACGATCTATTGTTCCATTTCCAATAATTACCTCCCTCGGAAGCTGCATTCTATGATGTTTTAAAGACAAATCAATCACTGTTTAAGACTGGTATCGATCCTTAATTTCAAGCAATGTATCTTTAAAACTTTTAAATCCCACGGTTCTTGTGTCAAAATTTCCTTATGTTTTTTATTTTGAAACCGTAATATTAATAAACTTCGGGTTGTGATTAGGCCATGTTATTTGCTAGCGATTTGATCCGGCGCAGCATGCAAGATTTTAGGAGAAAAATGAAATGATAAATAACGATGCAGTCAATCGGTTAGTGTTAAAGGGAACAACAACGATCGGCCTCGTATGTAAAGACGGCGTGATACTGGCTTCAGATACGCGTGTAACCATGGGTTTCTACGTAGCCCACAAACATGGAAAAAAAATATACAAAATAGATGATCACTTGGCCATGACCATTTCGGGAACTGTTGCCGATGCCCAAAGAACCGTTGATGTATTAACAGCAAACGCACAGCTTTACAAGCTGGAAAAGAGCAGACCAATGCCTGTGAGCTCTGCAGCAAGATTCATCGCTAATCTTTTGTTTTCAGCAAGATATGCACCGCTGGTTACTCAAGTTTTGATAGGCGGTGTAGATGATACTGGGTCGCATGTATTTTCATTAGACCCGTTAGGCAGCTTGACAGAGGAAAAATGTGTCGCTACTGGTTCTGGATCACCAATAGCCTACGGTGTCCTAGAAGACAGATACAAGGAAGAAGTGTCTGTTAAGGAGCTTCTGCCGGTGATTGTTAAGGCTGTTGGCTCTGCTATGAAACGTGATGCTGCAAGCGGAGATAGTTTTAATGTGACGATAATAGATGAGACGGGCTATCGGGAATTAACCGAGGGGGAGAAGAAGCAATTTCTAGCAAACTGAGGGAGTCAAAACTGTGGTGCCGTGCTCTGAAAGAGACAAAATAGAGATAAGCCAGTATATCTTGGAACATGTTCCGAAACAGGCCGAAGTTACCAGAATAGAGTATGAAGGTCCATCGCTCGCAGTCTACGCCAAGAAACCGGAAATTTTAGTTGGACAAAGCAGCGTGATTGCGGACATAGTGAACGTAATAAGGAAGAGGATAGTTGTGCGTTCTGACCCTTCTGTAAGATTGCCAGAGAAGGATGCTGAAAGAATAGCTCGCGAAATAGTTGCACCTGAAGCAGAAGTGACAGACGTTAGTTTCGATCCAAGTCTCGGCGAAATAATAATCGAGGCCAAAAAACCGGGACTGGTCATTGGAAAAAACGGGGTGATTCTGCAAGAAATTATAATGGAGACTAAATGGCGTCCACACGTTTTGAGAAGCCCTCCGCTGCGTTCTAAAATCATAGCTCACATGCGCCATTATCTTCATTCGGAAAGCAAGGAAAGAGAGAGAATACTTCGCACAGTTGGTGAGAGAATTTTTAGACCTAAAACTTACGATGTTGGGGACATTCGAATTACCGCCCTAGGAGGAGTGCAAGAGGTAGGTAGGTCAGCCTTCCTTGTTCAAACAAGAGAGAGCAACGTATTACTAGACTGCGGTATTAATCCTGGTTCTTCGAGACCTTTTGAAGCCTTTCCGAGACTTGATACTCCAGTATTTGAAATCGACTCTTTGGATGCTGTCGCTATAAGTCATGCCCACCTTGATCATTGCGGTTTAGTGCCTTTCCTCTACAAGTATGGGTATGACGGTCCCGTTTATTGTTCTGCTCCAACGTCGAATTTGATGACGCTGCTTCAGCTTGATTATTTGGATGTGGCAAGCAAGCAGGGCATTATTCCCTTCTATGATCAAAAAGACGTCCGGGAATGTGTTCTACATACAATTCCTCTGCGATACGGTGTTGTGACAGATATTGCCCCTGACATACGCTTAACCCTGCACAATGCAGGACACATCTTAGGCTCCTCAATAATTCACCTGCACATAGGTGAAGGCCTACACAACATCGTTTACACGGGTGATTACAAATACGCAAGGACCATGCTGCTGGAAGCAGCGATGACAGAGTTTCCAAGAGTTGAGACGGTGATAACCGAAAGCACGTATGGCGGTCCAAATGATACGATGCCTTCGAGGGTTGAGGCTGAAGAGCGTCTGACAGCCATTGTGAATGAAACCTTAGAGCGGAAAGGCAAGGTCCTGATTCCGGTGCCTGCCGTGGGCAGAGCTCAAGAGATAATGCTCATTATTGATGGTTACATGCGGCGTGGGTTAATAAAAGAGGCACCAGTGTTTATTGAAGGCATGATTTCAGAGGCAACAGCAATTCACACGGCTTATCCAGAATATTTAGAAAGAGAAGTCCGTAAGAGCATACTTCACGATGGAGTAAATCCTTTTCAATCAGATTACTTCACAATTGTGGAACATCCCAGCGTTAGACAGGAAATAATAGACGGTGAACCATGCGTTGTTATGGCTACTTCTGGGATGCTTGAGGGTGGACCTGTGATAGAATATTTCAAAAGCCTAGCAGAAGACGAGCGAAACACTGTAATCTTTGTAAGCTACCAGATTAAAGGAACCTTAGGAAAGAGAGTGCAGAAGGGCTTAACCGATGTTACAATGTTAAATAGCGCGGGTAAGATGGGAGCCGTAAAACTCAGATTACAAGTAGAATCAATTGAAGGTTTCTCCGGACATTCAGATAGGCGGCAAATAATCAATTATATAACCCGTCTTAAACCAAGGCCTGAAAGAGCTATAGTGTGTCACGGTGAGAGAGCAAAATGCCTAAGCATAGCAGATTTTCTTCAGAGAAGGTGTGGAATACAGACGTTTGTGCCAGCGGCCATGGAAACTTTTAGGCTGCTGTAGGTATAGGCTCGTTTGATATTGGTGTTTTTTCCCGCCAAATCGTCACATTTGGGGGGCAGATGACAACTCGTTCCTCGCCTAGACGAGCAATATCCCCGCCGATCGATTCAACGAACTCGCATAACTCGTTTACTGCACGCTTCACATCTTCGATGCTTTTGTTCGCGAGAGAAGTTATCCTAAGGATTAAAACGTTCCCCGAGCTTACCTCACTTTTGACAACATCCAAATCCGATAAATCGCGGAGGGGCATAGCCTTCAAATAGGTTTTACTAGAGGCCCCCTTAGCCTCAATTTTCACCGTTTCCTTCTTTTTACCCTTCTTGGATTTACGGAATATACCACTTAAACCTGGCAAACTTCTCCTCTCTAACACTTTATTTATCTTTTAAGAGTTTAAGCGTTTCTTTAAATCACGCTTCTGGATTTAGAATACAGATTGACTATTAAAGTGTTTTATGAATTTAGAATGTAGATTAAGCCTTCACTAAGCCTTAGCTGCAAGTTTCTTTATGAAATTCCACAACTTGTCGCCGACAAAATGAATGTTTTTGACGACAACACCTTGCGTAGCTTTCTTTGCGGTGTCTACATCATAACCAGCTTCGCCTATTGCGATTGCTTTGCCGTGTTTCTCATCCACAACAAAAACGAAATCACCTTTTTTAAATTCTCCTTCAAACCGAACAATTCCAGGGGCCATCACGTTTGCACCATTGCACACATGCGGGACAGCACCCATGTCAACAACAACTTTAGGTGTCAAAGCAAAAATTTCGTTGAAAGCTAATGTTGGAAGAATTTTTTCTTTCATCCTAACGAGCAGTGGCTTACCGTTTACAAGAAATATTCTAGCGAAATCTGTTTCAATTAGTTCCATGTCAACTTTGCTCTTGAAAATCTGCTTAAAATCAACTCTAAATTTCTCCGAGGCTTCATTTAACATTGATTTTACCTCCTTTGCTTTTAGAAAGTATCTTCGATATTTTATAGGCATCGTGCTTTCTCTCTTAGATAAGTTTAAATGGTATAAGTTTAAGTATAAAAAACATAAATGTATACTCCGAGGGTGTAAAATGAGTGAGATGACAACTGAAATCCTTGAGCAGAACCTTGGAAAAACCGTGCTCGTAAGATTGAAGGGTGGAAAAAGTTTGCGTGGGAGATTAAAAGGATTCGATCAGCATCTAAACTTGGTTTTAGAGGAAACTGAAGACACAACAGACATTGAGGATGTGAAGAAGCTGGGATTAATAATAGTTCGCGGAGACAACGTTGTTCTCATTTCACCTCCACCAAGGTGACAATGTTGGGGAAAGGAACACCCTCCATGGGCAAGCGTGCTGGGAAGACTCTTCATATACGTTGTAGAAGATGTGGAAGAAGAGCTTATAACGTTTCAAAGAAGCGATGCTCTGCATGTGGCTATGGGAAAACAACCATCATCAAGAGATATTCGTGGCGAACCAAAAATCTCCGTAGCGAAAGAATTCGCTAGATGTTTGTTGCTTTTATTGTGACAATTGATAATAGCCCTTACACGCGCGTGAGCAAGAATTCACGGTATTTAGAAATTTCAGAGGATCTTATCAGAAATGCGGTCTGGAAGAGGTGGGGAAGTTACCTATGTTTTGTCTTATCAGCTGCGTGTAAGTGCACTGTTGCTCTGTAAGCATATACCAGTGCTGTTAGGGCGGAGTGAAACAAGATTCCGATAAGCGAGTAAAGTGGCACTCCTAGAAGGACTCCTACTAGAATGTAAACGTTGTAGATGTTTCTTCTACCCGCCACTCGGCGGAAAGCAAGTTCAAACCGCCCGTAAACATCTAAACTGACACCCATAGCCCTTCCAAACTGGTCATAACAAAATCTGTAAAACGCAATGAACGTTATAGAACATGCAGTGACCACCAGTGGCATTGAACCTTGGCTTCGGCTTACAAAGAAAGCTAGTGCTATGAGCCACGAAAACTCGTACAGCAAGTCAAACACATGTTCCATAAGACCCAGTTTGGTTGAACAGCCACGTATCCTTGCCAACTTGCCATCTAAACCGTCTACTATGCCTACCACGAACGTCAGAATCGCCCCAGTTAAGAGATGACCGAAAAAAAACAGAGCAGTTACAATATATGCCAACACATTCGTGAGTATAGTGACTTGATTTGGAGTTATCCGAGAATCTGAAATAAGATGGACGATCTTGTTTTCTATGGGTCGGTTAAGGAAATGAGCGACGAAGTCGGATGCACCACGCTTTTTCTGGGAATGCTCAGCAAGCGGTTTTTTTGCACGGTCAAGGTCCTTTTTCGTATCTACATCCACCCAGTATTTTCCAGTTATATCGAGCACTCGGGCACTTCCATCCTTGGCAACAAGGCGAACACAGTCGGCAAGCTCTGACGACCCTATTTCCAGGGCCTTTTCACCATAAGCAAATATATTGGGCGAACACAAGAAAAATCCTGTGTCCACGCAATTCCAACAATCTATCTTTTTACCGATGTTGAGAATTTTGCCGTCTCTCGTTAGCACTCTTGTGTCGTCAAGCGAATAGCTAGTTTTATCTGTAGCAAGAATCAGAACGTCCTCAAGGTTAACATTCATGAGAGATTTTGCAATTTGGGGGTCAAAGATGTGGTCACCCATGCAGAGGAGAAAATTCTTTTGGAAAATATCCTTCGCAGCCATGAAGGAGTATAAGTTTCCTTTTTTCCATTTTTGTGCTGTTATGTAGTTAATGTCAAGTCTACAATAGTTTTCTCCAATTTCTTCTCGTATATTATCTCCTTCGTATCCTACAACTATGTGGACTTTTTTTATTCCAGCTTCCTTTAAGCCCCGAAGGATTCTACCTAGTAATGGGGTTTTTGCGATGGGTTGGAGAACCTTTTGCCTCGCATATTTTCTTAGTCTGCTTCCCTCTCCCGCCGCCAAAACTAAAGCTTCTGGTGAATAGTTCACTCCATACATTCTGAACACAACAACGCAAAATAGCATTGGCAAGAGCCCTTTTATGTCTTGTCATTGGCGTAAAATGATGCTTCTAAGTCATAGTCTGATGGAAAATTTTGAAAGAGAGAAAAGGTATAATGAACTGAACCATATAGCTGAAAGGCCGCGGGCTTACAGAAGATGAGTGTCCCTAGACGATTGAAGTGTTTAAAGTTGAAGTCACCAAAGAGTTTTTCAAGAACTTAGCGATGAGCTTTTGGGCAATGTTATACAAGAGGAAATGAAGTCAATCTACAATCTGCCTATAATTTTGTTCTGTTACGTTATTCTGTCGCCCAGTCCAACCTCTTTATTCGGTTTGAACAAAACCAAAAAGAGCTAGAACATGTGCAAATCCCCGGTGGCAACGCAACAAACTTTGTCAGCCGCGCCATAATAGACAAAGAGTCGATTGTTAAGTATCACTGCCCCTTCAGGAAAAACCACGTTTGGAACGTCGCCAACTTTTTCGTAATATTCCTCTGGTTCCAGGATTGGCTGTGACAAACGACTAATAACCTTCGAAGGATCATGCAGGTTCAACAATGCCGCGCCTGCTCTGTACTTATGGTCAGCACTAACCCCGTGATAGATCAAGAGCCACCCTTTCTCGGTCTTTAACGGCGGCGGCCCAGTACCTATCTTCTCTGCCTCCCATTCTCCTTCCGGCCTCATTATGATCTTGTGGCCATACCAGTCTCTGAGGTTTTCAGAATAGGCAATCCAAATGCTTGGAAGATCTGTGCCATAATCTGGACCTATCCAATCACGAGGTCTATGGAGCATCACATACTTACCATTAATCCTCTCAGGAAAAAGCACAGTATCCCTTTCATAAACTCCAGAAGGAGTAATGCAGCCATGTCTTCGAAAACGGCGAGGAAGGCTCTGTAAATTATCCAAAGAGGACAGATCGTCTAATGAAGCTAAAGCTATCCGGGGTATGCCCCTTTCACTAAGAATTACACGGGCTTTCTCACCTGATATGCCTAACCTAGGGAAAAGAGCTCTCGGAGGACCGCTTCGCCTAGAGTGAGCAACATACGTCATGTAAAGCTTGTTCTCAAGTATAATGGTTCGAGGGTCTTCAACTCCCCACTTTTCATATTCTTCTACAGGCTCAAAGACTGGATTATTTAATCGTTCAAAATTGAAGCCATCCCGACTAGTCGCACAGCCAATCCTAGAAATGTATCTCTCGTATTCCCCAACCGCCCGATAAAGCAAATATACTGTGCCATTCCAATAGAAGGCGGCGGGGTTAAAAACCGCTATGGATTCCCACCAGTTCTCGCCGGGTTCTAAAATGGGGTTATTCTTGTAACGTTTCAATTTCACTTTGCGCAACCTCAGTAGATTTATAATGCGCAACTTCTTATGAGGCTATTTGTGGTAGGAAATCACGCAGGGTGACGATGGGTATGAGAATAGCGATAATGTCTCCTTGGAACGATTGTTGCGGCGTATCGGTTCATGCGGAGCTTATCGGTAGAGAGTGGATGAGGCAAGGGCATGAAATTGTAGTTTTCGCTCCAACTCAGGAGAGGGTTGGAGGCAGGATACCTATTGAAACCGAGGATGAGCGATTCGTTTACAGAAACTGGGAGATGTACAGGTATGGGGCTAAGGTTGAGGACGAAAGCAGCTTAGACTTATACTTCGACCCGAGTCCAGTTGTCAACGAGGATTATGATCTCTTCGTCATCGAGAAGCCGTGCTTAACCCCTCTTGGGAAGTTACTCAAGATCTTCGATGTGGTGAAGAGAAAGGCGACTACGATAGCGGTTATGCATGAGGGAAGAGTTCCCAAGAACGTGAACTTCTACAAGTTTGATTGGGACGTGATCACGTTGTTTGATGAACGTTATAAGCAGCTTTTGGCCGACGCGTTGCCAGCAGATAAGACACACATTGTACCTTACCCGTGCCACCCGATTGTTGAAGGTAAAATGTTGGAAGCCAGATCAAAGCTGGACCTTCCACAGGAGGAAGACACAAAAATCGTCCTAGTCTACGGAATACGGCTCAAAAACCTACGCGAAGTGCTTCCAATCTTCAAGGGGCTACGCAAAACATATGATGTCATACTATTGATGTTATCCAGCCATGAGGAGAGCATTGGAGCTGCCAAAGATATAACTCGCGAATACAAATTTACAATGTTCAGAAAAGAAGCCCCACCAATAAGCAGGCTTTACACGTACTTCCACGCGTCAAATGCCATCCTCGTACATAAGAGTTCTGCGGATTACCTGCCAACTTCAAGCACTGTCCACCTATGCTTAGGTTCAATGCGTCCTGTTCTCTGCCTAGACAACAACTTCGTCGAAGTATTCGATGGCGAAGTGATGAAGTACTTAAACTTAGACGGATTGCAAGAGAATCTCATCGGAGTTTTCGAGGGGAGAAACGTTCAATCCGTCTTAAGCGACGCGAGAAACTACGTAATAACGAACTCAGCCAGCAACATAGCGGACACCCTAATGAGGCTAGCCCAATCAGCTAAATGAAAGCAAAACGAGCCCAAATGCAGATAAACACTTTAAAATTGACATGCCTGAAGTTTTTCTCCCTTTGAAAGGTTTTAAACAAAGAAGTTCAAATCGTTATCAGATAAGATTATGTCATACTGTAATAGCCCTTATCGATTTTGACAAAAATTAGGGGGCCTCTGCTTCGAGCCAGGTCCCTAGCCTTCCTCAAGGTGTTATTGACAACGTTTAATACCCGTTCTTCCTTGTTGACGTAGCTTTTCTTGTTTTTACCTAACTCCGTCTTTAAGAGGTTCTCCGCTAGAATCGATGTGCCGCAGATTTCTCCATTCTTTATGAGTGTGGACACCACTACTTCTTGCATTTCCCGGCGGTTTTTAAGTCTTCTCCATAAAGGCTCTGCATTTTTGAGAGTTCTTGTGACCTTGTCCCATCTTCGAGATTCCTGATTGCCTATTAACAGTTTCACTCTTTGCTTCCACTTCTTAAGCCACATCCCAGTCCACAAATCTATGAATTCTTCAAGTTCCCTTGGGTTTTCGTTGAAGAATCTTTCCAGCTTGTCTACAAGGTCGCATTCATTTGCCTCTTTCCCCACGAGGTTCCAGTGGACCTTAAGGTAATCTGTTAAGTCTCGGCACGCTATCTGGAGCACTTTGTGGTCTGAACCGAAAACGTCCAGCATTGGATTTTTGTTTTTCAGTTTTTCTGACAACAGTATCTCTATTAAGTTCATCGGTTTATTCCAGCTTCGGAGCCTTCTCCATCTGAAACTAAACACTGAGGTTTTAATTAAGCTTTATTTATGGTTGCTTCTATAACATTTTTAGATAATTTTCAGCCATATTACTCGTTCAGAAATATTCTAAAAGCCTATTTTCCAGAATATTCGAGAAAATCCGGGAGTTCGTTGACACTTTTTAGAATTAAATCCGGTTTCTCACCTTCTAATTCCTCTCTTGTGAAGATTCCAGATAGAACTGCAATTGTTTTCATCCCAGCGGTTTTTCCAGCCTTCACATCTGCGACAGAATCTCCCACAACTGCACATTTGTCCATTTGAATGCCTAGCTGCCTCGCACATTTTATTAGTGCTTCCGGGGATGGTTTTGGGTGATGTGTGTCTAATGCTGTTATCACAAGTTGGAAATGTTTAGCTAAGCCAGATTTCTGCAGTTCTTTGATTACTTTTTCTTTTGGAACGCGACGCATTGTAATTAATGCTAGCTTCGTCTTTTGCGAAAGTTTTTTCAATGTTTCTGAAACGTTAGGCATCGGTTTTGCCTTTATTGATGTTACCTGATAGTACGCGTTGAGGTATACATCTAGAAATTTCTGCGCGTCTATTCCTCTTATTAGGTTGTTTATTGAAAGGTTTTGTTCAAGTCTCCTTGGAATTTCCGTTGCTACTTTGACGTTAACCATTTTTCGTCCTATTGCTGCGAAGGCTGCCTTTGCCGCCTCTAAATATGCCTCTCTTGAGTCAACTATTGTGCCGTCGAAGTCTAGAAGTATTCCCTTCACTTTCAGTTTTACCTTTTCCAATTTCATCCTTGCCAGTGTATGTAACGCTTGTTATAGCTTTTGTTTCGATAAGTTTTTATTTGTGCTTAAGTGTCTATGGTAAATACCCGTAAGTCCGCTAAGAGGCTAATATTGTTGGAGTAATCGGTGATGGTCAGAAAAGCACGAATCCGCTTGACAAGCACAGACTATAAAAAACTGGAAGAAGTGTGCGAAGAACTGAAGGCCATCGCCGAGAAAACGGGAGTTAAGATGACTGGTCCGGTTCCATTGCCCACTAAAAGACTGAGGGTTCCTGTTCTGAAGTCGCCTTGCGGTGAGGGAACCGCAACATGGGATAGGTGGGAACTGCGTATTCATAAGCGTCTCATAGAGATCGATTCTGAAGAGCGTGTTATGAGGCGTATCATGCGTATTCGTGTTCCAGAAGAAGTGCATGTGACCATAGAACTTCTCTAACAACAACTGAGGGTATAAATTCTGTTATGTTCTGCATTTATAGGAAATAGACGTAACAGACTATTGTGAGGATTAGGCTTGCTGTGAAGGCTAAGGCCCATGCCGCCTTGTTCCATCGGAAAATCTTCATTCCGTCCATTATGCCGAATGGGATTAGGTTAAACAGAGCTATGATGGCGTTGATCCATGCACCGAAAACCGCGATTATATAGATCGTGCTCGACGCACCTACAGCCACTGCAGTGAATATTGTTGAGAGCGTTATGTTCGTTAGGGGTCCGGCGAGGGCGGTCTTTCCAGCTTCTTTCTTTGTTATTGCTCCTGCAATCATTACGGCTCCTGGGGATATTATTTTGAAGAATGGGAACGGGAGCATTGAAAGGAGGGTTATGAGCGCTCCGAAGAGGGTTAATCGGAACTCAGCCCACAGTCCGTAGCGTTGTGCTGATAGTTTGTGAGCGATTTCGTGGAGAAGAAATGCGCATGTGAAGATTATTGCGAGGCCAAGTAGGATTTCCGGTCTCGTTGGCACCGATAGACCTAGGATGAAGGATAGGCCCACCCCCATGACGAGAAGTGCTCCAAGTGTTAGGTGTTTGAGTTCTCTTCGGCTGAACCAGAATATTTTGGATGGAGGTCCCGGTGAGTAGGTTATCGTGTATTCGTATGGTTTTTGTTTTTGAACAACTATTGGTTTTGTTTCTTTTTTTGGCGCTCTTGCCAGCTCCATTCTTGGGCAATCGTGGTTTTCCGGTAAACGATGCTCAGAACAGAAATAGCCTCCGCAATATGCACATCTAAAAGGTAGGAAAACGTCTTTCCCGCATTTTTGACATTTCATGTTGGAGCGCCTTTTTAATAGGATGTTGCTAGTTTACTGTTTATATGTTTCTCTCTGGTTGGACAGAAAACTTCGTGCACACGTGTAAGTGCTAAATACTTAAAGCAGCGATGCTTAAGCTAAATCCAAGCGTTAACAGTTTAATGAAAGGGGAGAAAAGCGTTTGAGGGCTTTCAGTTTTGTTCATGCTGCGGATTTGCATCTGGGTTACTCGCAATACGGACTAGAGGCGAGACGTGAGGACTTTGATAGGGCTTTTCAAGAATTAGTCGATAAGACCATTGAGTTGAAGCCGGATTTCATGGTCATTGCCGGAGATTTGTTCCATCATGCGCGTTCATCAAACATCACGTTGGAAAACGCTATCAGAAACTTTAGTCGTTTGCGTGAGGCTGGAATTCCAGTCTTAACCGTTGACGGTTCGCATGATTCAGCGCCTAACGTTGTAACTGGCACCATTTTGAATCCTCTAGATAGTGCTGGCCTAGTTTATCACTTGCCACGACATGAAGGTGCCTGCTGGCGAAAAGAAGACTGCTGCTACGTCTACGGCGTACCCAACTTTAGAACTAGGCGTAAAACTGAAGAGCTGCTTCCAGCTTTTATGGAACAAAACAAACCAACGCCAGACCCCGACTTATTCAACATTTTCGTCTTTCACATGGCTTTGGACATCCCCAGCATTAAGCCGCCATACATGGAGGCTGAAGCTCCACCTGAGCTTATACCGGAAGACTTCAACTATTATGCTGCTGGACACGTGCACACACATTACAAGGAGAAGTTTAAAACAGGGCTGCTGCTCTACAGTGGAAGCACCGAAAACGTCAACTATAATGAGGCGAAGAATGAAAAGGGCTTCTATTATGTTGAGGTGGATGAAAAGGGAACGGCTTCACCACAGTTTATAAGGTTGGAGTCTCCACGCAAATTTGTTGTCTTGGAACAAGACTTCACTGGTGTGACTCCTTCAAAAGTCACTGAGTTAGCCGTTCAACTTGTGAAGGGAGCCGATGAAGACGGTGCAATAATAATCCCTGTGTTAAAGGGGGTTTTGCCTGCCGAGGCGAGCCGTTCAGAAGTGGATGTCGCCCAGGTTAGAAGTGCTGCTGAAAAGGCATTACTTGTGCATCCTGTTGTTTCGCTGCGTGAAAGTGAGGTTTCAGAAGAGATTGTTCGTTCAATATTCGAAGCTGGGTTCAAGGATTTGAAAACGAAGGCTTTCGAATACTTCTTGCAGATTTTCTCTGAACGCTACAGCCGTGACGAAGCCGAAAAAATAGCCCGCATCGCAGTCAGCCTAATTGAACCACTAACCAAAAAGCAAGAGGAAAAAGTGAAACAAACCTTGGAGGAGCTTCTGAAATGAGAGTTGAGATTATTCAATTAGAAAACATCCGCTCCCATGTAAAATCAACAGTGCCCTTCGCAAGAGGCTTCAACTGTCTCGTTGGAGGTTTAGGCTGTGGAAAATCCAGCATATTATACGCCATCGACTTTGCCTTGTTCGGCGACCCCTTGAGCAGAAGCTACAATTACTTGCTACGTGAAGGTGCTGACAGCGGAAAAGTTACACTCCAATTCGTTCAAAATGGGAAAGGCTACAAAGTATTACGTGGACTGAAGAGGCGTGGCAAGGGCATAGGCCAAGACTTTGATGAACTGAAACTTTTCCAAGGTGAAAACTTGATAGCAAGTGTGAAAGCCGATGCGGTGGCCGAGCAACTCGAGGCAATAACGGGTTTGGATAAGGAGCTTTTCCGTGAGATAGTCTGGGTTAGACAAGAACACTTGAAGGAACTTTTAGACGCCAGGCCTAGAGAGAGGCAAAAACGCTTAGACGAATTGTTTGGTTTGTCAGACTACGAAAAGGCTTGGAGCAACCTCGCCGGATACCAACGTGAATACGAAGGAGAAAGAAGAGCCTACGAAAAGGACCCAGACGTTGTTGGAATGGAAAAACTAAACACTGAGTATAACCACACAGCTGAGGAATTTTCACTCATCGAAATTGAACTGCAAGATGTGGCGAAAAAGCTGGATGAAGCCAAAAAAGCCTTCGAAAAGGCTGACTTGAAACTTAAAAAGCTGGAAGAGGTAAAAGCCCTCACGGAAGAGCTTAAACGGAAAGAGGCACAGGTACAAGCAAACCTGACAAACGTGGAGGATGCATCAGCATCTTTAGCTGAGAAGATTGAAGAGAAAAAAGTTGCTGTTGAGAATTTGAAGCAACGCTTGAGCACTATGGAAACGCAGATAGAATCTTATAAAGCTGAGCTTAAGGAGATTGGAATTTCACCAGACCAGCCGATTGAAGCCTTAAGACAATATATTGCAACGTTTGACGACCAGATTGCCAGCTTAAAGGGTGAACAAGAAGCAGCCCTCAGATATATGCAAACAGACAAGAAAAGAATTTCCTCGCTTTCTACTGAAAACCGCTGTCCACTCTGCCTCCAACCCTTAACAGATGAATACAAAAACACCCTAATGCAAAGAATTCAAGAAGAAAACAATGAACGACAAAAAACAATAAGCCAACTTCAACATGACATCAAAGAACTGCAACAAATAAAGAACAAGGCAAACGCTGCCCTTTCAAACTTGCAAATACTTATTCCAAGAATTGAGGAGTTAAAAACCCGCATAAACGAAGAATTCCAAGCATTAGCTGAACTTTCGAAAGAGTTTGAGGAGAAACAAAAACTAGAGAGCAAACTACGTATGCAGCTTGAAACTGTGCGAGCAGAAATCAGTAGATTCGAGATATCAGAGCTGGAAGCCGCAAGAGCTCGAAGAGAACAAGCTTTCAGACAATATTATTTGCTAGAGTCTGAGTTGCGAACTAAGGAAAGCCGTAAAAAAGACCTGATTAAGCGTCTAGACGAAATAAAAGAGAGAATTGACCAAGCTCAAAAGAAAATTGAGCGTATGGAGAAAATAGTGAAGGTTGTTGAGATTATTGGTGGCGTACGCGACGCTTATAGGAGTATTCAGCCTAAGTTGCGAAGTGAATTTGTAAAAGTTCTAAGAAACTTTGTTCAACAAGTCCTTGACAGCCTAATGGGTGGAGAAGGACCTTTAATAGACGTCTCAATCGACGAGACTTATACGCCATATGTTAAAAGTGAAAGCGGTGTTGAAAGAGAGGTTTTAAACCTGTCCGGTGGAGAAAGAACATTGCTTGCTTTTGCATATCGCCTCGGACTAGGCCAGTTAATTATGCAGTCTAGAACAGGCCACGGATTAAGCATGCTCTTGCTTGATGAACCAACTGAAAGCCTTGGAAGGGAGGACGGCTCGATAGACCGTCTGGCAGAGGCAATATCGCGCTTCAAAGCTATAGAACAGATAATAGCGGTTACGCACAGCGAAGCTTTTGCAGAAAAGGCTGAACATGTGATAAGGCTTGAGAAAGAGGTGGGTGTAAGCAAGTTTTCAGTTGAAAAGTAAAAAGGCATTTAGATGCATATGAGAACAAGGAAGCTGGCTCTAACAGAAGGTATAACCGCCGGAGTTCTCTTCGGGACAGCAGCCATCTTCATAAGATTTCTACAAAACCTAGACGCATTCTCCATAGCCTTCTGGCGTCTAATAATCGCCTGCCTAATCCTAGCGATAATACTAATTGTTCTTGGAAAATCATTCAACTCTAACCTCGTAAGAAAAAACCTGAAAGAACTCCTCATCCTCAGTATTTTCCTCGCACTTCACTTCATATTCTTCATATCCGCAGTAAAAGATACAACAATCCTAAACGCAACGGTCCTCGTCAACACAACCCCAATTTTCTCAATCTTCGTCTCGAGCTTCCTCTTCCACCTTAAGCCATCCCGCCTCGCAATCGTGGGCTTAACAATATCATTCGTAGGTGTATGCGTAATTGCTTACGCTGAAACCATAATTGTGGATATAAATGCTTATCCAGAAAATTTTTCCCCAAGCCTAAAAGGCGATTTAGAAGCTGTTTTAGCTGCCTTGGTTGAAGCCTTCTATCTTAATTATGGCAGAAAAATACGGAAACAGATGGCTATACTTCCCACGATGTTCCCGATGTATATGCTGACAGCCACTATTGTAGGAGTTTTAGGCATATCGGCCACAAACAAGATTTTAACATTGCCAACCGAGGCAGAAATCATCCTTCCGCTAGTGGGGTTAGGCATACTTCCAACAGCAGCAGCTCATACACTGTATTTTTCTTCTTTATTAAACCTAAAATCCTTCGAAACCGCAACAATGGCTTTGCTTGAACCCATGGGGGCAACGGTTTTAGGCATAATCTTTTTCCAAGAGATACCAGCGCCAATGTTTGTTTTCGGCGCCGTTTTGATTCTGCTAGGAATCTTTTTTATTGCCAAGGAGAAGAGTTGAAACATTCGAGTGTGACGAAATAATAAAAAGGGTAAGCGGGTATTAATGTGCTAAAAAATGAGTTGAGACAATGGCAGCTAACAAGAAAATATTGAAGGCTTTGAAATCTGCCATAACTTATGTGGATAACTCAATGCCGGCTATGGATAAAAAGGATGAAAACTCGCTTGCGGATAGCATTTGGCATGTGGCGGCAGAACTAGAATACGTATTATTCTTGTTCTCAATAACAGTTAGAGATAAAGTCGACAAGTCAAAATGGAAGCTTAATCCAAAACTCAAAAAAGTCGAATTGGGTCCGACGCTGGTTACTGTGCAAGATTTGCTTAACGAGGCTGAAAAGTGTACGAAGAACGAGAAGCTGTTAGCCGCTTATAAGAGTGCTTACATTGCGAGACATTACATAGTTAAGGTTCAGAAAGAGTTCGCTAGAAATAAACGTGAGGCGCTTAAAAAGAAATAGAGTTTACTCCTCAGCGGTTTTCTTCTCTTTAACTATCAAAGTGTTTTCTCTGCCGCCTATCACTCTGAAATAATCCTTTAACTCGATTCTGTGTAGAAACTTCCGTAGAAGCACTCGCATGTATTTTTTGGAAATGGTTTTCTCTTCGCCTTTTACTGTTATTTCGTTTGTTGCTGTTTCAACTTCGGCTTTCGTCTTTTCTTCTAGGAATTCTGCTAATTCTTTGATTATGTCGCTGCCTTCACTCTTTAGTTCCGATATGTCAATTATCATTTCCACCATATGCTTGTTCACCTTATTTTCGAACCATTATAACTCTTACTTGGTCGCATGCATCTTCACAGGAGTCTGCAATCATCTCCATGGCTTCGAAAAGCTGGTTTACTAAAACAGCTACTCCAGCCATCGGCAAGTCTTCTTTTCCCAGTAGTATTCTGGCTTTTTCATGTATGTCATCAACCTTTTCCTCTTCTCTTTCTACGAAATCTGCGGCCTGAAGAGCTTCTTCAGGTCTTGTCATCATTTTGTTCACGCATTTTTGAAGGGAGATTGCGCATTCCTTTACGCTTTGAACCATTTCCATGAATTCGTCTTTAATTGAGCCGGGCACATGCTCTATTGGTATGGCTCCCAGTACACGTGTTGATTCTCTGCTCCAGTCTGCAACCATATCTACTCTTTTTACAAGGTCCATCAAGTCTGCTCTGTCCACTGGCGAAAGCTCTCCCTTTGATATTTCATCCATAACTTTTCTTCGTAATCCGTCTGCTTCCTTTTCGCTACTTGCTATTCTTTCGGTGCATCTCCACTTTTCTTTTTCGTCCTTTCTTACGGCTGCACTTATTGCCTTTTCTAAGTCTTCAACTATTCCTGTTGTTAGGGCTAAATGTCGCTGTATCATTGTTAACGCTTTTGTTTCTTTTCTTTTCTCAAACCATTTTATTAGTTCACTCAGCTACTATTTCCTCCCTTAATCCTACTTCTGGGTATGCAAATACGTGTGCCTTTTCCGGTGGAAATCTTAAGGTGACTTTTTCGCCTATATTAAACCATTCTCCAATCATGGAAGGTTTAACAATCACAATCAAACCTTGATTTTCAAGTCTAATCTCATACCGCATGTTTGTTCCTTCAAAGGTCACTTTTTCTATTGTGCCTAAAATGGTGTTCTTGTCCTTTTTTGTTCCTTTTTTGACAACGAATGTCTCCGGTCTTATGGCTAAAACCATCCTTTCGCCCTTTTTTATGCCCTTATTTACAGTTTGAACTTTTATCCCGCCACGGAGCTCTATTATCGCGCCTTTACTACTTATGCTTGAAACGTATCCTTCTAAAAAGTTTGATTCCCCTATGAAGTGAGCTACGAAGATGCTTTTCGGATTCATGTAAAGCTCCTCTGGGGTTCCAACCTGCAAAACTTTTCCCTTTTTAATGACGGCAATTCTATCTGAAATCGCCATGGCTTCGGATTGATCGTGGGTTACGTGTATAGCTGTTAAGTCTAAGTCCCTCACCATCTTTCTTATTTCGTATCTCAGCTCGTTTCTCACCTTTGCGTCTAACTGTCCCAACGGCTCATCCAGAAGTAGTAGTTTGGCCCCTGCGGCAAGAGCCCTTGCCACGGCTATCCTTTGCATCATTCCTCCGCTTAACTCGTTTGGAAAAGCGTCTAAGCGTTCATGCAGCCTAACCATTTCGAGTACTTCGTGTCCTATTGTATCTGCCTTTTCCATGTCGAAACCTTTCACCCTCGGGCCATAGATCACGTTATCCCAGGCGTTCATGTGTGGAAACAACGCAAAAGTTTGGAAGACAAACCCTATATCCCTATCTTCCGGCGGGACATCATTAACAAGCTTGTCTCCAAAAAAAATCTCACCTTCATCGGGCTGAACTAACCCCGCAACAAGCCTCAGCAAAGTTGTTTTTCCACATCCGCTCGGACCAAGCAAAGAGAAATATTCCTTATCGTAAATATGGAGGTTCACACCATCTACAGCGACTATTTTTCTAAACCTCTTTGTCACATTCACCAGACGCACATCAGGAATCTGTTTCCGCCCCCTTTGAGTCTGTGCGAGCATGAAATAATGCATAAGGTTTCAGAGATATATTAAACATGCTAGTATGTCCCTCTTCGCCTTACTACAAGCCTCAGAACCAACAAGATTATGAAAGAGAATAGTATAAGGAAACCACAGCCCAACCCTAAAGTCGCTGTTGGAACTCCATTCTTAACCCAGTTAACCAATAAAACTGGAGCAGTAACAAGGTTGCTTACAACTAAGGTCGCTCCGGTTTCACTTACACTTCTTGTAAACATCATGATTGCACCAGAAAACATAGAATATTTGGTCAGCGGAAAAATTATCGTTCTAAACACACCCAGCGGTTTTGCTCCAAGCGTTCTTCCAGCTTCTTCCAGCTCTATACTTATTCTTTCTACAGCAGCTGACATTGACCTTACAAAGTAGGGATATGTAATAGAAAGGTGCGCGAAAATAAGCAGCCAAATTTCAGGTACGAATGCAAAGTTTTCCCTCCAGAAAATAGCAAGGGAAGCGCCCAAAGCAACCGAAGGGACGATAATTGGAATGTTGACAAGCATATCCAAGACTGCAGAAGGGCCATTTCCGATTTTTCTTCGCGCTAGTATGATTGCCATAGGCAAACCGATAACAACGTTTAACAATGTAACAACCGTTCCAAGGAAATAGGATAGGGTTATGCTTTGCCAATAATCTCCCCAAACACCTAGCCCCCCCAGAGCTTCCGGCAAAACACCTGTAAAAACGGCTTCAAATGCTGGAATGGCTACGAAAAGAGATGGAATAAGCACTATAATAAAAAATATTAAAAGCGTTACACTGTTTCTAGAAGATGCAACTATTGAACTGCTTAATTTTCTTTCAGTTTTCGGCCAAACTTTCTTGACTGGCATTTTCAGCTTTGGACCTAACAACCTGATTGTTACAAATATTAAGCTGGAAAACGCTAATAGAACGAAGCTAACGAAGACGAGTGGGCCCTCCTCACCAATACCAATGTAGTTTTTGATAAATATTGGACCGTTGACAAATGCTCCCGCAACCATCATCGTTGCCCCTGTTTCTGAAAGCGACCTTGCGAAAGCTAAAGTGAAGGAAGCTATCAAGGAGTGTTTTAGTATGGGAAACGTGACGGTTCTGTCCGCTGTAAGCGGTGCTGCGCCCAAAGTTCTGGCTGCCTGTTCATATTCCAGCTTGTAATCAAGCAGTGCACCAACCATCG
>Ga0224501_10000709_pt1 | contig 25851 bp, 13 predicted proteins | sample SF_Oct11_sed_USG_4_FD_169105 | JGI IMG/M metagenome (GOLD analysis project Ga0224501, IMG submission 169105) | Sediment microbial communities from San Francisco Bay, California, United States - SF_Oct11_sed_USGS_8_1 | ecosystem: Environmental > Aquatic > Marine > Sediment | place: USA... | reverse complement strand
TAGCTCAATGGCTAGAGCGCTCGGCTCAAGATCAAAATATTCTGGGTTTAAGTCTTAGTCAGACTCAGAGCCCCCTGTGAGGATGAGGTTCTCACATAATTCCTAGCTCCTACCGGTCCAACAAGCCTCAGGCTTGGGACGTCCATTAAATAGGATGGCCTAGTGCCTGAGGAACAAAAAGGTTTCAAGAATATATTGTGATGTATACCCAATCTGAATACAAAGTTTAGCTTCTGTGTTGTTTATACGACAGAAGAATTCAGGCCTTGGATACCTCTGAAAGAAGAAACCATCAAGTAGAGAGATGGTATGCCATTTCAACGTTATATAGAACATTTATTTCGAAAATATTTCTGGACTGACTCAGGGGATCACTTTCTTTCATTCGCATGATTTTTATCATTCTTGTGATGCAGATGGCGGTTGCAAGCTCAGAGCCCGGTTCCATTGTCAGTCTGGCCAATGCATCAAACAAAGCTGGCAGTGTGATCGCGAACCAGACTGCCCTCATGGTGATGATGAACTGAACTGCGGTGAGTCTTGCGATGTTATCCTCATGCATTTTCTCCTTTCTAATCCATTGACGCATATATTTTTCCACTCACCCTCTGCTAATAAATTAAAATAAGTTGTGATTACCTTGAAACTCCCTATCATCCACAGTGTGTCCCCTATTATACGCTGTCAAGCAGAGCTTAACTGATTATCCCAGCTGACTGGCTTATTCTACACCTAAGCCAGAGATTATGAGTGAAACTGATCTATTGTAGGTAAATGCAATAAAACAACTGAATTTGAATGCCGGAACTATCACTGTGTCTCTTTACCTAAACGCTGTGATGGGGTTTATGACTGTAATGACAGATCGGATGAAACAGGATGTGGTAAGCTGTTCTTTTTCTTTTTATGGTGTTGCAATTTTTATTGGTCATCGTTGGAACTATCGTTTGGCAGAATGCACTGTCTGGGGAGAATCGATTTTCTTGAATCTCAACAAAGTATGCTTGTGAAAATTCGGTCACAACATGATTGAGTTGCTTGAGGACAGTGGTAGGTTTGTCCTTTGGACTCAAAGAGAACCAGGTATTTCACGAGGAAGACCGACTTGTCCGTGAATTGGTTTAAAGGTTGGATGACAAGGCAAATTTTTTTTGGCTGATCAGAATCAGCATGTCTCTAAATCTACCTGAGCCGAATTACAGTGCAATAGGCACAGCAGAAGTGCCCTTAAAACTGTGCTAAAGATGGCAAAATTGGCACCATCTGAAAAACGTTTTTAAAAAGGCGGAGCCTAATCGGCTAGTCAATGGCCATGCACTCAAAGTTGATCATTTTCTACCTGACTTTACAGAAAGTGTCCCAATATTTGGCAGTACTAGTTCCAGGTCTGTCAAAACAAGCATAAACAGAGCCACGTTTAGCCAATATTGCCCGGGAATCCCAGGGAATTCACGTGACCTGCTACAACGATCATGCTAAAGGGTAGAGTTGACGCCATGGCTTCAACCGGTAGAAAACCATACATATTACAGCATCAGACAGCCACTTGGAATAGGACTAGGTTGCAAACATGTTGCTGGCCTGTTTACGCAATAAGAGCAGTTGTTTGGCTATTAGTAACGAACACAAACTAAGACTGAAAGACCGTTTTCGAAAGAGGTGAGTAAATCCACACGGTCACCGAGTTAGTATCACTCACTTTGATTACGAGTTAGGACTAAGCTAAATTCAGTGAATTTTGTTTTCATTTTTGGGCCCATCTTGCTCGCGCTGGTACTTCGATCCCAGTAGTCAGTGTGACAAAGTTGTAGAAGTTGGACTTTGGCTATCCATCGCGCAGGCGTGCATATGTAATAACGTGGACCCGCTATGGTGTCTTTTGCGACAATTTACGTCACGCGGGAAAATTTCAACTGAATGAAAGTTCATTTGAAAATTCCAAGATTTAACTGTATTTTTTACTACATCGCCTGCTCAGTATGAACTTTTATTCGACTCAGGTAGGTTTTGAGACACACTGATTCTGATAAGCCAAAACAATTTGCCTTGTCATCCAACCTTTAAAGTGAAGGAGAGTTGCACAAGCATCAGCCTCACTAGCTCGTCAGGGCTGGCCCTGAATCAATGGCCAGACATGGGTAAAGACTGTTGAAAGCGAATGTCCTGGGAGGGGTGGGGGGTTGGAGATCAGTCAGCCTAAGCCCCATTTAAATGGCACATTGTTAAAGATCCACCTCTAGTGGATATTCACTCTTGTCTACATTATTTCTGTAGTTCGTATGGAAAAGGATGTGCTGCAGTATTACTATGGAGAATGGCTGGACGTCTGCTATAAAGATACTACAGCTGGTCTTTCTGAACGACTGTGTGCTCAACTCGGCATGAGGTGAATATAATGCTTGTTTCACATACGCGCTAACTTTTGAGAGAAGGCAACGCTCAATTAAAAGTTGGCCGTGACTGACCCTTGGCAGGTTGTCTATTGTAGATACCATTCGCAATAGCGAACAATTTCAGTAACTAGGGTTGTTAAAGGCTAGTCGTCTAGACTAGGGTTGCGTAATGATGACATCTGCCCAAGGGGTAGTCTCTTGACTACCTGGGTTGATTATATTGGCCACATAAGCCTGTGAAGCGAACAGTGACAACATAATTGAACAAAATCTCTGGTGAAAACATCTCAAATGATCTTTCTATAGGTCAATAGAAACTGTTCTTTCATTGTAAAGGGGCTACTCTTTGCTCGAAAGATTGCAGACAACGAATGAACACCAGAATAGGCAGAGAGTGCTCATTAGGTCTATTCGTGTGATTTCGGTCAGTCGCAATCAAAAGATTTCAGTCACAAACACACGATGATGGCAGTCAGAAAACTTAAGAGATTCTGATCTCATCGTAGTTGTCCTCTCCCAACTTTAACTCATCAGTTAGAGCCGAACGATCGTTCGCGATTCGTTAGCCCAACGTAGTAATCAAATCTCTTTGCAGTAACCTTGACATTGACTAAACTACCATGCTAGTGCCCAGTTTCAGTCACGAAACTCTGTTCGCTTTATCTCGGTCGCAGTCTTTGAAGATACTTTTAGAATCGCACTTTTTGGTCGCAATCTCGAGCAGGTAAGTTGAAACTGCGACTGAAATTGGTTTCAGCCGCAAAAAGCTGATGCCGCAAATGCACCTAGTAGGCTTGTTTTCAGGTCGAGTGACAGCTCCAAGAGAAGCTCACCGGTAGCCAGAGATAATAACTCCCTGAGTGCTGTTAGAATCTTGCCTAAGGACAGCAGAGATGTTTCGGCTGGCACATATAATGTTTCTATCACAGACTCCTGTACCCAGGCGCTGCACATCTACTGCACAGGTCAGCTTCCAGTCCATAGGGTAGGGGTGGTGATTGAGGGTTTCATTCTAAATCAGTTTTCTCGCATGCGAATCAACTGCATCTATTTCTTTCTTCTGGCTAACCAGAAATAATCCTAAATGGCCTTGTGAAATAGAGGTAGTTTTAAAAGTCTACAAAAATAGGTTGAGAACCTTGAGGTCAACTCATCTCATTTAAAGGTTGAATGACGAGGCAAATCGTTTTTGGCTTATCAGAATCAGTGTGTCTCAAAACCTACCTGAGTCGAATAAAAGTTCATACTGAGCAGGGGATTTAGTGAAAAATACGGTTAAATCTTGGAATTCTCAAATCAACCTTCATTCTGTTGAAATTTTCCCGCGTGACGTAAATTGTCGCAAAAGACATCACAGCGGGTCCTTGTTATTACATATGCGCGCCTGCGCGATGGGTAGCCAAAGTCCGACTTCTACAACTTTGTCACGTTTCTGATTACTGGGATCGAAGTATGAGCATGAAATGGGCCCAAAACCGAAAACAAATACCTATGAATTCACGGAGTTTAGCTTAGTCCTAACCCTTAGTCTACCTCGCAATCAAAATGAGTGATACTAACTCGGTGACCGAGTGAATTTACTCACCTCTTTCGAAAACGGTCTTTCAGTCTTAGTTTGTGTTCGTTACTAATAGCCAAACAAGTGCTCTTATTGTGAAAACAGGCCAGCAGTCTGTTTGCAACCTAGTCCTATTCCAAGTGGCTGTCTGACGCTGTAATATGTACGGTTTTCTACCAGTTGAAGCCATGGCGTCAACTCTACCTTTTAGCATGATCGTTGCAACAGGTCACGTGCATTCCCTGGGATTCCCGGGCAATACTCGGCCAAACGTAGCTCTCTTTACCCTTGTTTTGACAGACCTGGAGGTAATGCTGCCACTCTAGACCTATTCTCAGTGCTTGTGTACAACCTTAGGCATGTGTCAGTGGTTATGAGGTGTCCCAAGTATTGGGACACTCTCTGTAAAGCTAGGTAGAAAATGATCAACTTTGAGTGCCTGGCCATTGACTAGTCATCAGACTTGCGATATTATACGTCATATAACTGGCCGATTAGGCCCCGCCTTCTTAAAAAAACGTTTTTCAGAGGGAGCCAATTTGGCCATCTTAAGCACGGATTTAAGGGCACCTCTGCTGTGTCTGTTGCATAGTAACTTGACTCCGGTAGGTTTGGAGACATGCTGATTCTGACCAGCCAAAAAAATTTGCCTCGTCATCCAACCTTTAAGGAGTTGAGTGTGTCTTCAGATTTTCCAAGTTGCCGGTATTCATTCAAAAGGGTCATTATCACTGATGCTACAATAAATGCGGAGTTGCATCCCTTTAAGAACCGGGAACAAGACTCCGAATTTACATAGACCAACGACTGTAGCATAACCTATCCACTTGTAAATTACCCTGACTGAAGCGCAAGTAACATATTCGACATCCTCAATTTGACCTTCATTTGACAGATAGAGTATTTTGTTTTGCTGATAAAAATATCGACGGTGAACAGTGAGGTCCAATGTAGCCCCTGTTACTGCCTCGTGTTGTATGACATTTATAAAATAAGAAACATCTTTGTAGAATGTGGTCAGTCCTCCAAGCAGGTTTGGGCCGCCTCTCTAGTTGGAGGCAATGGAGGTTTTCCCATTTCTGATTACCCATGGCATGTGAAGGTGAAACTCTCCAAATCGATATGTGGAGGATCCATTATAGGCGACAGGTGGATTCTCACAGCTGCTCACTGCCTGGTTGGGTAAGTTCCATTGAGGAGCTTAGAGGGCTGTGAACAGTAGACGCGCGTAGTGTTTTATGTTTCTATCATTGATATGAATATGTGGATTGGCAATCAGTATCCAGTACAAGACTGACCCCGCAGGCAGTCCAAGTTCATTACTACGTCATCAAAACAGAACAGTTTTGTTGGACTCGCTGCAAATTTCATAAAAAGGGTAGACAACTGTAGAATGACCAGGCATTTATTTGGCGTCGTCTGCTCTTTGGTATAAAGACTAGTCAACTCGTGATATGATTGTAGCGATTTCTGTGTAGTTTACTTCCATCGTACAATCCCATGACTTTTATTGATGATGTAATAAGGAATTGGGTTTACTTGACCATGAAATGGGCGATTGCCAATCCATATACTCATATCAATGGTTTTTACCAATGAGCCAATTCTTTGTCTAAAAGGCTGGTTGTGTTATTTTTCTTTTGAAAGGGTTATTCACTTAATTTTGTATTTTGTTGTTCACTAAAAAACAAAGTCCCTTCAAACCCGGGTCTACGTAAAAAATAGAGGCATCTTCTGTATTGAAAACCGACCGATGGCCTTGGAACCACTACCTATTTGGGCAAATCCCGTATTGTCACAAATTTATATAAACGGGTAAATTCAGATTAATTAATGAGTCAAATAAAGATTGTTCTCTTATCACAGCTTTGGTTATTTGAATAATTCAGTATACATTAATTTTATTATGCATTCATTTTAGTGAGTCAGCATCCTCGGTCAGCGTATCATATGGCACCAACAGATTCGATGGAACTGGTGGTCATACTCAAAGTGCTACACAACTGTTCACCCATCCAGAGTTCAAGGATAATATTTACAGTGACTCGTTCACCACATACAATTATGACATAGGCCTAATAAAACTGGATAGTCCTATTGTATACAGGTAGGATCTTTTTGTGCAGCACCCAGACAAGAAAATTTTAATGGGAATTTTGACAAAATTTATTCATCTGTCAACATTAAAAAGATATTTTTTCGGGTGTTGAGATATGCAGTGAAGAAGATTCGTAGCTCACTATTGTGACTCCAACTGTTTAATCATCTAGTAGGTTGTTATATTTAGTGGTAGTGTGAGTGTCAAGACCGAAAATAAACATCCCATTACAAAGGTTGGGCACAGTGCAATCTTTTGGTTTTGAAATTATTACCAGAGAAAATTGAAAATCCACAACCTGATTTTCATAAAATGCACAAATGGTCCCTGTTCTATCAATTCCAAGAGAATTTAATGCTGTTTCTAGTGACACAGTAAGTCCAGTGTGTCTGCCTACCCAGGATGATAAAGTAACAGAATGGTCTAGCTGCTTCATCACTGGATTTGGGGACATCACACGACACCCGTTTGACTGTAAGTGAATGATAAGCTATGCAAAATATACACCCAAATAGGGATTGAACTACTAGCGTTTTTGTTGGTAAATGAGGAAGATAGTCCTAAATTATCCTGTAAATTGGGCTGCAGATGAGGTTTTGTAACCCCGCTGCCAAAACAATTGGCTATTTTATTTTGCCAATCTTCTTAGTGTCTCCTATATGAAGTTGTCACCCTCACAAAAGTATGCTGTGTTTGTGGTGTGCAAACATGTTACAGTTTTGGCTCCGCTAGATTGTCAGTCTATACAACTCTGCGAAAATATCCATCTTCTTTGGCAGTGCATTATCCAAACTATTTACAAGAGGGTAAAACGAAGGTGTGGAGTAAACAATCTTGCCAGAGTCTGTATATGAGTTCATATAGAATGGAGATCTCTGACGACTGGATATGCGCTGGTTATAGTACTGGAGGCATAGACAGCTGTGGGGTGAGTATTTTCTTCCTATTACAATGTATGTCAGCAGTCACTGATGTCAGCAATAAATCTTGATGAAGATTTGATGTTTGTCACTCACCCCCACAGCTGATAGTGATTTGGTCAATCACAATTTGACTGACTAAGTAGCTGATATGAATATAAGAATTGCCTTCGTCCGCAGTACAAGGCTGACTCTATGGGTAGATAATCTCATGGGTCTTAACATCATCAAAGAGGAACAGTTTGATTGGACTCGCTGAAAATTTTATGACAAAGGTAGACAGCACCATAAACTGACTGAATGCTAATGCATAGTTGCAACACAATCCGCAATATAATTAGAGCGATTCCTTTGTAGTTTACTTCTATTTACGAGAACACAAGCGAATCAGTTTGCTTGGCCTTGAGGTTGGCAATTACCGATACATATAGTTATTCATATCAATGCCTTCTGATGCCTGTACCCGGTGGTGCCCATGATGGGACGGGAACTAAGCGGCTTGTCAGCCAGGTGGAGGTCCCCTTTTTTGTCATTTCCACACTGCGGTTCTATTTTAATCCCTGCATTTTTCTAGATTTTGCATTTGTGGATTTCGTTTACCCTGCTATAAAATGAGTCTTTACCTGCCTACCATACTCAACTACCTTCATGATGTTGCCGGAAACGACAATTTTACTGTTGTATTACTTTGCAGGGTGATAGCGGTGGACCATTAGTCTGTCAGATCAATAATCGGTGGGTTCTTATTGGTGCTACGTCATGGGGTATGTCATGCTTCTCTGCTCAACCTTCTATATATGCAAAGGTTTATGCAGCTATACACTGGATAGCTGAAATGATGGTCACATGATGCCACCCTCAAAAGGCTGGTTCGTTTCAAGTTGTCCACACAAATAATTATATGCCTATGATATACTGGTTTCTCTACAAGCGGGACTGCCTTAGTCATCAGTCTTGCATTGGTCTCATAGCTACTATAGGCAAGTTTGATCCTATGATCGTATGCATTATGGTTCAAATTTGGAATCCAACTATTTTTTGCTACAGGTTTTACACAATGTGCATATGTTTTGTGCACCTACGATCAACCATGTACAAAGTCTCGTCTCGCATTCCATAACTTATTGCTATAAGTCTGTATGATGTATAATAATAAAAGTTTACCACAACATCGGTGTGCTTTGCCCCGCTGGTATGAAATCATGTGTATTTAACTACTCGAGATTGTGAGATAGCTCGGCGATAGAGTGCTTGGCCTGAAACTGTTAGATCCTGAGTCATGAGGCCATGATCTCCAGTTACTATACCATCCCGTGTAGTGAAATGACCGTAAAGCGTGATATGTCGCAATTTATTCAATGCACAGTAAGCTCTGAAGAACGGACCAGCTTGACAGTTGCCAGCTCTCAATTTGGGCATGTTACTATTCTAAAATCAGAGGTCATATTGCGAGTTTTTCTCCTAACATTCAGTGTTGCAACCATAGATTTACCATGCCCAAGATAACCATTAAAACATCGCAACTACATTGTGCTAGGCAACAGAAACAGAGCAGCTGATGAAAACGCTCTCAAACGATCCAATTCCAAGCGGCTGCATATAGGAAGAGGAAGCATAGCCTGGGAAAAGGGTCATTATTGTGAATGCGTATGGCATGTTTGCGTGCATCATGTTAACACTTTTTCATAGCTTGCATGGTGTATTATACTCTTAGGTAAAAAAACATATGTAACTACATGATAAAAGCATACAGAACTTTCAAAACAATAGGAAGAAACAAAAGATCATTTTTATGTAAATGCTGTGATGCTCAGTATATCAGTATACATTTGAATGTTGTGACATCAGTTTTCATTCAACTTAAAGTCTCGTGAGTTGCTTTGCTGTGAAAGGCAGTTTTGTACTATATGCACATATTTTCCACTTATTTAGATGGAATGGCTGGCACATTAGGTGGAGGCTGACTTTTCTAACTCCTCAATAAACGAGGCGAGCTGAACGCAGAACGCTCTTAGAGGAAATCCCACCACAGTTTCATAATCTCCTTGTATCTCTTTGATCAGTTGAGCGCCTTGTGCCTGTATGCCGTATCCTCCAGCTTTATCTCTGTAGCAAATGACAGAACAAATATGTAGCTGCGTGGTCTCGGACACACAGTATGATGAAAACTAGCAGCTGTATCTAGACTAAGTCCATACCATAAGATGAAGGCTGACTTTGAGACGAGGGCTGTACTTTGATGTGAGGGCTATACATTGAGATGAGGGTTATACTTACAGGGATTCTCCGGTATCTACATATCTCTCAATGGTTCCTTTATATGGCTCCTCAAGCCAAACGCGTGTAGTACTAGTGAAGACTCTAGTCTGGGGACCTTCTGTTGAACAGTTTGTAGCTATGAGGGCAACTGCTGTCCACACTTCATGATATGAACCACAAAGGCTGCAACATTGAATCTAAAAATCTGGTCTTCAACTCTTATCTGCACTATCCTTAGAATTGATCTTTGAAACTAATGTGGCACTAATGTGGCCTTTGTATTTACAAGTATTCTCTTCTAAAAGTTCAAGTCATCTCATAGATGTGCTGCTCAATGCACACTGTAACTTTGCATGCTGTATCATTCGAGCCGAAGTGCGGCTACTTAATGTGCTAATGATGATCAATTATTGCAAATGGAGATGGGCTGGTGATATGGCCAGGGCCAACCCACGAGAGACATGATAGTGGAGAATTAGACAGACCATAATGAAAGAGAACTTGAGGGAGGTACAGGAAGTGACGAGACAAGGATATCCGGCAGTATGGGGGGACAAATCAGATTGAAAAGGAAGGATCAACAATAGTGGCAGGAAATTAGAGGGCCTATAGCCACCAGTGGAGTACTGAACGTTGACAATGATGGTCATGCCTACTCGGAGACCAAGTTTTGAAAAGTTGAAGTGGTTCCAGCCTGCCCGACTGCAGCAAATCCCAAAGCTAGGCGTTGCAGCTGCAGAACCGAACAGCTTAGAAAAGATGCCATCTCTGACACATCAATACGGCATCATTGGAATGCATATTCATAAAGATTTATTAAAGCAAGGGCTGCTTGTTTGACAACAGTCAGGGGTCTCTGTGAAATCAACATGCCAAAAATTATGATCAATACTGCGATGGTGTGACTGATCAAGCCGGCTTATGTATATGGTAGTTACCTTTTCAGCATTCTCAAAGCATCCTCCTTGTCTAGAGGTTTTTCATATATGATCCCATCCTTTGCAACCACTGTATCTGAACCAATATACAACGTCTTCTTATTATCACTTCTGATATCCTTTGACATGACCTATCACAATACCAAATGTTGAATACTAGATTCACTTTAGGCTGCTTTTCAGGCAATTTTAGGACAATTGACAAAGATAGTATCTGGAGGAATTCACTTCTGCAGACGAAATACTAATAATAATAGCAATAATAAGTGCTACAAACAATTATAATAAAACAAAGAAATCATTCAGCAGCGGGTTCACACGAGAGTGGCGCAGCAGCGGTGAACAGCAAGCGGCACAGAAAACCGTGGCGCTGGGGTGTTTACACGAGCGACATCGCTGTTTGTGTCACTCAAATGAGCGTGAACTTCCGTCAATCCAATGGCACAGTGCTGTTGTGAGACGACACTGCATTTGTCAAAATGAGAATTTGCGTCGGTATGTGACAGCTGGTTGAGCCAATTATGTCAAGCTCTCAGACGGTTAGCTCGCCTATTCTCAGATTGATGTTAACGACCAAACTTTGATTCGACCAAGACGAGTCCCTAACAAACGAACCAAACTGAATTCAGGGGTGTAATCCTCTGGTCAGGTAAGCACCTGTTCCCTTTTGTTTAACAATTGAATTGACTCAGCAAAGGTATGATTATTGCCTTGCCTGGTCAATCGCCGAGAGGTTTAGGTTTTTTGTGTCAATTATTGTCTCTTTTTTTGGTCTTATGTTGATTTTCCTTGATGTAGATAACTGTAAATAAATACTATCGGGATTGTATAAAGTCAAGACTGAGATATACGCTGTGGCCCGTTTCTGATTTCTCTTGATGTACAGGGAGTCTTGACGTTGTTGCTGTTGTGCCGTGCTTTCTCCAATAAACCTGATGGGGTTACGGTTCTGTTCTGTCTGTGTAACAGTCAATCTCAGATGGATGATTCTGAATCAAGTCTCAAGTCCCAGTGGTTAGAGATAAATCTTCAGATGAGTAAACTGTCTTGCTTGAAACGTTTCTCTTGTCTCTTTGAATCTGGAGCTTCACTGGCTCTCGATTTGTCTGCCTTTGTTTTGGCTGGAGGTATTATGGGCTATCGTAGTTGTGTCACTTGCGTGAAATTCTCTGGTCCAGGAGGTGGCATAATGGCACTGATCCAGGGTTCTGCCTTTTGATAGGTTTAGCTGTACTGGGTTTTCTCTGCAGGTTGGGCCTCTGTAGTTTTACCAGTTTGATTATCCTTCTGTCTTTGGGCTGCTTTGGTTTTCTGTCTTTGAAATTCTGTGAGGTCTTTTTTATTTATTTTCACTCTGGCTATGTGGCCTCCGGTGGTTGTTATTTTCCCTTGTTTCTTTGTAAAGGTTAGTTTCCATAGCAGATCGCAAGGCTTGCAAGCTTCGCAGCAAGTTGGGGTTGCAACCTCCTGCGAATTTTTGCCACTGCGATGCTGGGGTTGCCATTCAGGTCGCAATTGTCTCCACTGCGAACCTCCCTTGTTGCGGAGGTAGGGAAAGTGAGCACTACTAGTACCTATTAGCATTTCTAGAGGATTCCGTGATTGTGCATGTCACACTTTGCTACCTCTCGCATAAAAGAGTAAGACCAAAACAGTACCTTCAAAACAAAGGAGCATTGCGAACCTGCGTTTTTTGTTTCCATACCTCGCAACAACCCCACGAATTTCGTGGGTGTTCGCAAAAGTTGAACATGTGCGACCTGACTGCGAATATCGCAGACCCTCCCCAAACTTAGCAGAGTGAGTCCTAACCATGTTTCCATATCAATACGCATCGCAGACGCAAGCCTGTTACGAAGCTTGCGAGCCTTGCAATCTGGTATGGAAACTAACCTTAAGGGATCCCTCTATGTTTCATTCATCCTCTGAGTTATTCTACTTTGGGAGCAGATGTCTTCTTTCTCTCCGAGTGATCGCTCCCATGTGGAGCGAATTTTTCGCCATTTAAACCCTGGGAGTCTGCTACGTCACCACAATCTACGACTCGTCATTGGTTGATTTCTGGGGATTCCACAGTGGTGGCTCTTGATTGGTTGATTATTTTGGCTGATTTCTAGCGCTAGATGATGCTCAGTGATGCAATTCGATTTTCTCTTGGACTGTATTGTCGCATTCAGTAACAGATTGTTAGAGTTGTGTTCTTCCAGTACATTATCTGTTAAAGCATCGATCGTATTTACATGTACATCCGAAAGGTTTTTATTTCCGGTATATAGGTGAACGAAATCGATAAAGCAGTAAAGTCAAATCTGCATGATCATTGGTTGCCGCTAGCCTGCCACTGAAGAAAATGCTGGTTCACCGGAAGCTGACGCCCACTTGATGATGGCCGTTTTGAGCTGCAACCGGGTGGTTGCCGCTCGTATGAACCCCACTTAAAAGTACGAAAACTGAGTTTTCATTAAAATGAGGTCTCTAAAAGTGAGGAATGCCTCACCTGTGTGACTTTGCCTAGTGCGACCTTTTCTATGTAATTTCGTAAACTTGACTTGTCAAAGGTATTCCTGGTCTCGTGATCCTCCTCATAAGTTGATGGAATGATTTCCAGATCTGACAGTCCCTAAAAATGTTCAATACGCTGTTACAGCCAATAGAAAAATAATTAACCCGCTTTCGCTCACACTACCTTTTCTAGAGTATGCATGTCTCATTGCGACTGTAAATCTGAGAATTTTGTCATTGGGTGTTGGGTCTTCAGAATACTGCATTCGGACTGGTTTCTCCATCTAATCCTCGAGATAAGACCCAAAGCAAAGCGAGGTCAACGTCGATCATGGCCAACAATCTAGGCATACTGGATTTTTTTCTATTGGATGTGCATGGTATCAAAGATAAATGACTACGGGTACATAGTTTCTCACTACTTTCTCAGTACCCCAATTACCCGTACTATTGAGTCAGACAAAATCAGTAATCATGATGCACAACGGACGTGATTCCATGGACTTATTTAGAATACTGACTGAAATATTACACTGACTAACTCAGCAACAATTTCAATTTCATTAGTCTCTGGGTAGTGAGAAACTATGTACCCGTACCCTATACCCCCGAAACTATGCACCCGTACTCTCGAAACCAGGTATTCCGTACTCTCGAAACCCTGCTCTTTGTACCCCTAGCTCGAAACCAGGTACCCTGTACCCTTGAAATCATGCAATCTGATCAGAAATTAGACCCAAAAGTGAAATAACCCATCAATCTTTGAAATAAGATAAAACTCTTCACTTTTCAGCATAAAAATCGTTTTCATTTTTAATATGTAGGTTGAGAGTGAGACATGCTCGCATGGTATTCTAATGTGAAAAAGAGTTGGTGAAATTCTAAGTGATGAAAGTGGTGGAATTCATCCAAAACATTGTGTCTTAAATTGATTACTGAAAAGGTAAACACAAAATTGGTCCTATAGTTAGTCTTTCTTAGTCTCAGGCTGTGTTATACTGAAAACACGAGGTTTCAGCTTAATCTTTGAACATATTGAGGTTATTCCACTTTTTTCTAGCTTTCTAGTACATAGTTTCTAGCTTGGGGTACATAGTACATGGGTTCGAGAATATAGGGTACCTGGTTTCGAGGGTACGGGTACATGGTTTCGGAGGTACTAGGGTACAGGGTACGGGGTACATAGTTTCTCACTAGTCTCTCAGTCTAGACTCTAGTTAGTTAGTACGCCGTACGGTATTCAGAAAATGACAATCAAAGAAAGAGTACTTACCCCTTTAGTGGTAAGGATTTCCTTTCTTCGAGGAGATCCACTGGCAAGTACAAACCGCTGAAAGAAGTTGGACTTCGGCACGCTCAACATCTCCAAATTTCTATTATACTAACTTTCAAGCAACACCCATTCAGCGCGCACTCTAACCACGGAAAAAGACGGAATGCCCGCACGGGGCTGGCGAACAAGCAAAGTGTGACGCAAGGTGGGCGTCACCGGCGCCATTTTCCAGGAGGTATAGAAACCTCCCATTACGTATATAAAACGAACCAGCTTTTGAAGGTCTCTAACGTCCGCAATGCCCCTTTAGACATGAAAGTCTATATGCCAAATCGAACCTGAACAACTCGGTTGCATGACGACAACATCAGTTTTTAAATATCTAGCTTACTTTGCACTAAAAGTTCAATTGAATGGAAGAATTTGTGTGAAGGCACCCAATGCTGGTAGTTCCCATGAATAGTAGTACGTTTGCTCTCTTTTGAATACTAGATGCGGGATATACTCCTATATGGTGGCATACTTAGAGATAACACTGAATGGCCACAGATTCATTGGTGACCAACCACCAATTTCTGCACTCCTGGTTTTTGGCTCACTTTACCAGGCTGAACCGCAACGACTCTATCAAAATTATGTGTGATAAATATGATGTTGCACCTAAATGGCAGTTTCTAGTCATTTTACAGCAAGATGCAAATGAATACCATCTATTTCATTTTAATAAAATCTGATCAGCAGATTTAAACGAATACATAGCACATATTTACTTTTCTGCTCTTTTGTGATGTCTAGACTTGAAAAAACCAATTTTGAGAGCTTTGCTAACACTGGTGTTGGATTCCGGCAGCTTCGCAGATGGTGATGTTATGTATAGCTTCTCCTCTGTTCCATAGAGGATGAATCATTGTTATGTTCACTAGAGCCGGGCTGTTGGGCATTAATTGCGACTAATCAGAGTTCTGAAGCCTGCGTGTGTAACCTTTTCAAGTATATTACACATTATGTACAGCGAGTCCGTGACTTGCCAACCAGTGAATTTTTTGCTAATATCAGTAACGTTCATGGATGGTGGCAATTGCTTCAATTTTCTGGCCAAACTCAAATCTTGATCATCAGAACAAAATCAATTGACCAGTTCGGAAAACCGGGAAATGGTGGTTTCCACTGATTTCCCTTTAGAATTTTAAGCATCTCACAGTACTCGCACATAGACGACTGCTAGTTTTCCTTAAATTGATTATTATAATGGCAACAGTGGTACAAAACATACTCATTCTTCTCTTTGACAATAAATATAGATAAAAAACATCAATCCCGCATTGACATTTGACCATTGCCCACATCAATCCAAGTGGTGAAAATCTTGTGATTGCATGGGCAATGGTTGTCCTACAGAAAGGATGTTAAGTGATATTAATTTTTGATGGTTCTACGAGCTAGCCATAATTATGCCGGCTCTTTTATCACAGTTTTCAAACGCATTACAGTGTCCAGGTGACACAACATTAAGACAAAAATGGCGCCAACACCGATAGAACGACCAAGCCGCATGGGATAGCTCAATAGGGAAAATATAGCAAACTGTCAGGAAAGCATCCATATTGACAACACTATTCACCAGGCGATAGATATTAACCAATAAGATTGAGTTTCTTGGTGGTGACAACCATCCCTCCATCGCTACCAACAGAACTGTGGTCATCACTGTCAGACGAGCCCAGAATATCCACATCCTCTGTAAAATCAGAAGAGATGATTGATAGTAGATCTTGGTATTAACCTAGAGATATGGGAGAGCAGCCGATGGTGGAGATACATAGGATTCTGCTTGAGGGGGAATGGCAGTAAGTAACACAAGCTTATCATGGGCTCCAGAGGGGAGACGAAGACCAGGCAGCAAAGGAGACATGGGCTCATTGATACTGAAGTCACTATGCCCCAGAAGGAATACAGCTACACAGGCAAGTAAGCAAGATATGGGAGAAGTAATTTGTGTCAATATATCCTATCGAACGAGGGATTGTCCTCATTTCAATCCGTTTCATTAAAACCGTTGGGGTCACAAAACTATAACTCATCTCTCATCAGAGAGTCATTCATCGGACACCTTCATGGGGTACATTAGATAATTCATACATATTGTTACTGACCGTCGTTTGAGACAGACGAGGTCGAGGCATTGGACAATGTAGAGCTGCTGCACTCGCTGATTGTTCTCTCAGCTCGTGAGTTCCGGTAGCTGCCATTACACTGCGACCGAAGCAGTTCCAGCCTCCGCTTAAGATGTCTGTGTTCACGCTCCAAGTTCTCCCGAATTTGGCTCTGCTTTTTCTCTTTCTCTTCTAACGCCTGGAATAAGGAAATTCAACAGCCCTGGTGAAGACTTGAAATCACACTGAAAGGTAGAAGAGCAGAATGGGAAGACACACAGTGTTTTGGTTAATAATCGCGAATTAGAATTCGGGTAGGATCCATTTTCTTGACATGTTTCATTTGGCATATTCGAATTACAGATGGTGATTTTCTTATAAAACCAAACTCTAACACAGGAGGCAACTCAATTCAGGGAGTCAACTAATGACTGTGCCAATGAACCAAAGCATTTACCATGGTCACATACCTTAATAAACGCCTTCGCTTTAGTGAGCAATCCAAGTGTCGTATGTTTGGATGTATCTGCTCCAAGAGGTACACTCTCCTTCAGTCTCTCTAGGCAATTCCGCAAGTGTGCTCGTCTACAATGAGCGTTACAAATTCTAAACCTCTCCTCACTGGTTATCCGCACTAACAGACGAATCACACAATATATCCAGTATATATCAACACCAGCCCGTTTGTGTGAGAATTTGCCAGCTAAACAGAGTTTTGAATCACATAAGCATGGCTCCTCCCACTTTGCATGGATACACACAGGATTTAAGAAGTTGAAGATTATCATGAAGACAAGTCTCAAGCGAAGTGAAGGTCAACGTCAATTACAGCTTACAATATATGTCTATAAGATTTTGTGTTGATCAGTTTGATGCAACCAAAAAAATTATTATCATTAGCGTTGTACTGCTCTGACCCTTTAGTTTCTTAGCGCTTTAGTCAGGGTGGTTCTGAGAGTGTGTTCACACCAGTATCAATATGTAGATCACATACCTGTTCTTCTCGAGTTCATTGTGAGTAGTTCTACAACATACAGGTCGCTCCGTAAATATAAGAAAAGTATGACATAAGCTTCACATCCCAAAATCTGTGATGAACAGTGGCCAACCGAGGGTGAATATAAAAGTTTGGAAAGTCAGTTGAGGGCTATTCGTGGATCCTTAAGCACCTGGATATCTTGAACTGCAGGAGGATTACACCACATCTCTTCTAGTCTAAGTGATAAGCACTTCAGATACTAACGAGATCCCCGTAACGCTTGAGGGAACCCATTATCCGGGCATTTCAGTGACGGCCAAAGTGGCCAAACAAAACCACCCAAAATACAAAAAAAATCCGCAACAAAAAGAATTCTCATACAATTTACCTGTTTCCCTGAGATTTTTTATTTGATGTTGCCTTGTTGCTTGCAATTGGCAGATTATAATTTTCTGGCATTGGCATGGAGCTGGCGTACCCATGCTCGGCTTCTAAAATTTAAATTTAGAAGCGTCATCACACATTGGTCAGAAGATTAAGAGCACTCATGACCCACAAAAGTTCCACAATGGTAATTGAAGTGTAGTTACATGGTTTTTCCACACTGCCAAACAAAGGGCTTAAATGAAAAATGGCATACCAGGTACATTGTCGTGCAAGCAGACTGTCCCAGACGAAGGGACAAGTTATTTCACTGTGTGGTGGGTCGCTTCCGCAACAACTCGCATAAGCTCACCAAGAGAAAACCAATTTCCAGGTGAGAAACCCGATGCAATAAATCTCCAGTCTGTGATGATAGGAGTGATTCTATACATTGATTTCAGTGGGTGAGACATTCTATTAGACCTAATAAAAACGGCTCAGTAGTTATTGGCCTCAGGCAAGCTGAGACTGCATGAGAGCCATTAAGGATGAAGCAAAATGGGTTTGTGATACTACGATGCGATGCGGTCTGGGCCCCTCTGCCTGTCAACAAATCCAGATAGATCTCATTGGCTATGGGCGCACACTATTTCAATAATGATCTGTGGGCGTCATCCCCTTTATAAATGACTTTAGAGGTACATGTTAATCAGGATAATGCTGATCCCATTCGGTAGTTGTTTCTACTACTAATACCTACTACTGAAACCCTCTACATCATCCCCCAATATTTCTGAAGGAAGATTCATGTACACTTTGTTTGAGCAACCCAATACCCCTGTACTGCGATACCCCAAATGTGATACTCTTCACTGGTTTTAAGCTCATGAGTACCGAATGACTAACCAAGTCATGATTGCCTTAATATTCTAAGGACCTTCTGCTATTAAGTGAAGCTGCGGTTGTTTAAGAGAAAAACTTGAGTGGGTTATTGGAGTTGTTCAATCCTGTTAGGATGACCAATCGTCTTTCTTTCGTATTCTGATCAGTCTCAGGGGTATGCAGAACGTTGCCTACGAAGTGTAAGATTCAGTGCTGCCCAGGATGCTTCATTAGGAGACTTTCTGATTGCACTCGTGTGTCCCAAAGAAAGGTAGGTCATAGGGTGAGTCTTTTTTATTTAACATCAGTATCCGGAATTGAAGCCCAATATGCTATCCACTAAGCCATCGCTTCATCTTATCTAGATTGTAAACATGACATACACGGAAAGTTTCTATTCTTTGGAGTTTACGTTAAGATATTACTGAGTTAATCAGATACTCTGGACGTTTTTGACAATTTCAGGTTCAAATCATTCCCAGTCAGTTTTGGTCAATTGAGTAGTGACCATAAAATTTCCAATTCACAATTTTAAATGCTCCAATGACCAACTTCCGGGACTATGTAGAACAAATGCTCAAATGATCAGGGACTTTACGAACATCGTGTTCACAGTGAAATTGTTCGAGAGTAAAATTAAACGGTCTTCACCGCTGTGAAAGCTCTCAAAAGACACGAGGTAGCCTATTACTCTGATGGAAATGGGATACTGGGGTATTGGATTTCACGCGGAGTGAATAGTTTTCACAATTTGGGGCATGAGATAGGTGGCTTTAAAGATATGGGCACCTATTTTCGAGGGTATTGGGGTTCTCTCTACCTGGGACTTTGCTAACATCATGCTCACATGTTCATGCATAAAATAAGGGGGGTCTTCACAGCTGTGGGAATGTTAAACTGCTCACAAGACATTGGCCTTGGGTACTACTTGTCACTTGTATTGGGTTTCTCTAACAAAGTAGCAAGTTTCGAACATATTGGAGTCAGTAAGGGTTATGTGGGTATTTTGGAAGGTGGTGCCACGATGACTACTACTACGATCAATCAGGGTATCGGAGGTTTGGGTATGGAGTTTCTCACTTAGTCACTACTCGTATGGGTTGTGAGATATGAGATACTAGTAGTAGAATATAGATTACAAGTACAAGTACAACACACTTACACAGTACATCTAATACATAGTACTAGACTAGTACTAGTAGTATAAACTACAATTATTTATGTAGACTACATAAGATAAAAATAGCTGTAGTTTACCTTATTACATTGTTAGTTTACTAACTAGTTAGTTTAAGTTAGTTATATTATCGTTATAGTTATACCAACTATTCAGTAATTAGTTCTCGTACTTGTAGTACGTAGTATATAATATCAATAAGTAGCAACTAGTAGCACTAGTAGCAGTAGTAGCACTAGTAGCAGTAGTAGCAGTAGTAGTAGTACTAGTAGTACTAGTAGTAGTAGTACTACTTCTAGTACTAGTACTAGTAGTTCTACAAGGATCAGTATAGGCTATAGCTATAAGTATAACTTATATTAACTAAGTAAAGTATAACCAGGCCTGAATTATTAGTATACACTAGACTACACTAGACTACATTAGACTAGTGTACAATTACAAGTTATTACGTATTACTATTACTAGTATTAGTTTTAGTACTAACTTACTAAACTAACTAGCGAACCATTAGTCTATTGTATTGGTTCGCTAGTTAGTTTGGTAAGTTAGGTACTTAGTTACTAGTAAAACCAAAACTAGAAGTAAAAGTACAACTAAAATTATTAGTGTTACTGTTAGTCAGTTAGTGTTACTGACTTACTCGTTAGTCTTACTCTTACTCTTAGTGTTTTACTTTTACTTTTAGTTATACACTACAGTCTACAGTTTAAACAGTTTAACTTTAACCAGTTTAAGTTTTAGTTTTTAGTTATACTTATAGTTATAATAAAATAAATAACTAATAAGTTATTACTACTACTTAAGAGTTAAGTACTAGTAATAACTTATTAACTTAACTTATTTTACTAATTACTTCTACTAGTAGTAGAACTAGAACTTAGAAGTAATTATTATTATATTATCAAATTAGTAAAAGCAAAACTAAACTGAAACTGAAAGTGTAGAGTTAGACTAAACTAAGTAAAACTAAAAGTAAAACTAAAACTAAAAGTTAATTTTCCAATGATCATGATGATTGATCTAACCTCTTTCGCGTCTTTCGAGATACTCAGCAGCTTGCAATAGCTGGGCGATGCTCATGATTGCTCTTCGACTTATGAAAGAGGTTCAAAGCATAAATGTTTCAGAGGTAACAGATTTCCCTTAGCTTCGGTTTGCCAACTCACTCGGTTCCCAAACCTCTAGCCTGCTAGTTGCAAACAAAGCTCTGCAATAACTTACATGAGCAATGATTGGCCAGGTGATACAACCGGACGCGTCAGATCTACTTCCACCCAATAAAGTATCTCGTAACAAAACTAGGGTGCGAAGCTTGCGTCACATGTGGGGCGGGCGTTCACGTGGGTAGTCTCTGTAGAGACAGCGGAGCACTCAGTAGCGCGTATAGTTACCCTCTTATGTTTATAGAGCGTAGAGGATAACTCAACGGGTCATCAGTTGATGAAATCCATACAATAAGTCGTGCTAAGTAAGCGCTCGCTAAATAGTACCTATTTATTCTATGATGCAGCCACTTTGCCGCTTGGGTGCAACAGAGCTGCCTCAACAGCCCGTACCTACAGCCCTATTTGGAGAGGGGCTCTAGCGGAAATCTACAATGACCTTGATGACCTAAAACTAGATCAAGAGCGTAGATGGAGTAGACGAACTTGACTGTGCGCTACTTTTATGATTCATCGTTGTATGCCTGTATGCCTCTGCGCGGTTCTGGTTCGGTCATATTTCTAATTTTAAAGTGTATGTACATTTTGCCTAAGCTTTCGACTCTAGTCTATTATTCAACCGTTGTCTAAAGGTAAAAGTTGACTAAAAATAAATTTACTAACTTGTAACTTAGATTTAGAAGTTAGTTACTAGTTAGTAAGTTACTGACTTACTCGTTAGTAGTTGGTTACTTAGTTAGTAACTTACTAGTTACTTACTAACTAGTCTAACTCTAAATGGTAAGTAAATGTAATTACTAAGTTGAAGTTACTAAGTTACTAAACTAAGTAAATTTATTTACTTACTAGTTACTACTACTACTAGTACTACTAGTCTTTTCTAGTTTTCTTTAACTTTAACTTTAAGTTTAAGTTAAACTTTACAATTACTGTCTAAACTTTGTTAGCTTAGTAAGTTAGTTATTAGTACTACTACTAGTACTCGTAGTAATAATTAATACTAGTAGTGACACTGACGTGACTGTGAGCAGTGATCATTATCATGAATGAGCGAGTGTCTGACTCAGTGGAGTGTGAGTCACTCACAGGCACCCATTGAGTGACTGACTGAGTACCCCTACTGACACTCACACTGGCTGACACTAATTAGTGACTGACTCCAGTCCATCACCCAGTGTGACTGACTCAGTCACGTCAAACCCAGAGAGAGTCACGTCAGTAATTGAGTTACTCAATTAGAGTAGGTTCGAGTTACTGAGTTGACCATGCACTAGTTACAAAGTAAACTAAGCGTTAGCCAGTGAGTCGGTTGTAATTTAATCACTAAGTTAGCAAGTCAGTTACTAACTGAGTTAATAAATAGGTAAGCTTACATTACAATCACATGTTAGTATCTGAGTAAGTTAGTTGCTAACTAAGTTTGCTTTATTGGTTATTATTTTGTAGTTTAGATTGTTACTACTTTAGTACTCAGTAACTTACAGTTTACAATTGGAGTGTTAGCTACTTACTAACTTTGTTGTGCTTTTGAGTATAACTAGTTTCAGTTAGTAAGTAACTTAGATTTAGAAATCGGTTAATAACTCACTAATTCCATAACTGCACTAGTAACCTACTCCTATTATACTATTAGTAATAGTAATACACTGTCCAATTGCGACTTAGTACTAATCATCATGTCTGCGTTACAGTCATGTCATTCGAATATTTATTAATTTTAGTTGTTAACTAAACTACTAACTGTAACACCAACAACGTACGTACGCAGTAAGTGATTTTAGTGCAGGTATCCTAGGGGTTGAGAGTTTAGTTGAGTTGTCTGACCTGCTCAGAGATGTGCAATTTCCAAATTAGAACTTTCTTTGCATGGCAAGACTTTGCCTCAAATCCAATGGAACCAGCTAATAGTTAGTTGTCCAAACTAAATGGATACTTATTTTATTTACTACACGCGTTATCGCAATAGTAGTTTATCCTGTACTCTTGTTATTTTCACTTTGTAGTGATACCGAAGCACTTTTAGCTTTGCTGGTTTAGTGTACACTAGGTTTTTCTCCAATTCGAGACCAGGCTATTGTCCAAGAGAGCAAAGATCGTAGGAATACTCATTTTGAGTAATTTGACTCTATTGTTCTACCATGCAATATTCAAGTAACTGGGAGGCACAACTTCAGGTCCGAATCTGTTGACCAATGAATCTGGCAAAACCTCTGTAAGCCATACAATTATGTATACTGACTGGCTCATCGCTTGTAGTCTAGCCGTGGTGTTAGGTGAGACAGGGTTTGTTTGTTAACCTAAACATCCTTCTGGCTTTGCTTAGTTGGCAAAGAGTTCCTCTCGGGCATCCTTATTGTGTTTTTCAGGAAGTGGTAAGCCACAGAATAGAGTAAGGGATGGTGCGTTTATAACAAACGAAAGCTTTATTGTGGGACGCCGTGCAACATAGATCTGCTAGTCATCTTTCTAGTCAACAGTGATGGCTCCACACAATGCAGTGACAGTAAGTTGTCAAGGCTTTTATTGCTTACAATTATGTAAATACTGTTGTGGAATACCATGCCATTTGAGTGGTTAAACCTGAAGCTTCGGCTTAGAAACTGTTTCTGGCCAACCTAACATGCCCAGAGTTTAAATACGGAGTTGCTCTACCTTACCAGTATGCAATATGATAGTGGTTATCTTCCTAAGGTACACTGTAGAATAAATATACTGTTAGACTAGACGGTTTCTTGGTCGATTACACGGACTATTATTGGCCGTCCACCTACACGAACATCGAACGATGGAATTGTCCTCGCACTTTTATAGCCACCAGGTTATTAGTATTTATTTTCTGTTTTTGTAAATCACTGAGTTGTCAACGCCTTTCATTGCTTAAAATTATGCAAATACTGTTGTAGAATACCATACCATAATTTGAGTGGTTAAAGCGAAAGCTTTGGCTTAGAAACTGTTTCTGGCCGACCTATCATGCCTAGAATTTAAATATGGAGTTGCTTTACCTTAGCAATATGCAATATGATAGTGGTTATCTTCCTAAGGTACACTGTAGAATAAATATACTGCCAGATTAGACAATTTCCCGGTCAATTACACGGACCTGTATTGCTGTCCACCTACACGAACATTGATCTCTCGATCGGTTTTCGAGCCTTTTTTTCCATATTCAACCACTGAGTTGTCCTCCCACTTTCATCACCGGCAGGTTATCAGCATTTATTGTATGTTTTTAAATCGGTTTCCTGCAACCGAACATCTTTACTTCTCTATCTGTAGTCGTTACATTCTGCAAATGGGCAGGCCAAAACATCCCTTCTAATCACTGGAAAGATCACGTCCTTTTGTGAGTGGGGGCTAGATAGGAAATCCTACGCAACATTATTCATTTGGTGATGGTTGATTACATTTTTTAATAGTTTGATTCAAAATTGGCATGGGTTACAACTATGTATAGCTAGTATGGTTGGTTGAGTTGTGTTCTCCTGCTTAAATGTGTAGAGATCAGCCGTGGTGATTTCCTCTACTTTCAGATCTATAAAGAATGGGTCAACTCCATTCTTTGTGAGGCAGGTATCCAAATTCATAGTCTCAGGCAACTAAACTCGGGAAAACTACTCTGGAGACTTTACACCCAGCTTGTGTCTGTCTACCAAGACAATTTCTCGGTGTGTAAAATGGTGTTATGTTATTGGTGATTGAACTTGTCATCTGTGTCTTGTTATCTTGAGTCAGTTCATTAAAAATCACTGCTCGTGTCACACATAAGTGGCGTTTGGACGCAATGACAATACTCACCAAACTAATTAACTGGCTATACAGAGGGTTATTATAATTTGATTCAAGTGATTTCTAGAATGGTTAAGATTAGATAGTGGCTTTTCAGAATGCCGCGCCTTTAAGCTATTTATTGAGCAAAATATTTGTTTTGTTCTCTGAAAACAGTGGCAAGCTACTCAAAAGATTTAATACAGTGGTGGCCTCAAAATCATGAATACCCACGCTGATCAACGACTAACTATGCAGGAACAATGCATAAACAGGTGTCGAAACTGTAATGAGAGAAAGCTTCAGGTTGAATAACTAAAATACAAAGATAAGCCTTCGGATTTTGTGCGGCACTACACCACTAAGACTAAACCATGCGTTGTTGTCTGATCTACAACAGAGCTAAATGTGGGTGAACGCGTGACTCTTTCAGGTGAATGACAGGCTACTTCATGAGCATATTGAATCTCTGAGTAATTCCGAAGCACTGACAAGGTTGCTTGGAGAGCTGCAGGCTGCTGGTATCCGGATCACACAAACCGCACAAGGTAGTGGCAATTTTATCGTGCTCATTCAAAACGGCTCCTGCTAAGTTTTCTGTCACTTGAATCACTTTTACTGGATTATGTTGGGTGAGCCTAAGAATCATCGTGTTGTATCGACATTAATGTATACATTTTGTCTAATGGCTAAATGTTTTGTAGATATAGCCAAGGGAGATTCACTGGTTCTGTTAGATTTGCTTTGGCCTTTGATACTTCACTACACAATCCATAATCCAGGTACGAGGTACATGTAATAGCAGTATCAGTTCAATTCGTAGGCAGATTAGTCTTCCCAGCATTTGAGTACAGCTAGACACAAACCGAGCCATTTGTCTGGCTGAACATTGATCCCATGGGTGTTAGGTAAGATTTCTAGCTATGCTATACAAGTACACAGTGAAACTCAGTTAACTCGACCTCAGATAACTCAAATACTTGCTTAACTCAAACCAAGCTTCATGGTCCCTGTCTGGGTAATGATAATTAGCTAGGCATATCTCGAACTTTGAGTCATAACTCGAACTGATAAACTGTGGTTAGTGCCATCAAATTACCTTTTCTGTGGCTAGATGTGTTTAAATTCTTGTATAACAAGCTTATTTTCATTGTTTTCTTTTCACGTGAGAAGAGAATCTCGCAGATTTTAGAAAATTTAGCCAGGAAATGGAATACACTAGAGCGAAATAGACCCGCTACGGTGGCCACATGGCTAAAAGGAGAGTATAAATCATAACTCGAACCTTTTTTGGTGGTCCCCTGCAGTTATCGAGTTTCACTGTAGTTTGAATGGATGCGTATGGAATTAGGTCTTATGATTTCAGTATGTAGAACTAAATGTTAGTTTTTTGTACTGAATCTCAACTTCTGTTTCTCGGTA
>Ga0224501_10000708_pt1 | contig 25861 bp, 20 predicted proteins | sample SF_Oct11_sed_USG_4_FD_169105 | JGI IMG/M metagenome (GOLD analysis project Ga0224501, IMG submission 169105) | Sediment microbial communities from San Francisco Bay, California, United States - SF_Oct11_sed_USGS_8_1 | ecosystem: Environmental > Aquatic > Marine > Sediment | place: USA... | reverse complement strand
GATCTGATGTCTAACATGGTTTACGAGTTTCCTGATCTTCAAGGTATTATGGGTCAATATTACGCCATCAACAGTGGTGAAAATGATATGGTTGCAAAGGCAATGAATGAAGTTTATATGCCGCGCTTTGCTGGTGATCAATTACCTGAAACCAAAACAGGTTTGATATTGGCTATCGCTGAGCGTGTGGACACCCTAACCGGTATTTTTGGTGTAGGTCTGATACCCACAGGCGCCAAAGATCCATTTGCTCTCAGAAGAGCCTCCCTTGGCGTATTAAGATTAATTATTGAAAATAATCTTTCTCTCGATATTGCTGATTTAATTGATGCTTCTCTTTCTACTTTTGAAGATGTAGATCTGGACAAAGATACCAAAAATAATCTGTTATCCTTTATTGCTGCCAGAGAACTGGCTTTTTATCAATCACAGAATATTTCTACTCAGGTTATAGCTTCTGTTCAATCTCTTAACCTGACCAAACCAGCCGATGTTAATAAAAGGGTTTTTGCTGTTGAGGCTTTTAACAAAACACCTGAAGCTGCAGATTTGGCCGAAGCCAACAAGCGGGTTAAAAATATTTTGGAAAAATCGGATTTTGATCCTTCAAAAACAAAAATCAATCCGGATCTATTTGAAAAAGATGAATCTGTTTTGTTTGCAGCTATTTCTGATCTGGCGTCAGTTGTTGAAGATTTCAATTCAAAAAGCGAATACCAATCCTCACTGGATAAACTTGCCAATATAAAAGTTGCTGTGAACCAGTTTTTTGATTCAACCATGATTAATGCCGATGATGAGAATATTCGTCAAAACCGCTTGGCTCTAATCTATCAGTTAAGACAGTTGTTTATTGGGATTGCTGATATTTCATTACTGCAGAAATAATTATTCCTATGGTCTCTGACATCAAAAAACTGGTTATTCTGGATAGAGATGGTGTCATCAATCATGATTCTGACGATTATATTAAATCTCCAGATGAATGGATACCGATTGACGGAAGCCTTGAAGCTATCAGCTTATTAAACAAACATGGTGTTTTGGTTGCTATTGCCAGTAATCAATCTGGAATTGCAAGAGGGTTATTTTCAGAAAACACCCTTGAATCAATACACATCAAAATGATTAATGAACTTGAAAAACTTGGTGGCAAAATAGATTCCATCCTTTTTTGTCCCGATCATCCTGAAAATGCCTGTCATTATAGAAAACCAAACCCGGGTATGCTTTTAAAACACATGGATGATTTTAATGTTTTGGCAGATAACACCTGGTTTGTTGGTGATTCAATTTCCGATATTCAATGTGCAAAAAAAGCCAACTGCCACTCTGTTTTGGTTTTAACTGGAAAGGGTAAGTTGTATCAGAACAAAATTGATGATTCTGTTTCTGTTTATAATTCTCTTTCTGACTTTGTTGAACATTTTATCGATTGATATAGATATTTCTGGCAATAAAAAAGCCTCAAAAGAGGCTTTTTTTATTTAACCGTTTTTTATTACTTCAATGATTCATAATAGGCTGCAATATTCGCCATATCTTCTTCAGTGAGATTTTTCATCTGTAATGCCATATTTGCTTCTTTTCTGACTCCAGACTTAAAATCTTTTAATTGTTTTAATGTGTAAGCTGCTTTTTGGCCTTTAAGGTTAGGATACAAAGGTATAAAACTGATACCATCTGGACCATGACATCCAGCACAAACCTCTGCCTTCTTTTTACCTTTTTCTATATCTGCAGCATTTGCGCAAGCCGAACAAGCCATAACAATGGATAGCGCCATCAATTTAACTAACTTCATTTTTTCTCCTTTCAATAAATATAAATCTATATAGTCGATGATAAAAAACTATTGGAAAGTATTACACATCCAGATTCGCAACAGATAACGCGTTGGACTCAATAAACTCTCTACGAGGCTCTACCTGATCACCCATCAATGTAGTAAACAGCTGATCGGCTGCAACTGCATCTTCAATTGTTACCTGCAACATTCTTCTTGATTCCGGATCCATAGTGGTTTCCCAAAGTTGATCCGGGTTCATTTCTCCCAAACCTTTATATCTTTGTATTGATAAACCCCTTCTTGATAGCTGCATTAACCATTCCAAAGCCTGTTCAAAAGTTGAGATTTCTTCTTTTTTATCATTTTTTTGTATGTAAGCACCCACTTCCACCAAACCATTGAGTTTTTCACCTAATGCAATTATTTTTCTGTATTCTGAAGAAGAAAGAAAATCTTTATCCAATAAGTAGCGTCTTGTTGTACCGTGATGTTTAGCTTTAATTTCTGGTAGATATATATTTCTTTCAATATCATGAAAAACATCGAAAACAAAACTCTTCTCACCAGCTACACCATCGCCTTTTAACGCCGATTGTAAAGAATCCATCCAATTGGCCACATAACTTTTATTATCTGTTTTATTAACATCCAAAAGCTCAAGATAAACCAGCTTCTTTAAAATCTGTGGATCGTAAACTTGTGATAAACGATCAAAAATGGATAATACCTGCCGATACGATGTAACCAAAATTTCAAGAGAACTACCACTAATTCCTGGAGCTCCTTCATTTACATGAAATGAAGCCTCTTCTAAAGCAATACTTGTTAAATACTCTTCCAGACTCGCATCGTCTTTTATATAGGTTTCCTGTTTTCCTTTTTTAATTTTATATAACGGTGGTTGAGCAATATATATATACCCTCTTTCAACCAAAGGTAACATTTGACGATAGAAGAAAGTCAGTAACAATGTTCTAATGTGTGCACCATCAACATCAGCATCTGTCATGATAATTATTCGATGGTAGCGGGTTTTTTCGATATCAAATTCATCTCTACCTATCCCGCAACCTAATGCCGTAATTAGAGTAGCAACCTCCTGAGATGACAACATTTTATCAAACCGGGCTTTTTCCACGTTTAGAATCTTACCCTTCAAAGGCAAGATCGCCTGATTCTTTCTGTTACGACCTTGTTTTGCTGAACCGCCAGCACTATCACCCTCTACAATATAAAGTTCAGAAAAAGCCGGATCTTTTTCCTGACAGTCTGCCAACTTCCCTGGTAATCCAGCAATATCCAATGCACCTTTTCTTCGAGTCATGTCTCTGGCTTTTCTGGCGGCTTCTCTGGCTCTGGCTGCATCCATCATTTTGGTAATAATCAGTTTTGCTTCTTTTGGATTTTCCAAAAGGTAGTCTGAAAGGTTTTGGCTCATTGCTTGCTCGACAGCACCTTTTACTTCTGAAGAAACAAGTTTTTCCTTGGTTTGTGATGAAAACTTTGGATCTGGAACTTTCACTGAAACTATCGCTGTTAAACCCTCTCTGGCATCATCACCAGTAGCTGAAACCTTATTCTTACCTGTTATCTCTTTCTCAATATATGTGTTTAGGGTTCTGGTTAATGCTGACCTAAAACCCGCCAAATGCGTTCCACCATCTCTTTGAGGAATGTTATTGGTAAAACAATAAATATTTTCCTGAAAACTATCGTTCCACTGCATGGCGATTTCAACAGTGATCCCGTCTTCTTCTCTTTCATGCGTAAAGTAAAACAGCTTGTCGTTTATTGGGGTTTTGTTTTTATTGAGGTATTCTACAAAGGAACCAATACCTCCTTCATACATAAATTTTATTTCTTCTCCGCTTCTTTCATCTTTGAGTAATATTTTGATTCCGGAATTCAGGAAAGATAACTCTCTAAGGCGCTTAACTAAAATATCGTAATGAAAATCCACATTACTGAAAATTTCCTCACTTGGATAAAACCTTAATTCTGTACCTGTCTTATCAGTTTCACCAGTGATTTTTAACGGAGCTAAAGGCTCTCCCAGATGATAAGACTGAGCATGCACCTTACCTTCTCTACGAATAGTGAGATCCACTCTATCAGATAATGCATTTACAACTGAAATACCCACTCCGTGCAAACCACCTGAAACTTTATAGGAATTATCATCAAATTTTCCACCCGCGTGAAGCACTGTCATTATGACCTGAGCTGCTGACACCCCTTCTTCCTCATGAATACCAACAGGAATCCCACGCCCATCATCAGTAACAGAAACCGATTTATCGGTATGAATAGTAACAACTATTTCTGAGCAATAACCTGCCAGAGCCTCATCTATTGAATTATCAACTACTTCAAAAACCATATGGTGAAGACCAGTGCCATCATCTGTATCCCCAATATACATACCAGGTCTTTTTCTAACAGCATCCAATCCTTTTAAAACTTTGATGCTGGAAGAATCGTATTCTTTATTTTCCGATGTATTATTTTCTGACATTTATACCTACCTAAAAAACTATTCAGTTACGGCTGAAACCTTTCCATGTTCCACGTGAAACATGCTGGCGCTATTATACCTTTTTTTAAGCCAGTTGAGAGGGTTTTCTTGTAAACAAGAGATAAATATTTGAACATTTTTTTGCATGAGCAATTGTTCTAATAGTAGTTTTTGATGATAGTCATCCAATTCAGAATTAAAATCATCAATAATAAACAAGCTGTTTTTTTCTGTTTTTTGTTTTAATAAAATAGTTTGGGTTAAAAAAAACAGATTGATCAGTATTTTTTTTTGACCTCGTGAAAGATTTTCTTTGGCTGATAACTTATTAACCAATATTTTAATATCAGATTTATGCGCACCAAATCCCGTATAACCTTTTTTAAAATCAGCTTCCAGATTCTGTTTTAATTTATCTTTTAAATCGCCACTATAACCAAGATGTAAGGATAAACTTACATTATCAGCAAAGGTTAAATTAAGTGATTCAATAATTTGTTTAAAACAAACAGAAAGCTTTTCAATTAAATTAGAGCGATACCGAGTAATCAATAAACCATATTTATCTAACTGATCATCCCAAACATTGATTTGATTTTTAACATATTGCAGGTTTGATGATTTTAATAAAGCATTCCGTTGATTCAGTGTATTCATATAAGACTTCCATAAATCACTATATTGATGTTCCACGTGGAACAATAACCAATCTATAAACTTTCTCCGCTCTGATGGGCCAGAGTCAATCATATGGTAGGATTCTGGAGAAAGTATTTGAGTTGGGTAGATAGAAGCCAGGTGGGAGAGAGAGTTAATTTTTTCCTGATTTATTTTAATGGTTTTTTTGTTGGTTGCTTGCTCATAACCCAAACCTAACTTGACATCAGTATCAGTTTGGCCAAATAGCGTAAATTGTTGTGAATTGTAATTAATTATATTTTCGTATTTACTGGCTCTAAAAGATCGACCTGTTGTTAACAAACATATTGATTCAAGAAGGCTTGATTTTCCAGCCCCATTATTACCAGTAATGATATTAAGTTTGGGGTTTAATTGTAGTGAAGAATCAACGAGATTACGAATGCCTTGAAAACTGAAGGCTTTTAAAAACATAGGTAAATTAAAGCCTCATTGGCATAACAACATACAAACTATCATGGTTATCCGCGCTTTCAATTAAAACACTACTATTCGAATCACCAAGGTTAAATTTAACTTTTTCAGTGCGAATAGCATTTAAAGAATCCATCAAATAACCTACATTGAAACCGATTTCCAAATCACCAGCAGAATAACTAACATCGACCTCTATCTCGGCTTCTTCCTGCTCAGGATTGTTGGCATGTATAACCAATTGATCATTGTTGAGATTTAACCGAACACCTTTAAATTTTTCATTACACAGAATAGAAGCCCGTGCAAATGCATCCTTAAGAGTTTCCTTATCAGCTAATAATAGTCTTTCGGAGTTTTTAGGAATAACCTTGTCATAATCAGGGAATCGACCGTCTATTAACTTTGAGGTAAAAAGGTAATCTCCAGATGTAAGGCGGACATGATTACTACCAATTTCCAACCGACATTCATCATTGGAAGAAGATAATAATTTTAATATTTCCAGAACACCTTTTCTAGGGATAATAGATTGAACCAATTGTTCGCTTACTTTGTTATTTAATTCTGCTTTGGATAAAGCCAATCTATGTCCATCTGTAGCAACAGTAAGGAAGTTATCACCATTTATTTCAATTAATAGACCATTAAGATAATATCTGACATCCTGATGAGCCATAGCAAATTGTGTTTTTTCAATAAGTTCTTTTAGCAGACCAGCGTTAATATCAAATTGATAATTAAACTCTGATTCTTCAAGATTAGGGAATTCGTTTGCAGAAATGGTTGATAAAGAAAACTTGTTTCTGCCAGACTTCATTTTTAAACGATTATCTTCAAGCGTAACATCTATAGGATGGGTATCAGATAAACTTCGACAAATATCAAAAAACTTTCTTGCAGGAACGGTAGTTTCACCATTTTCAGATACGCCATCTAATGAAACAGTAACAGACATCTCCAGCTCAAGATCAGTAGCTGTGATCTTAAGTTGACCATTATTAACCTGGAGTAAAATATTTGATAGTACAGGTAAAGATTGTTTTTTTTCGACAGCACCAGAAACCAGTTGCAACGGGCTGAGCAAGTTTTCCTGACTAACTGTAAATTTCATTATCTGGCTCCTTTATTGTCTTCGTTTAATATCGCTTTATACTGACAAGGCTCTCATTAAATTAGTGTAATCTTCAAGAATATCTTGTGACTCTTCCTTTAAAGATTTGATTTTACGACAAGCATGTAAAACCGTAGTATGATCTTTACCACCAAAATATTCACCGATTTCAGGCAAGCTATGATTAGTTAATTCTTTAGAAAGTGTCATAGCTAATTGTCTTGGTCTGGCAACTGAACGATTTCTTCTTTTGGATAATAAATCAGATACCTTTATTTTATAATACTCTGCAACAGTTTTTTGTATGTTTTCAATACTAACCTGTTTATCTTGGGCTGCTATCAAATCACGCAAAGCTTCTTTTACGAAATCAACCGTAATTTCTTTTCCTGTAAATTGAGCATTAGCAATAACTCGCTTTAAAGCTCCCTCTAATTCTCTAACATTGGATCTTATGCGTTTTGCAATAAAAAAAGCAACTTCATTAGGTAATTTTATTTTTGATTCTTGAGCTTTAGCAATCAAAATTGCAACGCGAGTTTCTAACTCAGGTGGATCTATTGAAACAGTTAAACCCCAACCAAATCGGGATTTTAACCTTTCCTCAACACCATCAATTTCTCTTGGGTATCTGTCACAAGTCAATATTACTTGTTGATTACCTTCTAACAAGGCATTAAAAGTATGAAAAAACTCTTCTTGCGAGCGTTCCTTATTTGCAAAGAATTGAATATCATCAATAAATAACGCATCAACTGAACGATAATAACGTTTAAATTTATCAATGGAATTTGTTTGCAAAGCTTTAACCATATCTGCAACAAACCTTTCCGAATGTAGATAAATAACTTTACCATCTGGTTTATTTTTTAATATCTGATTACCTACTGCTTGCATCAGATGGGTTTTACCAAGACCAACACCACCATAAATAAATAATGGATTATATGCCTGACCTGGATTTTCTGATACCTGATTTGCTGCTGCCATTGCTAATTGATTACTTTTACCTTGAACAAAATTCTCGAAAGTAAAGATAGGGTTTAAATTACCTTTTTTATGATTTTCAGAATTTCTTTTGCCTGACGGCAGCTTTTCAGGTGCTTTAGATCTTGCAACAATTTCAGAATTATCAATTTTAATAGGCGGTTCTGAATTTTGAGGTAATATATCAAAATGAATCTGAAGGCTATCAGATTGATCTTCTGACAAAATTTGTTGTATGCGAGGTAAATATTTCTCTTTTACCCAATCTAATATAAATCGATTTGGAGCAAGTAGTAGTAAATTATTATTTTCAATGTTAGCTTTTAAAGGTCTGATCCATGTATTGAACTCTGTTGGTAACAGTTCATCCTGAAGGTGTCTTTGACATTTATTCCACATAGATCTGGTTTATCAGTTTATTTAAAATTAAGTAATATTTAGATTATTCTTTTTTTCAGTTAGATAATGCTTGAAACTGTGAAAGAAAAACAGATTCTATCCCGAATTGATAAATTGATCCACAGAAATAACAAGAAAGAACAATAAAAAATAAAAACAAATAAAAAAATGAAAGTTAATAGCATTTAAAAAAACAAAAAAAAAATCAAAATATGTATAAAAGGTAAATAATAATAGTGTAAAACTGTGTATATATTGACGTAAGTTAAAAAAACAATAAATTATACATATGTATACTCAGTTTATAACAGACTTATTTTGTTGATAATAACAACTTTACACATAAACCAACTTATTGATTTTAAAGAAGTAAATATATTTATCCACAAAAAAACAGAACTATAAATATAATAAATATAAGTATATCTTTTTATTTTATTATTATAAGGTATGTAAACAGAATTTTAATTAGATGTGTTAATTAAGGGTGAAAAAACAACGGCTTTACAAGAAATTTTTAAAAAAATACACTTTTTACAAAAAACACATAAATTTAAGGGAAAAAACTTATCCACAAAAAAATTAAATTTAAACATAAAATAGAATATATAGTGTTTTAGTAGATAGTTTATACTATATATTGTAGTTAAAAAATTAATTCAGTATTTGCTTGTTATTAAACCATTAAACTCATTGACACAAATAGCTGAATCAACTAAAATTTGCGCCCTTTTTGGATCGAGCAACTTCACTTATGCAATCTAAATTGCGAGTATAAGTTGTTAATTAAATTATTTCAGGTAACTGGCGGAAAAAGATCATGAAGCGTACATTTCAGCCGAGCACGATAATTCGTAAACGAAGACATGGTTTTCGTGCAAGAATGGCCACAAAAAATGGCAGACAGGTTATTAACAGAAGAAGAGCGAAAGGTCGTAAAAGACTTAGCGCATAGATTTTCATCTGTTTACAATTTAGATATATCAACGTTGCTCTTGTTGAATTGTAGGAGGATATTATGGACTACAAATTTCAACGAGAGCTTCGTCTTTTAGGAAAGAAGGATTTTGACAGGGTATTTGAAAAAGCCTTTAGAGTGACAAGTAAAGGTTTTACCATGTTGGCTAGATTAAATGCACAACCATTTCCAAGATTAGGTTTGGTAATAGCAAAAAAAAATGTAAAATTAGCCAACCAAAGGAATCTGATAAAACGTTTAATACGGGAAAAATTCAGATTAAATCAATATTTACTGGATAATTACGATCTGGTTATCTTAACCAGAAGTGAAATCAGAAGCATGGAAAGAGAAAATATTGCTGCTGATTTAACAAAGTTATTCGACAGGTTTTTTAAATATGAAAAAAATCCTGATATTTCTGATAAAAATCTACCAAAAAACACTTAGTCTGTTTTTTGGGGCGGATTGTCGTTTTTATCCAACCTGTTCTCAATATACCATTGAGGCAATTGAAAAGCACGGTAGTGTAAAAGGTGGTTGGTTAGGTGTAAAGCGGATCTGTCGTTGTCATCCTTTAAATTCAGGTGGGGTTGATTTGGTTCCGGAACCTGACAGTCTCAATGAAAAAGTTAAATAAAGTGAGTTAGTTTTATGGAATCATCACGCAATCTTTTATTCATCGTTTTATTGTTTTTATCTGTTTTGATCTATCAAGCCTGGCAAGAAGATCACAAGCAAATAGCAGAAGAATCTCAAACACAGGAAAACTCTGTTGAAGCTTATGCAATAGAAACTCCATCGAATCAGAATCAAACAGTTGTAAATGTAGAAACAAAGTCAGATGATGAATTTATTGATGATGTTTCAGCTGAAGTGGCTGCGCCTGTAGATACATCAGACAATATAATTAATAAAAACATCAAACCGATAGAAATTATTACTGACAAGTTGAGAGTAATTTTAACGCCGGTCGGTGGAAACGTTATCTCGGTTGAGTTACTTGAATACAAAGAAACCCTTGAAAAAAATTCAAGCTCAATTAATTTGTTAGAAAATAGAGACGGCCGTATGTTTATGGCGATTTCAGGTTTGTATGGAGAAGGAGCTCCTGAATATAAAAACAAGGAAACGCTTTATTCAAGTGAGCAAACACAGTATCAAATGTCTGATGAAGAAAAAATAGAAGTTAACTTGCGCTGGACAAACAATTTAGGTGTTGAATACATAAAGCAATATGTTTTTTATAAAGGTCAGTACAAGATAGAAGTCAATTATCTTATAAACAATACAACAGGCAAAAAAATTGCGAACAGAATGTTTGCTTCATTAAGAAGAGATATGCTGCCTGAAAGATATAAACAGGAATCTGGGGTTGGAATGGTTTCTTATCTTGGCCCAGCTTATTACACAGATGAAGATAGATATAAAAAATATACTTTTGACGAGCTACAAGAAAAGAATCTGAAGGAGCAGACAGAGAATGGGTGGGTCGCAATTTTACAACATTATTTTGTAACAGCCTGGGTTCCTCAAACAAAAGGTATTAATGTAATAGATTCACTGTCGAAAGTACCTGGTAAGAGTGGCGTGATTCAAATCAGAATTATTCAGGACTGGAAATGGATTGAACCTGGTGAGACTGCAAAAATATCATCAACACTCTATGCTGGCCCTAAAATTCAGGATGATTTAAAAGCTTTATCAAACGGTTTGGAAAAAACCGTTGATTATGGTTTTTTGTGGTGGATTGGTGAGCCTATTTTTGCCCTTTTATTATTTCTTCAAGGTTTAGTAATAAATTGGGGTGTTGCGATAATTCTGGTAACAGTAGTTATCAAAATGCTTTTATATCCCCTGGCGCGATCACAATATCGATCATTCGCCAAAATGAGAATATTACAACCCAAACTACAATCGATGAAAGAAAGATACGGTGATGACAAACAGCAAATGTCAATTAAGATGATGGAGCTATACCGTAAAGAAAAGGTGAATCCGTTAGGCGGTTGTTTCCCGCTATTGATCCAGATGCCTGTATTTATCGCTTTATATTGGGTATTAATGGAAAGTGTTGAATTAAGACATGCACCTTTTATTCTTTGGATTGAAGATATGTCAGTTAAGGATCCTTATCTGGTTCTTCCTTTGTTGATGGGTGCAAGTATGTATTTAATGCAAAAAATGCAACCAACTTCTCCAACCATGGATCCAATGCAGCAAAAAATACTGCAAATGATGCCTGTATTTATGACAGTATTCTTTATTTTCTTCCCTGCCGGTCTGGTTTTGTATTGGTTATTTAACAATTTGATTTCAATAGCTCAGCAGATCTACATCACCAGGCAGTTTGATAAAGAGCAGGAAGCTGGCAAGAAAAAGTAATTTGTCATTGAGACAACTATGGCAAATCAGTTAGATACAATTGTCGCTGTTGCAACGCCGCCCGGAAAAGGTGGTGTTGCGATTGTTCGTTTATCTGGTGACAAGTCTCATGCTATTGCTAAAAAAATTCTGCAAAAAGATTTAAAACCCCGACAAGCCAGTTACCTTCCCTTTTACGATCAAAATAATCAGCAAATTGATCAAGGAATAGCAATCTATTTCAAAAATCCTCATTCTTTCACAGGAGAAGATGTTGTAGAACTTCATGCACACGGTGGGCCTATCATTGTTGATCTGATAATTGAAGTTGTACTGACTTTTGGCGCAAAACTGGCAGAACCAGGTGAGTTTTCCAAGCGAGCCTTTTTAAATGACAAAATGGATCTGATTCAGGCAGAGGCTATTGCTGACCTCATTAATAGCGGATCTAAACAGGCAGCAGCGTCAGCAATTCGATCTCTGGCAGGTGAATTTTCCAGACAGATCAAAACACTGGTTGAAAAGGTGATCAATTTAAGAATGTATGTTGAAGCGGCCATCGATTTTCCGGAAGAAGAAATTGATTTTTTGGCTGATGAAAAAATTACAGAACAGATCAATGAAATAATTTCAAAACTAAAATCTATCCAAAAAAATGCAAATCAGGGAAGTTTACTCAGAGAAGGTATTAAAGTTGTCATTGCCGGTAAACCAAATGCGGGAAAATCCAGCCTTTTAAATGTGTTAAGCGGAAAAGAAAGCGCAATTGTCACAGATATAGAAGGAACGACTCGAGATGTTTTAACCGAATATATTGATATTGACGGATTACCATTGCATTTGGTAGATACAGCAGGTTTAAGAGAAGCCAAAGATAAAGTTGAGCAAATAGGCATTGAAAGGGCGAGAAAGGAAATTCAACAGGCAGATGTGATTTTATTGGTAGTAGATTGTAGAGAAGATGAAAATATCATATTGCAAAATGAAATCAAAAAATATTTTGCCGATGACATTGAGCTGCCTAAAATTGTAATAGCACGAAACAAATGTGATTTGATTGAAGAATCAGCAAACAATAAGCTAACAGATTCGGCAACAGTAGTAACGCTTTCAGCATTGAAGAATGTTGGTATTGATCGGTTGAAAAACCAGTTAAAAGAAATTGTCGGGTTTCAGTCTGGAGAAAGTGGTGTTTTTATGGCCAGAAGACGGCATGTTGAAGCAATTAACCAGGCGCGAGATCATGTTGAAACAGGTCTTAAACAATTAGAAGAAATGAGAGCTGGAGAATTGTTGGCTGAAGAATTAAAACTTACCCAACAAGCATTAAATGAAATCACCGGAGAATTTACTTCTGATGATTTACTTGGAAAAATATTCAGCAGTTTTTGTATTGGTAAATAAATCCTTTGGTTATAAATACTGTCAATAATAACCAATAATAATTGTTCAAATATTACCCACGATCAGGTAAGATCCTCGCCCCTTTAACAAAGAGTTAGTTCATGATATTTGATCAAAGTTTTGATGTAATTGTGATTGGTGGAGGCCACGCTGGTACGGAAGCGTCGTTGGCTGCTGCGCGTATGGGTGCAAACACACTATTGGTCACTCACAACATAGAAACATTAGGTCAAATGAGTTGCAATCCTGCCATTGGTGGAATTGGCAAAGGTCATCTGGTTAAAGAAATAGATGTTATGGGTGGGATCATGGCCAAAGCCATCGATCATGCCGGAATTCATTTTCGAATTTTAAATGCCAGCAAAGGACCAGCGGTAAGAGCCACTAGAGCTCAGGCCGACAGAAACCTTTACAAGCAATATATTAGAAACACACTTGAAAACCAGCCAAACCTGACTTTGTTCCAGCAAGCAGTTGATGATTTAATTATAGAAAACAACAGGGTTCAAGGGGTTATTACGCAAATGGGTCTGGTGTTTAGAGCCCGATCAGTTGTGTTAACAACAGGCACTTTTTTAGGTGGTAAAATACATATTGGTTTATCAAATTATGCCGGTGGTAGAGCGGGCGATCCACCATCAAGCAGATTATCAGAAAAGCTGAGAGAATTACCATTTACAGTCGATAGATTAAAAACCGGAACACCACCAAGAATTGATGGAAGAAGTATTAATTATAGCGAATTGGAAGTTCAACATGGCGATGACCCTGTACCGGTTTTTTCATTTACAGGTTTGGCTTCGCAGCATCCAAAACAGATACCCTGTTATATTACCCACACCAATAGTAAAACCCATGAAATTATTCATCAGGGAATTGATAGATCACCCATGTTCACAGGTGTGATTGAAGGTGTTGGACCAAGATACTGCCCTTCTATCGAAGATAAAGTAAACCGATTTGCTGAAAGAGATTCACACCAAATCTTTATTGAGCCAGAGGGTCTGGATACTCACGAAGTTTATCCAAACGGTATATCGACCAGTTTACCATTTGATGTTCAACTGGATTTTGTTCGATCGATTAAAGGTTTTGAAAATGCGCATATCACACGACCGGGTTATGCCATTGAATATGATTATTTTGATCCAAGAGAGTTAAAAAGCTCACTTGAAACCAAACATGTGGAAGGTTTGTTTTTTGCCGGACAAATCAATGGAACCACCGGATATGAAGAAGCTGCAGCACAAGGCCTGATTGCAGGGATGAATGCTGCAATAAAAATGAAAGAAAAAGAAGCCTGGAGTCCAGGAAGAGAAGAGTCGTATATCGGTGTAATGATCGATGATTTAATTACCAAAGGTACTCAAGAACCCTATCGTATGTTCACATCAAGAGCTGAATATCGGTTATTGCTGAGAGAAGATAATGCTGATCTGAGATTGGCAGAAAAAGCATTCCAACATGGTTTGTTATCAGATGTACAATGGAAAATGACAGCCACAAAAAGAGAACACATTGAACAGGAAATACAAAAACTGAAATCAATGTGGATCCAGTCAAAATCTGAACAGGCAGATAAAATAAATAAATTGATTGAAAAGCCTTTGACCAGAGAATACAACTTGTTGGAATTATTAAAGAGACCAGAACTTGATTATAAAAAATTGTCGAATGTTGTAGAAAATCTGGGATCAGATCTGTCTGATGCAGAAAAGGAACAGGTAGAAATTCAGGCAAAATATGCAGGATATATCGATCGACAAAAAGATGAAATTGAAAGAAGTAAAAAACAGATGGTTCAAAAAATACCAGTGGATCTCGACTATAAAAAAATTGGTGGTCTTTCATCTGAGGTTGTTCAAAAGCTGTTACAACACAAGCCGGAGACTATAGGCCAGGCCAGTCGTATTTCAGGTATAACACCAGCAGCGATTTCCATTTTGTTAATTGCATTAAAAAAGCGTGATTTACAAAAAACAGCTCAGGGCGAAGCCTGAAAATAGAAAGAGATATCAGTGAGACAAAGAATCGTTGATCAAAGCATAAAAGCCGGTTTTTCTTTTGATGAAAAACAGTTGGATCAATTATATGAGCTGATCACCAACCTGTTAAAATGGAATCAGAGTTATAATCTCACTGCGATTAAGGATGAACAGGAAGCTATTGATTTACATTTGATTGATAGTTTATTGATTGCGCCCTACTGTAAATTTGAGTATGTATTAGATGTTGGAACCGGAGCAGGATTTCCCGGTTTGCCGTTGGCAATTGCGCTGCCAAATACAAAGTTTGTATTAGTTGATAGCAATAATAAGAAAACCAGATTTATTCAACAGATGATCTATCAATTAAAACTTGGCAATGTGGAAGTAGAAAATGCCAGAGTTGAGGATCTGCAAAAACAGCAGTTTGATGCGGTAGTTTCAAGAGCATTTGCCAGCGTAGCTGATATGGTAGAAATGACCAGACATTTATTAAAACCGGATGGATGCTGGCTTGCGATGAAAGCAAGGTATAGTCAGCAGGAGCAGGATCAACTTCCTGAATGGGTCAGGCAGGAAGCAATATATCCTTTAGATATACCAGGTGTTAGTACAGAAAGAAAGCTGGTTAAACTCACCAAAATTAATATCTGAAAGATTTTGTCATTGCCAATGAGTGCAATGATCTTATAATAGGTGTCCGATTAAGACAGAGAAAGATCAAAATAATAAAAATATAAGTTAACAGATCGATTTTTTAAGAGGTATTTTGTGGGTAAGATAATTGCAGTAACCAATCAAAAAGGCGGTGTTGGTAAAACCACCAGCAGTATTAATATTGCCGCTTCGCTAGCAGCGACAAGAAGAAAAATTCTGTTGGTAGATTTAGATCCGCAGGGTAATGCCAGTAGCGGATGTGGTATTGAAAAAGATGATCTGCAATCACATATGCTGGATGTTTTGCTGGGAGAAGTTTCAGCAACAGATGCTATTATGAAAGTTGAACAATCAGGTTTTGATATTTTACCAACCTGTTCAGAGTTGGCCGCTGCTGAAGCCCATTTACTTGAAATGCCAGATAAAGAATCCCGATTAAAAATAGCATTGCAACCTGTTGTTGAGAAATATGATTATGTATTTATAGACTGCCCTCCTTCGCTGAGTATTTTAACAGTCAATGGACTGGTTGCTGCAAAAAGTGTGATGATCCCTATGCAATGTGAATATTACGCATTGGAAGGGTTGAGTGCACTGTTACAAACTATAGAACAGATCACAGAATATGCTAATCCAGAGCTTAAGATTGAAGGTATTTTAAGAACAATGTATGACCCGAGAAATCGTCTGGCATTGGAAGTATCAGCAAAATTACATGAGCATTTTGAAGAAAAAGTTTACAGAACAGCTATCCCGAGAAATGTAAGATTGGCGGAAGCCCCCAGCTATGGTCTGCCAGCATTGTTATATGACAAATTATCTGCGGGAGCAAAAGCGTATTTGGCTCTGGCTGGTGAAATGATCCGAAGAGATGAGGTTGCAGCCGGAAGCGCTGCCTGAAACAGAGAAGAGTGATGAAGAAAAAATTAGGAAGATCTCCCCTTGATGCATTTCTGAGTGCACCCAAAAGCAAGCCATCAGAAGGTAGCGAGAATAAGGCACAGCAAGGTGAGCTACAAAAACTGCAGATAGAGCAACTTCAACCAGGTCAATATCAACCAAGAAAGATAATGACGGATGAAGCGCTGGAAGAGTTGGCGCATTCCATTCGGTCACAAGGGATCATTCAGCCAATAGTTGTCAGAAGCATTGCGAGCAGTAAATACGAGATCATTGCAGGCGAAAGGCGTTGGCGAGCAGCACAAATTGCAGAACTAAAGGAAGTGCCTTGTCTGATTAAAGATATTCCCGATGAAGCAGCCATTGCAATGGCGTTGATTGAAAACATTCAAAGAGAAGATCTTAATGCTATTGAAGAAGCTATGGCATTGCAAAGGTTAATGCAAGAGTTCAATCTGACTCACCAGCAAACAGCAGATGCCGTTGGTAAAAGCCGTACAACCATTACTAATTTATTAAGATTGTTAAGCCTGACAGAAACCTGTAGAACCATGCTGGAACGAGGTGAAATGGAAATGGGGCATGCCAGAGCATTGCTTTCCTTGCCAGCGGAATCTCAAACTCAGGTAGCCAGAACTGTGGCGGAAAAAGGTTTAACGGTGAGAGAAACAGAAAGTCTTGTCAGACAATACCTAAATCCTCCACCTAAAAAAGCAAAGGCTGCAGATAAAGACAAACATATAGAACAACTGGAAAGAAATATTGCTGATAAAATTGGTGCTCCTACCTCAATAAACCATGCTGATAACGGTAAAGGAAAGATTACTATTCAATACAACGATCTGGATGAGCTGGATGGTATTTTGCAGCATCTGGGCATTGAAAAGCAGTAATTTGTTCAAATTTTAGAAACAAAGGCGAATCATTTTCGCCTTTTCTGCTAAGATCTAAAAATCAATTTTCAAAGAAATCAATAGGTAGCAAGCCAGTATGTTGATAAAAGATTTAGAGGCTATTGTTAATGGTGAAACATGGTCAAGCCGCAAAACCTTGGCTCAATGTGTCAATGTAATTGAAGAAACACCAGATGTTAAAACGTTTCAGTTTAAAGCAATAGATGGACAGTTATTTCATTTCAAGCCAGGACAATTTATTGGCATACAATTAGAGATTAATGGAGAGAAACATAATCGCTCCTACACAATAGCTTCCTCCCCTACTCGTCCTCATCTTTTACATCTAACAATAAAAAAAGATGAAGATGGTGTTATATCCCCCTGGTTACATGAAAACATCATAAAAGGAAGTGAAATTGAATTAAGAGGTCCGGCAGGAAGTTTTAATTGTGTTGATGTTAACTATAATCCAGCCAGCGATAAGGTGTTATTAATTTCAGCAGGTTCTGGTATAACACCGCTTATGTCAATGACAAGATTCTGGACTGATATGGGCAGTGATCATTGTATTCATTTCATAAATTGGGCCAGATCAACACAAGATATTATTTTCAGAAGAGAATTGTCTTTGCTCGACCAAAATTATAAAAATTTCAATCTGGAAGTCATTTTAACAAATCCTGGATTAACGGAAAACTGGTTGGGAAAAAGAGGTCGAATTACTACCAATTTGTTATCAGATTTGGTTGCAGATATTAAATCTATGACGGTATTTTGTTGTGGGCCAGAAGGCTTTATGGATCAGGTAAAGAAAATACTAGAATCACTGGATTTTGATATGAATTATTACCACGATGAAAGTTTTGATCCGGGTGGCAAAAAGAAAGCGAAAACACAAAATCAAGCATCAATAGCCAGCGATGAAAATAACGGTCAAAAAGAAAATAATACAGGACCTTTTAATGTAAAGCTGAAAAAATCAGGTAGAAGTTTTTTAATTGAATCAAACGATATTTTATTAGAAAAACTGGAAGAGGAAAAAGTGTCTCCAAGACCCAGTTGTCGAGCCGGAAATTGTGGCTGTTGCCAGGTTAAAAAAATATCAGGGGAGACGCTAACTCAAAATGAAAACGGGTTAATGAAGGATGAAAAGGAAGATGGGTTTATTCTGACTTGTACAACAACAGTTCATTCAGATATTGAGTTGGATCTGTAGTTTATGAGAAATAACAAGTTAAGTTGGTATGAACAAAGTCGATTAATAGCGTTGTTTGTAACTGTGACCTCCGTAAGAGCAGCAGTCATTTTAGTTGGAGTAAACAAGATAACGGCTAGTTATTCAGGAGAACTCCAAAATATTTTAATTTCATGGTTTCGTTTGTCCAGACATCATTTAGGCATTAAATTTACGTTTTTTCAACTAATTTGAAGAGTTAAAAAGTGGAAAATATAAATTTTGATGAATATCTGCGTGAAAGCAAACATTCTGAAACCCTGTTGATTAATCAGCTTTCATTGGCAAGAGCTGAAAGCAAGCAAAATGTATACAAGTTTGGTTTTGGACAAAGCCCTTTTCCAATACCTGAAGCCATCACTGAAAAGTTGATAGAGGCAGCACACAGAAAAGAGTACATGAACGTACAGGGAGATTTAACCTTAAGAAAAGCGATTGCTGAATTTCATAATGAGGTTGAAGGCAAAAACTGGAAAGCCGACAGAATTATTGTTGGTACAGGCAGCAAAATTTTGATTTTCTGTTTGATGTCAGCATTTAAAAAGGCAGAAGTTTTACTACCCTCTCCCAGCTGGGTTTCATATGATCCGCAAGGAAAACTGGCAGGTCATCCGGTTCATTGGGTCGAAACCAGATATGAAGATAGATGGAGATTAATGCCTGATCAACTCAATCATTTTTGCGAGCAGAGAGCAGACAGAAACATTCCACTCATACTGGTTTTAAATTATCCAAACAATCCAACAGGTCAAAGTTACAATAAAGAGGAGTTGAAGGCTTTGGCTGAAGTTATGAGAAAACACAAGGTGATAGTCATTGCTGATGAAATTTATAGCCTGTTAACCTATCAACAGGATTATGGTTCGATTGCAGATTACTATCCTGAAGGATGTGTTGTGTCATCTGGTATATCAAAATGGTGCGGTGCAGGCGGATGGCGTTTAGGATTTCATTATATTCCAGAACAATTGGGTGACAATTTACTTAATGCAATGATAGGTGTTGCTTCAGAAACCTATTCATGTGCACCTAGCCCCATTCAGGTAGCGGCAACTCATGCATATCAAAATAAAAAACTGGCAAAAGATTTCATTGATAAGCAAACCAGATTACTGAATAAAATCAGTCAATATTGTGTAGAGCAATTAACAAAATCAGATGTGTTGGTTCATAAGACAGAGGGCGGGTTTTACCTGTTTCCGGATTTTAGACAATATAAAGAGAAACTGGAAAAATCTGGAATAACAACAGGAGAACAATTAACCACCAAAATTATGCAAGATACCGGTATTGCTTTATTACCGGGAAGCGCTTTTGGTATGCCGTTTGAAAGTTTGACGGCAAGATTGGCTTTTGTTGATTTTGATGGTGGACAGATATTTGAAAAAAACCTACAAGATATTACTTATCCGATGGTTGAAGCTGGAATATTGGCTCTTTGTGACTGGCTAGAAAAGTTATAATAAAAGTTTCGAATTATTATTGATAAAACTAGTTTTTATATATGGGTATTAGTGATTGCTAAAATAATAAGTCATTGTTATATTGGTTATTTCGTTAAGGGAGATTAGTGTTTAGCTGTATTTCCGGGATATTCGGTTAAACGGGATATTCGGTTAAACATTGTCATTTGGAGTCTGTAGTAGCTTATATGTCAGATAAGTCGAAAAAACCATTACAAAAAAAGATCGAAAAAAATAGTTTTTCATCAGTTGTAGAGCGTATTGCTGAAATAGATAGTCACAATTTTTTTGATTTTTGTACACAAATAATCTGTGAGTATTATCACCTTGATTTTGCTTGTATTGCGAAATGGATTAATGAAAACGAAAAAATTCTTGAAACCTTGTCCGTTTGTTCAAACAACAAAATACAACAAAATTTCTTAAAAGCAGATGATAATGAAGTTTGCCAATACATTACAGACCATGGGTATGTTTGTATAAACGGTCATCTTCAAAAACAATTTCCGAATATAAGTTTGTTTAAGAATATGAATGCTGATTCATTTGTAGGTATAGAAATTAAAGGTTTTGATGGACGGTCTCTTGGAGTTTTTTTTGCGCTTTCCAAATCACCTGTGATACAGCAAGCAGAGTTAAAAACACTATTGCAAGTAGTTGCTCTTAGAGCAGGCTCAGAAATTGAATATGGTTTGATGCAAGAAACGTTAAAAAATGAATTGCAAGTCAGCCAAACACAATTAGATGCTGTGCCAGCCTTAATGTTTATGATAGACGAAAATGGATATTTAATCCGCTGGAATCAATATTATAGAACCAGGTTTGGGTTTACAGATGACGAAATAAAAAATGTTCATGGTTTGTTAACTGTACATAAGAGTGACAAGGAAAGAGTACTAAGAGACGTAAAAGAAATTTTTGAGAAAGGAAGCGGAAACCTTTTTTTAAACGGTGTTACTAGAGATGAACAAATTGTACCGTTGGTAGCAACTTTTAACAAAATACAGTATGAAGATGAATCTGTGTTGGTTGGTGTAGCCATGGACATGACTGAGCAACAAAGAGTTGAGCAAAACCTTTTGCGCTCTCAAGGTCGATTGGCAAAAAGAAACTCTCAGTTGGCATTAATTAATTCACTGATATCCAAGTTACATACCGGGCACAACATTAATTATATTGCAAAAGAAATAGTTAACCTGCTTTCCACTATACAATCCAACGCAATCATATATTTTTCTGAGGCCAATCAGGAAAATAAAACCGTAAAAATTATTGCAGATAATAATCAAAGCGAAATAATAAAAAATGCGAGAAGGCATTTTTCCTATGAAAAGGAAAATGCCCCTACCAGTATAGTCATGCGTTCACAGCAAATAGAGGTTTTTCATTTTTTTGATGATAGCTCACGTATGGATCCCAATGTGTTGGAATTTATTAAAACAGATGGTATCAAAAGTGCGGTGGTGATCCCGTTAAACTATCAAAATAGGAAATTCGGAGCGATTAGTATTGGCTATCGCCATATTTCAGAGTTTACTGATGACGAAATGGAGTTTTACAGAACAATTGGTTCCAGCGTTTCTCTGGCTATAGAAAATACACGTCAATATCAGTATATGGAAGATTTGGCTATTCAGGATATTTTAACAGGATTGCCAAATAGAAATGCCCTCAATGTAGATAATATGAGAGGTTTAAACCAAAACAAGGGCAAAGTTATAGGTTTAATTTTAGTTGATTTGGACCGTTTCAAAGAGATCAACGATACCTTAAACCATTCTATTGGAGACAAACTTTTAAAATTAGTCGGTCCAAGGATTTCACAAATAGTGTCCAGCTATGAGGCAACTGTTTATAGAATTGGTGGAGATGAATTTTGTGTTCTAATTCGAGAAGAGGAAAGTGAAAGTATATTTTACGAGCTGGCAAAAGTTATCGAACAGGTCATTATGGAGCCTTATATTGTAGATGGTTTTAAATTGGAGATAGGTTGCAGTGTCGGCGTCGCAACTACAACAGAAAGGTTTCACCGTGCCAAAGAAATTTTAAGGCAAGCAGAACTTGCCATGTACCATGCCAAAGAAAAAGGCGGCGGGGTTGTAGTTTATCGGTCTGAGCTTGATCAAAACACTAATGAACGCTTTGCAATAATGGCCCAAATGGCCGATGCAATAAGAAATAATGAGTTACTATTGGTTTACCAACCAAAACTTGACCTGAAAACAAATACGATTGAAAGTTGCGAAGCTTTGATCCGTTGGCCACATAAATTATTTGGCACACTACAACCGATGCGATTTATACCTTTGGTTGAGCTAACGCAATTAATTCACCCTCTTACAGCCTGGGTCTTAAAGAATGTGATGGAACAAATAGCGGCCTGGAAAGAACAGGGAAGAAAAATAAAAGTAGCAGTAAACCTGTCAACCAAAAACCTTTCAGATAAAACCTTCGTGAATCTGGTCGATGATTTGATGGAGATTTATAAAATAGGTGCAGAAGAGATCGAATTTGAAGTTACAGAAACCAGTCTGATGAACAATATTAAAGACGTGACTGAAAAAATCAGCAAATTCAGAAAAAGAGGGATTCGTTGCGCTTTAGATGATTATGGTACTGGTTATTCGTCTCTTTCTTATATTAAGAACCTCGATCTTGACGTTTTGAAAATTGACAGAAGTTTTATATCTACTTTCATGAAAGAAAAAAAAGCCAAGGTAATTGCTAAATCTACCATCGAAATGGCACACAATCTCGATATGGAAGTCGTTGCAGAAGGAGTAGAGGATAAAGAGACTATGGAAGAACTGGCCGCTTTGGGTTGTGATATGATTCAAGGATATTTTATTAGTGAGCCATTACCCGCAGACAAATTCATCGAATTTATTGATCAATGACAAACAAGAAAAAGAAAAGACAGGATGTATTTGATTTTTTAAACAATAAAAAGTAAATTGAATGAAGAAAATAACATTGACATTAAGTCAGTGATATTCGCTAGTAACACTTCAATCATTATAAATATCGAGACCTATCATTAAGTGGTTTTTAGGTCCCTAATCTAGTAGGGCTGTATGATGCAAATAGGAATCTTAAAAGAAACACACAACAACGAACTTCGTGTGGCGGCTTCTCCTTCCAGCATAGAACAATACTGTAAGCTTGGCTTTAGCGTCTGTATCGAATCAGGCGCCGGACTTTCAGCTAATTGGACAGATGCGGAATTAGAAAAAGCAGGTGCAAAAATAGAAAAGGCGGATAAGACCTGGCAATCAGATATTGTTTTAAAAGTAAATCCGCCATCGAAAGCCGAATTGAATAAAATGAAAGACGGCGCAACATTAATCAGTTTTTTTTGGCCAGCACAAAACGAAAAGCTGATAAAAGATTACGCTAAAAAGAAAATTAATCTTCTGGCTATGGATTCAATTCCCAGAATTTCTCGAGCCCAATCAATGGATGCCTTAAGTTCAATGGCAAATATTGCCGGGTACCGAGCGGTTATTGAAGCTTCACATCATTTTGGAAGATTTTTCACCGGGCAAATTACTGCTGCAGGAAAAATTCCGCCAGCAAAAGTCATGGTGATTGGCGCAGGTGTTGCTGGTTTGGCAGCTATTGGAACTGCCGGAAGTCTTGGAGCAATTGTGAGAGCTTTTGATACAAGGCCGGAAGTGAAAGAACAAATAGAAAGTATGGGAGCAGAATTTCTTGAGCTGGACTTTGAAGAAGAAGCCGGATCAGGAGACGGTTATGCCAAGGTAATGAGTGAGGCTTTTATTAAAGCTGAAATGGAATTGTTTGCTGAACAGGCAAAAGAAGTGGATATTATTATCACTACAGCAATGATACCGGGAAAACCGGCGCCAAAACTGATTACCAAGGAAATGGTCAAATCAATGAAGCAAGGTAGCATTATTGTTGATTTGGCAGCACTGGGTGGCGGAAACTGCGAGCTAACCAAACCGGACGAGCTTGTGGTGCATCACGGCGTTACCATTATTGGTTATAGTGATATGCCTTCAAGATTACCCACACAGTCCAGTCAGCTTTATTCAAACAACATCCTTAACCTGATCAAGTTATTGTGCCCTGAGAAAAATGGCGAGATTAATTTGAATTTTGATGACGAAGTGATACGTCAGGTAACAGTTACAAAATCCGGGGAAATTACCTGGCCTCCACCACCTGTAAAAGTAAGTGCTGCACCTCCACCAAAAAAAGTGGAAGCAGTAAAACCGGAAGCTCAGGAAAAGAAAAAAGGTGGATTAGGAAAAAATCTGTTTATTTTAATCGGTGCATGTTTGTATGGCTGGTTATCAATGAATGCGCCAGCTGATTTTATGCAGCATTTCACCATCTTTATTCTCGCATGCATTATAGGCTACTACGTTGTCTGGAATGTTTCCCATGCATTACACACTCCCCTAATGAGTGTGACCAATGCAATAAGTGGAATAATTGTAGTCGGTGCAATATTACAAATATCCAGCAGCAATACACTGGTTATGTGGATAGCGGCCATAGCGGTTCTAATAGCCTTCATTAATGTGGTGGGTGGCTTTGTGGTGACCAAAAGAATGTTAAAAATGTTCAGGAAGGAGGGGTAATAATGAGTACTAATCAGATGGTTATTGCCCAGGTGAGCAGTATAGAGTCAGCAAGTCAAGGCAGCGGTTTTGTGGTAGATATGGCGCTGATAAATGGTGCCTATTTTGTTGCCGCAATTTTGTTTATCTTAAGTCTGGCAGGTTTAAGTAAACAGGAAACGGCGGAAAATGGTAACTGGTATGGCATTGTAGGAATGGCAATTGCCTTGATAGCAACCATTGCAAATCCTGCAGTTGATCAAATCCAGATGCTTTTAATTGCTATGGTCATTGGCGGTGCAATTGGTACACGATTGGCATTAAAAGTCGAAATGACACAGATGCCAGAGCTGGTGGCCATGCTGCATAGTTTTGTAGGTCTTGCAGCAGTTGCAGTGGGATACAACAGTTTTCTTGAACATGGTGAAATGTCAGGCATGATACTCAACATTCATTTGGTTGAAGTTTTTCTGGGTGTTTTCATTGGAGCTGTTACTTTTACCGGATCGGTTGTTGCTTTCGGTAAATTACGAGGAATTTTATCAAGCTCCCCTTTAATGTTGCCTCATAGACATAAAATGAATTTGATAGCAGGATTAGTCAGTTTTGGTTTGATGATTTATTTCGTCAAACAAGAAGGCGATATGAACGCCTTGATCATTATGAGTGCGATAGCACTGATCTTTGGTTGGCATTTGGTTGCCTCAATTGGTGGTGCTGATATGCCAGTGGTAGTTTCCATGTTGAACTCATATTCAGGTTGGGCAGCAGCAGCAGCAGGATTTATGTTAGGCAATGATCTGCTAATCGTAACGGGTGCTCTGGTGGGATCTTCAGGTGCTATTTTGAGTTATATTATGTGCCGCGCAATGAATCGCTCCTTTATTAGTGTAATTGCGGGTGGTTTTGGAACTGAGGTGACTATATCAGGTGATCATGATTATGGTGAGCATACTGAAATTCAGGCTGAAGATGTTGCCGACATGTTGAACAACGCCAGGTCAGTCATTATTACCCCCGGTTACGGGATGGCTGTGGCGCAAGCACAGTATCCGGTGTATGACATGACTAAAAAACTGAGAGATAAAGGCATTGAAGTCAGGTTTGGTATTCATCCGGTAGCTGGACGTTTACCAGGTCATATGAATGTGCTTTTGGCAGAAGCCAAAGTGCCTTATGATATTGTTTTGGAAATGGATGAAATTAATGACGATTTCTCCAAAACAGATGTTGTTCTGGTAATAGGTGCAAATGACACGGTAAATCCTGCAGCTCAGGAAGATCCAACCAGCCCAATTGCCGGTATGCCTGTTTTGGAAGTCTGGAATGCCAAGCATGTTATTGCATTTAAGCGGTCTATGAACCCAGGATATGCGGGTGTTCAGAATCCCCTATTCTTTAAGGAAAATACCAGCATGTTGTTTGGTGATGCAAAGGCAAGTGTGGATGATATTGTTAAAAACCTTTAATAGAAATATGGTTAAAACAAATAGG
>Ga0224501_10000707_pt1 | contig 25862 bp, 21 predicted proteins | sample SF_Oct11_sed_USG_4_FD_169105 | JGI IMG/M metagenome (GOLD analysis project Ga0224501, IMG submission 169105) | Sediment microbial communities from San Francisco Bay, California, United States - SF_Oct11_sed_USGS_8_1 | ecosystem: Environmental > Aquatic > Marine > Sediment | place: USA... | reverse complement strand
AGGGTGTCCCACAGCCCCTCCTTGACGCGGATCATGTAGAACTCACCACCATCGGCCTTGCGCCGCTTCGCCTCGGCGGCCAGCGCCTCGCCCCCTTGCAGGTCAACGAAGTTGATACCGTCGGCCACCAGTGCCAAGTGCTTCTGCCCCGGCGACTGCTCGCGAATATGCTCCAGGGTCTCCTGCACGTGGTTGACCGAGCCAAAGAAGATCGAGCCGTCGATGCGGATGATCTTCAGTTGCGGACACTCGGGTATCCAGCGCTCGGAGGAGAAGGCACGCTTGGGGGCGTGGGGGTCGGGGGCACGGCTGTGGATACGCGGCTTGGAGACGCGCTCCAGATAGAGCACCAGCGAGAACAGCACCCCGGCGAAGATGGCGAACTCCAGCTCCAGAAACAGGGCGCCGAAAAAGGTGATGGCCAGCACTGCCGTTTCGCGCCCGGAGGACTTGAGGATGTGGGCCATCTCATGAAAATCGATGAGGCCCCACGCTACCAGAAAGAGGATCCCGGCCATCGCTGCCTTGGGCAGGTAGGCCGCCAGCGGGGCGACCAGCACCACGATGATCATCAACAACAGACCGGCGAAGACCGCGGCCAGCGGGGTCTTGGCACCGGCCTGGAAGTTGAGGCCGCTGCGGTTGAAGGAGCCTGTGGCCACATAACCGGAGGTAAAGGCCCCGGCGATGTTGGAGAGTCCCTGGCCGATGAACTCCTGGTTACCGTTGATACGGTAGCCGCCGCGTGCCGCCAGCGAGCGGCCGATGGAGACCGCCTCGGTGAGGGCGAACAGGGTCACCGCGAAGGCGGAGGGGGCAAGGTTCTTTATGTTCTCCAGAGTCAGGCTGGGGGCGGAGAGCGGTGGCAGACTGGCGGGCAGGGCGCCGACGGTGGCGATTTGAGTCACCTCACTGCCAAACCACCAGTCGAGCAGCACGGCCAGCAGGCTGCCGCCAAGCATGGCGACGATCATATAGGGCAGGCGCGGAAACCAGCGATTGATGGCGATACCCGAGAGCAGGGTAAAGAGCGACACCGCCGTTACATAGGGGTTGATATTGCCCAGCTGTTGAAAGAACTCGATGAGGATGTCATGCACATGACCGCCGCGTGACATCTCGATGCCGAAGAAGTACTTCAGCTGCTTGGCGGCGATAAGAATCGCCGCGCCAGCGGTAAAGCCTACCACCACAGAGTGGGAGATGAAGTTGACCAGCGCCCCCATGCGCGCCAGACCCAGCGCCAGCTCGAGGATGCCCACCATAAAGGTCAGGGTAAGGGCCAGCGCCACATAGTCCATGGTGCCCGGCTCGGCATAGACCGAGAGGGCCGAGAACAACACAATGGAGGCGGCGGTGGTCGGCCCCGAGACCAGGTGTTTGGAGGAGCCGAACAGGGCGGCGATGATGGCCGGGATCATCCCTGCGTAGAGGCCGTACTCCGGAGGCATCCCGGCGATGGTGGCAAAGGCCACCCCCTGTGGCAGCACCACGATGGCGCCGGTCAGGCCAGCGATAAGGTCTGTGCGAAAATCACGTTTACTGACTCTGGGCATCCATGCCATGAAGGGAATTAACCAGCTCCAGGAGCGGGATGCGGTTGTTGCGTTCATTAATACCTCAGGCTGCATTGACGGAGTTGATGCGATTTATTTTGGCTCTGGACGATGGGTCGACCAGCACCATCGGCAGGTGCAAACGTCCACCCTGGTGCGGAGAATTCTCTTTAGTCAGTTTCAGAGCGAGAGAATTATCTGCTGATGCGATCAGATAGGTGAGTGAGCGGCGACTATCGAGATAATCAATAAGGGAGTGAATATTCTTTTCACCAAGCAGAATGATCTCGTAAGCGAGATCGGCAGCCTGCAATTGTTGGCGCAGCTCCTCAATCTGATCTCGCGCCACACCATAGAGTACCAGGTCGAGTGTAGCTCGCTGATTGGCACAGGCATTTAAGGCAAACTGAAGTGCCTCGTTGCTATCCCCGCCGTCGCTGAGCAGTGCTACCCGGCGCTGCGGTGGAGGATCTTCACCCGGCTTTTGTCCTGCCATGTCCGAATCACTGCCACCCAGGGCGCGCATCTTTTCGCGCATCGGCAGGTAGTCGGCAGCATCCTGCAGGGCCAGGGCATTGAGCATGCGCTTTAAATCTTCGGTCAGTCGTTTCATCTGCGTTGTCCCGTTTATGTGCCTACCCCCTTACAGCAATTGCCGCGCCAACAATGCATAGGCGTAACTTGTTGAAAAATCGTGTTTTTATAGAGGGTGTCGGCCACCTGATGTTGCATCATGCAACACATTGCTACGGCATTACTCCAGGAGAGCCGCGCCTATGTTGCCAGGAGTCAACCCAATTTGTGTTGCGATTTGCAACTTATGGTTGCAGAATGAAATAACTATGCGGAGCATTCACAGCAGAATTTCAGTCACCTTCCGTTCACTGGCAGCATTAATCGCTCTGCTAGCCCTCTTCGCCTATCTGGATATGCTCTATCTGGAGAACCGGGTGCATCAGGGGGTAGTGGTGGCCAATCTCGAATACACCCTGATGGAGATGCGCCGTCAGGAGAAGAACCTCTTCCTCTATCACGACCATGGCGCAGGCAAAGAGGCCCTGACTCTCGCCACCAGGGCCTCCTCGCTCATCATCACCGAACAGGAGATCTTCAAACGGCTGGCGAGCCAGGAAAAACTGGGGGCCCTGCGACATACCCTTGATGAGTACCACCGCCTGGTGAGTCATTACCTCTCGGCAAACACCGCGTCCCATAGCGATGAGGAAAGCATCAGAGTGCAGGGGCACGCCATTAGTGAGGTCGCCGAGGGGCTGGTGGTTCGTGAGCGAACGGCCCTCGCCGCGGCCATCTCCACCTCTCACTGGGTATTGGCGATCTCCATCGTTCTCCTTGCCCTCGGAGTAGTGGCCTTGGGGCGATGGCTAAGGCGCCGGGTGGTCACCCCGCTGCGCCGCCTACCCGAGGACCTGCGCCCCATTGCCGAGGGACGCTTTCACCACCTGGTCAGCCACTCGGACGAGGCCGAGATGGTCGCCTTCACCCAGGCCTTCAACCGCATGCTCGATGAGCTCGACTCGCGTCGCCGCCGTCTGCTGCAGTCGGAGAAGCTGGCCGCCCTCGGGGTGCTGGTGGCCGGAGTCGCCCATGAGCTGAACAACCCCCTCTCCAATATCTCCTCCTCCTGCCAGTTGCTGGTTGAGGAGCTCGATACGGCGCAACGCGAACAGCAGCTGGAGTGGGCCACCACCATCGACAGCGAGACCGAGCGGGCGCGCGCCATCGTCGCCGCCCTGATGGAGTATGGCCGTCGACGTGAGGCGGAGCTGGTGCCGGTGCCACTGGCGGAGCTGCTGCACACCACCCAGTTGCTGCTCAAGGGACCGATACGCAAGAACTCCGGCACGATAGAACTCGATATCCCCGCGGGGCTGGTGGTACTGGGCGACCCGCAGCGCCTGCAGCAGGTCTTTATCAACCTGTTGCGCAATGCGGTGGAGAGTGGCGATGGGGTCAGGGTGCGGGTAGCCGCCTCGCCATGCAGCGCTACGATGCAGCCACTGCCCGACGGGGTTGAGATTGTCGGTGAGCCCGACTGCCACTTGCACCCTTCACGAGAGGCGACACAGATCGTGATCGAAGACAGCGGCAGGGGGATCCCCACCGAGGAGCTACCCCACGTCTTCGAACCCTTCTACAGCCGCCGTGAAGCGGGCCAGGGGATGGGGCTCGGCCTCTATATCGTGCAGGAGATCATGCAGGAGCACGACGGCTGCATCGCCATCAGCAGTACGCCCGGCGAGGGAACCACCATCTTCCTGCGCCTGCCGTGTGCCGGGGGTGAGGGGTGAGCGCGAAGATCCTGGTGATCGACGATGAGCCGGTAGCGGTAAAGAACCTCGCCTATGCCCTGGGCAAGGAGGGGTATGAGGTCACCACCCGCGGCAGCGGTCCCGGCGGCATCGACGCCCTAGAGCAGGGTGCCTTCGACGTGGTGTTGACCGACCTGCGCATGGAGCGGGTCGACGGCATGGCAATCCTGCGCCGTGCGCTGGAGCTCGACCCCGACCTGGCGGTGGTGCTGATCACCGCCCACGGCACCCTCTCCACCGCAGTCGATGCGATGAAGGGCGGCGCATTCAACTTTATCGCCAAACCGTTCCGCCTCGACGAGGTGCGGGCCGTGATACACGCGGCAGTGGAACTGGTGCGGCTGAAGCGTGAAAACAGAGAGCTGCGCGAACAGGTGCAGGGGGCGGAGGGCGGCACGCGCCTGATCACCCAGGACGCCGCGATGCTGCGCCTGCTGGAGAGCGCACGCCAGATCGCCCCCACCGACACCAACGTCCTCATCAGTGGCGAGAGCGGCACCGGCAAGGAGCTGGTGGCCCGCTACATACATCAGCACAGCCAGCGCGGCAGCGCCCCCTTTGTGGCGATCAACTGCGGCGCACTGCAGGAGGAGCTGCTGGCCAACGAGCTGTTCGGTCACGAGAAGGGGGCCTATACCGGTGCCGGCGAGGCACGCCCTGGGGTGATCGAAGCGGCCGACGGCGGCACCCTGTTTCTCGACGAGATCGGCGAGATGTCGCTGGGGATGCAAGTCAAGCTACTGCGGGTGATGCAGGAGTCGGAGGTGCAGCGCCTGGGTGCTACCCGTGCGATACCGATCAACGTGCGCTGGATCGCCGCCACCAACCGCGACCTGCGCAACGAGGTAGCCGCCGGGCGCTTTCGCCAGGACCTCTACTTCCGCATCAACGTGGTCGCCCTGCAACTGAGCCCGCTTTCACAACGCCGGAACGACATCCCCCTGCTCGCCTTCTATTTTCTGCGCAAGCACGCCCTGAGGATGGGGCGCAAGGTGAGCGACATCACCCCGGAGGCGATGGCGATCCTCAACGACTACGACTACCCCGGTAACGTGCGCGAGCTGGAGAACCTGATCGAACGGGGGATCGCCCTGGCCCGCGGCGAAGAGCTCGGTCGCGGCGAACTGCCGGCGGAGCTGGCGCAACACTCCGTCCACATCGTGCGCGAGAAGAACGGCTCCCTCCCCACCCTGGCAGAGCGCGAGTCCGAATACATTCAGTATGTGCTGGAACAGTGCAACGGTAACCGTACCCAGGCGGCGCAGATTCTCGGTATCGACCGCGTCTCGTTATGGCGCAAGTTGAAAAAGTATCAGTTGATTGATGAGAAAGGGTAAATGCAACAAATATAAATTATCTGTTCTTTATGCAAACAAAAATCTTTTCATAACAACCACCAGTCAACTACGCACACCCTTCGACATAACTGACCTCAGGCTCATAACCAACCCTGAATGAGCGAACCTGATGATACCCTTCAAATAGATAGTAGGAATTTTCTGCTTTGTTGTGCACCACTACATGACTTATTCCAATCTGGTGGGCACCTATCCTTTCGACACCAAATTTGGCCTCTAATGCACTCAAATCATCACCTACACCGGAACCATCTACTGTGCGAATCCCTTTAATGTATACGTCTATTCGCCGAACGATATTGTATGTTGTTAATAGTCTAATATCGGCAAATTCATTGTAATCACCAATCAAGGTTGAGCCACAGTCGTAGATAGATTCGTCTTGCCGGGGAATCACTTTCGGAATAATAATTCCAACTTGTGCCAAGGCATCACTAACATGGGCCCCCAATTTGAAGGGCCCTACCCCTTCTGGGGTTACCTCAAACCCAGAGTAATCCACCTTGTAATGGATAAAGTCTGCAGATACGTTATGATGGAAGAGAAAGGTGATGCTAAAAACCATTAACCTCAGATATCCGTGCATTAATCCAGACCTCCATTTGCATACTATGTATCAAGGAAGACGCAGCATCATCCTACATTAGTTTTTCCCAGGTTCCAATTTTGCAACGCATCACAATCAAAATAATCGTTATTCTGAGATCACCACACCAAACACCCCGTTCACCACCTCTGCCATCCGCACATAATCGAGACTCTCTGGCGTGTCCTGCTCTGTGTGATAGGCCTTGTTTCGACTGTCAGCGGTATCGGTAATCATCACGGCGGGATAACCTGCCCGCCAGAAATTGAGATGATCAGAGAAATCGATACCGGGAATAATCACCGGGGCGTTAATGGAGTAAACGGGGAGCTTCGCCGCTGACTGCATCGCCCTTTTCACCCGCCTGACCTCAGGGATTTGCGCAAGATTACCTACTACCGCAATGAAGTTTCCAGTATCGGGATAGAGGTGTTCGAGGAGGGGAGCAGGATATAATTGACTACCGGGAGTATCGTCAAAATAGCCGATCATCTCCAGTGAGATCATCAGCTCTACCTCTACCCCCTCCTCCTTCAATCTCTCCACGTGATGGGCGCTGCCCATATCGGGGGTGCGGAAGCTCGGCATCTCTTCCAGAGCGTAAGCAACAAGGTCTACACGCCTGGCCAACTCTTTGCCATTGAGAAGGCGCGCCAGCTCCAGCAGACCCGCAACACCGCTTGCGTTATCGTCTGCACCGGGCAGGCCGTCGTGGCTGTCGTAGTGGGCACCAATTACGAAACGCTTCCCCTCCTCGGGGCCAAAAGAGGCCATTACGTTATGGTAACCGATCCCCCAGACATCGAATGGCTGGTAGCTGACTCTTGCCTTGTGATATTGCGAGAAAGTTTTGTGGATATAGTCGGCCGATTTTTTCAGGCTATCGGCATTATGACTGCGTGGCGGCATCTGCAGCACCAGAGTATCGACATGGCGACGTAACAACTCAGCCGACGCCCGATTCTCAAGCAGAGTCTCATCTATCGAGAGTACCGGCTGTACCAGCAATCCGCATAGTAGTGCTATTACTAAAAGGGGGGGCAGGAGGATCTCAGTAATCCGTTTCATCACGACAGTATAGACGTGATAAAAACCTGATGTCCAAATCCACAAATTACCGCTGCCGCGCAAGATCCAGTCTACGTACGAACTCCGCCATCACCATACGATAGAGCTCACCCTTGAGTACTACATCCTCAACCCCTGTATCGATATTGGGATTGTCGTTCACCTCAATGACGTAGACGCCGTGCTCTCCCTGTTTGAGGTCGACCCCATAAAGACCGTTGCCAATCAGGTTAGCTGCATTGAGTGCTACCTTGACCACCTCGGCGGGGGCCTCTTCGATCGGCACCGTCTTGAAGCCCCCCTCCTTGAAGCCACCCTTGTCGTCGTGCTTGACGATCTGCCAGTGTTTTTTCGACATAAAATACTGGCTGGCAAAGAACGGCTGACGATTGATAATACCGATGCGCCAGTCGTACTCGGTGTAGAGAAACTCCTGCGCCAGAATCAGCTCAGACTGTTTGAACAGCCTGGCCGTCACCTCCAGCATCTGTTCACGATTCTCCACCTTGTAGACGCCGCGCGAGAAGGATCCATCCGGCACTTTTAGCACCATCGGATAGCCCAGCTGCTGCTCCGCCGCATCGCGATCATTTTTCCCCACAATTACCGTATGTGGTGTCGGGATCCGGTTGGCGTGCAACAGTTCAGCCAGATAGACCTTATTGGCGCAGAGCAGAATGGAACGCGGGTCATCGATCACCACCATCCCTTCACTCTCAGCACGCTTGGCAAAACGGTAGGTGTAGTGGTCGATACGGGTGGTATCACGGATAAAGAGGGCATCATACTCGGCAAGACGCCCATAGTCCTGTCGTTCGATCAGCTCCACCGCCACACCCATCTCACTACCCGCCTTGATGAAGTTTTTCAGTGCCCTCTCGTTGGAGGGGGGTAGCGGATCACTGGGGTCATGTAGTATGGCGATATCGTAACGTGGGGTAATGCGTCCCTTCGAGGTACGCAGACGCTTTTTACGATAATTTTCCAGCGCCGTGGCAAAACCCTCACGCTGTGCACTATTCAATCTGTGTAGCGGTGTCGGCTTGATGGTATCCAGACGCCAGACACTGCCACGCTGAAAGGTAATGCTAAGAATAGGTGCCGGGAACAGCTCGAACAGCTGACGTGCCACCGGAGCGAGTGCATGGTATTCACTCTGCCCGAAGTAACAGTCAATGGTGAACTGCCGCTCCTCATCCCCGTCATGTTTACTGAAGGCCTTGCGCACCCGCTCATCAAGATTTTCGGTATCCAGGCTATACATCGACTTGCGACTGAGGTCGAGCATCGTCTTTACCGTCGGAACCACACGATGATGTCGCGCCTCCGCCAGCAGTGAACAGTAGTAACCGACGCTCAGATATTTATAGCTACGGCAGAGGTTGATCACCTGGACGTTGCGTGACTTGAAGTAGTCACGGCCGGTGAGATAGTCATCCACATGCACCACCTCCATCCCCTCAATGGCTGACCCCCAGTCAGACATATTTTCAACAACCACAATCTGCCGACTCACGATCTCACTCCATCACGCTCAACAGGGGGCTGCGACAGCACGATAGCGGCACGCAGTCCGCTCTTGCCGTAACGCGCCATACGCTCAAAATCTTTTTGCAGGATCGGCATATTGATACAGTCGGTCTCGCTCTTGCCCTTCTCTTCATCGACGAATGAGTCATGAACGTAGACATATCGCTCATCAAAACCGGTCACCACGACCCAGTGTGGAAACTTTTCTTTATAGATACGATATGAACTGATCAGCACCACCGGGATTGCCCCCTGTTCAAAATAGTCACGCATCTCGGCAAGTGACAGGCGCTGATAGTGAACAGGGATCCCCGCCTTCTCCACCTGCTTTTCGAATCCCTGCTGTACCAGTGTCATCACCGCCTTCTTCTCGGCACTGCGCACGGAGTCGATGAAGAGCGCACCAGCCTCGCTAAGATAGAGATCAACACTAAAACCACGGGCATGGGCGGCCAGCGCCAGACCGTGTGGCCCGCATCCGCCATGACCGGCTGTCATAAAGACGGTGGTCGACTCCCTCCAGATCTCTATCTCCTGTGCACGATCATATTCGATAGATGGGTCAAGGCTGCGCATCGCCATCATCAGCGAGGCGGGGCCACAGGTAAATTCCAGGGTCTGGCGGTAGTAGGGAACTCGCGCCCGATCCAGTTCAAGATGGGGCACCAGCTCCTTCTCGAAACGCAGGGCATCCATATGGTCTTCATAGTAGTCATCGTAGTGACCGAACTGGCGATAACCGAGACGGCGAAACAGTGACAGCGAGGCACTGTTGTCACTGCGTACCTCAAGGCGCAAAATGACACAATCGCCATCAAGTGCCGACAACTCTGCGGCCTCAACCAGTTGCTGAGCAACACCCTTACCACGAAACTCCCTGTCGACAGCGATGGAGTAGAGACGCGCAAGTGAGGTGCCCATGTTGAACAATACTGTGGCATAACCGGCAATCACTCCATCCATCTCATCGATAATGGTGGCTGCATGCCCCCTGGTCAGCAGGTGACGAAAGCTGCGGCGTGACAGCCGGTCGATATCAAAACAACGGTTTTCCAGCGCGACCAGGGCGTCGAGATCGTTGAGTGTGGCGTTGCGGATCATGGGCGTACCCCCTCCTTGCGGGAGTACTGATGGTGACGCGCGAAATGTAGCACCAGGACTCTCCATCCGCTATCAATTTTAGCCCTTGTAGTTAACTTTTTTTCACCCCACAATCTGCCCATGACAAACAACGCCCCATCACTGCTCCAGATGCTCGCCGAACTCATCGCCGCACCGTCGATGAGCAGCGTATCGCCCGAATTCGACACCGATAATATGGGGGTGATCAACCTGCTCGCCGAGTGGTGTCGCACCCTCGGTTTTGAGGTGGAGATCCTGCCGTTACCCAACCAGCCGCACAAGGCCAACCTCATCGCCACCCTCGGCTCCGGTTCCGGTGGCCTGGTACTGGCGGGCCACACCGATACAGTACCCTACGACGAGGGGCGCTGGAGCCACGACCCGTTCCGCCTCACCGAGCAGCAGGGGCGCCTCTACGGCCTCGGCACCTCAGATATGAAGGGCTTCTTTGCCCTGGCACTGGAGGCGACAAAGTCCTTCAAGAAGGATGAGCTCAAGCAGCCGTTGATCCTACTCGCCACCGCCGACGAGGAGAGCTCGATGGAGGGGGCTCGGGCCCTGGTCGATCTCGGCCGTCCGCTGGCCCGCTACGCAGTGATCGGTGAGCCGACCGGGATGCGCCCGGTCAACGCCCACAAGGGGATCATGATGGAGGGGATCACCCTCAGCGGCCTCTCCGGCCACTCCAGCGACCCCACACTGGGGGTGAGCGCACTGGAGGGGATGCACAAGGTGATCGGCGACCTGATCGCCTGGCGCGAGGAGCTGCAGGCCAGGCACCACGACCCGCGCTTCAGGGTGCCGGTACCCACACTCAACCTCGGTCACATCCACGGCGGCGACAATCCCAACCGCATCTGCGGCTGCTGCCAGCTACACATCGACCTGCGCCCCCTCCCCGGCATGGAACTTGATGAGCTTCGTGATACCCTCAATCGGCGGCTACACACCCTGCTTGGTGAGACAAAACTCGGCTGGGAGGTGCACCGTCTGTTCGAGGGGACGCCATCGATGCACACCCCTGACACCTCGGAGATCGTCAAGGCCGCCGAAAAACTCACCGGCTTTGACAGCGAGGCGGTCGCCTTCTGCACCGAAGGCCCCTACCTCAATGAGTTGGGGATGGAGACCATCATCCTCGGCCCTGGAGATATCGATCAGGCGCACCAGCCCGACGAATTTCTCGCTCTGGATCGATTACAGCCAACCGTTGAGCTGCTGCGACAATTCATCCAGCGCTTTTGCTTATAAAATAGACACTTGCCACGATCTCCCCTTATCGCGACAATAGCCGTTCAACTCATAGGTGGTTTACATTTATGGACCCACACCTCAACAGTGAGACCTTCGTACGCTGGTTCCGGGGCTTCTCCCCCTATATCAATGCGTTTCGTGGTCGTACCTTTGTCATCGCATTTGGCGGTGAGCTGATCGCCGAGGAGCAGTTCGCCACCCTGGTGCACGATATCGCCCTGCTCAACAGTCTGGGTGTAAAACTGGTACTGGTACATGGCGCCCGCCCACAGATTGAGACTCGGCTCAATGAGCGCGGTGTTAAGTTCGAATATGCCAACGGTCTGCGCATCACCGATGAGGCGGCACTGGCCTGTGTCAAAGAGGCGGCAGGTGCGGTACGGGTAGAGATCGAGGCCCTGCTCTCCATGGGACTTGCCAACTCACCGATGGCCGGGGCGCAGATCCGTGTCGCCTCCGGTAATTTTGTTACCGCCCAGCCATTGGGGGTGCGTGAGGGTGTCGACTACCAGCACACCGGCGAGGTACGGCGTATTGATGCCGATGCGATCACCCGCCTGCTCAATGAGGGGGCTATCGTCCTGCTCTCACCGCTGGGTTACTCCCCTACCGGAGAGGTTTTCAATTTAAGTGCTGAGGATGTGGCCACCGCCGCTGCTATTGAGCTGGGGGCTGACAAGCTGCTTTACCTGATCGATGGGGCCGGTCTGCAACTGGATGACGGTACTTTGGTTCGTCAACTCAATCTGGGGGAGGCCGAATCCTTCCTTAATGAGCATCCCAATCTTCCTGCGGCGATAAGCCGGGCACTCTACAGCGCCCTCTATGCCTGTGATGAGGGGGTAAACCGTGCTCACCTCATCGACCGCCATCAGGATGGCTCCCTGTTACTGGAGCTCTTTACCCGTGACGGTATCGGTACACTGATCAGTGACGATGAGTACGAAGGAATGGGTGAGGCCACCATCGACGATGTGGGCGGCATTCTGGAGCTACTGGAGCCCTTAGAGAGCGAAGGCATTCTGGTCCGTCGTTCCCGTGAAAGACTGGAGATGGAGATCGATCACTTCACGGTGATGGAACGCGACGGCATGATCATCGCCTGCGCCGCCTTCTACCCCTTCGCCGAGGAGGGATTGGGAGAGCTCGCCTGCCTGGCGGTACATCACGAATACCGTGACGAGGGGCGTGGCGATGCACTGCTCGACTATATTGAGGAGCTGGCACGGGAAGAGGGTATCCGCAAACTCTTTGTCCTCACTACCCATACTGCCCACTGGTTCCTTGAGCGCGGCTTTAAGCTCGGCGAGATCAAGGATCTACCCCTTGCCAAACAGGAGCTATACAACTACCAGCGCAGCTCCAAAGTCTTTATCAAAGAACTATAGAGAATAGTGGCAAAGCGACAACCAAAGATGGGCCACGCCGCTGTGCGCCCCTTTCTCAAGTGGGCGGGTAATAAATTTCGCATCATTGATCGGGTACGGGCGAAGCTGCCTGCAGGCAAACGGCTGGTTGAGCCTTTCACCGGCTCGGGCGCGGTCTTCCTTAACACCAGCTACGATGAGTACCTGCTGTGTGACTCCAATCGGGATCTGATCGAGCTCTACACTATCCTGCGTAATGAAGGTGGCCATTTTATTGAGGAGGCGCGTCGTTATTTCGACGGCAGACACAACAACGAGGCGAGCTATTACGAACTGCGCGAGGAATTTAATCTCTCACGTAGCCATGAAAAGCGTGCCACCCTCTTTATCTATCTTAACCGCCACGGCTACAACGGACTGTGTCGCTACAATGCCAAAGGGCGCTTCAATGTCCCCTTCGGGCGCTACAAACGCCCCTACTTCCCTGAAAGTGAACTCAATGCCTTTCATCAGAAGGCGCAGCGGGCCGAATTTATGCTCGCCGACTTCGCACAGACCTTAAACACTACACGTCATGGTGATGTGGTCTATTGCGATCCCCCCTATGTCCCCCTATCCAGCTCTTCCAACTTCACCAGCTATGCGGCCGGTGGCTTTTCCATGGAGCAACAGCAGCAGCTGGCCGACCTCGCCAGACAGAGTGCTGAACGGGGGATCCCGGTGGTGATCTCAAACCACAACACCGAGTTAACCCGCCGAATCTATCGCAACGCTGGTGGAAAGAGTGGTCGCGCCTTCAGCGTACAACGCTATATCAGCTGTAATGGCGCCAAACGCAACTGCGCCAGTGAGATACTGGTACTCTTTTCCTGAAGAGAGAATAGCGTCACTCTGCACATCTCATACACAGCATTAACACCAGTCGACAATTGCTATAGACTAGTAGGACGGTTGTGCTGTAACGGGAAGTCATGATAGATCTCTTCATCACCAGACAGGCCATACTCAACTCACACAATGAGGTGATGGGTTATGAGCTGCTATATCATGATGGCAACACCAAACAGGCCCATCCCTGTAGTGATGCCGAGCAGTCTGCGCAGCTTATCGTCAACGCCTTTCTCGGTTTCGGCCTGGAAAATCTGGTTGGCAGTAGTAAGGCCTTCATCAATCTCTCCCACGACTTTTTTACCAACGCCCATCCCATTCCCATGGCCAGCTATCAGGTTGTTCTGGAGGTTCCTGGGGCCTGTATTGAGGATGATGCGGTATACGCCGAGATAAAGCAGCTCTCCACTCAGGGGTACACCTTCTCTCTCTATGATTATGACTACAATGAGAAGAGTGCTGAGCGACTTGACGCTATCGATATTATTAAACTCGACCTGGCTAACTATGATATCCAGGCCCTGAAGGAGCAGACCCGCTACTACCGCAACCACGGTAAGCGTATCCACATCAAAGGGGTAGAGACCGACTCACAGCAACTACTCTGCAGCCAGCTGGGGATCGACTATTTTCAGGGGACAGCCCTTTCAGTCATTGACCACCTGATGACCCGAACATCTCCCTGTAACGCCAATGTATTGAAGACTCTGGCAAACAACCGGGGTAGCACCCCAGATGCCCTGGCCTCCATTGCCAGCCAGGATATAGCACTTTGCTTCAAACTATTGCGCTATATTAACTGCGCCTCCTTCTCCGAACGCAGTGAAATCCACTCTTTGCCGCAGGCACTTCAGCTTATCGGCAGTAGCACCCTCTCCCAGTGGGCAGCCCTTTGCCTTATCGCATGTTCCGAGACATACGAAGGTGGTACTGAAGCCACTTCCGCCCTGCACAGGGCCAATGCCTGTCGCGAACTAGCCCGTAAGGCAGGCAATATCGATATCGAGAGCGCCTTTCTGGTTGGGTTGCTCGCAGATCTGGGGTCAGAGATGGAAAAACCACTTGAAGACCTGCTCGACTCCCTCGCCCTCTCTCCGGATATCGCCTTTGCCCTGCTCTTTGGAGAGGGGGCGTTAGGGGAGCTCCTGGAATCATCAAATATCAATAATATCAATGAGTTGAACAGCAATATCGTATAAATCCCTGGCTCTCAGATAGCTAAACATCTTTAGTAGCTTTTTATCGCAACAGCTTTATTTTATAGGGAAATGGTCGGATTAATAGAATGTGTCCAATTTCATATAATTATGTGACGATCCTCACACATTTTTTGCGTGCCAGTGCCCAGTTATTAATCGAGCCATATACCAAAATTGTACTCAACATAACTTCCCTCAATTTCTGCGTAGCACTAACTGCTAAGGAGTGAACCATGAAAGTAACCAGCCAGATAGCCATTGCAAGCCTGCTTGCCTTTGGTATGACATCGATTGCCGTCGCCACCACTGAAGTTGAAATCAACCACCCGCTAAGCAATCCTCAAAATCTGGAATCAGCGGCTTCTCACGCCATTGAGGCTCAGATTGGTGACGCAAGCGATCTCGACTTCTATCATGTTGATGCTACAGAAGGCGATGTACTCAATCTCAAGGCCGTGGGTGGCGGCAATATCGGTTTCATTGGGATAGGCGTCTTTGACACCAACGGCACATTGTTGCGTTCAGTAATTGGCATGGGAAGTGCTCAAATCGCAGACTTTACTGTCGGCACCTCTGGCTCCTACGTAATCGGTGTAACCAGTGGCATGCGCTTCTTCATGCCAGGAGGCACCGTCATGGGCTTTGGCGCAGGTGAAGTTGGCGCTTACACCATGACGGTAGAGGGTGCATCGGTCAAAAACAATGTGATGAACATCAACATGGAAGTGAAACCGGGTAGCAACGAGCTTGCTCCACTCAACCCCAAGGCGAAGGGTGTTGTGCCCGTAGCCATACTTGGCGGTTCGGCCTTTAACGTTAACGACATTGATCAGGCGACCCTGACCTTTGGTGCCTCGGGTAATGAGCAGAGCCTGCAAAAATGCCAGAAGGGTAGTAAAGATGTCAACCGTGACGGTCATGGCGACCTCCTTTGCCACTTCAGCAATCCTGCAGCCAATTTCAGCAGCGGTGACTCTGAAGCTGTATTGCGTGGTACCACCAACGGGAAAGTGCAGTTTGAAGCGAAAGCGACTCTGAAGGTACTCCCTTCTCGTCGCAAGTAAGTAACAAAGGTACTGCTAGTAAAAAAACCCCTTGCCTCTGCAAGGGGTTTTCGTTTCTGCTGTAAAAATTTACTTTCCCGCTCTGACCAATCCTCCTAAACCTGCCTTATCCAGGGCTCGATTCATGTTAAAACGCACTGTCTTGGCACTATCAGCCTGCAGTGCCTTCTTCAGTAAGGCCCGAGCCTGACGGCGACTGAAGCTGCGGATCACCCACTTGATGCGTGGCAGGGCCGATGAGGCCATGCTCAGGCTATTGACCCCCATACCTAGTAGTAACAGTGCCGCCAGCGGGTCACCGGCCATCTCACCACAGATGCTGACCGGGGTTTTATGTCGTTTCGCCCCCTCGATCACCATCTGTATCGCCTGTAGTACCGAGGGGTGAAGTGAGTCGTAGAGCTCCGCCACTCTAGGATTATTGCGATCGACCGCTAATAAATATTGCGTCAGGTCGTTAGTACCGATGGAAAGAAAATCGGCCCGCTCCGCCAGCTTCTCAGCCTGGTAGACAATGGAGGGTACCTCCACCATCGCACCGACTGGAGGAAGTGGTAACAGGTGCCCATCCTCCAGCAGTTCACTGTGCGCCCGGAGGATCAGGGCGCTGGCGTCGGTAAACTCATCCAGAGTGGTGATCATCGGCAGCAGGAGTTGAAGATTTCCCAAACCTGCATTGGCCAACAGCATGGCGCGGATCTGAGTAATAAAGATCTCGGGGTGATCCAGTGTAATACGGATGCCCCGCCAGCCCAGAAAGGGATTGTCTTCAACAATGGGGAAGTAGGGCAGCGCCTTGTCTCCACCCACATCGAGCGTACGCATCGTCACCGGACGGGGATGAAAGGCCTCCAGTACCTTGCGATAGAGCACCCGTTGCGACTCTTCGCCCGGAAAGTGCTCTCGTACCATAAAGGGAAACTCAGTGCGATAGAGGCCAATCCCCTCCGCCCCACTATTCAGTGAGGGGGCAATGTCTGAGAGCAGACCGGTATTGGCATAGAGCGGGATGCGAAAACCATCTTCACAAACAGCGGGCAGGTCACGAAGCTCTCGCAGCCCCTCGGTAAACTCCTGCTCCTCCTTGAGCAGGTGGCGAAACTCCTTTTTAATCGCCGCCGGTGGATTGATATAGACCCGCCCCGCATACCCATCGACCACCACCTCATGCTCACCGATGCGGGAGACCGGCAGGTCATCCACCCCCATCACCGCCGGAATGCCCAGGGCTCGGGCAAGGATCGCGGTATGCGAGGTGATGGAGCCGCGCATCGAAACCACGCCGGCGAGACTCTTTGGCGGGATCTCCGCCAACATTGAGGCGCTGATCTCCTCACCGACCAGCACCGTATTGCGAGGATAGCGCCTTTTTCGCTTCGCCTCGGGTCTCTGTTTCAGTGCCTGCAGCAGACGACGGCTCAGATCCCGGATATCCTCGGCGCGCTCACGCAGATAGGGATCTTCCATCTCGCGAAAGAGACGAATATGTTCGTTGGCGACCTCGCGCAGGGCCCCGGGGGCCCAGTTACCGGCGGCAATACCATCCAGTACCGGCTGTACCAGACTGTGGCTATCGAGCATCAGCAGATAGGCATCAAACAGGGCGCTGTCGGCGGTTGGCAGCGCCTCCCCCATGTTATCAACCATCGCGCGCACTTCATCCTTAACCGCCTTGACCGCCTCAAGAAATCGCCTTTTTTCGGTCGCCGGATCCTCAACATGTTGATCCGGAATCGAGTCGATATTGACACTCTGTCGCAGAATAACGGCACGTCCAATCGCGACCCCGGGGGCACCGGGCAGCCCCTTGAGTGAAAGGGTCTCCTGAGTCTGTTGCGACGTTAACCCTTCGATGCCACCACTTACCTCGGCATGGGCAATGGCCCCCGCCAGCTGCGCTGCGATGGTAACGACAAAGGTCACCACATCCTCGTGATAGCGTTTGCTGTTGCGCTGTTGCAGTACCAGCACCCCCAGCACCTGGCGATGGTGGATGATCGGCACCCCCAGAAAACCGTGGTATTGCTCCTCACCTGTCTCCTCGAAGTAGCAATAACTGGGATGCTCCACGGCGTTATCGAGATTGAGTGGTTCAGCACGCTCTGCCACCAGACCCACCAGCCCCTGAGCTTTTTCCAGTCGTACCGTGCCGATGGCATCAGGGCGCAGTCCATCGGTCGCCATCAGCACCATCTCGCCACTCTCCGGACTAGCCAGATAGACCGAGCAGACATCCACATCCAGCGCCCCTTTTACCCGGGTGACGATGATCGACAGCGCCTGTTCCAGATTGCGGGCATCATTTACCGCCTGGATGATGCTGCGCAAGGTATCAAGCATTCATGCTCCCAAGTGAAGTGAGTGTGTTATTAGAGGCCGCCCTTCTTTCGCTTAAGGGCTGGATAGGGTAATTTTTTCTGTCTATCTTTTTGTGGCATTGAGCGATTTCCCGCATCAGGAAACAGCAGCGGTTCCAGCTCTTTTAGTGCCCGCTCATAGACCCGGCGTTTAAAGAAGATGATCTCCTTGAGGGGTAACCAGTAGTCAACCCAGCGCCACTCTTCAAATTCGGGCTGATCACTGCGATCCAGACAAATGGCATCATCCTCCGCCAGCAAACGCAGGATAAACCAACGCTGCTTCTGACCGATACAGAGCGGGCGGCTGTGGAAGCGGATAAAGCGCCGCGGCAACTTGTAACGCAGCCAGTTCTGGGTACAGCCGATGAGCTCCACATGCTCTGGCTGCAGACCGATCTCCTCGTGCAGTTCGCGATAGAGGGCCTGCTCGGGGCTCTCATCCGGCTTGATCCCACCCTGCGGAAACTGCCACGATCGCTGCCCCAGGCGGCGTGCCCACAACACGCGCCCCTCCCGGTTACTCAGGATGATCCCGACATTTGCTCGATAGCCTTGTGAATCAATCACTTAAAATTACACCCAATCACAGATACCCATGATTCTTCCACAACCACGACGCCGCGGCAAATCGACACAAAGGGCACGCAAAAACAGCACCACAACCATGGAGTTACGGTCCCCGGCCCTATATCATGAGCAGCCCTGCAAACCGGAAAGCGGAGTAGAACATTGAGCCTGGCCATCTTCGATCTCGACAACACCCTGCTGGGGGGTGACAGCGACTACCTGTGGGGACATTTTCTGGTTGAGCAGGGCCATGTGGATGGCGAGCGTTACGAGCGTGAGAATCAGCGCTTCTACGATGAGTATAAGGCCGGTACCCTCGATATCTACGAATTTCTCCGTTTTAGCCTGAAACCGCTTGCCGAGCACGATATCACCACTCTGCAACAGTGGCATCGGCAGTTTATGGAAGAGAAGATCCAGTCAATCATGTTACCAAAAGCTGCAAAACTGTTACAAAAACACCGCAACTCCGGCGATTTCCTACTAATCATTACCGCCACCAACAGCTTCGTTACCGCCCCCATCGCTGAGCTCCTCGGGGTCGATCACATCATCGCCACAGATCCGGAACTGGTTGATGGGCGCTACACCGGAGAGGTGAGCGGCACCCCCTGTTTCCAGCAGGGCAAGGTGATACGGCTCAAAGAGTGGCTGGCACAGAGCGGTCACAACCTGGCAGAGAGCTGGTTCTACAGCGACTCCCACAACGACCTGCCACTACTGGAGATGGTTACCCACCCGGTCGCGGTGGATGCCGACGAGACCCTGGCCGCCCACGCCGATAGACGAGGGTGGCCACACATCAGCCTGCGATAACCGATGAAGTCGCTGCCCCTTTTCACCCTGTTGAGCCTGCTCGCCATTCTGGCGATGCTGGTGGCACTAATGGCGGGGAGTGTGGCGATATCACCTGCCGAGCTGGCCGCTATTCTCGCTGGCGAGGGTGACGGGATAGGGCGTGAGATCGTACTGCAACTTCGCCTGCCGAGGGCGCTGGCCGCCTTTGCCGTTGGCGGTCTGCTGGCACTGGCCGGGGTACAGATGCAGGTACTGCTGGGAAACCCGCTGGCTGATCCCTACGTGCTTGGGATCTCCGGCGGCGCGGCGGTAGGGGCGCTACTGGCACTGCTGGCGGGGGCCGCCACACTCATCGTCAATGGCGCGGCACTAGCCGGTGCGCTGGGCTCGATGCTGCTGGTCTTTGGTCTTGCCCACGGCAGTGGTGCCTGGTCACCCAGCCGCCTGTTACTGACCGGGGTGGTCATCGCGTCGGGATGGGGGGCTCTGATCAGCTTTCTGCTCGCCGTGGCCCCTCAGCACAATCTGCCGGGGATGCTGTTCTGGCTGATGGGTGACCTCAGCCACGCCGATCAGGCCACCCCCGCCCTGCTAATCCTCCTCCTAGGCCTCCTCATCACCCAGCCGCAGGCTCGCAACCTCAACCTGCTGGCCCGGGGCGAGCTACAGGCCAGCGTGCTCGGTGTCACCGTCACACCGCTGCGGCTACAGCTCTACCTTATCGCCTCCCTGCTTACTGCAACGGCGGTGACCATCGGTGGCAGCATCGGCTTCGTCGGTCTGGTAGTGCCCCACATGCTACGACTCCTCATTGGTAGCGATCACCGTCGCCTGATCCCGGCATCACTCCTTTTTGGCGGCACACTGCTGCTACTGGCCGATACCCTGGCACGCAGCCTCATCGCCCCGCAACAACTGCCGGTGGGAGTACTTACCGCGCTGGTAGGGGTACCACTCTTTCTCTACCTGCTGCAGCGCGGCTACCGCCAATGAGTACCCTGAGTGTCGATAAACTGTCGATAAAGGTGGGGGAGCGACACCTCTGCAACCGCCTGACGCTGACCCTCAACCCCGCTGAACGCTGGGCCATTCTAGGCGCCAACGGCAGTGGCAAGACCACCCTGCTACACACCATGACGGGACTTCTGCCGCTAACAGAAGGGAGTGTTGAACTCGATGGGCACCCCATTACCACCATAGCGCGTCGCGCCGTAGCACAACGGTTGGGGCTACTACTGCAGGATAGTCACGACCCCTTTCCTGTCACGGTGCTGGAGAGCGTACTCAGCGGTCGTCACCCCCATCTGGAACGCTGGTCACAGGAGGGCGAAGAGGACCTGGCCATAGCCCGCCAGGCCCTGGCAGCGATGGCGTTGGATGAGATGGAGGGACGCATGGTGCAAACCCTCTCCGGTGGTGAGCGACGCCGGCTTGCGATTGCCACGCTGCTTACACAGGACCCCGCCCTGATGCTGCTTGATGAGCCACTAAACCACCTCGATCTACGGCATCAGCAGCAACTGCTGCAACGCCTGAAAAGACTGGGAGATGAAGGTAAGGGGGTGATGATGGTGCTGCACGATCCCAATCTGGCATTGCGCTACTGTGATCGTGCACTGCTGCTCTACGGTGATGGGAGCTGGGAGAGTGGGAGTTGTCAGGAGTTACTCACCACGGAGCGTCTGAGTCGACTCTACGGTTATCCTATCCGTCAGCTGATGGAGGGTAGTGGGCGAATCTTTATCCCCGAGGAGTAGTGTTTGGCATCAGCTAAAACCTCCCCCATCATCTCCCTCGATCCAGTTGACCAGTTTTTTCCACTGCGCCCGATCCTTCTGTATGCGGTTGGCATGTAGCTCGTGGATACCCATCCCCTCCTCTGAAGATTGGACATAATTCTGTGTATCACGCAAATAAGCGACAAACGGGATCCGCAGGGAGTCGAGAAAACGCCTCAGGGAATGATAGACCTTGGTGTTCTTGCGCACCCGATTGGCCACCACACCAACACGCACACCGCGTGCCCGCACCTTGGCAACTAACAGTAGATCCTTGATGAAATGGGAGGCTGCGTGGATATCGATGGGTGAAGGCAACACCGGAATAATAATGGTATCCGCCTCACGCACCAGGTCAATCATAGGCATACCATGCAACCCCGCCGGGGCATCGAGGATCACCCGCTCGGTTTGCGATGGCATGCGCATCTGAAAGGTACGGGTAGTGCCCGAGGTAGGCTTACGGAAGGCAGCAACACCGTGGATGGGAAAATGCTCTTCGCCACGACATGCCAGCCACTGCATAGATGAGCCTTGCGGATCATAGTCAAAGAGGGCGGCGTAACGCTTCTGGGAGGCGTAATAACTGGCAAGGTTAGTGGCTATCGTTGTCTTTCCACACCCGCCCTTGGCATTGACCACTAGCACCCTGCGTAACTGAGTCGCAGTGGCAACACGACCTGCAGACAGACTATCAGTCGCCTGCCCGTCCTCAGGTTGTTGTGGCGTAGCCTGTGTAAGGTCGTAGATCGCCATAGCCAGTCCAATGGTTATTATCACACGTTAGCGTGTGTCATTTTCTATATAACAGCGCGCACAAACTCAATTGTAGCTCATATTCAATAAGTTACAAGAGTTTCCTAATATAATAGATTAAAAAATAGGTTATTTTCTTCCTGCCCATTGCTAATAAAAGCAGCCAACCCTCATGATTTCTTTGTCGTCTGTCACAGAACCCATCAACCTGTGGTCATCAGCTTTTCTCGGCCCATCGCCCCCTCTACTGCAGCAACTTCAGTTGACAATCTCCCCCAACCATCGTTACAGTCCACTCGCTTCAGGTGTTCCAAGGGCTCTCGCCTACGGAATGAAACGGGAAGTCGGTGCGCAACACTATCCATGCTGCAATTCCGACGCTGCCCCCGCAACGGTAAGCGGTTACTAACTCCATCAAACAGCCACTGCGTCACATCACGTGGGAAGGCGATGGAGTCGGGTCTCGAACCCAACCGCAAGCCCGGAGACCGGCCTGAAACAGACATGCCAGTACTGCGGGTGGCGGTACGCGGGTGAACACCTTCACTCCGATAAGCCTCTCCATCCACCACTGGTTAATTCCAATACTGTCGCATTCAGGCATCTACACCTGTGCGGCATTAGTAACCATTGCGCGGGTGAGCGCAGAGGAAAACCATGAACAAACTACAACTAACATTTTCGCTCCTGCTGATTGGCACGAGCACATCCCTTCAGGCAATAGACACAATCGATCCAGTCATCGTCACCGCGACACGCACCGCACAAAGTGCCGATGAGACACTGGCATCTGTCACCGTAATCACTCGCGAGGAGATCGAGCAGAGCCAGGCAGGTTCCCTTATGGAGCTATTACATGGTCGTGCGGCAAGTCTTGATTTCAGCCGTAATGGTGGGCCCGGCAGCAACACCAGTCTTTTCCTCCGTGGAAGTGAGTCCGACCACGTACTAGTGCTCATTGATGGTGTGCGAGCCGCCTCGGTCACCAATGGTGCCTACAACTGGGCCTCCCTTAATCCAGCACAAATCGAAAGAATAGAGATTGTACGAGGCCCCCACTCCACGCTGTACGGTTCTGAGGCCATCGGAGGTGTTATTCAAATCTTTACCCGCAGGGGCAAAGGGCTGCACGCCTCCCTCTCCGGCGGAAGTTACGGCACCGCCGGGGCAACGTTTGGCACTGGTGGAGAACTGGGGGAGGGACGATACCACCTGAACCTGAGCCACAAACAGAGTGAAGGCTTCTCCACTACAAACGCCTCATCAACAAATTACGAGTCTGATGACGACGGATACAAAAACAGCAGTGTCGGTATCGGATACTCCACACCCATTGGCAACGATCTCGAGTTTGGCATCAACCTGTCACACACAAAGGGCCGTAACGACTATGACGATGGTGGCTATGCCAACGCCTACGCCGAGACACAAAATAACACTGCCGAGATGCATATCGACTGGCAAACCAGTGAGAACTGGAATCAGCGGCTTTCAGTCAATAGCAGCGAAGATCTGAACGAATCCCACGATAGCTGGCCGGCAACAATTACTACCCGCCGTAAGGGGATCAACTGGCAACATGATCTTGAGACCGGGCATAACAGTTTGTTAACCCTTGGACTCGACGCTCAACAGGATCACGGAAAAATTGCTGACAGTTATGATGAAAAAACCACTACCCAGGCCGGATACCTACAGTATCAGTGGAGCGGTAAGCAACTTGATCTGCTACTTGGTGCACGCAGCGATCAACACAGCGAGTACGACCAGCACACCACTGGGCGCCTTGTCGTAGGTAGCCGCCTCGGTGAGGGACGCCTCTATGCCAGCTATGCCACCGCCTTCAAGGCGCCGACCTTCAATGAGCTCTATTACCCATTTTATGGCGATCCCACACTCCTTCCAGAGGAGTCCGTCAGTGTTGAAGTGGGTTACCGTAGAGGTCAACTTCGTGCCAGTCTGTTTAAAACAGAGATCGACAATCTGATCCAGTACAACACCCTTACCTGGCTTGCGGATAACATCGGTCAGGCAAGAATCACCGGTGCCGAGCTTGAGTATGGTCTGCAGGTAAGCAGCTGGAGAGTAGATAGCAGTGTGACCCTGCAAAAGGCCGAGGACGTGGAGAGTGGTGAGAATTTACTACGCCGCGCAGAAAAGAAAATTGCACTTACCGCCAGCGGACCTGTGACTGCAGCAACAGATATGGGAATTGAGATCAGTTATACCGGACGCCGGGAAGATAGTTTCGGTTTCCCCTCACAACGGGTGTTCCTGCCATCATTCACCTTGCTCAATCTAACGGGGGAATATCGAATCTCTCCGAACTGGAGGTTGAAGGGCCGCGTCGAAAATCTACTCAATGATGAGTACCAGTTGGCCTATGGATATAACACACCAGGTGCTTCGGCATACATCAGTCTGCATTACACCCAGTAACCACCACTTTAAAGTCCCATGCAGAGTATTCACCAAACACTCCCTCTATTCTTGAAGGCCCGCCCTTCGGGAAAGTGGGGGCGGTTTGGGCCTCTGCTGGTATTTTCAGCCGTCCTTCACGGTAGTGTCATCTCTCTCTGGCCCGACTCTGAAAGCAAGCCGATCATCACATCTGGCAATCCCATTACAGTACACCTGAGTCCGGTCCTGGCACACACAGATTCCACAACAGCTCAACAGGCAAGGTCAACTCCACCAAGACCACAGCGTGGGGATAATAAACCACGCTCAATTCACCATTCGTCCATATCGCAAAAAACAGAACAAGGTCCCTCAACGCCATCCAAGGTTATCGATGACACCACCACGCATTTCGACAGTGACAGCATCAGCGCAACCAGTCAGGATCAGGCATTAACCTCACCTGGCACGCGCCAAGAGCGTGCTACCCTGATCTCACAGATAGAGCAGGAACTAGCCAACCACTTTTATTATCCGATAAAGGCGCGTAAGTATGGCTGGCAGGGTGAAGTGCATCTCGCCTTCTCTATCGGCACAGACGGAACGCTTTTCAATATTCGTATTGCACAGGGTTCTGGATACAGCACCCTTGACCGGGCAGCTCTCTTCTCGCTCTCTGAAATAACAAGGATTGAGTCCACGTTATCTGACACAATGAGTCTTGAACTCCCTGTTATCTACCGCTTGCATGGAGGCTAACCATGGGCCATCGTCTCTCCAAAATTTACACCCGCACTGGCGATACTGGCACCACCGGCCTTGGCGACGGCAGCCGGGTAGAGAAGGATCATGTCCGTATTGAGGCGTTTGGAACGGTAGATGAACTTAACAGCGCCATCGGCCTGATTCGTGCCGAGAGTTTGCCTGGTGGTATGGATCTGCTGCTCAGTGATATCCAGCATCGACTCTTCGACCTTGGTGGTGAGCTCTCTGTACCTGGCTATATCGTGATCGAACAGACAGATATCACCCTACTGGAACAGGCACTGGACAGTCACAATGACGAACTGCCAATGCTCAAGGAGTTCATCCTGCCCGCAGGAGGAAGGGCCACCGCCCAGTGCCACCTTGCACGCACCATCTGCCGCCGAGCCGAACGCAGAGCCTATACCCTGTCGAAGAGCGAAAGCGTGAACAACTACAGTATCGCCTACCTCAATCGCCTATCAGACCTGCTGTTCGTTATCGCCCGGGTTCTCGCCCGATTCGAGAATGGCCAGGAGGTACTGTGGCAAGCAAAAGTGAGATCATGATTCGTGCGTTTGCTGCTGCTACTCACCCTTCTTCTGAGCTTCACTGCACATGCAGGGGAACCTTCATGCCCCCGCATCGTTAGCCAGTCGCCCTATCTCACCAAATCGTTACAATGGCTGGGACTGGAGCCATGTATCGTCGGCGTCAGCCGTTATGATCACCTCGTTCTACCCCATACCGGTGGTGTAATGGATCCCGATGCCGATGCCTTAGAAGCATTAGCGCCTGATCTCATCTTCACCTCCAACTGGACTGAACCAGAAATACTCAAGGCCGTCACACCGGAGGGGGCTCGCAGCTTTCGCCTGGACGGTTTTGGCAACATGGCACAGGTAGAAGAGAACCTGTTGCTGATGGGACGCGAGGCGGGGATCACTGACATCGAACTGCGTGTAAACAACTTCCATACCGACTGGACAGGCCGTGCAAAAGCAATCGGCGGTAACGGTAAAAGAGTATTACTCCTCTCCGCCTGCTCAGGCTCGCCATACACATTCGGTCAGAAGCGCTGGATTAGTGATCTTTTCCATCACGCAGGTTTCATCAATGTCGAAACGGAGGAGAAGA
>Ga0224501_10000706_pt1 | contig 25870 bp, 28 predicted proteins | sample SF_Oct11_sed_USG_4_FD_169105 | JGI IMG/M metagenome (GOLD analysis project Ga0224501, IMG submission 169105) | Sediment microbial communities from San Francisco Bay, California, United States - SF_Oct11_sed_USGS_8_1 | ecosystem: Environmental > Aquatic > Marine > Sediment | place: USA... | reverse complement strand
ATCGGAACCGCGGCGCGTATAAACCCCAACCAAACAATCATAACCGTTAACGTGAACGAAGACGGCGTCCAAGTCGCCAAAGAGGCTCTAAAACGTGGAAGCGCCAAACTTCCGATTCCATGCAGAATAATCATTGAAAAAGTGCAAGCAGTAGAAGAGGTGAACCTATCATGACAGAAATGAAAAAAGATTTAGTAATATGGTTTGAAAACCTCAGGAAAACGGATATCCCTTCTGTTGGCGGCAAAAACGCCAACCTAGGTGAGATGATAAATGCGGGCATACCAATTCCACCAGGCTTCGCAGTAACAGCCTACTCCTACAAGAAATTCATCGAAGAAACAGGCATATCCACGAAAATTTACGAGATTATAAAGGAAACAGTAACAGACCCAAACGACCCCAAACAATATGAAATAGCCTCCAAAAAAATTCGTGAACTTATCGAATCAACACCCACGCCTAAAGAAATTAAAGATGCCACTAGGTCAGCCTACGAAGAACTGTGCAAACGGCTCAGCACAAATGAAGTTTTCGTTGCCGTGAGGTCAAGCGCCACAGCCGAAGACTTGCCCGACGCATCCTTTGCCGGACAACAAGAAACATTCCTAAACGTTAAAGGCATCGACGAAGTACTTGAAAAAACAGTCAAATGCTGGTCAAGCCTCTTCACACCACGAGCAATCTTCTACCGCACTCAAAAGGGTTTTGCCCACGAGCAAGTCTTCATAAGTGTCGGAATCCAAAAGATGGTAAATTCAAAGACTGCAGGTGTTACATTCACAATAAATCCCGTAACTGGCGACCCCAATCAAATAGTTATCGAAGCCAATTATGGTTTAGGCGAATCTGTTGTTTCTGGAGCAGTCACCCCAGATGATTTTATTGTTGATAAAGCCACCCTAAACATAATTGAGAGGCGTGTAGCCAAAAAAACAGTGCAATACGTCCGCGACCCAAACACTGGCAAAACGGTTCACATGGAAGTGCCCGTTGAAAAGCAGGAACAGCCATGCCTAAGCGATGAGGAAATTCTCAAACTTGCAGAACTAGCCACACACATCGAACAACTTTATGGAACAGCCCAAGACATTGAATGGGCAATCGACAGTGGCATACCTTTTCCAGAGAACATTTTCATAGTGCAATCGAGACCCGAAACAGTTTGGAGCGTAAAACTTGCGCAAGCACCAGCAAAAGTTGAAGCTGATAAAATGAAGCCTGCCGAAATGTTAAAAGTTGTTGTTAAAGGGATTCCAGCTGGCAAGAGAAGCTATGGCATAGGCGTAGCAAAGGTTGTTTTAAATCCTGAAGAAGCCGCCAAAGTCATGGAAAAGGGCGATGTCCTCGTTACAGACATGACTAACCCAGATTATGTACCCTTCATGAAACTTGCAGGAGCCATAGTCACAGACAAAGGCGGAATAACATGCCACGCAGCCATCGTGAGCCGAGAGCTAGGTATACCCTGTGTTGTAGGAACAAGAAACGCTACAAAGCTTATGACCACTGGTAAAGAATACACCGTGGACTCAAAAAGCGGCGTTGTTTATGAGGGTATACTACCAACTTTAACAGAGCAACTTTCATCTGCAACCCAAGCAACGTCACCAGCATCAAGCACTGCTGGAAACTTCGCAGCGCAGACGGTACCCGTAACAGCAACAAAAATCTACATGAACTTAGGTGTTCCCGAAAAAATCGAAGATTATAAAGACTTACCCTTCGAAGGCATAGGACTGATGCGCATAGAATTCATCCTAGCCAGCTACATAGGTGAACATCCACTGTACCTCATAGAAACCGGACAAGCCCAAAAATTTGTGGACAAACTAGCAGAAGGAATCGCAACAGTCGCAAGAGCCATACAGCCACGCCCACTTGTTGTACGCTTCAGCGACTTCAAAACAAACGAGTACAGAGAACTAAAAGGCGGCAAAAAATACGAAATTGTTGAAGCCAACCCAATGCTTGGATGGAGGGGATGCAGCCGCTACATAAGCTCGTGGTACGAAAAAGCGTTTAGGCTCGAGTGCCAAACCATTAGGAAATGCCGTGAAGAATGGGCCCTCAAAAACGTCTGGGTCATGCTTCCAGTTGTCCGCACTGTTTGGGAAGCCAAAAAATGCTTAGAGATTATGCGTGAAGAAGGCTTAGAAAGGTCAAGAGATTTTAAGGTGTGGTTCATGGCTGAAACACCATCAATCGCCATACTTGCAGACGAGTTCTCAAAACTATGCGACGGCTTCTCCATAGGCTCAAACGACTTGACCCAAGGCATACTCATGATTGACAGAGACTCTGAACGCCTAGGACAAATGGGATACTTCGACGAAAGAGACCCAGCCATAACAAGGATAATCGCCCACCTGATTAAAGTGGCCCACGAACATGGATGCACGGTCTCTATATGCGGAGAAGCCCCCTCAAACCTACCAGACTTCACAGAATTTCTTGTAAGGGCTGGAATCGACAGCATATCGGTAAACGCAGATGCGGTAATTGCCACCAAAAAACTCGTTGCAAGCATAGAACAAAAAATAATCCTTGAACAACTCGCCGAACAACGTGAAAGAGCCTTGGGGCATTCAATCCGAAAGCCAAAACAGGATTGGGAATGGACACCCCGATGGGGCGAAACAGTAGAGTAGCAATCCTGCGTTATCTCCTCTTATAAAACATGCTTATACCAACGCAATGTTTTGAGCGTGTTTGCATGAAACAATTCGATCTTGAAGAAGAAAGAGTAAAACAAGAAATACTTAGACTTGAGGCAAAACGCGTTTTAATCCAACTTCCCGAAGGTCTAAAACCCGAAGGATCCCTCCTAGCAAAGTTTGTTGAAAAAACGGGTGCTTTACCCATTGTTTCTGCAGACCCATGCTATGGTGCATGCGACTTGGCAACAGCAGAGGCTGAAAGTCTAGACGTAGACTTGATAATCCATTATGGACATTCGAAACTGCTAAGGTATGAACGGGTGCCCACACTCTATGTGGAAGCCAGAGCAACCGTAAAGGTGGATGTCGCCGTTGAGAAAGCCTTGCCTCTACTGGAGGAATGGCATAAAATAGGTTTGGCTACGACTGTTCAGCATGTACAAACCCTTGATGGTGCTAGAGAAATTTTGCTTCATGCCGGAAAAACCGTTATCATCGGCGATGCTGGACACGTGAACTACCCAGGACAAGTAATTGGATGCAATTACAGCAATGCCAAATCAGTAGCAGACGGTGTTGAAGCCTTTCTCTTCATCGGTGGTGGACGATTTCACGCCCTAGGCGTAGCCCTCTCAACATCCAAACCAACAATAGTTGCCGACCCATATGAAAAGAGAGCGTACTCAGTTAATGAAGAGGCTAGAAAAATCCTCAAACAAAGGTGGGCAAGCATAGAAGAAGCTAAAAAAGCGAAAACCTTCGCAGTTTTAGTTGGATTAAAACCAGGACAGAAAAGACTAGAAGAAGCGTTAAGCATAAGGGAAAAACTTGAAAAAAATGGAAAGGCAACCCATCTTTTTGTTGTTAGAAATATCCATCCAGAAGTGCTTATGGAATTCCCAACTGTGGATGCTTATGTGAACACGGCTTGTCCAAGGGTATCCCTAGACGACGCTTCAAAATTCCAGAAGCCAGTGCTTACAATGAACGAGACACTTGTGGCTGTTGGCGAATTATCTTGGGAAGAATTATGCAGAAAAGGCTTATTCGAAAACTAGATTTGGAGATGCTGCTCTCACAAATCGAGCCGCACCCCTCACCAAAACCAAGCCTCGAACAATACACAATTCCAGCAGATGTTGCAGCGACCCTACTTTATATAGCAGCTTACACACACAACGACATAGTCAACAAAACAATTTTAGATTTAGGCTGCGGCACCGGAAGACTAGCTTTAGGAGCAGCTTTTCTAGGCGCAGAAAAAGTCGTAGGCGTGGACATAGACAAAATTGCAATAAAAGTAGCTTATGAAAATTCAGTGAAGACCGAATTAAAAAATAGGGTGCAGTGGATTGCTGCAGATATAGACGTTGTGCATGGAAAATTTGACACCGTTTTGCAGAATCCACCATTTGGTGTACAAAAGCGAAAAGCTGACCGAAAATTCTTGGAAAAAGCCTTAGAAGTAGGCAAAGTAATCTACTCTCTTCACAAGAGCTCATACAAAGACAAAACGTTCATTAAAAAATTGAAGACCTGCGGAACGGCTATTGTGCCGGTCTCTCCATCTTCTTTCATTAAAAAGTTTGTTGGGGAACATGGTGGAACAATTAAGGCGGTTTACGCCATGTTAACGACCATTCCACATATGTTCAACTTTCACACGAAGCGAAAACATGAGTTTGTGGTCGATTTATATATTATAGAAGGAAAGTGAAAAATATAGTTACTAACATATCGATTTGCCTTGAGGTAGATGTACGAGGAGAAGAAACATGCTTTGCTTGGTCAAAACAAATCAAAAGGTTTATTGAGAGGTGTGAAGGAGTACAAATAGATTCATAGTGAATGTTTACGATTCAGTAATGCGTAAGCATTTGATTGTATAAACTTCGTGATAAAAAGGGATTTAAATGAATTCACAGTCATCGGGACGGAAGAGCAGTCAATTGGTATTGCCAGGCGAACGCTTAGGCGTAATTGAAGAGTTTATCCCGGACGCCGGAACATATGTAAAAGATGGAGTTATATGTTCGAAAGTTGTTGGTCGTGCCTTAATTGACCTTTTAAATAAACGTGTTTCGGTTTGTTCACTAGTTCATGAAGCAAGAGTTCCGAAGGTTGGAAGCATAGTCCTAGGGCAAGTTTCAAACGTTCAAACCCAAAATGCTGGCGTACGAATCTTTAACATAGGCAAGAAACAGCTTTCAGGCTTTTTCACGGGCATCCTACACATTTCTGATGTACAGCTAAGATATGTTGAGTCAATGTTTGATGTCTGCAAACCTGGCGATATTATACGCGCCAAGGTAATCAGCGAGAAGAACAAAGTTTACCATTTATCCACTAAAGATAAAAATTTAGGTGTGGTTTACGCTTTTTGTTCGCGGTGTGGCTACATGTTGGAACTAAAGCGGCAAGGTATGTGCTGTCCAAGATGTGGGAAAATTGAAAAGCGTAAAACTGCATTAGATTATGGAAAGGCTATAATATAGCGTAAGAGGAGATCGTGGGTAAATGAAAGTTAAAACATTGAAGAAGACCTCAAGCGAACTTAAAATAGAAGTTGAAGGCATTGGGCACACCATTTGTAATCTACTGCAAAAAAGGCTTTTGGAAGATGAAAACGTGGATTTAGCTGGTTATGACATACCCCATCCATTGTTCTCAAACTCCGTGATCTATATCCGCACAAAAGGCAATGTGAAACCTGAAGAAGCGTTACGAAATGCTGTGAAAAAGGCACATGAGATGAACAAAGAATTCAGCAAAGAACTTAAAAAAGCCCTCAAAAAAATTTAATTCTACTCTTTATTGTTGCAAGCAGTTGGCTGAAGCCCTCAACGGAGTCATCGGTTTTTTCCAGCATTGCAACACTCTCCTCTAACGTGATGTAGTTATAGAGCCAAGCATAAACGATTAACGCTTCTGCAGCATCAGCCAGCATATGACGCGTCATTCTTGATGGCATATATCCTCTTAATCCAGCTTTTTTAACCGCCTCAGCAAGCACGCCCCCCTTAACTTTTGCGCCTGAAGGTTTCCCTCTTCTGTCCGATAAAGCTAGCGAGTAGACAAAGTTTATGTACGTGTCTCCAAGAGACGCTAGTTTATGGTCTGTCAACACTTCAGCTAGGTTCCTATGAGTTTTTATGAAAGAAAATGTTTTACCACGTTTTTTCAAAACTGAACACCTCTGTATTACTGTTATTCTTCGCTAAACTTATAATCCTCTTTCCCCATATTTTGTGACATTATTGAGGAATAGTTTTGACCTGCAAAAAATTTCGCGTGATTAAGCCCGAAATCCGCGTTCTAGGAGTTGATGATGGAGTATTCACCCCTCACATGGAAGGTCTCGTACCGGTTGTTGGAGTTGTTTTTCGCGGTGGATACTGGCTTGACGGCGTGATGCACACGAAAGTGGAAGTGGACGGATTTGACGCTACAAGTAAAATAGCTTCCATGATACTTAACTCACCCCATTACAAGCAGCTAAGGGTCCTAATGCTTAACGGGGTAACATTTGCAGGCTTCAACGTTGTTGACATCAAAAAGCTTAACATGAAAACAAAACTTCCGGTCATAGCGGTTACACGTGAAAAACCAAACTTTGCAGAAATCCGCGAAGCTCTTAAAAATTTACCAGAAAGCGAAGAACGTTGGAAGGCTATCCTAAATGCTGGAGAAATATTTGAGGTGTCCACCAGAAGCAAAAGCGAGAAAATCTATATGCAAATCTACGGAATTCTTGAAGAGGATGCAAGAAAAATCTTACAATTAACTTCCACCCGAAGCAACGTTCCTGAAGCATTACGCGTAGCACATCTCATCGCTTCCGGAATCAGCACCGCTTAGTCCCAATCTTTATTGCAATAAGAAAAGGTTTAAAAGGAACAATGTTAAGGGAAAACAAACGAACAGCGGAGTAAAAAGCCATGGAATTTTGTCCCAAATGCGGATCCCGTCTCGTGCCCAAAAAGGGAAAGACCGGCAAAAAAGCGTCAATAGTGTTTGTTTGTCCGAAATGCGGCTATAAAAAGCAGACATTAGGCGAGAAAGTCACGCCGAAAGTTGCAAAAGTTATACAGCATAACCCGCAACAACTTGTGGCAGTAATAAGTAAGGAAGAGCAGAAACTACGAACATTACCCACAGTTAGAGTTGAATGCCCCAGATGCGGAAACAATTTGGCTTATGTTTGGCAAGTACAGACGAGAGGCGCTGACGAGTCGTCAACACAGTTCTTACGATGTACAAAATGCGGATACACATTCAGAGAATACAGCTAAAACTTCTTTTTCACTTCAGTAGGAGTTGCATTATCCGAAACAGTCCATAGATTTCTCAAGGGAAATGTACAATTACCTAGCATCACGCTTAAGTGTGTAAACGCTTTTATAACAACTACGCATATCCATTAAAAGGTGGATTGCTATGTTCAGACTCAAAGTGGCCGACGCCAAACTCTTAAGGGACATGGCTACAGCCATCTCCATACTCGTAGATGAAGCCACATTCAAAATCGACCCTGAAAACTTAAAACTGCGAGCAATGGACCCGTCACGCGTTGCCATGGTTGATTTTGAGTGGCCTAAAACGGTTTTTGAAGAATACACATGCACAGAGCCGACAAAAATGTGCATAAACATAAGTGAGTTACTAAAACTGCTTAAAAGAGCTGGCAAAAACGAAGTTGTAGAACTTTCTCTTGATGAGAAAACCGGACGCTTGCAAGTGAAAATAACTGGAAGATACACACGGAACTTCACCATGCCAACACTTGAAGCCTCAGAAGAGGAGGTGCCAACACCAAAAATAACCTTCAATGTTAAAGCTAAAGCCACAACCGAGGGCTTACACCAAGCAATCGAAGACGCTCAACTTGTAAGCGACCACGTCCGAATCCAAGCAGACACAGAAAAACTGGTTTTTAATGCAGCAGGCGACCTTATGGGTGCAACAATAGAGCTTCAAAAGGGAAGCGACGCCCTCCTAGACCTAGAAGCCAGAGAACCTTCAAAAGCAACTTTCAGCCTAAGCTACCTCTCAGAAATCATAAAGGCCGCGTCTGCAACATCTGACATAGCAACACTGGAATTTTCAACAGACATGCCCATAAAACTAGACTTCCAACAAACAAAAGAGGGAAAACTAACGTTCTACCTAGCACCAAGAATCGAAACAGAATAACTGTGAAAACAAAATGCAACTCGCAACAACAAAATTCACCAAAAACGATTTAGCAAAATACCCTTTTCTAAAAGCAGCTAAGAGATATATGAAAATACCAGATTTGAAAATTGAAGATTTAACGAGTCCCGACTTAGAAGAAATTGTTAAACGTGCTGAAGAAAGAGTGGAAGAAGCAATCTTGTACGTTCGAGTTAGCAGGAAATTAAAAAGAGAAGACATAGAAATCTCATCATATCCGGTTGCGATATTACTGGCAACCGCAACTGGGAGTACTTTTATTAAGAAAAGATATGCCTTAGCAGAAGCAAAGCAAGCATACGAAGACCTGAAAGATGAACCGAAAGCTATGGAAAAAATTCTTGGATTCGCACAAAATTTCGGGTGGAAGCTTACATTAAACAATGATGCCGAAATACCCTATGAATTTACAATTCATTTCACAGATTACCTCAGAAACACAACGCACTTGCGAGAGAAAAAATGGAAACTTGTTAACCGTCTTCTATCAAAAGGAAACGTTTACTTAACAAGAAACGAAGCTGCAAGACTGCTAAGCGAAGAAGTCCGCAAACACATTGAAAAACGACTAGAAGTAAAAGAACTACCGAAACTTCCACAAAAAATAATGGAGACAGCTGAAAAAATAAAGAAATTGTCAGTGGAAAAAATAGGCAAGACTGAAATGGAAGGATTCCCCAAAACCATAGTACAAACAGCCTTCCCACCATGCATCCAAGCCCTATACCAAGCATTCTCATCTGGACGCCACCTATCACACGTAGGCAGATTCGCATTAACCTCCTTCCTCATAAACATCGGAATGCCACCAGAAAAAGTGATTGAACTTTTCAAAAACTTTTCAGATTACAACGAAAGAATGACCCAATACCAAGTCGAGCATATCGCAGGAGAACGAGGCTCAAGAACACGCTACATCCCACCAAAATGCGACACGCTACAAACCCATGGAGTGTGCACAAGCCCAGACGAGCTATGCAAAATACTACACCATCCATTAGCCTACTATCGAAGAAAAGTGAAAACAGCAAAAATAGACTTCCAAAATTAACTGTGAAAGAATAGGTTTTATATAGCAGATATAAACAACCTAACATCATTTACTATAAGGTGAAAGAGCATCAATGGATCTTCAAGCAGTAGAAGGGAATCTCGAACTGGATACTGAAATTGGAATAATTCTCCCCACATATTGTGAAGCTGCAAATATCGAAAATTTAATCTATGAAATTGAAAGCTTACACCTAAATACTTCTATATTAGTTATAGATGATTCCAGCCCCGATGGAACCGCAGATATTGTAAGAAATCTTCAAAGACAATATGGCAACATCTTACTTTTTGTAAGACCGAAGAAATTTGGACTCGGAACAGCCATAACGGATGGGTTCAGATTATTCTTGTCTATGAAAAACCAGCCTAAATATGTAGTTACAATGGACGCTGATTATTCACATAACCCGAAGGATATTCCCCGTTTAGTTTCCACCGCCAACGCAGGATACGGGCTTGTGGTAGGAAACAGATACTGCAAAGGGGGCGGTGTAATAAATTGGGGCTTCTTTCGGCTGGCAGTAAGTCGAATGGCTAATCTCATAGCGTCAATAGTGATAGGAGCCAAACTACACGATTACACGAGTGGATTGCGTTGCTATTCAATAAACTTGATTGGTAAAACCATAAACGACCTGCACAGTCAAACATACGAAATTCAGATAGAGACGATAAGACAAGCGCACATGCAAAAGTTCAGGATAAAAGAAGTCCCCATAATTTTCATTAACAGGAAAAAAGGGAAATCAAAACTAACTTTTACGGAGATCAAGAGTTTTCTGTTTTATATTGTCAAGACGATGCTGGGAGTGAGAAAATAACCTTCCTGTTCTTTTTTTCCAAAAATACGGAGATGTTTAAGTTTCTTAAAACTAGATAAATAAACAGTCAAATCTCGAATATCTTTTAAGAAATGCTATATGCTTTCCTTTTTATAATAAAAAAGAAAGTGTATAGAGGAGAGTAAGAGATGAGAATAGCTGTTTTCGTTGAATTCTTTCCTCCAAAGCTTGGCAGTGATCGTAGAATTTATGAGCTAATGAAAAGATTATCAAAAAATCATGAAATTCATTTTGTAGTGCTTCCTCCTTTCCGTATGTTATCTGGTAAGCTGTCGTTGCCGCAAAGCCGCTTTCATTTTCAACGTGAAGAGGTAGTTGTGGTGCATCAAGATATCATAGCGCATTATATTCAGACTTCACGCTTAATGCTCAAGTTATGGAAAAAATCTTACATATTGGCTTATTTTTTAACTTTAGTTTCGCTTTTTTTTAAGGCTTTTAAATCTATAAAGAAAATCGACCCTCAAGTAATTGTACTAAATTATCCAAGCGTTTACACCGGCGTCCTAGGATTTATTATTGGAGAGAAGCTTTTAAGAAAGTTTGTTTTGTTGGATTTTAACGACCTTATAGCCCAGTATACTATACATCTTCTTAACCTTAAGCCACGTAGCATCGCAGCAAAAATTTGCGTTTCAATACAAGATTTCATCGTAAAGAACAGTGATAAAGTTATAGCGACAACCAATTACATTAAAAAATACGCTTTAGATTTGGCAGTCTCGGATGAAAAAATTATTGTTATTCCTAACGGTGTTGATGCAAAGTATTTTGATCCACAAAAATATGCCGTAGAGCATTTGAAGTCACGATTAAATTTGAGTGACAAGAAAATATGTCTCTATTGTGGGCGATTAGACGGTTGGGCGGGAATGAACGTAGTCTCGCAGTTATGTGAGGTGTTTAATGCAAGAAAATTGGATGCGTGCTTCGTAATCGTTGGCGATGGAAAGAAAGAGAAGGATCGCTTTGCAGAAGATGCTGTTGTGCTTGGTGAGGTCTCGTACGAAAAAGTGCCAGAAATACTTGTGATCGCTGATGTGGTTTTGGTTCCGTTTCCTGACACCGAAGTCTCCCGTGCTGCTAGTCCATTAAAACTTTTCGAAGGGATGGCTATGGGCAAAGCAATCGTGGCAAGCGAGGTGGATGGAATCAAGGAGGTTATTTCTAACCAAGAAAACGGAGTGCTGGTTAATCCCAATAACATTGCCGAGTGGATTAAGGCTGTTACAAGCCTTCTGAGCGATAGCTCAATGGCGAAGAGGATAGGTGAAAATGCAAGACAAACCGTAAAAGAGAAATATGATTGGGAATTGCTGGCAAAGAAATACGAAAAAAGTTTTACAGAAAAACATTATCTTAAAGGTGTGCCTAGTCAACCATGAACTTTAATGATTCAAGGGTTTTAATCACTGGCGGAGCGGGGTTTATCGGTTCTCACCTTGCGAGGGTCCTTCTAAAAGAAGGAGCTAAAATAACGATTTTTGATGATTTTTCAACAGGTTCTATGCGGAATATAAGCGAGGTTAAAAAACTTGTTGCAGACATAACAAAGATAAAGAAGTGTGGATTTCGACCTAAAGTTGAGCTTAAAACAGGATTAACACGGTTCATACACTGGTATAATACCATATACTTACAAGTGCAGGAGGATGTATAATGCGTATAGTTCAGGTAACGCCTCGTTTTCCTCCAGCTATTGGTGGAATGGAGAATCATGTGTATGCTATTTCAATCGAGCTTATAAGACGAGGACACGAGGTCATTGTGGTTACATCGGACGACATAAACGGAGATAAAAACAGCATAAAAGAAAACGTGGGTATAGTGGATGGAATAAAAGTTTATCGGCACCCTCTCCTTTTCAGGAGGATAATACGGGAGTATTGGCTTGTATCCGATGTAGCAAGAACGCTTAGGAATCTACATGCAGATGTTGTTCACGCGCATGGGTACAGATGTTTAAGTTCGTGTGTTGCCACATATTGGTGTAAAAAGAATAAAGTTCCAGTAATTTTGACACCTCATGGGATTTATCCACCACGCTCTCTGGGTAACGCCTTAATCAAGTCTATTTACGATTACTCGTTCGGAAACCTTCTCTTAAAATTTTCAAGCAGAATTGTAGCATTAACGGAGAATAACAAACAATTACTCTTGAAAATCGGGGCGCCTAGGGATAAAATTGTAATGATTCCGAACGGCGTGGACGTCGCCAAGTATAGAAAGATTCGTTCAAGCAATGAAAGAAGGAAGAAACACGGTTTTGACGGACCCGTTCTACTTTATGTTGGCAGAATTGACTGGAACAAAGGGCTGGAAAAAGTTATTGAAGCAATGCCTATGCTCACCAAAGAATTTGGTCACGCAAAATTTTTGATCGTTGGGCCAGATTACGCTAATTATTCGAGAAACTTGCTTTATTTAGCAAGAAAATTGGGAGTACATGACTCCATTGTTATGACTGGTAGGGTTTCAGAGGAGCAACTATTTCTCTATTATTCTATTGCTGATATTTTCATTTTTCCTTCCATATATGAAGCGTTTGGTCTAAGCTTACTTGAAGCTATGGCGAGTTACGTGCCAGTGATTGCGTCAAAATCTGGTGGAATAAAAGATATAGTAGTTGATGGTGTTCATGCCTTACTTCTGAAGGATTGTTCTCCCCAAGAAATATTCAACTCAGTCAGTATGCTTTTACACGACTCTAAACTCAAGGAAAAACTTCGCGAGAATGCGTTTAATTTAGTTTCAAGGAAATACAGTTGGGACGCTGTTGTGGACAAAATAGAAGCATTGTATAAGGAAGTTTTCAATAAGACTAAAACTTGACTTTAGAGGGAGAGAGATCTAGGTGTTAGATGTGCTGCTAATTGCTACAAGAAAAACCCTATCTAAAATTTCAGAGGGTCCAATATCTTCCTTAGTAGAAGGATTAGCGTCTATCACAGACTACTAGAAAGGCGGTAACATCAACCTTTTAAGAGTCGCTTTAAAGTGATAGTCAAGAATTCTCATTAAATATCTCCAAGAATTTAGTGATCCCAGCCTTTACTCGTGCATGTATTATATATCCCATAGGAAACAAGCGAAAGAGACCGATCTTACTGAGAAAACTTCCGAATGGCAAAAATGGAGCCTCGTATTTTTCAATGTTGTATATCTCGAATCCATGTTCTTTTAATGAGTAAATGACAGCTTTCAAAGAGGGCACAGCAACATATCCTCCCCTATAAGCAAATGAATGTATGCTTGAAGGAAGAAAACCGAAAAAAGGAAGGTATGTGTGACTTTCAATAATGAAATACCTGTTTGGAAATTGAATTACGAACATTCCTGACTTCTTGATTATCCTCTTCACTTCCTTGTAGAACACCTCCCTTTGATCTTTAGGAATATGCTCTATAATACTAAAAGCGGTCACCAAGGAAAAAGCACCATTTTTGAACGGTAACCTTGTTGCATCAGCAACAATATGTTGATATTGTCCTTTGTAGTTCTTCATTAAGTCAACACCTACCAGAAGCTTAGATTTGTTGTAACCCGCAATGTTATCAAACAGCAGTCCTTTTCCACAACCTACATCAATAAGAGAATCAAAGTCATAATTGGAGATAAAGGAAGAAAAATATTTCATTCTTTCAATCTCAGTCCCGAATTTTACATTCAGAAGTCCAAATATATACGCTCGAATTCTGTTGTAAGTGTTATACATTTTACTATTCGACCCATGTGTATAAAAGTATATTTTATTAACTTGCTTTTAACTATGGGGAAAATGTGTCTTTACAACATCGTTAAAACATCTAAACTACTTGAGGGAAAACCAGCAAGATTGGAAAAAGTTATAGATAAGGCATGATATTAAATGTGCTTCATGGAGATTGAACATTGGGGTCCATTCAAATAACATTTCAACTTTTATTCTTTATGTTTTGCTTGTCCATACTGGGTGAACCCTTGAGAATTATTCTCCGAAGATTTGCTGGTCTTTTCAAAAGTATAGATTTTCTGCAGATACTGGTACTCGATGTTTATCTTGGTGGTTTTCTTTTGTACATTGTTGCCATTATTCCGTTACATCTTTTTAGCGCAATTACGTTATATGCAATTACCTCAGTGTCAATCGTAGTAGTCTTCTTGCTTCACTGGAGAAAATTTAGAAACGCTATTCAAAACTTGTCTCTATATTCCAAGAAGGTTTCATTTCAAAACCATCACTCATTTGAGCTCATGCTGGTGGTATTAATGTTTTTACTTAGCCTTTTTATACAAACCTCGCCACTTAACAATCTTTTTTTTGGAAGTGTCCGTGATACTTCCATTCATTCGCTTTTTGTTCAAGTCATAATAGAAAACAAACAAGTGCCAGTAACAGTGCAGCCCTATTTAAATGAGGGAATAGTTTATCCGCAAGGGTTTACTCCAATAGCTGCCTATTCCGTATTCATTTTAAACTATTTACCGCCTCAAGCGATTTTTTACTTGACATCTCTTTTTAATGCACTTACAATATTAGGTGCCTATTTTTTAGGCAAAACGTTATCTAGAAAGTGGAACCTAGGCTTGAGTTTAGCATTCGTATTCACTTTTGTAACTTCATGGCCAAAATATATAACTTGGGGAAGCAACCCACTCGTTGCAAGTTTTCCATTCTACTTCGTCTGTTTGAGCCTCTTTCCTTTTCTCGCAAAGGAAAAATTGAAGATGGGAGCAATTTTTGCAATTGGATTTCTTTTTGGCTACTTGTCAGTTTTGCATCTTCAAACGTATGAAACACTAATTGCTTCGTTATTCATATTGTGGCTTTATATTGCACTCAAGAGGGAGAAAGACAGATGGAGTAGATTACTAAACCTTGTAATAATCTCAGGTTTAAGCCTTCTAATTTTAAGCCCATTTCTTTATAGGCTATTAGCTTTCTATCCGTATCCCTTACACAATATAGGAATTCCGGAGGATGTCGAGATTTCAGGTCCTCAACCTAGTCTTTCTCTTGTCCTAACGGGCAGCACATGGCTACTTGAACATTTAGCGCCCAACACCCTACTCAGAATTGCTTCATTTGCCTTATTTTTTGTAAGCGTGTTAATGATAGTGCGTCTCCGAAGAAAAAATAGTTTCACCCAAACTAATGAACTTATTACATTAGGAACAGCCACACTTCTTGGACAATTACTTATTTTTTTCTTGGGAGCGATTTCTCCCTACGATTTTATATTTTATCCCCAGCTACTGTTGCTGTACTTTCCCTTCTATTTTTTTATCGCGGTCTTCAATTTTCATTTGTATCACTTTTTTTCTTCTCGTTTATCAAAGAAAATTCTCGCAAAAACAGATGAACCCAAACTCAAAACAAAAAAACTTTTAGTCACAGCAGTTTCTTTGATGCTACTTCTGGGGGTGTATGCTCCTTTCTTATACCAAAGCGTCGTTCTTGACGTTAGAAGTCTTTATGGCTCTTACTCTGTTTTTAGTGTTACAACGGAGCAAGATCTTCAGTTAATTTTTTGGATTAGAGACAATTTGCCTAGAAACGCCACAATATTGGTTAATACTTTTCAGGGTGGAACTTTCATACCGAGTATTGCGAATCGTAAAGTTGTCTTTCCTTCATTTGCGAGTTCATATTCTGTCTCTTACCAGAAACTCGTAGCTTTGTTGGAAGGGAACATGCTTAATGCAACTATATATGATTTGATGAAACACTTCAACATAACGAACATTTATGTTGGATCAGGAGTCAGTCCTTGGGACGATTGGACACATAAGTGGAATCCTAAGCTGTTTCTTGGGAATCCAAATTTTAAGTTATTGACAAACTTTGGTGATGCTTACTTACTGAATTTTAGTTATACGGATCCGAACATCGTCTTCTTAGATGACTTCGAACATGTACTTTGGAATGAAAGTGGATGGCAAACCTACTTTGATGGCAACGGTCTGGGAAACGTGACGATAACAACTGACTTTGGATACGGGTCACATAGATGTTTGAAAATGACAGCTCGAGCTGTGTATACAGTATCGGAATGGAAGTATGGGTATTGCATTTTTAGAGAATTTTTCGTGCAAAATAATTCGGATGTCACTTTTTCGTTCTATTTAAATGCAACTGAAGGCCTTCACGGCAAAGACACCTTCGCAGTATTGATTTCTAACATTTACCGTAACCAATCCATGATTATTGCGACTCCAAACGGAGTTTATGAGAATTATGCACACGCCATCTCGTTAAGTGGATTTGAAGGGTTTTTTGAGTTTAAGGGTAATTTGAGTTTAAGCACTTTATGGCATCAAATGTTCAATTCATCATTGCCAAATCCTTTTATTTTGGAACTTGTGAACTGGGATTTGGATGGTGTTGAGAGCGTCGTTTATATTGACAATATTAAGGTTACCTCTACACCCTTGAGGTAAATTAATGGAAGAGAGTTTAGAAATGCCGAAGGTTTCAATAATTATACCTACTTATAACTCAGGGGAAACTCTTGCAGAATGTCTCAAGAGCATCCATGGTCAAAACTATCTTTTTTACGAAGTCATAGTGGTTGATAATTTCAGTAGCGATGACACTTTAAAAATAGCGAAGGAATTTGGAGCCAAAATAATACAACAGAAATGCAATCCAGCACTAGCCAGGAACATAGGAATAGCCAATTCAACTGGTAAATACATACTTTTTCTAGATTCAGACCAGGTTTTATCCCCGTCGGTTGTTGAAGAGTGTGTTAGGAAATGTGAGAATGAAAAAGTTGGAATGGTGAGAATTCCCGAAGTTTTCACTGGGGAAAGTTTTTGGAGTTTTTGTTCGGCTGTTTGGAAAAATTACTATGAAGAGGTTGAACGATTATATGGGTCTAGTAGAAACATAATCCATGGCGAACCACGCTTTTTTATTAAAGAACAAATAACTCGTGTGGGGATGCTTGACACTGCTCTGTTCTGGGGAGAAGACTATGACCTTTACGAAAAACTAAAGAAAGCAAATGTTAAGGAAGCCAAATGTAAATCCAAAATTTACCATCATGAACTTATTTCTATCAGAAAGATATTGATCAAAAATCTTCGTTATGGAAAGTCCATGCCAATTTTTCTTCAGCAAACTAAGAAGCAGGTTTTTTCGTTGATGCTTAGACATGCCTTGTTAACTTTTAGAGAGGTTTTCAGAAACTTTAAGAAATCCCCCGGCATAATTGTGGGATGTGCAGTTCTTCTTTGCCTAAAAACATATTCCAGGGTGATAGGCTTACTAATAGGCTTAGCCTCCTTAATCAATAAAGGCTGAATGAAGATTGTTAAGAGATGATAAGGTCAGGCAAAACGCGCGTTCCCGAAATTCTATCTAATGGACATTTAGAGGGTTATGAAATAGGAAGGAGGAAAGAGGAAGAAAAATGCTTTGATTTCAGAAATTGGGGAAAAGAATTATATGTTAAGATAACTGGAAAAAAGATGTGCGCCCAGTCAAAAAACCAGGGTTGAGGGGGAACCTTTGGTTAAATTAGTACACCTCAAGTTCCTTAACGATTTTACTTTGCGTTTAATGAATAAAAATACATATATCAGAAAAAGGAACAACATGTTTGACTTTGTTGGTCTTATGCTAAGTAGGGTTTGCTATGGAAATTGCATTTTTTGCCCCATACCTAAACTGCAACATGAGTTCGTCAGCACTGGAAAAAAAAGATTTATGTCATTAGAAGTTGCTGAAAAGGTGGTGAGAGATCTAGACAGCATGTCCTTCTCTGGTTGGATTAATTTAGGGGAGAATGGCGACGCCCTTTTAAATCCAAATTTCAAAGATGCAGTGGAGATGATAAGCCAGAACCTCCCCTCAGCAAAAGTCATGCTATATACAAATATGGCGCGGATGGATAAAAAATTATCTTATTTTCTGATAGAGCATAACCTATCTGAACTATATGTCAATATAGATGGAAGTACGGAGGAAACATATGAATTTGCAAAACGAGGTCTCAAATACAAGGCTGTTAAAGACAGTTTGCTTAACTTTATCAAGATTAGGAACCAAATCGGAGGAAATTGTAAGATTTTTATACAAATAATACCACCAAAAAGATACATGAGTTTAAGGGCAAATACAAAAGTTAGTATTCAATATGATGTTCTTGATATCGTTGATTTCTGGAAACCACATTTATCAGAGGGTGATTTCATTCAAGAAGTTAAATATTTCTGGAATTGGAATAGTGAGTTTAATAACCAAACTAGAAAGAAAAGTTGCCCTATGGTTCCGTCGCTATTTAATTCATGCTATATATCAACAGAGGGAGATGTTTATGCGTGTTGTCTGGATCCGCTAACTAAGCTTACGTTCGGAAATATCTTAGAAGACTCTATTGAAAAAGTATGGAATAGCAGAAAGAGAAGGCATGTGGTAAGAGATATAGTTAATAGAGAATTTGAGAAAGTTGGAGAGCCCTGCATCCATTGTAATGAAAAAAATGACTTCTTAGCTTCGTACCTCAATTACATTGGATATCGCCTTAGTTCAAGATCTAGAAGGCTTTTGAAGGGGGTTGTCGGAACCCTCCGACGCGCGCTCTGATCTTGTTTGCACTCTTAACGCTTATTTCATCACTGCTCCCAGTCCTCAAAGAGTACTGCCTCTTTAGGGCGTTTATTTTTGATGTTAGAACGAAATGTTTTTAGAGAGAGCGAGCGCGCGTTTTGATGAGATTTAAAGTTGAGCAAACTGAGATCGGTTGCTTTTGTGCGGAAGGTATTTCGTGGGTATTACACTAAAGATTTTTCTTTAAGTGAAAGTTCTCTGAAGTCGTTCGAATATTTATCAGCTGGAACGGATTAGTTAATTAGGAGAGAACGAAGATGAAAATAGACGATTTTTACGAAAGGACAGAAATGATTCATGAAGTTGTCGAAGCTAAGAGAAGTGAAATTTGCTATAATTTGGTAATTGATCTAATAACCAGGGAAATCAATCGTAGAAGAAGAAAGAAAATTCTAGACATAGGATGCGGCGACGGAAGCTTTATAGTCAGGTTTAAGAAATATTGCGAAGTGTTTGGAGTAGACATTTCTTCGAGGGCAATTAAGATAGCGAAGGAAGCTGGCGTAGACGCATACAAAGTCAATGTGTCTTGCGAGAAATTGCCTTTCGAAGGTGAATATTTTGATGTAGTTTATATGGGCGATGTGATTGAACACTTAATAAATCCCGATCTTGCCGTTAACGAGGCGACTAGAGTAATAAAATCAAATGGTTTTTTAGTGCTCTCAACACCGAATCTTGCCTGCTGGTTAAATAGGTTGCTACTACTTCTGGGAATGCAGCCTCTATTTTCAGAGGTATCAACAGTTAGGAATTTCGGGAGGTTTGGGAGGCCGGGTTCTTTTCCAGTAGGTCATTTAAGACTTTTCACTTATGAAGTTTTAAAGGAGTTTTTGACCTATTATCGCTTTAAAATCGTAAATGTTGTAGGTGCCCCCTGTGAGGGGCTTCCAAAAGTTCTAAGCAAGATGGATAGAATTTTTAGCAAAATTCCTTCACTATCCTCAATCGTTATTGTGGTAGCGCGCAAAAATGAATGAGAAGGCTAAACGCTTTTTGCATGGTTAGGCGAAGGAATTATGAAATGGATAAAGACATTTAAGGCTTTCTAGCTTTCTTTATTTTTTTGTTTTGGAACGAAATGTTTTTTACGTTTTGATGGAATTTAAGGTTGAGCAAACTTGAAGTCGATTGCTTTTGTACAGAATATATTTCGCGAGTATTACGCTAAAGATTTTTCTTTAAATGAGTGTCTTCCAATGATTGAAAAACGTGAGTTTGGTTTTGCTTCCTTTGAGGGTTGGATGATTCGTCATAAAAGCTTCAAAAATAAAGAAGAATTGGCATCTTTTTTGCAAAGTTCTGTCCCATTGGACGCTTATTTTTCCTGTGCCTATTATGAAGATCCAGAGGCTGAAATGGAAAGGAAAGGCTGGTTAGGTGCCGACTTGATTTTCGACATTGATGCTGATCATATTCCTACTCGTTGTGATAAGTTTCATGATGAATGGGTTTGTGGTGACTGTGGTTTTGCTGGAAAGGGGGTTTCGCCTGAAAGGTGTCCCATCTGCAGTAGTGAAAAGTTTAATGTGAGCACATGGCCTTGTGAAGTTTGTTTGAATTCTGCGAAGGCAGAGGCTGTGAAGCTTCTGGACATGTTAATGGAGGATTTTGGTTTTTCTCAAAGCGAGGTGCATGTGTTTTTTTCCGGGCATCGTGGTTATCACGTTCACGTTGAAAGCGAAGCCGTTAAGACTCTTGATGCTGTTGCACGTAAGGAAATTGTGGATTATATCTCTGGTTTGGGTTTCGATGCCGTTTTTCATGGAGTAAGCAGAAAAAGTTGGAGAAGAACACATGTTTTGAGCAGTCCAAGTCTAAATAATCTTGGTTGGAGCAAACGAATTGCAAAAGGCATATACAATTTTATTCTTAATGCTGAAAAGGAAGACCTTATTGATACAGGGCTGAAAAGAAACGTTGTTGAGGCTATACTGAAAAATAAGGACACCCTTCTTAAAAGTTGGAAGGATTCTAGGACTTTAAGTGCTGTCAAAGGAGTGGGTTTTGAGACCTGGCGAAGAATAATGGAGTTTTGTGCACAGCAACAGTCAGCCAAAATTGACACGGTTGTTACCACGGATACTCATCGTTTAATCAGGTTAGCTGATACTTTGCATGGCAAGACTGGCTTAAAAAAAGTAGAGTTTCCAGTTTCAGCAATAGATGATTTTGATCCCTTTAAGAACGCAGTAGCATTTAAAAAAGGCGTTGTGACTGTTTTTGTTTCTGGTGTGCCGGAGTTTAGGCTTGGTGATGATGTGTTTGGTCCTTATAAGGAGCGGAAGGTTGAGTTACCTACCGCCGCCAGTGTGTTGCTTATTTGTAAGGGTAGAGCAGAGGTTGTAGAGTAATGTATAATGAGTTATATGAGGTTTGGAAACGAGAACTTGAAAGCGGTGAACTTGGAAGGCTTCCCCCCAATTTTTACTCCAGAATTGCCGATTATTTGAGAAAACTCAAAGAAGAAAGCCGAATGCTTGACAAAAGAACGGTGAAGGCAAGGCTTCTCAAAAGCGAGATGCGAAATGTTAAACGTATACTTCGTGAATTGCTTCGGACACGTTATAGAAAATTGATTAAAAAAACGGCTAAGGGTCAAAAGATTTCACCAGATTCTTTGTCAGTTGAGGAAGAAAAAATCTACATGGGGGTTTTGCCTCTTGCGGAGGCATACAAGAGTTTCGCTAAAAATCTTCTCCGAGGACGTGTGCCAATGGTGAATGTTGAGCGAGAACACAAAAGAGCTGTCTTACGTTTTTTGAGGGATGTTCCAGCAATCATCGGTGCGGACATGAAAACATATGGACCCTTCAAAGTTGAAGATGTTGCATCCTTGCCCATTGAGAACGCTAAAATTCTGGTTAAACAGGGCTTAGCTGAAAAAGTTGAAGCTAATTGACTATAACGAGAAGATTTTATTCAGAAAGTTTGGTTCGAGTCGAAAATTTAGCGCCACCTTTTCTGCTAGTTTTCCAGTTTCTGATTTTTCCCCACAGAGCTTGGCTTCCAATGATTATCAATGGATAGGACATAATCCAAGCGATGGAGTATAACATGCCATAATAGTTATGAAACCTCTGAAACTGGACCGAATGAACACCACCAGTATTTGTCGCAATCACAAAAAGGGTAACTACCCTTAAAACGTTAATGAAATAGGTCACGACGGCGCCAATTGCAAAATAGATTATCTTATGCTTCCAGGGGATATCTGTTTTTTTGAAAAACAGCAAGATTGTAACAGTATAGATTAGAAGGCTTTCAACGCCTGCACATGGCCAGGCTATTCCCAGAGGTTTATGCCAAAATCCTTGGAAATCCTTGACCTGTAAAGAAGGCATTGAGCCGTATATAGGATCGTTACTTATGAAAGACATTCTCGTTTCATATCCCATTAGATTTAGAACGTTTGCTGCAAGGGTGGCTGTTGTTGGAACAAAAATCTGCAGTGGTGTGAGCTTTCCATATGGGTATAAATTGTCTATTGTGAACAGCACTCCAATAATCCCTAAAAAGAACGTGGAAATCGGAAAATCTATTAAACCATTAATTCCATATGCCAGTAGAATTATTAAGCAAAAAAGCACCGCAAAAACCAGATATTCAGTTGAAAGTGGTATCAAACTTGCATGCTGATCTTTTAAAGGGTCTCCTGGAGAGATCTTCTGCTTAGCTAAATCTTCAATTACTGCGTTTAATCCGCAATAGTTAGCAGCAATCACGTATATGGTAGGAAGTAAAAGAGCTAAAATGAACAAAACGGTTCTTATGGATCCTAGTCTGTTCACCTTGTTTTTTTGAAGTTTTTCCCAACTCAATATTATCTCCAAAGAAACCAGCCATATGAAGAAAAGGAGGAATGTTCTCCCATGATATGTTTGTTCAAACGACCATGAATGTAGAGAATATAATATGAGAAGTGGTGGCATAAACGAGAGGACAGGTAAAAGTTTTGTTAGAATGCTAACATTTCTTTCAACGGTTTGTGGAATGTCTAAAATCTTTTCCTTAATTGTTTGTATAATGTTTAGCATCCACAGTTCTCCTATTCTTTTGAAGTTTGATATAATATAAACCACACATTTAAAAGTGATATTTATAGCTACAAAATTTGGCTTTAGGCTTTAGAATTGTGCTTAAATGGATGTTGTTATGATAGAATCCACTGGGAAGATGAAAAGAATCTCGGAAATTCTTTAATAGAGAAAACTGTGTTAATGTGGTTATTAAATCGAGGGTCATGAGAAATGAATCTAAAAGAAGAAGGTTTCATAGGCGGTTTTCTTGTGTTGGGATTTGTAATTTTTATAGTTGGTTTTCTAACTGGAATGTTAGCGATTGCTTTTATACCTGTTAAAGCGGATCTTACAACATTATCATTTATGGTTTTTATATTTGGGTTTATAACTGGAATGGTTACAGTTGCCCTGTTGCTAGTGATAGTAAAGTTAAGAGAATTAACAAGTAAGTCTTCGTAAACAAATTTTCGAGGCTGGAGTAACCCGCATAGCGAAAAAGTATAAGAGTATGTGTGTTTTCTTTTTGCAAGGCTGGTCGTGATTAAAGTGAACGTCCCTAAAGAAATTAGGACATATTGTCCAAAATGTAAAAAACATCAAATTCACACGGTTACCCTCTACAAGGCTGGAAAGCGGAGAGCTTTGGCTAAAGGCGAGCGCCACCATAAACGGGAAAAGAAAGGCTATGGCGGACAGAAATATCCTCTCCAAAAAGAATTTGCAAAGACGACTAAAAAGCAAACTTTAAAGTTGAAGTGTAAGGTCTGCCGTTACACAAGACATAAAGACGGTATACGATTAAGGAAATTGGTCATTGCATAGAACTGGAGGTTGATGGCATGGCTGAATGGGAGAAACTCCTTCCAAGACCGAGAAGCAGCTTCCTCAGAGTAAAATGTCTAAAATGCGGCAACGAGCAAATAGTTTTCAGCCACGCTGTAAACAAGGTTAATTGCAACGTTTGCGGAGCCGAACTTGCAGAACCCTCGGGTGGAAAAGCAATAATTAAAGGCGAAATAGTCACAGTTTTTGAATAGGGATGAATGCTGTAATGGCATTTAGAAAACAAGAATGGCCAGAAGTAGGCGACTTAGTAATAGCCACAGTGGAGAATGTTATGGACTATGGTGCCTATGTGAAACTAGATGAGTATGATAAAAAGGGGTTACTACATATTTCTGAAATTTCTTCTTCTTGGATTCGAAACATTCGTAACTTTGTCCGCGAAGGACAAAAGGTTGTTTTGAAAGTTTTGCAGGTAGACACAGAAAAGGGACACATAGATTTGTCCCTTAGAAGGGTTACTAAAAGGGAAAAGATAGAGAAGATTATGTCTTGGAAGAGGGAGAGAAAGGCTGAAGCTTTACTCCGCAGTGTGGCTGAAAAAACTGGTTTGCCGCTTGAGGAGGTTCATGAAAAAGCTGGAGCCTTAATCGAAAAGGAGTATGGGCTGTATGCAGGCTTCGAGAAAGCTGTAAAGGAAGGGGTGGAAGTTTTAACGAAAATAGGTGTGCCGGATGAGCTTGCAGCTGCTCTTGCTGAGGTTGCGAAAGAGCGAATACGTGTGCCTATGGTTAAGGTGAATGGCATAGTTGAACTTCGCTGTATGAAGCCTAATGGAGTAAAAATAATTAAAGAGGCTTTCTTAAAGGCTAAAAAGGCTGAGAAATCTCGAGATGCGAAACTCCGTTTTTACGTTGTTGCTGCACCGAAATACCGCATCGAGGTTTTGGCAGAAAACTATAAGCATGCAGAAGCTGTTTTACAGAGAGTTGCTGAAAACGTTGTTTCAAGTGTTATTAAAGCTGGCGGACAAGGAGTTTTTAGAAGGGAAAAGTAATGGTTTGGCTTATGAGAAAATGTGAAAGATGTGGAAAGTACACGCTAAAAACGGATAATTGTCCATATTGCGGTGGAAAGGTTCGGGTGCCGCATCCGCCTAAATTTTCGCCTGATGACAAATACCTCAAATATAGAATGGCTTTAAAGAGGAGGCTCAACCAGTGAAGGAAACGTTCATTAAGAAGCTTGCAAAGGTTGAGCTGAAAAACCCAATTTTAATCGAAGGGCTTCCAGGTTTGGGGCTTGTAGGAAGGATTGCTACACGATATTTGATTAAACAGTTGAAGGCTGAAAGATTTGCTTATCTTTACTCTCCTCACTTTCCATATTTCGTGCTTGTGAGTAAGAAGGGAAGTGTTAGGCTTCTTCGCGGAACCTTTTATTTCTGGAAAAATCAGTATGGAGAAAACGACCTCATACTTTTCACAGGTGATAGTCAAGCGCAAACAATTGAAGGGCAATATGAAATCTCTGATTGCATACTGGGTTTCGCCAAACAACATGATGTGAAAATGATTGTTACGGTAGGTGGTTACCGGATGGAAGTGAAGGATAAGCCTAAAGTTATCGCAGCAGCCACCAATCCAGGACTTTTAAACAAAGCCTTACAGGCTAATGCCATAGTGAGTTCCATGGGAAGCCCTATTGTTGGCACTGCCGGCTTAATTTTGGGTTTAGCTCACTTTAAGAAAATTGATGCTCTTTGTCTTTTGGGTGAGACAAGAGGATATTTACCTGATCCAATGGCTGCTAAAAGCGTTTTAGAGGTGTTGCAAACGATGCTCGGTTTTAATGTGGATTTAGCTGGTTTAGATGAGGAAATCGCTAAAGCAGAGAAAATGGTTAAACGTTTACAGAAAATTGAGGAAAAAAGAGCGTTGCAAGCTGAAGAAATAATGAAAGAGGAAGGTAAGAAAGTCACGTATATCTCATAGAAAGGGGCTAAACGGCCAATTCTTTCTTAATTGTTCTAACAATTTTCTCTGCGGCATCTCCATCTCCATAGGGGGATTTCGCCGGTAATTCCTTTCGCTGTTTTAATGTCCTTTCCATGGCTTCGAGTATCTTTTGCTTTTCTATTCCGACAACTTTGGCGAATCCTGCTTTGACGGCTTCCGGTCTCTCTGTTGAAAGTCGAATAACTAAAACGGGTTTTCTTATGCATGGTGCTGTTGCTTCCTCCTGTATGCCGCCTGAATCCGTTACTATCATTTCACACTTTTTCATTAAAACTAAAAAGTCGAGATAGCCAAGCGGTGGCAGAATCTGTATATTTTTTGATTTTTTAATTTTGCCATGGATTCTGTTTTGCCTAAGCCTCTTTTTTGTTCGTGGATGCATGGGATAAACAACCGGTATAGGAGCTTCAGCAAAGGCTTCCATGAAATTTTTTAGAACTGCCAAGTCATCTACGTTTTCTGCTCTGTGGGCGGTTGCCAGGGCAAAGTTTTCAAAATGAACAGCTTCCAGTATTTTGGATTTCTTTTCAGCTATCGGCAAGTGCTGGATTACGGCGTCTACGACAGTATTTCCCGTTATGTAGATTTTCCCCCAAACACCTTCCCTTTTCAAGTTGTTCTCAGCGTTTTTTGTAGGTGCGAATAGGTATGTGGATACGTGGTCTGTTAATCGTCTGTTGTG
>Ga0224501_10000705_pt1 | contig 25872 bp, 24 predicted proteins | sample SF_Oct11_sed_USG_4_FD_169105 | JGI IMG/M metagenome (GOLD analysis project Ga0224501, IMG submission 169105) | Sediment microbial communities from San Francisco Bay, California, United States - SF_Oct11_sed_USGS_8_1 | ecosystem: Environmental > Aquatic > Marine > Sediment | place: USA... | reverse complement strand
CGGTGGGTGCGGTCATCGAGGCTCAGCTCGACGTGGGTAAGGGGCCGGTGGTATCGGTTCTGATCCAGAAGGGGACGCTCAGGGTGGGGGACTCCTTCATCTGCGGGCTGTACGACGGGCGCGTTCGGGCCATGCTCGACGAGAGGGGGAAACAGGTTCCCTCGGCGGGTCCGGGTATCCCCGTGCAGATCCTCGGTGCGAGTGGTGTCCCGCAGGCGGGAGACACCTTCCAGGCGATGGAGGCGGACAAGGCCGCGGAGATGGCCGGAAACCGTCAACGCCTCGATCGCGAGAAGCAGCTTCGCATTCGCGAGCGCGGCGTGAAGCTCGGGGACTTCTCGCAGCTCGTTCAGGAAGGGCGCACCTCCACCCTCCCGCTGGTGATCAAGGGCGACGTGGACGGTTCGGTGCAGGCCGTGGCGGACGCCCTCGAACAGCTCGGCACCGACGAAGTGCAGGTGGAGATCATCCACCGGGGCGTGGGCGCCATCAACGAGTCCGACGTCCTCCTGGCGGAGACGGCCGGGGCGGTGGTGATCGGGTTCCGGGTACGTCCGCAGACCGCAGCGCGCCACGAGGCGGAGCGGGCGGGGGTGGACATCCAGACCTACGACGTGATCTACGAGGCGGTGGACGACGTGCGGGCCGCCCTCGAAGGAATGCTCGCGCCGGAGAAGAGGGAGACGATCCTGGGTGCGGCGGAGGTCCGGGATACCTTCCGCGTCTCCAAGGTGGGGACGATCGCGGGGTGCTACGTCACCGACGGCGTCATCGACCGAAAGGGTCGCGGACGGGTGGTCCGGGACGGAGTGGTCGTGTACGACGGCGAGATTTCCTCGCTCAAGCGCTTCAAGGACGACGTGAAGGAGGTCCGCGAGAGCTTCGAGTGTGGAATCGGGATCGCCAACTTCAACGACCTCAAGGTCGGAGACCTCATCGAGTGTTACAGTGTCGAAGAGGTGGCGCGGACCCTCGCTTCATCCGGAGAGAGGCGGGGCTGATTCGGGGGGTTTTCCCGGAGGCACGGTCCCGTCCGGGGGGCGTGGGCTCCGCTGGTGGACGATGGTCGTAGCTTCGCAGACTTGGGAATTGTCCCTTCCGGGGTGCTCCTCCCTGAAGGAGAAGCGGTCCGTGATCCGTTCACTCAAGGATCGCCTCCGGAGCCGTTTCAACGTCTCGGTATCGGAAACCGCCTTCCAGGACGTCTGGACCCGCGCCGAGGTGAGCGTGGCCCTGGTCACCACCGACGGGCATGGAGCGGAGGCACTCCTCGATCGCATGGATCACTTCGTGGCGGAGAATGCGCGCGCCGTGATCGTGGGCCGGCGACGAGACTTCCACTGACGATGGACAGATTCTGACATGGCTTCAAAGCGCCTCGCTCGTCTGGGCGAGCAGCTCAAGCGGGAGATCTCCGAACTCATCCGCAGAGACGTGCACGATCCCCGGGTGGGAGCGGTCACGGTGACCGGAGCACGGGTCTCCGGCGATCTGTCGGTGGCGTGGGTGTACGTTCGGCCTCTGGCGGAGACCCCCGAGGAGGCCGAGGAGACGTTGGCGGGTCTCCATGCCGCGGCTCCGTTCCTGCGACGAACCCTCGGTCGGTCGCTCCACGTCCGCCGGATCCCCGAACTCCGCTTCGAGGTCGACCGTACCCTCGAAAAGGCTTCCGAGATCGAGAGGATCCTCTCGGAAGTGGTCATTCCGGACGAGGTGGACGACGGCGACGATGGAGGCTCCGAGGAGTGAACGCCCCGCAGGGTATTCTCCTGGTGGACAAACCCGCGGGTCCCACGTCCCACGACATCGTGTCCCGGGTGCGGAGGGCTCTGCGGACGAAGCGGGTGGGCCATACCGGTACCCTCGACCCGTTCGCCTCGGGGCTCCTCGTGATCTGCGTGGGGCAGGCCACACGGGTGGCCGAGTATCTCAGCGGCATGGACAAGAGATACGTAGCCACCGCCCACCTCGGAGTCGGCACCGACACCCTGGATCTGGACGGTCGGGTGGTGTCCACCTCCGAGGGATGGAGGAACCTGGATCGCGCGACCCTCGAAGCGGCATTGGCCACCTTTCGGGGGCGCCAGGAGCAGATTCCTCCACAATACTCGGCGAAGAAGGTGGGAGGTGAGGCCATGCACCGGAAGGCGCGGCGCGGAGAGCAGGTGGAGTTGGCTCCGCGGCCGGTGACCATCCATGAGATCTCGCTCTCGGAAGTCGACCTTCCATTGGTCGAATTCGAGTTGCGGTGCGGGAGCGGCACGTACGTACGGTCCGTGGCTCGCGATCTGGGGGAGCGCCTGGGCGTGGGAGCGCACCTCACGGCACTCCGACGCACCACGGTGGGGTCGATGTCCGTGGACGACGCCGTGCACGCCGATGCCCTGGATGACGCCGAAGCCGTGGCGGCGGCCTGGGTACCTCTGGCAGAGGCGTTGGGGCATCTCCCCGTGGTCGCGGTGGGCGCGGACGAGGTGGCGGACCTGAGTCATGGGCGGGCCGTGGACGTGGCCGTCGACGCCGGAGAGGCGGAGGTGGCGGTGGCGCTCCACCACGGCGAACTGGTCGCTGTCGGGGGGCTGTCCGGGCGGCGCTTCAGCCCCCGGAAGGTGCTGGTCAAGCCATGATCTTCCGCGGGAGGGACTGAAGCGTGTCCGACACGGGGATGCGATGGGCCTATCCGCCGGGGATCCCGTCCGACCAGGGGACGGTGGTGACGGTGGGCACGTTCGACGGCGTGCACCGGGGGCACTGGGAGGTCCTCCAGGAGATCCGCAGGCGGGCCTCGGAGCGTGGACGGCGGAGTGTGCTCGTCACCTTCGATCCTCATCCCCTCCGCATCGTCCGTCCGGAAGTGGCGCCGCTCCTCCTCACGCTTCCCATGGAGAAGAAGGAGATCCTGGCGGAGAGCGGGCTCGACTACGCCGTGTTCCTATCCTTCACGCGCACGCTCTCCCGGTACGAGCCGAGGCGCTTCGTGGAGGAGGTCCTGGTGAAGCGGCTGAGGGTGGAGGAGCTTGTGATCGGGTATGATCACGGGTTCGGGAAGGACCGCTCGGGGGACGCCTCCACGTTGAGGGCCATCGGCGCGGAGCTCGGGTTCGACGTCGACGTCGTGCCTCCCGTGGAGACCCTGGGCGAGCCGATCTCGTCGTCGCGTATCCGTGCCGCCGTGGGTGAGGGGCGAATGGAAGAGGCACGCTACTGTCTGGGGCGTCCCTATTCGATTCGAGGCGTGGTGGTGAAGGGAGACGGGCGGGGGAGGGGATTGGGATTCCCCACGGCCAACCTCCACGTGGGCGACGGAGACAAGCTCATCCCGCCGCCGGGGATCTACGCGGTGTGGGGCGTCCTGCGGTCGGGGATGGTTGCGGGCGCGCTGCACCTCGGGCCTCGTCCCACCTTCCGGGGTTCGCCTCCCACCATCGAGTTGCATCTGATGGATTTCGACGGCGACCTGTACGGGGAGGAGATCCGCGTCGACTTCGTGCGTTACCTCCGGGAGGTACGCCCCTTCGACTCCATTCAGGCCCTCGTCGACCAGATGAAGGACGACGTGGGTGAAGCCCGATCGGTCCTGGCCGAGGACGAGGGCGCCACCGACCCTGAGCCGCCTCGCTGACCGGACGACTTGTCGCCGACTCCCGGATTGTCTAGGTTTCCAGGCTTACTAGACCCGTTTCGCTTCCCTTGCAGCGAAGACTCTCGCGGAGGCACCATCGCCATGACCGTAGACAACAAAGAAGAAGTAATCGAAAAATACCGCCTCCACGAGAACGATCGTGGAAGCGCACCCGTGCAGGTCGCGCTCCTCACGGCGCGCATCAATGATCTCAGAGGTCATTTCGACGCACACAAGAAGGACCACCACAGCCGCCGCGGCCTGCTCAAGATGGTCGGGCGCCGCCGTCGGTTGCTGGAGTATCTCCGTCGAACCGATCTGGAGACGTATCGCGGGCTCATCGCAGACCTGGGCCTGCGCCATTAGTATCCTCGAATTGGGCGGTGGCCGAATCCCGGCCACCGCCTTTTTCATGCCGAAGCCGGCATTCCTCGAACGAGAGACGGCCTCACCTGATGTGACCAGCTGCACTGTCGGGCCACGCGAAGGCGTGCCTCGAGCGGCGGTCGCTCTCTCCTTCGTCAATGTCACGCTTCGGTTGAACCATTCCTGGGCCGCAGACGACTGTGGCCCGCAATCGAAGTGAGTAAGACGAAAACATGATGCAACGAATTGAGCGGCAGTTCGCGGGACGCACGCTGTCGCTGGAGATTGGCCGCATGGCCAAGCTGGCGCACGGATCGTGCGTCGTTCAGTACGGTGACACGGTGGTGCTCTGCGCCGCCACGGTACAGGACAACCCCACCCACCTCCCCTTCTTCCCCCTCACGGTGGAATATCGTGAGAAGAGCTACGCGGCGGGGAAGATCCCGGGCGGCTTCTTCAAGCGCGAGGGGCGGCCCGGAGAGAAGGAGATCCTCTCCGCTCGCCTCATCGACAGGCCCATCCGCCCGCTCTTCCCCGACGGATTCCAGCACGAGACGCAGCTCGCCTGCTTCGTGCTCTCCGCCGACCAGGAGAACGACGCGGACGTGCTGGCCGTGCTGGGGTGCTCGGTAGCCCTCACCATGTCGAAGATCCCCTTCAACGATCCCGTGGCCGCGGTGAGAGTGGGGCGGATCAAGGGGACCTGGGTGGTCAATCCGACCTTCCAGCAGCTCGAGTACTCCGACATGGACATCGTCGTGGCCGGCTCGGAGAGCGCCATCACGATGGTCGAGGGCGGTGCTCTCGAGGTTCCGGAGGCGGAGATCCTCGAGGCGCTCCAGGTAGCCCACGACGCCATCAAGGAGTTGGTCAAGCTCCAGCGTGAGCTCCTGGCGGACCACAACGTTCCCGACATGGATTGGTCGCCCGTGGAGCCCGATGCTCAGGTCAAGAGCAAGGTCGAAGCCATGGCCGCCACCAAGGTTGCCGAGGCGCTGGGCCTGCAGGAGAAGACGGAGCGGCAGCAGGCCCTGGCCGCCCTGAAGGAGGACATCACCTCGGCTCTCCTCGACGAAGACGAGGCATACGGGGATCACGCCAAGGACGTGGGGGAGATCCTTCGCTCCATCGAGAAGCGGAGCATGCGTCGTCAGATCCTCGAGAAGGGCGAGCGGGCCGACGGACGCGGGGTCGACGACATCCGGCCCATCACCTGCGAAGTAGGCGTCCTTCCCCGTACCCACGGCTCTGCGCTCTTCACCCGGGGGCAGACGCAGGCTCTGGCCGTGGCGACGTTGGGTACCGCGCGGGACGAGCAGCGCATCGACTCCATCGACTCCCGTGAGGAAGTCACCAAGTCGTTCATGCTCCACTACAACTTCCCGCCCTTCTCGGTGGGCGAGGCGCGTCCCTTCCGCGGCACCTCCCGCCGGGAGATCGGACACGGAAATCTGGCGGAGCGTGCCATTCAGCCGCTCCTCCCCGCCTACGACCAGTTCCCCTACACCATCCGGATCGTGTCGGACATCCTGGAGTCGAACGGATCGTCTTCCATGGCCACGGTCTGCGGGACGTCCCTGGCGCTCATGGACGCGGGTGTGCCCATCAAGGCGCCGTGTGCCGGCGTCGCCATGGGACTCATCAAGGAAGGGGACGAAGTCGCGGTCCTCACCGACATCCTCGGGCTCGAGGACGCCCTGGGTGACATGGACTTCAAGGTCGCGGGTACCCGCGCCGGTGTGACGTCCATCCAGATGGACATCAAGATCCAGGGGATGACGGTTGCGGTCCTCACCGAGGCGCTCGAGCGGGCGCACAAGGGACGGATGCACATCCTCGACCTCATGGATCAGGCCATCAACGGGCCGCGGGAAGAGCTCTCCGAGTTCGCTCCGCGCATCGTGTCGATCCAGATCAATCCCGAGAAGATCGGGGAGATCATCGGGCCCAAGGGAAAGACCATTCGCGCGATCCAGGAGGAGTCGGGCGCGACCATCGACATCGATGACTCGGGTCTGGTCAAGATCGCCGCGGTGTCGGGCGAGGCCGGAGCACGGGCGCGCGAGATGATCGAGGCCATCGTGGCCGAGCCCGAGGTGGGGCGGATCTACGAAGGGCCGGTGAAGAACACCACCACCTTCGGCGCCTTCATCGAGATCATGCCCGGAACCGAGGGGCTTTGTCACATCTCCGAGCTCCAGGAAGCGCGGACCGAGAGAACCGAGGACGTTCTCAACAAGGGTGACATCACCCGGGTCAAGCTCCTGTCGATCGACGAGAAGGGGCGTCTCCGTCTGTCGCGGAAGGCCGCCCTCGCCGAAGAGGGTGGAGCTTCCGCCGAATCCGGCGAGCAGGGTGACGATGGGGCGTCCGAAGACGCCTGACGGCGGCGTGGCCACCGTGAGAGGCACGACGGGAGGGCATGGGCAGTCGCCCATGCCCTCCTCGTCTTGGCACGCCGTCGTATCCGAAGGCGCGCTACGGGGAGCCACGGAGTCCATGGACAGCACCTTCCTGGACAATGGAATCCAGGTGCTGAGCGAGCGGATCCCGGGGGTGCGTTCCGCGTCCGTGGGAGTCTGGGTCCGGCAGGGCTCCGCGCACGAGCGGGACGCGGAGGCGGGGGCGAGCCACCTCCTCGAGCACATGGTCTTCAAGGGTACGGCACGGCGCACCGCCCAGGAGATCGCGCTGTCGCTGGAGAGCCTCGGCGGGTCCCTCGATGCGTATACGACGCGGGAGCACACGTCGTACCAGGCGCGGGTCCTGGATCGATTCCTGCCGCAGGCGGTGGATGTCCTGGCCGACCTGGTGCTCGCTCCGCTCCTGCGGACGGACGACCTGGCACTGGAACGCGAAGTGGTCCTGGAGGAGATCGCGCAGGTCGAGGACACTCCCGACGACCTGGTGTTCGATCTCCACGCGGACCACTTCTGGGGGGGACATCCCTACGGCCGGCCGATTCTCGGATCGGCGGAATCGGTGGCGGGGATGTCCGCGGCTACGCTCCGGGACATCCACTCCACGAGGTACACCGGCCGGGGGTTGGTGGTGGCGGCCGCGGGGAACGTGGAGCACGATGAATTCGTGGGGAGAGTGGCCGAGTTCTTCGGCTCGGTCGACGCCGGCGCCGGTCCGCCGGAGGTGAGCTCGAGCCCGGAGGCGCGGGTGGGTGAGGTACGCGTGCCCCGTGATACGGCCCAGGCGCACCTCGTGTTCGGCGGGATGGGACCGAGCCACGCCGACCCGGAGAGGTACGCGCTCATCCTCCTGGACTCGGCGCTCGGGGGTGGGATGAGTTCGCGGTTGTTCCAGAAGGTCAGGGAGGAGATGGGACTCTGCTATTCCATCTTCACCTTCCACTCGTTCTACCGTTCGGGAGGCGTGGCCGGCGTGTACGTCGGGACCCGTCCCGCCAGCGCCGGACGAGCGGCGGACGCCGTCCGGTCGGAACTGGAACGCGTGGTACGGGAAGGACTTCCGGCGGACGAGCTCGCCCAGATCAAGCAGCAGGTGATGGGTCAGGTCATGCTGTCGCTGGAGTCGACGGCTTCGCGGTTGTACCGTTTGGCATCCTTCGCTCTCCACGGAGAGGAGCTCATGGGGTTGGATGAGTTCCTGGCACGCATCGACTCCGTGCGCGAAGAGGATATCTTGTTGGTGGCGTCACGCTACATGGATCCGGCGGCCCAGCTTCTGCTCCGTCTCGGTCCCGATGGTGATGCCTGAGGGCGCGGCGTATCCCGGCCGGTCTGGGAGGGGGCGCCGTATAGGGGGTCGCGCGGGCATTGGCGCGCGCTCAGGATTTTGACACGCCCACGTATCGTGGACGCAACACAGGATGTGAATCGACATGCTCATTGGAGTCCCTAAGGAGATCAAGCCCGACGAGTATCGGGTCGCCCTCACGCCCGCCGGTGCCGAGATGCTGGTCCAGGCGGGGCACGAGGTGGTGGTTCAGAAGAGCGCCGGAGAGGGAAGCGGATTCGTCGATGCCCAGTACCAGAAGGCGGGCGCCGCCATTCTCGACACCGCCGACGAGGTGTGGGCCAAGGCCGAGATGATCATGAAGGTCAAGGAGCCCATTGCCGTCGAGTGGCCCAAGATCCGCGATGGTCAGCTCCTCTTCACCTATTTCCACTTCGCCGCCGCCGAGGAGCTCACCAAGGCGTTCCTCGACACCGGTGCCACCGCCATCGCGTACGAGACGGTGGAGCTTCCCTCGCGGGAGCTTCCCCTCCTCACGCCCATGAGCGAGGTGGCCGGACGGATGGCGGTGCAGGAAGGAGCCAAGTACCTGGAGAAGCCCCAGGGGGGCCTCGGGGTCCTGCTCGGTGGCGTTCCGGGCGTGCTCCCCGGAAAGGTCCTGGTACTCGGCGGGGGCGTGGTGGGAACCCACGCCGCCAAGATGGCCGCCGGGCTCGGTGCCCGGGTGAGCCTCATGGACATCAACCTCAACCGTCTCCGGTATCTGGAAGACGTGATGCCCGCCAACGTGAGCCTGCTCTTCTCGACGCCTCAGGCGATTCGGGAGCAGGTCCGTGACGCGGACCTCATCGTCGGCGCGGTGTTGATTCCCGGAGCGAAGGCTCCGCACCTGATCACCCGGGAGGACCTGGGCCTCATGCGCCCCGGCACGGTGATCGTCGACGTGGCCGTCGACCAGGGCGGCTGCGTGGAGACCATCAAGCCCACCACCCATCACGATCCGGTGTACGTGGTCGACGGAGTGATCCACTATGCCGTGGCCAACATGCCCGGCGGCGTGCCGCGCACGAGCACCATGGCACTGACCAACGCCACGCTTCCGTACGCGATCCAACTCGCGAACAAGGGATGGAAGCAGGCGTGCGCGGACAACAGGCCTCTGAAGCTCGGAGTCAACGCCGTGGCGGGGAGCATCACGTACCAGGGCGTGGCCGATGCCTTCGGCCTGGAGTGCCGTAACGTGGACGACTTCATCGGCGCCACGCACGGCTGATCGCGGCGCAGTGTATCGTGTCACGCGGGGGTGGAGCCGGCCGGCTCCGCCCCCGTTCGTTCTACCCGATTCCCACGAACCATCATGGAAGTCCGATTCAAACGCCTCCCGTCCAATCCCGACCTCCCCTTGCCGGCGCGGGCCACGCCGCAGGCGGCGGGATACGACGTCAGGATGGCGGAGGAAGGGGTCACGCTGGCCCCCGGCGAGATCCGGCTCGTGTCCACCGGATTGGTCATGGAACTCCCGGCGGGCTGGGAGTGCCAGGTGCGTCCCCGCTCCGGTCTGGCGTTGCGGCACGGAATCACCATGCCCAACAGTCCGGGAACCATCGATGCCGACTACCGGGGGGAGTTGCGGGTGATCCTCCAGAATCTCGGCCCCGCTCCCGTGGATCTCGATCGCGGAGAGCGTATCGCGCAGCTCGTCTTCTCCAGATTCGAAGCGCCGGATGTGGTGGAGGCGGCGGAACTTAGCGATACTCATCGGGGTGAAGGGGGGTTCGGGAGCACCGGAACACGTTGACGCTGGCGGATCCGGGTGGGGAAACGTATGTTCTCAGCCCGCTGGACTTTGTTTTCAAGGGGTGTTCGCGCCCCCTCATCATGCCGGACCATTGTTTGGATTGAGCGAGTGGCTTAGCTCCGGGCGTCTCGTCCCGGTAAACGACATCGCCGTGGATCTCGGCACGGCGAACACCCTCGTGTACGTGAAGGGTGAGGGGATCGTGTTGAACGAGCCCTCGGTCGTGGCCAAGGAGAAGGGGACGCAGCGGGTTTTGGGGATCGGGCTCGAGGCCAAGAGAATGCTGGGCCGGACCCCCGAGGGGATCGAGGCGATCCGCCCCCTCAAGGACGGGGTCATCGCCGACGTGGACGTGACGGAGATGATGCTCCGCCACTTCCTCAAGCAGGTCACCGCGAAGCGCGTGTTCAGGATCAAGCCCCGGGTGGTGGTGGGCGTTCCGTCGGGGATCACCGAGCTCGAGCGTCGGGCCGTGCGCTCCTCTGCCATGTCCGCGGGTGCCAAGGCGGTCTACATGGTGGACGAACCCATGGCCGCCGCCATCGGCGTCGGACTCCCGGTGGAGACGCCCACGGGGAACATGGTCATCGACATCGGCGGCGGGACCACCGAGATCGCGGTCATCGCGCTCTCCGGTATCGTGTCCAACACTTCGATCCGTGTCGGGGGCGACGAGCTCGATTCCGCCGTGGTGACCTTCCTGCGGAAGAACTACAACCTCCTCATCGGCGAGCCGACCGCCGAAGCCATCAAGATCCAGATCGGGTCGGCGTTCGACTTCGGCGAAGAGCGGGAGATGGAGGTGAAGGGAAGGGATCTGGTGAGCGGGATCCCCAAGACGGTCACCGTGCACTCCCAGGAGATCCGGGAGTGCATCCAGGAGCCCATCCAGGCCATCGTCGAGGCGGTGCGCCGGGCGCTCGAGATCACCCCGCCGGAACTCTCGTCCGACATCGTGGACCGGGGAATCGTGATGACGGGGGGTGGGGCGCTGATCCGCGGCCTGGACCGGCTCCTCCAGCACGAGACGAACCTTCCCATCCACGTGGACGAGGAGCCTCTCACGTGCGTGGTGCGCGGAGCCGGGAGGATTCTCGACGATCTCCACAAGTACCGCACGGTTCTGGTCACTTGAGTCGGGGGGGCGTGCGGTGGCCGGGGTTCGGACACACTGGCCCCGTGGGCGCTTGAGCATCCATGGTCCGTTACAACGTCGAGCCGGATAGCGGGAGCGGGCGACGCCATTTGGTGGTTGCGCTCGCCTTCATGGGTTGTGCGCTCGTGCTCACGTACCTCCCTCCCCAAATGCAACAGCAGGTGGGGTCTATGGTGCGAAATTCGCTGTTGCGCCCCTTCGTCGCCACGCAGGATCGCATCTCCGCGACCCGGATCCGCGTCCGCCGGGTGGAGCAACTCCAGGACCAGCTCGACGCCGCGTGGTCCCGCCTCTCCACGTTGGAGGGGTTGGAGGACGAGAACCGGACGCTTCGCGGCCTCCTGAGCCTTTCCCGCAGGGCGGGACCGACCTTCCGTGCATCCTCGGCCCTGAGGCCGGGCACTCCCGGATCCGAGAGCCTGTTCTTCGTGGACGTGGGCACAGACGACGGCGTGCGCGAGGGCGCTCCCGTGGTGGATCGGCACGGACTCCTCGGGGTGATCCGTGAAGTGCGCGGGTCGTCGGCCGTGGGGATGGACTGGACCCACCCGGACTTCAGGGCCAGCGCCATGCTGGCCGACGGATCCATGTACGGGATGGTGGAGAGCCGGCGGGGACTCTTCCGAGAGGTGGACCGCCTGGTGTTGAACGGCACCCCCTACTACGAGGACGTGCCCGCGGGTACGCTGGTGCTCACCAGCGGACTGGGAGGCGTCTTTCCCCGTGGGATTCCCGTGGGACGAATCGAGTCCGTCGCGGTGGAGGAGGGTCAGTGGCTCAAGAGCTACTTCCTGGAGGCGCTGGTGGATCCGGGCTCCGCCACCCACGTACTGGTGGGAGTGGAAGGGGATACGCTCACCAGGATGGAGGATCTGTGGCCTCCGGATTCGGTGGCCTCGCGACGTGAGTCGATTCTCGAGGAGCATGATCTGGGCGAGCGCGTGCGGATACTCGACGACAGCATCGCCGTTCTGGTCGAACGTCTTGGGGAGCGGGGAGGCAGGCCATGAAGGCATCCGGGCTGGGACGCACGCCGCGTGGGATCCTCTGGTCGGTCGTGGTGGCGTTGGTGGGGGTCCACTTCCTCCTCCATGTGGGCCTGGGCCTCAGCCGCGTAGCCCCGGATCTGTTGACCGTGGCTCTCCTTCTGGCCGCCCGTGAACATCCCCTCGCCGTGGGTTCTGGGATGGGGCTCTTCTTCGGACTCCTCGAAGACTCCCTGAGCGTGCTGGCGTTCGGGGCGAACAGCGTGGCCATGAGCATTCTCGGTACGCTGGGTGGCGTGACCCGCGACCTGTTCGTGGGCGAATCGCTCCTCTTTCTGACCTCGTACTTCCTGGTCGGGAAGTTGCTGCGCGACCTCCTGCACTGGATCATGATGGGCGAGGAACTGCGCCAGCCCTTCGTCGACCAGGTCCTGATACAGGGGACCGTGGGCGGCGTGTACGCCGCCGTGGTGGGTGTGGTGCTCATGGCGGTGACCGGACTCTGGCGGGAGGCCCCGGTGTGAGGACCTACCATCCGCTCGAACGCCTTTCCCGTGCGAAGGGAATGAACGCCATCGTGGCCGTGTTCATGGGGATGCTCATCGTGGCGTTCTTCCGGGTCCAGGTCGTGGGATCGGACAGTTGGGAACTCCGCTCGGAATCCAATCGCCTGAGGCAGCTCCCCATTCCCGCCCCTCGCGGGACGGTGTACGACCGCAACGGACTCATCCTGGCCGACAACGTGCCCGGATACGCCATCACGGTGCTTCCCGCGCCGCGCGATTCACTCCTCAGGACGCTGGCACACCTCTCCGAGTACATGGACATCTCGGGGGAGCGGCGCGAGAGGCTCATCGCGTATCTGGACCGATACGGAAACCAGCCGCTGGTGGTGGACGCCGACGCGGATTTCGCGGTGGTGAGCGCCTTGGAGGAGCGGCGCTCCGAGTTCCCCGGCGTCTACATCGAGATGCGCCCCCGGCGGCGATATCTGGTGGGCGCGGCGGCCGGTCACGTGATGGGGTACGTAGGCGAAGTCACCGGTGATGAACTGGAATCCGGGGAATTTCGGGGTGACCGGTACGAGCAGGGCATGGTCGTGGGGAAGACCGGGCTGGAGCGCGAGTACGAGGAGAGGCTGCAGGGATACCAGGGGCTGAGGTACGTGGAGATGGATGCCCGGGGGAGGATCGTCGGCGACTTCGGGAGCTTCCACACCAATCCCGGCGCCCCGGGGGCCGAGCTCCGCGTGAACATCGACATGGAGCTCCAGCAGTGGATCCACCGGATCTTCCCCGACTCCATGATCGGCGCGGTGGTGGCTCTCGACCCGGCCGACGGCAGCGTGTTGGCGCTCTATTCCGCGCCGAGTTTCGACCCGAACGACTTCGTGGGCGGGATCGACGCCAATACCTGGAGGGCCCTCAATACCGACGAGCGCAAGCCACTGTACAACCGGGCGGTGATGGGTCTGTATCCGCCTGCCTCCACGTGGAAGCTCGCGACCGCGGGGATCGCGCTGGACCAGGGTGTGGTGGATCCCGACGAGGAGATGCCCATCCCGTGTACGGGGTCCATGTGGTACGGGAACCGGAGCTGGAGGTGCTGGAATCCCCAGGGACATGGGTACAACAACCTCGCGGAAGCCATCGGGAACTCGTGCGACGTGTACTTCTACCAGATCGGGCTGCGGATCGGTCTCGAACAGATGCTGGAGAGGGCCAACGACATCGGCTTCAGCCGCCAGTGCGGGATCGACCTTCCTCAGGAGAGCAAGGGCGACTTTCCGGCGGACAAGTCGTACTGGTCCCGGGTATGGGGGTATACCGCGCAGGAGGGCGAGGTGCTCAACCTGGCCATCGGACAGGGACCGAACTCGCAGACTCCCCTGAAGATGGCCCAGTTCTACGTGGCCCTGGCGCGGGACGGCTCGGCGCCGCCCCCCACCATTGCCGAGGGGGTGACGCTCGGGGAAGGGTGGAAACTCAACCTGCGGCCCGAGCACATCGAGGCGCTCCGCGAGGGATTGCGCAGCGTGACGGCTCCGGGTGGCACGGCCCACTTCGGGACGACCCTGGAGCACTGGGACGTCATGGGGAAGACGGGTACGGGAGAGCACCGGTTGAGCCAGGCGGGTCTGGCTCCGCCCCACGCCTGGTTCGCGGGAATGGCGGGTCCCTTCGGTGGTGACCCGGAGATCGTGGTGGTGGTCGTCGTCGAGTACGGGGCCTCGGGTTCGCGCACCGCCGCGCCCATCATGGCCAAGACCGCCGACTTCTATCTGCGCAAGAAGCATGGCATTCCCCTCGATACCATCCAGACGCTGAGCGAACACCTGCAGACGCGGGGGTGGCCGCGGTGGTACCGGGAGCGGTACGGGAGCCTTCCTTGATCCGCCTCTTCGAGCGCTGGGCCGTCGACCCCGCGCTGATCCTGACCATCCTCGGCCTCTCCCTGTTCGGCACGGCCATGATCTATTCGGCCGGTCAGGTCCACGTACCCAACCCGGTGACCCACGGAGCGTGGCTTCGGCAGGCCCGGTGGTTCGCCATCGCGCTGGTGGCGTTCACGCTCGTGTCGCGGGTGCCCGTGCGATGGATCGAATGGGTCGCCGTGCCCTCGTACGTGCTGTCCCTCGTCCTTCTTTCCGTGACCCTGATCATCGGCACGGGAGCGGGTACCGCCGCGGGCGTGAAGAGTTGGATCGACCTGGGGCCCGTCAGCTTCCAGCCGGCGGAGCTGGCCAAGATCTCCACCGTCCTGGTGCTGGCCCGCCTGCTTTCGCAGCGCCTGGACCCCCCCGACTCGCTGCGGGACATGCTGGTGCCCTCGGTCCTGGTGGGCCTTCCACTGGGGCTCGTCATCCTCCAGCCCGACCTGGGCACGGCCATGGCGTTCGTGGGAATGCTCCTGGCCATGCTCTTCTGGGCCGGTACCCCCGTGGTGCTCCTCCTCCTGGTGGCGAGTCCGGTGGTGGGGTTGGTCCTCTCCTTCGACACGGCCGTCTGGTCGTGGTACATCGTCGGGGTGGTGGGCTTTCTCTACCTGTACCGGTACCGCCTCTTCCTGGTGGAGTCCGTGGGGATCGTCATCGCCAACTTCGCGGCGGGGACCATCGCGCGTCCCCTCTGGAACTCCCTGGCGGAATACCAGCAGAACCGTATCCTGGTCTTCCTCGACCCCGACGTGGACCCGCGGGGAGCCGGATACCAGATCATCCAATCGCTGGTGGCCATCGGGAGTGGAGGGCTGAGGGGGAAGGGCTTCACGCTCGGACCGCAGAAGCGCTTCGATTTCCTTCCCGAGCAGCACACGGACTTCATCTTCAGCGTCATCGGTGAGGAACTCGGATTCCTGGGGACGGTGGTGACCATCGTGGGGTTCGCATACCTCCTCCTGCGACTCGTGCGGATGGCTCAGGACACGGGAGACGCCTTTGCCGGGCTGATCCTCTTGGGTATCTTCGGGGCCTGGTTGGTACATATCTTCGTGAATATCGGGATGACCGTCGGCGTGGTCCCCATCACCGGAATACCCCTCCCGTTCATCAGTTATGGGGGCACGTTCCTGCTGATGTCCTGGGTAGCCGCAGCCATCGCCGTGCGGGTTGCCCACGAGAGGTGAAGAGGGTCCATGGCCTGGTTCAGGAAGGACAAACAGCCACTCAAGGCACAGGATCGCCGGGACCTACCCGCCGACGTGTTCGACAAGTGCGACGGGTGCGGTGAGATCCTCTATCGCGAGAAGCTTTCGCAGAACCTCAACGTCTGTCCCCACTGCGGGCACCATTTCGGCATCGGTGCCCAGGATTACATCGACATCCTCCTCGACGCCGGGTCCTTCCGGGAGATGGACGCCGGGATGCGGAGCGGTGATCCCCTCGAATTCCGGGATCTCAAGCCCTACACGGACCGCATCGCCGCCGCCGAAGCGAAGGGGCGCAACGAGGCGGTGCGCTCGGGGGTCGGCACCCTCGACGGGATCGAGGTCGCCCTGGCCGTGATGGACTTCGGATTCGTGGGAGGGTCCATGGGGTCGGTGGTGGGCGAGAAGATCGCGCGGGCGGGGCGCGCGGCGCTGGAGCGGGGTATCCCGTTCCTCATCGTGACGGCCTCGGGCGGTGCCCGTATGCAGGAAGGGATCTACTCCCTCATGCAGATGGCGAAGACCTCCGCGTTGTTGGCGCGCCTCCACGAGGCGGGGCTCCCGTTCGTGTCCATCCTCACGAATCCCACCACGGGGGGCGTCACCGCGTCCTTCGCCATGCTCGGCGACGTCAATCTCGCCGAGCCCGGCGCGCTCATCGGGTTCGCCGGACCGCGCGTCATCGAGGAAACCATCCGTCAGGAACTTCCAAGGGGGTTCCAGCGCGCGGAATTCCTTCTCGAACACGGGATGGTCGACCAGGTGGTGGATCGGCGGGTCCTGAAGAGCACGGTCGCCCGCTTCCTGCGCCATACCTTCGCCGGGTGGCGGCCGGAGTCCTGAGCGGCGGGGTGGATCCGACCCTCTCCATTCCGGACCGTCTCGGGCTCCCCTTCGGCGATCCTCTCGTGGGACGCCTCTTCCCGCCCCTCGCCACGGGGGTGCACTGGGGACTCGAGAGAACGCTCGGCGCCCTGGCGGCGCTGGGTCACCCGGAGCGGAGCTTCGAGGTCGTCCACGTCGGCGGCACCAACGGGAAGGGCTCGGTGGCCACCACGCTCTCGTCCGTCCTGACCTCGTGGGGAGTCCGGACGGGGTGCTACACCTCCCCCCACCTCTGCTCGTTTCGGGAGCGGATCACGGTGGACGGGGGAGCCGTCTCCGAGGGTCGGCTGATCGAGTACGCGGACCAGATCCGGGAGGTGGTGGTCGACACGGGCCTCACCTTCTTCGAAGCCGCGACGGTGCTGGCCTTCTTCGCGTTCTCCAGGGAAGACGTGCGGGTGGCGGTGGTGGAAGTGGGGTTGGGGGGACGCCTCGATTCCACGAACGTGGTGGCCCCTCTCGTGACGGCGGTGACCAACGTGGCCTTCGATCATGCGGAGTATCTCGGCGACACGCTCCCCCTGATCGCCACGGAGAAGGCGGGGATCATGAAACCCGGCGTGCCCTTTCTCACGACGGAGACCTCTCCGGAGATCCTCCAGGTGTTCCGGCGAGAGGGTGAGGTCCGCGGGGCGCCGGTGATTCCGGTGGCCGGCCAGGGACGGATCCGTGATGTGGAGGTGGGAAGCGACCATACCGCGTTCTCCCTCCGGACGGACGTGTGGGGCGACCTCGCTCTGCGCACTCCTCTGGTGGGACGCCATCAGGCCGTCAACGCGGCCCTGGCGGTGGCGGTACTCGAGCAACTGCCCGAATCCCTCCGGCCCGACGCGGCCGGTGTCCTGGAGGGCGTGGCGCGGGTCCGGCATCCGGGGCGGGACCAGGTCGAGCGCGTGGACGGGGTCACCTGGCTGTTCGACGTGGCCCACAACACGGCCGGCGTGCTCTCCCTGGTGGACACGGTGGACCGTCTCGATCTTCCGCGGCCCCTGGTCGCCCTCGTGGGGGTCCTTGGAGACAAGGACTGGCGGAGTATGCTGCCTCCCCTCTTCTCCCGCGCCGACCTGGCCATCCTCACACAGCCGCCCTCGGCGCCACCCGAGCGGCGGTGGGACGCCCACCAGGCCGGTGCCGAGGTGACGCCGGTATGTCCCATCCGGGTGGAGCCCGATTTCCTCCGCGGCGTGGAGGCGGCTCGGGAGGCCGCCGGAGGGGGGACGGTGGTGGTTACGGGGTCGTGCCACACGGTGGGAGACGTTCTCCTTGTCCTGGGACGTGAGCCTCTGCGCTCGGTCTGAGATTCCCCCGGGCCGCCCCACGAGGCGGCCGCGGACGGTGTTGAACTCTCCCCTCACCCCGCTAGATTCCCCGGACCATGGCGACCTCTGCATTTTCAAGGCTTCCGGGCTTCCGGGATTTCCCTCCCGAAGACCTGGCTTTTCGCAACCACATCTTCGATGCGTGGCGCCGGGTCGCTCTCCGGTACGGCTTTCTCGAGTACGACGGCCCGCCGCTGGAGAGCCTGGATCTCTACGTGGAGAAGAGCGGCGAGGAGATCGTCGGCCAGTTGTACAACTTCGTCGACAAGGGGGACCGGCCCGTGGCGCTCCGCCCTGAGATGACGCCCTCCCTGGCCCGGATCCTCGGGGAGCGCAACCGGGCCATGAGCAAGCCCATCCGCTGGTTCACCGTTCCGCAGCTCTTCCGATACGAGCGGCAACAGAGAGGGAGGCTCCGCGAGCACTACCAGTGGAACGTGGACATCGTGGGCGAGGACGGCGTCGGGGCCGACGCCGAGGTGCTCGCCGTGGCCATCGACGCGTTGCGTGAACTGGGGCTGGGCGCCGAGGATTTCCGCGCCCGCGTGTCCGACCGCCGCCTCCTGTCCGCGCTCCTCGTCGCGCTGGGCGTGGCCGAGGATCGCCTCATGCAGGCCTTCGCGGTGATCGACAAGATCGAGCGACAGGGTGGGGAGAAGACCCGCGAGCGCCTGATCTCGGAGACGGGGGTCGACGCGGACGCCGCGGCCCGCATCGTGGAACTCCTCTCCGAAAGCTCCCTGGAGGGGCTGGCCGCGCGCTTCGGGGATCGGCCCGAGGTCCGGGAGGAACTCGCCCGGCTGGAGGAATACGTGGGCATCCTCCGAGCCATGGGGCTGGGAGACTTCGTGGAAGTGGACCTCACCATCGTGCGGGGACTCGCGTACTACACCGGCATCGTCTTCGAGCTGTTCGACCGCAAGGGAGAGCTGAGGGCCATCTGCGGAGGAGGGCGGTACGACCGCCTCCTCGAGTTGGTGGGCGGTGATCCGCTTCCGGCCGTGGGGTTCGGGATGGGTGACGTGGTCCTGGGGGAGCTCCTCCGGGAGCGAGGACTGGTCCCGCCGTACGCGCGTACCGTGGAGTACTTCGTCGTGGTGGTGGGTGACGGGGAGCGTCACGCGGCCCTCTCGCTGGCCCACGCCCTTCGCGAGCAGGGGAGGAGCGTGGCCTATTCGTTCAAGGGTCAGTCGGTCCGCAAGCAGTTCAAGGCGGCGGAGCAGGAAGGAGCGGCGCAGGTGGTGGTCGTGGGTCCCGACGAGTGGGCCCGTGGCGTGGTCATGGTGCGCGACATGTCCACGGGCGCCGAGAGGGAGGTCCCCGTGGGGGACCTGGCGGGAAGCTGAGGTGAGCGGAGCGGGGGACGAAGACGAAGTCGCGGCCCGCATCACCCGTGAGGTGGCCGCGCGGGCGGTTCGGCGGCTCGATTGGTTGGAGTGGATCATCCTGGCCGGAGCGGTGATGGTGGCCGTGGTCGGCGGATGGCTGGTGGCGTTGGTGCTGGCGCCCGTTGTGCAGTGGGGCTTCCGCCCCCTCTGGACGGTGACGTCGCTCTTCCTCTTCGCGGGCCCGGCGGTGGTGGCATGGGTCCGCATCCGGACCGAAGAGAAGGTACGCAGAGAAGGATTGGAAAACCCCGAGACGGAATCCGATGGCTGACGAGAAGAAGCTCACGTCCAGAAGCGAAGACTTTTCCTCCTGGTACAACGAGGTCGTGCTGCGCGCCGAGTTGGCGGACTATTCGCCGGTGCGCGGGAGCATGGTGATCCGCCCGTGGGGATACGGGATATGGGAGAACATGCAGCGAACCCTCGACGAGATGTTCAAGGAGACCGGGCACGAGAACGCGTACTTCCCGCTCCTGATCCCCATGAGCTTCATCGAACGGGAGAAGGCGCACGTGGAGGGCTTCGCGCCCGAACTCGCCGTGGTCACCCAGGCCGGGGGGAAGGAATTGGAGGAGCCGTTCGCCATCCGGCCCACCTCCGAGACCATCATCTACTCCATGTACGCCAAGTGGGTGCAGAGCTACCGTGACCTCCCCATCCTCATGAACCAGTGGGCGAACGTCATGCGGTGGGAGCTGCGGACCCGACTCTTCCTTCGCACCTCGGAGTTCCTCTGGCAGGAAGGGCACACGGCCCACGCGACGCCCGAGGAGGCGGAGGAGGAGACGCTCCTGATCCTCGGCATCTATCGCCGGTTCATGGAAGAATGGATCGGGATGCCGCCGGTCACGGGCCTCAAGTCCGAGTCGGAGAAGTTCGCCGGGGCCGTGCGGAGCTACTCCTGTGAGGCGCTCATGCAGGACAACAAGGCGCTCCAGGCCGGGACATCGCACTTTCTGGGTCAGAACTTCGCCCGCCAGTTCGACCTGAAGTTCCAGAGCGAGGCCGGTGCCGAGGAGTATGCCTGGAATACCTCGTGGGGCGTGTCGACCCGTCTGGTGGGTGGGATGGTCATGACCCATGGAGACGACGCCGGGCTTGTGGTGCCGCCGCGACTGGCGCCGGTACAGGCCGTGATCGTGCCCATCACGCGCGGAGACGACACCGCCGCGGCCGTGCTGGAGAAGAGTCACCAGTTCGCGGCGCGGCTCAAGGATCAGGGTGTACGGGTGAAGGTGGACGCTCGTGAGAACCTCTCGCCCGGCGCCAAGTTCTACGAATGGGAACGCAAGGGCGTCCCCTTCCGTGTGGAGATCGGACCCAAGGACATGGAGAAGGGGCAGGTGGCTCTGGCCCGGCGCATCGTTCCCGAAGGTGCGGGCCGCAAGGAGTTCGTGGCCGAGGATCAGGCCGTGTCCGAGATGCCTTCCCGCCTGGAGTCCTTCCAGACCGAGTTGCGCGAGGCCGCCTGGAAGCGGAGGGAGGAGAACTCCCATCGCGGCGTGAAGACCCTGGACGAAATGGTGGAGATCATCGAGAACGGCGGCGGGATGGTGTACACGGGATGGAACGGCGACCCGGCCGTGGAGGAGATGGTCAAGGAACGGACCAAGGCCACGATCCGGTGCATCCCCACCGAAGAGTTCCGCTCCGGGAGCGCGCCGGACCGGTGCGTGAGCGGTGAGGGGGCATCCACGATGGAAGTGGCGTGGGCCCGGGCATACTGACGCGCCCGTTCCCCCGTGTCGGGGGGGTGCTCCACTGTGGCGGACTCTCCCTCGAGGAACTCGCCACCACCTTCGGCACGCCCCTCTACGTGTACGACATCCGCCGGGTCGAGGCGTGCTACCGAGGCTTCGCCGACGCGTTCGCCGCGGCCGCGCCCCTCATCGCCTACTCGGTCAAGGCGAACGGGAATCTCTCCATCCTGAGCCGGCTCAACGCGTTGGGTTCCGGTGCCGACGTCACCAGTCTGGGGGAGCTGTTCCGCGCCCGACAGGCGGGAATCCCCGCGGACCGCATCGTCTTCGCCGGGGTGGGGAAGACCGAGGCGGAGATGGCCGAGGCGCTCCGGGAGGGGATCTATGCGTTCAACGTCGAGAGCCGGGGGGAGTTGGAGCGGCTCGACGCGGTGGCGGGGGAGCTGGGGATGCGGGCGCCGTTCGGGCTCCGCGTGAACCCGGACGTCCTCACAGCCACGCCCCACGAATACACCCGCACCGGTCACGCGGCCGCGAAATTCGGGGTACCCCACGGCGACGTGGTGGAGTTGTATCGGTGGGCCGCGAACCGGAGGCATCTCCGCCCCCTCGGGATCGATGTGCACATCGGTTCGCAGATCACCGACACGGTGCCGTACCTGGCGGCGGTGGAACGGGTGTTGGATCTCGTGGTGGAGATCCGGTCTCACGGAATCGATCTGGAATACGTCGATCTCGGCGGCGGTTTCGGGATCCGGTACGACTCCGAGGAGGGGATGGATGTCGTGGCTCTCTCGGCCGCGGTGCTCCCCCTCGTGCATGGATCCGGTCTTCGTCTGATCCTGGAGCCCGGGCGGGCCATCGTGGGAGACGCCGGGGTGCTCCTCACCCGCGTGAAGTACGTGAAGGAGAGCGGCGGCAAGACCTTCGTCATCGCCGACAGCGGGATGAGCGACCTCATCCGCCCGAGCCACTACGGGGGCTATCACGAGGTCGAACGTGTGGACACGCGGGAGGAACGCCTCCGACGCGCCGTGGACGTGGTCGGACCCATCTGCGAGACCGGAGACTTCCTCGCCCGCGACCGGGTGATGGACCTCCCGGCTCCCGGGGATCTTCTGGCCGTGCACACGGCGGGTGCCTACGGCTTCACCATGGCGTCCAACTACAACGGACGCCGCCGACCCGCGGAGGTGATGGTGGACGGCGACCGCGTCCACCTCATCCGTCGCCGGGAGACCCTGGAGGACCTCGTCCGGGCCGAGCGGCCCGAGGCATTGAATACTGAAACTCTACCGGAATAGACCTTCGCCACGCGGCCCATGACCCACGAAGAGCACGACCGCATCCTCATCCTGGACTTCGGATCCCAGTTCACGCAGCTGATCGCACGCCGGATCCGGGAAGAGCGCGTCTACTGCGAGATCCATCCCCCCACCGTGTCGCTGGAGTGGATCCGGGAGTGGAATCCGACGGGAATCATCCTGTCGGGAGGACCGAACTCCGTGTACGACGAGGGCGTGCCGACGGCGGATCCGGCGCTTCTCCGTGGCGAGGTGCCCCTCCTGGGGATCTGTTACGGGATGCAGCTCATCGCGCACCTGGAAGGGGCGGAGGTACGGCACGGGCATCGGGAGTACGGCCGGGCGGAGTTGAGCGTGAAGGCGGGTGAGGGGCTGTTCGCCGGGTTCGATCCGGCGGAGGGGTCCACCGTCTGGTGCTCCCACGGCGACCACGTGGACGAGGCCCCCGCGGGGTATCGCGCCCTCGCCTCCACGAACACGCTCCCCGTGGCGGCGTTCCGCGCCGTGGACCGGCCCGTCTACGGGGTCCAGTTCCACCCCGAGGTGGCGCACACCCACCGCGGAGACGAGATCATCTCCAACTTCCTCTTCGAGGTCTGCGGTTGCCGGCCCACGTGGACGGCGGGCGCCTTCATCGAGGAAACGGTGGCCAAGATCCGCGAGCAGGTGGGTGACGGCACCGCCGTGTGCGGTCTGAGCGGCGGCGTGGACTCGTCCGTGGCCGCCGTCCTGGTCCACCGGGCCATCGGAGACCGGCTCACGTGCATCTTCGTGGACCACGGGCTTCTCCGGAAGCACGAACGCGAGCAGGTGGAGCGGATGTTCCGCTCCCACTACAAGATGAATCTCGTGGTGGAGGATTCGTCCGAGCTCTTCCTCTCCCGCCTCGCGGGAGTCGTCGACCCCGAGGAGAAGCGGCGGGTGATCGGGAACAGCTTCATCGAGGTCTTCGACTCCACGGCCCGGCGCGAGGGGACGGGGGCGGAGTTCCTCGTACAGGGAACGCTCTACCCCGACGTCATCGAGTCGGTCTCCGTGGGCGGGCCTTCGGTGACCATCAAGACCCACCACAACGTGGGCGGGCTCCCCGACGAGATGCCCTTCGCCCTTGTGGAGCCGCTGCGGGAGCTCTTCAAGGACGAGGTGCGTCAGGTGGGGCGGGAGTTGGGGCTTCCCGAGGACTTCGTGGGACGGCACCCCTTCCCGGGACCCGGGCTGGCCATTCGTATTCTCGGGGACGTGACGCCGGAGCGACTGGAGATCCTGCGCGACGCCGACGCCGTCTACCTGGAGGAGATCCGGGCCGCCGGGCTCTACGACGACATCTGGCAGGCCTTCGCCGTTCTTCTCCCGGTGCAGTCGGTGGGGGTCATGGGCGACGCCCGCACCTACGAGTTCGTCCTCGCCCTGCGGGCCGTGACCTCACGGGACGGGATGACGGCCGACTGGTTCCAGTTCCCCCACGACGTCCTGGGACGGATCTCGACCCGCATCATCAACGAGGTGAAGGGCGTGAATCGAGTGACCTACGACATCAGCTCCAAGCCCCCCGCCACCATCGAGTGGGAATAGCCCGGACGCACGGAAGGGGCGAGGCACCGAGGTGCCCCGCCCCTTCCGCACTTCCCGGATGGCCGGGGCGGACCGTTCAGCGGGGGATGAACCCGCTGGCGAAGCGGTAGCTCACCGCTCTCTCGTTCTCCACGCCCATGGACTCGCGGGCGGTGACACGCACGTACACGGTGGCGCCGGCCTCGACGTCGAGCGTCACGGTCTCGTTCCCCAACACTCCGCCCTCGTCGGCGTCGGAGAACTCGTGGGGGGTGGAGTAGTCACCCTCGTCGTACACTTCGAGCTGGAGGTCTCCCGTCTCGGCGCGCGTGAGGAGCGTCAGCTTTCCGGGCTGGTCCACCGTGATCCGGTACCAATCCCACAGGTCTCCCGTGCTCATGTCGAGGTGGTCGTCCCGGGACTCGCCGGGCCCCATCTCCCGAGCGCCGCGGGGCGTGCCGTCCTCATCGTCGGGAAGCGCCGCGGCATCGGACTCGAGGAAGGTGGCTCCGATGTCGAACTCGGCGCCGGAGCAGTCGTAGCAGCCCACCATGACACGCACGCCGCCGCGGCGAGGCACGGCCACCAGGAGCCGCTCGGACCCCAGGTCTCCCAGCCGGTCCACGTCCGTCCGGCCGTCGAGCAGCGTCTGCCCGAACTCGTCGGACACGGAGAGGAACAGATCCGCGTCGAAGCGGTCCCGAACGACGACGCTGAGGAAGCCTGGCTTCCTGGCCTCGAAGACGTATTCCGCGGGCTCGGCTCCGCCCGGGACGACTCCTCCCCTCATGCGATCCACGGGGAGTGAGGTCTGTGCGTTGGACGGCGTCGGGACCACGGCCATGAGGGCCAGTGCGAGCGACGCGCCCAGGTTGAGGAATCCAGCGGTGCCTGCTCCACGCATGCGTGCCTCCTGAAGGTGTAGAATCGAACGGGGTCGTGGCTCCCCGTCGGTGCAGGGATCATGCCACCACGGCATCCGCCTCGATCTCGATGAGCATGTCCGGATGGATGAGGCGCGATACCTCCACCATGGTGGTGGTGGGCGGATGCGCCCCGAAGGCCTCGGCGTGGGCTCTCCCGAACTCCTCCCACCGATCGATGTCGGTGACGAACATCCGCGTGCGGGTCACGTGCCCGAGGCCGGCATCCAGCGCGGACAGGGCCTCCGCGATGATCTCGAAGCACCGGCGGGCCTGTGCGTACGCGTCGCCCGGGGCATGGACTCCCCCTTCGGCGGCCACCGCGGCGGTGCCCGTCACGAAGATCCGGTCTCCGGCGCGGAGGGCTCGGCAATAGCCCACCTGCGCTTCCCAGGGTGCTCCGCTGAATGCTCGCTCGAACTCCATCGGCATCGTCTCCGTTTCGCGGTGTGGAAAATATGTACTCCCGGACGGAAGGATTGTTAGCTTCGAGACTAGGACGCAACAGTGAGCCACTGGGGGTCCTTTCACGGTTCATGGGTCCATGTTCGAAAGGGATGGAGAGGATGAGGAAGCGTACGGGAGGGATGCTGCTGGGTTCGTTGCTGTTGGCCGCGGTTCCGGGCGGGCTGTCGGCGCAGTTGTACTGGGATTCTCCCCCGCTGATCAACCCCAACGGGCCCAACGGGATGAGCGTGTTCGTGGGGGATTTCGCGCCGGGGTCGGACAACCTGGGTGGGATGGCCCGCTGGCAGCAGGGTCCGACCGGATATCGCGTCGGGCTCGGCGAAGAGGCGGGAACCGGCGACGTGGCGGTGTTCGGAGGGATCGATGTGAACGGGGTCCTCGCGGACAACCTGGGCGGCGAAGCGATGGACGTGCTCTGGTGGGGCGGGGCGGGGGTGGGGATCGGCTCCGACTTCGTGGCCTCGTTCCCCCTCGGACTGGCCATCGGGTGGTTCGGGACGGAAGGGAAGACGGCGTTCAGTCCCTACGCGGGAGGACACCTGGCGCTGGACATCGGCACGGGCGCCTACGATGGGGCGGATCTGAGCGCCACCTTCGATCTGGGGCTCGACCTCACCACGGCGTCCGGATGGATGATCCGGTTCAACGCGAGCTTCGCCGGCGTGGACGAGCGGCGCGCGCTCGCGGTGGGGTTCCACGTCCCTTCGGGTTCGTGAGTCCGGATCAGCGCACCCGGCAGATGAGGCACTTGAGGTAGGACGTCTCGGGGCAGGTGGCGGACACGGGGTGGTCCGCCGCCTGCCCCAGCGTTTCCAGGATCTGCACGTCGCGTCCCACCTCACCCGCGGCGCGGCCCAGGGCCTGCACGAAATCCGCCGCGCCCACCCGGCCCGAGCAGGAGCAGGTGACCAGGATTCCGTCGGGTTCCATGCACGCGAGGGCGAGGGCGTTGAGCCGATGATACGCCTTGAGGGCTTCGGGGACCCCGCGCCGCGTGCGGGCGAACCGAGGCGGGTCGAGTATGATCATCCCGAACCGGCGCTCGGCGGCGGC
>Ga0224501_10000704_pt1 | contig 25877 bp, 18 predicted proteins | sample SF_Oct11_sed_USG_4_FD_169105 | JGI IMG/M metagenome (GOLD analysis project Ga0224501, IMG submission 169105) | Sediment microbial communities from San Francisco Bay, California, United States - SF_Oct11_sed_USGS_8_1 | ecosystem: Environmental > Aquatic > Marine > Sediment | place: USA... | reverse complement strand
TTACAAATAGCGAGGAAATCTTCAGCTTTAAGGGATGCTCCGCCGATCAGGCCACCGTCAATATCAGGCTGTGAGCGCAATTCTGCCGCATTACCAGGATTCATGCTACCGCCATATAAAATTCTCAAACCTTCCGCAATATTGGCATCCAGCGAGGCAATTTTACTACGAATAAAGGCGTGTACTTCTTGAGCCTGCTCAGGTGTTGCAGTTTTACCGGTACCAATCGCCCAGACTGGCTCATAAGCCAGCACCGCATTGGCCAGGGAAGCCACACCTTCGGTGTTGAGGATGGCGTCGATCTGACGACCGACAACCTGTTCGGTAATACCCTGCTCGCGTTCTTGCAGTGTTTCGCCAATACAGAAAATTGGCTTGAGGCCATTTTTCAGCACTGCGCCATATTTAATCGCTGTTACTTCATCGGTTTCACCGTACATGGCGCGACGCTCAGAGTGACCGATAATAACGTACTCACAACCCACGTCTTTCAACATAGGACCTGAAACTTCGCCGGTAAACGCACCCGAATCCTGGTCGCACATATTCTGCGCACCCAGCTTGATACCTGAACCAGCAGCGGCCTCAGCAACAGAAGGGATATAAACAAAAGGAGGACAGACGACAACTTCGGCATTGGCATCACCGACACCAGCTATAACACCTTTTATCAATTCTTTTACACTGTTACTGGAACCGTTCATTTTCCAGTTACCAGCTACCATGGGCTGACGCATTACTTTCTCCACTGTATTCAAAGGTGCCAAAGGATACCTGTCGGCACCCAAGAAATCAATAATGACAGGGACTTAATCGCAGGATATATCAACTCCGAGAGTGCACAAACAGGGCATGATCAGGCGAAATAGGTGATAAATCAGGCTGCAGCCACTGCATCGGCAATACTCTGCGTCAAACTGAGAACCATACCCTCTTCTTCACCTTCCACCATCACCCTGATCAGCGGCTCAGTACCGGAAGGCCTGAGCAGCACGCGGCCACGGCCGTTAAGCTGTTGCTTGGCCTTCTGAACTGCGACTTTTACCTGATCAGATTCAAGCGGAGCACTACAGCCATTCAGTGGTACATTAATTATATGCATCGGCATTTTCTTCATGCCAGCTTTGGCTTCCTGTAGTGTTTTGCCGGTCTCTGCCAGATAAGCCAGTACCTGTAACGCAGAAACAATACCGTCACCGGTGGTGGTACGGTCAAGGCAGATAATATGTCCGGAAGACTCACCTCCCAGCTTCCAGTCCTTCTCCTTAAGGAGCTCAAGCACATAGCGATCACCCACTTTGGCACGCTCAAACTCCAGCCCCATCTCCCTGATGGCCAGCTCCAGCCCCATATTACTCATCAGGGTGCCAACTACACCCTTAATGTCGTTACCCGCATGCAGCCTTGCTTTGGCAATGATATAGAGAATCTCATCTCCATCAATAATTTCACCTTCTGAATCCACCATGAGCACACGATCTCCATCACCGTCGAAGGCAATACCCAGATCTGCCCCCTGATGTCGCACCACGTGCTGCAAATGTTCCGGATGCGTTGAACCCCGGTAGGCATTGATATTGATACCATCTGGCTCAGCGCCTTCAACAACAATGTGGGCACCCAGTTCGGTCAGTACCTTCGGCGCAATGTTATAGGTCGCGCCGTGGGCACAGTCGAGTACGATATTCATCCCTTTAAAATTTGTGGATAACGGGATAGTCGCTTTACAGGCTTCGACATAGCGACCCTGGGCATCATCAATACGACGTGCCTTTCCCAGCTCATAGGATTCCACTATGGTCATCGGCGCTTCAAACATCTCTTCAATCAGGTATTCCAGGTCATCCGGCAGCTTGCTTCCTTCTGAAGAAAAGAATTTCAGACCATTATCGTAATAGGGATTATGTGATGCACTGATAACGACACCGGCCGAAGCGTGCATTGTCCTGGTCAAATAGGCGATACCAGGTGTTGGCATTGGACCCAGCAAGCGTACATCCACGCCCGCTGCCGACAACCCGGCCTCCAGGGCAGATTCAAACATATAACCAGAAATGCGGGTATCCTTGCCAATCACCACCAGTTTATGCCCATGATTTGCCAGTGCCTTTCCTACAGCCCAGCCTAGCTTGAGCACCTGATCAGGTGTCATCAAACCTTCACCAACCTTGCCTCGAATACCATCAGTTCCAAAATATTTTTTTGCCATAAAAACTCACTAATTCCAAAATCTGTTCAACCTGTTTATGCCTGATCTATCGCTACACAGACCCTGAGCGCGTCACTGGTCTCTGCAACATCATGCACACGAAACCATCTTGCCCCTTTACCATAAGCAACCACCGCAGCAACCACACTACCGATGAGCCGATCATCAACTGGGCGATCAAGAATCGCCCCAAACATACTCTTGCGAGACAGGCCAATGAGTACCGGGAAGTCTAACCGACAAAGTTCATCCAGTCGCGCCACTAATTGCAGATTATGCGCCAGTGTTTTACCAAAACCAAAACCGGGATCAAGCAGTATCTGGCTCTGTGCAATCCCCGCATCCATACAGGTCTGCGCCCGCTGAATCAGAAAATCACGCACATCACTAACGACATCAACATATTCAGGATTCTGCTGCATGGTACGCGGCTCACCCTGCATATGCATTAAACAAACCGGCACACCCAGTTCAACACAGCATGCAACCGCACCTTCGGCCCTGAGCGCATTAACATCATTGACAAGATTGGCACCGGCCAGCACTGCAGCGCGCATTACTTCCGGCTTACTGGTATCAATGGAAATGGGAATATCACTCTGCTGCCGAATCGCTTCGATCACGGGCACGACGCGCTCAATTTCCTGCTCTGTATTAACCGGCAGCGCACCTGGCCTTGTCGATTCACCACCAATATCGATGATTGACGCACCCTCAGCCTGCATTTCGAGGGCCCGCTGAACACCCATATCGATACAATCATACTCACCACCATCGGAAAATGAATCAGGCGTGACATTCAGTATGCCCATAATAACCGGCATAGTGCCTGTTAGATGTTGTTTTAGTACCTGTGATGCAATTGTTGTCACGCTATTACCTGGGAGGTTAAATGAAAATTAATCTAAACAAATAATCGCAGAAAAATTAAGGGGGCTAAAGCCCCCTCAATCATACCAAGTTTGTATCGAAATGTTATAAACGATCAGTGCTGACTCGCTGGGTTACCAATGGAACCTTTAGACTTCTTGTCTATATCCGATGTAACACCACCTGGTCCTGCTGGTTTATCACTATCCCCTGTCCAGTCCTGAGGTGGCGGCGGCTCTTTGCCCTCCATCAGGGCATCGATCTGCACTGAATCAATAGTTTCGTACTTCATAAGTGCATCTGCCATCATATGCAAGATATTCATATTTTCCTTCAGGATCGTTTCCGCACGTTCATAGTTACGGTCAATAAAAGCACGAATCTCTTCATCGATAATACGAGCGGTATCATCGCCCATATTTTTGTGCTGGGTAACTGATCTTCCCAAAAAGACCTCGCCCTCATCCTCAGTGTACGACAACGGCCCCAGGCGCTCAGACAGGCCCCACTTGGTTACCATATTACGGGCAATATCGGTGGCGCGCTCAATATCGTTAGAGGCACCCGTGGTCACATTATCAACGCCTAAAATCAGTTCTTCGGCAATACGGCCACCAAATAAGCTTGAGATCATGCTTTCCAGTTTTTTCTTGCTCTGGCTATATGTATCCGCCTCTGGCAGGAACATGGTAACGCCCAGTGCGCGACCACGCGGGATAATGCTCACTTTATATACGGGATCATGTTCAGGCACCAGGCGACCAACAATCGCATGGCCTGCTTCATGATAGGCAGTATTTCGCTTCTCATCCTCGGACATCACCATGGAGCGACGCTCGGCACCCATCAAAATCTTGTCCTTGGCACGCTCAAAGTGGGACATATCCACTTCCTTGCTGTTTTCACGCGCAGCAAACAGGGCCGCTTCGTTCACCAGGTTAGCCAGATCGGCGCCAGAAAAACCGGGTGTACCACGGGCGATAATCGAAGGGTCTACATCCTTCGCCTGAGGTACTTTACGGATATGTACTTTCAGAATCTGCTCGCGGCCACGAATATCGGGTAACGGCACCACTACCTGTCGGTCAAATCGACCGGGGCGTAACAAAGCGGGGTCGAGCACGTCAGGGCGGTTTGTCGCCGCGATGACGATCACGCCCTCATTGCCTTCAAAACCATCCATCTCGACCAGTAACTGGTTTAGTGTCTGCTCGCGCTCATCGTGACCACCACCCAGACCAGCACCACGGTGACGGCCGACCGCATCGATCTCATCGATAAAAATAATACAGGGCGCATGCTTCTTGGCAGTCTCGAACATATCACGCACACGTGATGCACCAACACCAACAAACATTTCAACAAAATCAGAACCCGATATTGTGAAGAAAGGTACCTTGGCTTCACCGGCAATCGCTCTCGCCAGCAGGGTTTTACCTGTACCTGGGGAACCGACCATCAATACACCACTGGGGATCTTGCCACCCAGTTTCTGGAACTTACCGGGATCCTTCAGAAATTCAACCAGTTCAGCCACCTCTTCCTTGGCCTCTTCAGCACCAGCGACATCATCAAAAGTCACCTTGATCTGGTCTTCACCGAGCATACGTGCCTTGCTCTTGCCAAACGACATAGCACCACGACCACCGCTGCCACCCTGCATCTGGCGCATAAAGAACACCCAGACACCAATCAATAACAGGAATGGGAACCATGAAATCAGTATCTGTACCCAGATGGACTGGCCTTCGGGTGGCGTTGCCACGATTTCAACCTTGTGATCAAGCAGGTCACCGACCATCGCCGTATTATTCGTCTCGGGACTATAGGTGCTGAACGGGGCACCACTATCAAGCTTACCTTTGATATCTCGGCCATTGATGGTTGCCTGGGCGACCTTATCCTGCTTCACCATATCAATGAAGGTTGAATAAGGAATCACCTGCGGTGGGCTTGTTGGTTTGCTGAAATTGCTGAATACAGAGAGTAAAACCACTGCAATAACAGCCCACAAAACCAGATTCTTGGCGAGATCGTTCAATCTAAAACTCCGAAAATTATTTGACTATATTAGCTTCTGTTAACATTACTACAGTTTAAAACCCGTTGCCAGCGCATAAATTTCCCTGCTCCTGGCACGGGAAGCCCTGGGCTTGCGAATTACCACGCGGGAAAAATTTTCCCTGAGTGCCTTAAGGTAATCATCAAATCCCTCACCCTGAAACAGTTTAACCAGCATGCCGCCTCCCGGCTTCAACACCCGCTGCGCCAGATCCAGCGTCAATTCAGCCAGATAATATGACCGGGGAATATCAACGACTTCCATGCCGCTTATATTGGGGGCCATATCGGAAAAAACAAGGTCAGCCTTATCTTTACCTATCGCTTCCAGCAGTATCTCCAGCACTTCATTTTCCCTGAAGTCCCCTTCTATGATATGCACATCGGGAATTGGTTCCATTGGCAAAATATCGAGTGCGATCATCCGACCTTTTTTTCCCAGCAACTTGGCTGCATATTCGGACCAGCCGCCGGGAGCAGCACCAAGGTCTATCACGGTCATACCGGGCTTGATCAGGCGATCCTTTTCCTGAATTTCGATCAGTTTATAAATCGCACGCGAGCGATATCCATCCTTCTGCGAACGCTGGACAAATTCGTCTTCGAAATGCTCTTTTAACCACTTTTTGCTGCTTTTACTACGGCTCATATTCGAAACAATTTACATAATTTTAATAAAACCTTATTTAGTCGTGCATTCAATACGATCAATACCTTTAATCAAAGTGCTGGATTTTTTCACGTCACCCTTTTCACACTTGTTCAGTTTCATCATTCCTTTTTTATTTAGCCCCAACATATAGCAACCCGGTACTACTGCCAGTTCATCACGTTTTAGTGTTTTTGATTCTCCGAGGCAGCTGTACACTGTAATTGTTTTAGCTTTTGGAAATGCGGACAAAAGATCTTTCGCATCTGTCGGCACCCCTCCCTTGCCCGCTTTACTCTTATTTCCGCCATTTCCCTGTCCATTTCCCTGTCCATTTCCCTGTCCATTTCCCTGTCCATTTCCCTGTCCATTTCCCTGTCCATTTCCCTGTCCATTTCCCTGTCCATTTCCCTGTCCAGCCTTTTGTTTAGCCTCATTATTATTTTTAGCCTCTTGTGCTTCAAAGGAGGCTAAATCACCTTCAAAACTCAATCCTGCACGTAAAAATCTTCTGTATGGGACAGTCCCTAAAATTTGACCATCCTCAACAACAGTTAATTCAAACTGTTGTTTACAAATTCCACCAATTTTTTTCTTTTTGGCATCCTGGCTTACTGATACAATTTCATTATTTTCTGGTGCACTCGTCTCTCCCTGCTTTACAGGCAGATCATCTGTCGCCGAATACACATTGGCAGTATAAATATTCAGCGCCAATAAAATCAGGCCAACTTGTAATTTAAAATACATCTGTCAATCCCCACTTTGCCAACTATTCGCCGTTGCTTTCTATTCGTCGTTGCTTTCTAATCTCTCGTTCTTTTTCTTTTTTTAGTTTCCAGGCCTCACGCCCTATATCACGCCGACGCTCATTCTTCTCAATTTTTTCCGGGTTATCAGATGCCTCAATAACCACTGACCTGACCGCCTTGCCACTGCTCAAATAAGCGCTTTGATCATCACCCTGCGGAAGAATCGAGATCATTGAGAGGCCTTCTTTACCGCCATCAACAACCACGACACTCATATCCTGTAATATGCGGGGCAATAATTGATGTATCGGCCCGTTCATATCAACGCTAATCTTTCTTTCGAGATCAAAACCGTCTGTAGTTAAAACCTCATAGCCGGTTTTTCTGCTAATCATGCCCAGCAGGTACTGCATTGAGACACCTTCAACCTGTATCGTCAGATTCTTTTTTTGCTGATCAAATTCTACGACTGGATCAGCCGCGTAAAGATTCTGGTAAAAGAGCGGCCATAACAAAACAACAACGATAACCATTTTTATTGCGTTCAATGTCTGCAATCCTGGATCCTGCTAGACGAAAAACGCGGCCCGTAGGCCGCGTCCATCGTATTACCTGGATAATCTTATTTAGTGAAACCTTTTTCTGCGTCTTAGCACAAACAGGCCACTCGCCATCAGCATTATACTGGTGGTATCCAACGAGCCAGAGGAGGCTTCACCACCACCGTTACCGAAGATGTTGCTACCCGCAGCCATAGCCTGCTCGATCAGCGAGCTACCACCCGAACCTGAGACACCGGGGGTCGGACGCGTTTTGTATATCTTAATACCATCTGCTGCCGTAGCCACTGCAATATGTTTGGCTCCATCACTCACCTTGACGATAGTCCACCAGTCCGCATTAGGCGTTGCGATAGGACGATCCAGCACCACATCACCATTGGCATCGACGACCATGTAATTGGCATCGGTGATATTACCCGGTGTATTGGTGCCGTCCTGATATGTAATATGGATATTGCCATTGGCATCGGTACGGGCATGCGGATGACGTGAGTTTTTTGCAGTCTGGAATACTGCCTCCATCACCTTCAATGTGGCCACGTCACTGGCTGTGCCATCTTGAGCAGCCAGAGATGGATCAATTCGCATCATACTGAGGGTCGCGGTACTACCATTATTATTCACCAGCGCTTCCATCCAGACAATATTGAGCTGGTCATTCGCCGCCTTGCTGATCGTCGCATAACGGGCACGCATACCTCTTGATAAGGCATCAGTCAGCTTGGTTTTATCAATCAGCGTATTACCAGTATCTGCGTCTATCATGACATAGTAGATCTCCGATCTATTGTAATGATTAGAAGGATCAGTCGCCGCAACAATATGTACATTGCCACCTTTATCTAGTGCAATATCAGGCTCAGCACAACGGTACTGATCCTGGCAGGGGATAACTTCACGGTCGGCTACCAGAATACTGCCATTACGGTCAACCTTCGCGTAACGCACTGTTTCCTGACTTATTGCCCCTGCAAGGTCATCCTGCCAGACCACGTGCGCCTTGTCATTGCGGTCAACCACCAGTCGGGGGTGTGATGACTGTTCGAAATCATCAGTCGATACCAGTGCAGGGCCATCTGCAACCAGAAGTGCTGGATTAGCTGCAGCGCCATTGTGCGGCACAGCACCCGGATTGAGATGAATAAAGCCAACTTCAACAGTACCCCAGTTATTATCATCATTATAGACAACGTAGATATGATTATCCGAGGTCACGGCAATCGATGGCTGTCCGCCACCGGAAGGACCACTGATATCGGTAGCATCGATCAGGATATTGCCATTGGCGTCGAGCATGGTATACATAATGGTTGTGTAGTCATCGAACCAGACCATGTGGACATTACCATTACCATCAACAACAGTGTCCGGGAACTGGTCAAAAAACAGGCCAGGAACAGTTGCAAACAGGTCATTATCAACCAGTGGATCGGTACCGGCAGCAACCTCGTCACCGTCCGATATGGTATCACCATCGGTATCTACAAGCAGCGGACTGGTGCCGTAGACAGAGACCTCTTGTTTATCAGTCAGGCCATCACCATCGGTATCCGGTTTGGTAGGGTTAGTTCGAGCATTATACTCATCGATATTGACCAGACCATCGTTATCCAGATCAGCCTGGGAATCGTCGATGCCGACATTTAAACCAAACCTCTGCTCCCAATAGTCATTCATGCCATCACCATCAACGTCCTCGAAGGCCATGATAGCTATAGACTGGATGTTGTTATTCAGGTCAGCAATAAGGGTAAGCGTACGGGTGGCAGGGTCAAGGTCAAATACCCTACCAGAACGATCAATGGCGTTGAGCCTCCCTGTCTTAGGGTTATAAGCCATGTCTTTGATAGTGTTATAAGCTGCACCATTAAAACTGCCCAGATTTGTCAGGGTGTTTGAGCCCAAATTTACTGTATAAAGGCTACAGCAATTCGTAATATAGAGCGTGGTGCCATCAGACGCCATACCTCTCCGAGAGGGGCCATTCATCACGTATGAAGATGACCAGGTAGTTGGGTCTATCTTGTAAATCCTGTTTTGCTGGTCAATGGTATAGAGAAAGCCCTGGTGGTATGCAATGCCATTAGTACGACAATAAGAGCCGGGTGTGTGACTGGTTAAGACGCCAGTTACCGTATCGATAGAAACGATCGTTCCACCACACCAGCTTCCATTCCAGCCATTAGTGATACCATAAAGTATTGTACCGGTATCATCAAAAGTCATGCCGTGCATGCGCTGGTTGATACCTGCAACAGTCGTGAGCGCACCCGTATCCAAATCGATCTGGTACAAATTACCTGGGCCCGAGGAATAATGCCGAGTATCCGCGACATAGGCCGATCCACTTAATGCCCCAGCTCCAGCCTGCGTAGAGATAACCAAGCCTAGACACAAAACCAGTCTGCCAATTGTCCTTTTTATTCCATAAGTTCTTTTCAACATATCCAACCTCTTGATTTTATTCTTAATATTCTTATTTGAATTTTTTTGACTTCAGGCTAATTCCTAATTTTTCAACCCTGCAACGCAAACGGAGTATTGCAGCATACTACCCGAAGATTTAACCCTTGCCAAGCGCCAATTACCATAAAAAATTCATGGAGCAAGACTACCTTAGTGCTGCCAGATTGCTTAAAAGGCCCCGTTTACTGCCGTGATATCTTATTATTACCATTTATAATACATTTCCTGATAAGCAATCATCACTCCTGAATACTACTGTGCAGCACAAGTCGTTGTTCTATATAGGCTTTATTAAGACCCGCATAGACGTTCTGGCCTACTTCAAAAGGCTGTTGCATAAAGCACTTATGATTAATTCGCACCTTTAACTGCTGGCCTGCAACGGAAAGAGAAACATACACATGCCCCTGTTGCGGCGCACTTACACTGACAACTTCACCGCTGAGCACATTGAGCATGGCAAAACCACTCAATGGTTCATTGCTAAGCAAAATATCACCTGCTGCAATACGTAAACGTAGCTGCTCTCCATGCTGCGCACCATTAGCGGGCAGGCTCAAACGGCCAAAGGGGGAGTCGACAACCAGGAGATGAGTATCCAGATCCAGCATCTCGACGACCGCATCAAACTGGTTCTCGGAAACAAACTGGCTGGAGCCCGATGTAATGCGCGTCAGCACCTCGACTACGTCACCGATTTCGGTCGTGCGCCCGCCATCAAGATGCACCAGGCGGTCAGCCAGGTGTAGCATTTCTTCAGGCGAGTGGCTGACATAAATAATCGGGATCTCCAGCTCGCCGTGCAGGCGGTCGAGGTAAGGCATAATCTCACGCTTGCGCCGGTTATCCAGTGCAGCCAATGGTTCATCCATTAGCAGCAGTTCGGGTTTGGTGAGCAGCGCTCGACCAATGGCTACACGCTGTAGCTCACCACCTGAAAGGCGCTCTGGTTTACGTTGCAGCAGGTGTTCGATACCAAGCAGATCGAGCGTGTAGTCAAATTCATCCGGACGCCCATTCAAACCACGTTTACGCTTAACGCCATATAAGAGGTTTTGCTCGATATTAATGTGAGGAAATAAGCGTGCCTCCTGAAACACCATACCGATGGGTCGCTCATAGGGCCTTAGAAAAATACCCGCCGACTCATCCTGCCAAACCTTGCCATTAACCCGTAGAACACCTTCCTCGGCACGCTCCAGACCTGCCAGACAACGTAACAGCGTGGTTTTGCCACAGCCGGAATCGCCAAATAATCCAGTGATTCCACGCGATGGAACGTGCAGCTCGGCATCCAAGGTAAAACCCGGCCGACTGAGCCGAAAACGACCAAAGAGCTTGTCTTTCACAGCCCCTTACTCCGCCATTTACCATTAATGATGTATACCGCTAATAGCACCAGAAAAGAGAAACCGAGCAGTACAAGCGAAATGGAATGTGCCTGCGCATACTCCATTGATTCAACGTGGTCATATATAGCAATAGAGACAACGCGTGTTTCACCTGGAATATTACCACCCACCATCAGAACAACACCGAACTCACCCAGAGTATGCGCAAAACCAAGCACTGCTGCGGTGATGTAGCCCTTCATTGCCAATGGTAAAATCACGCTGAAAAAAGCATCCATTGGCTTTGCCCCGAGACTCCATGCCGCCTCCAGAGGATGATGGCCGATCGACTCAAAAGCATTCTGCAGTGGCTGCATAAGGTAGCGAATAAATACAGGAAGCAACAACCAGACCGATAAAACTGAACGAAAGTGTATTGCCGGTCATCGCCATCCACGGACCACCCATGACGCCATCTGGACTCATGGCAATCAACAGATAAAAACCCAGCACAGTAGGCGGCAGGACAATGGGCAAGGCCACCACCGCTTCAATGGCTGCTTTACCTCGAAAACGCGTTCTTGATAACCACCATGCCAGAGGTGTGCAAATAAGCAAAAGAATAATGGTTGTGATACCTGCCAGTTCTAAAGTTAACCAGAGAGGACCAAAACCTGGGATAAACGCATTCACAGCTCTTTATATACCATAACCATTTTCAGCAATAATTTTCTTAGCTGTGTCGGTTTTAAGGAATCTGATAAATTCGGATGCAGATGGATTGTTTTCAGCTGATTTCAGCACAACCAGTTCCTGATCCAATGATTCATAATACTCAGCGGGAATATCCCAACGGCAAGTTGTCAAAGTATTTTTAGGGTCGAGCACTTGAGAAAGTGCGACGATACCCAACTCAGCATTTCCAGTAATAACATACTGAAAAGTCTGTCCAATATTCTCGCCACGCACCAATTTGGGCTTAATACTATCCCATAACCCCATTTTCTTCAGCGCCTGCCTGGCAGCCTCACCATAAGGCGCCGTTTTTGGATTAGCTATCGAGAGTCGGTTAAATTGTCCTACTTCTAGTTGCTTTCGGCAGTCCTTACCCACCATCGTGGCAGAAGCACTCCAAAGCACCAACCGACCTTTAGCGTACAAATAACGTGAGCCAGGTATTGCCAGCCCGTCATCCTCAAGCATTTTTGGACGACTGTTGTCTGCTGCCATAAATATTTCAAATGGCGCACCATGAGTAATTTGCGCAAAAAGCTTGCCTGTGGAAGCGGAACTAAGCAAAATTTTATGACCCGTATTATGTTCAAATTGCGATTTGATAACGCGGAATGCGCTTAGAAAATTACTTGCTACGGCAATTTTAACCTCATCCGCCACAGCCTGAGCCGATGAGAGCAGTAAAACCCCGCATAATAAAAGCATTCTCATGACAGCATTTCCTTGTATCTGTTGTTAATATTTGTCAGCACAAACTGTTGCAAACATCAGCACATATAAGCGCAAAGATTATACGGAGTTAATGAAAGCGACTCAAGCCACCTAAATAACAGGCCAACATAACACGTCAACACGTCAATATAATATGCTTTGATCAGTGATTCATAGCAGGCATGGTGCTAGAATTCTTTCGCTTGCGCCATTGACACTATCTTTGTTACTTAAGTTCACCAAACTGCGCAATTTATAGCGTCATTGCCAGCAACCATAACAGCAAGAATCAACGCCCATTATGACAATCTTCTCCAGCAAACAACCTGTTATTCGACTGATCTATCTCCTTGCTATTGCTATTTCGTTGTTTTTTATACATTCAGCACTAATACTTACAGGTGTATTAGTTTTTCAACTAATACTATGGCAAGCAAGCCATTTAAATGGTCACTGCTATTGCGCTCACTGAAAAGACTTGGAATATTCTTCGTCATTATTCTGCTTTCATATGCGTTTATCGCAACAGAAACTAAAGGCAATGATCACTGGATAGATTTAAATGTGTTCTCAGTTAATCTTACCGGTGTATCACTCGCAATTATAATGTGTCTACGCATTTTTACCCTGGTTCTGGTTAGTCTCTGGGTGCAGAATATCTCTAAGGACGGTGAATTTGTTACTTCCCTAAAATATATAGGTATACCCAATTTTCTCTCAATTGCTATTGATGTTTCTCTAATACTACTTACAGCAAATTATAAATCTGACGATAGCTCTGGCTCTGGCTCTGGCTCTGGCTCTGGCTCTGGCTCTGGCTCTGGCTCTGGCAAAGACAGTGACCGCCACCGTCATCAGCACAACAAGAAAAAAAATGGTATCGTCATTGCCCTCAAACAACTCATACGTGGGGATTTATCCTTTCTACATGATTTAATCGAAAAAGCGCTGGCCCGTACTGAAAAGCACATCACAAAAAACTATCCAGAAATAAGCAAAGATGATGCACGTGATATCGCTATCATCGCCGGCATGACAGTGGCAATGATGGGGCTAAAATTTATCCAACTTATGCCAGGGCTGCCGATTGCACCGGGCCACAAGAATCTTCTGATGCTCCCCATGTTCCTGCTTGCCAGCCAACTAACCCACTGTCGTTTTGGTGGCTTATGGACAGGTATTACGCTAGGCGTAATCAACTTTCTATTCGGCTTTGGCAAATTTGGCATACTTGAATTATTGCAGTTTGCCGTACCTGGATTACTGGCCGATTTACTGCTGCCAATGGCAAGAGCGACCAGTTCTCACTGGGTTCGCGTAGGCATGTTTGCCCTAATAGGAGGTATCCTTGGCCTCGGACGCTTCAGCGCCAATCTTGGCGTTCTGGTCCTGGCTGGAACACCATTTATAGCGGTACTCGCACTATTACCCATGCTGTTCTCACAGATAATATTTGGTATACTGAGCGGCGTTGTCAGCGCCTATATTCTCAGCCGGAATTTTTTGGCCACACCTGAGAATTCCTCTCTCGCAGAACAGAAAAATCTGGCTCGCAAGTCGGAAACCTGACTGAATTTATTATCAATTTAAAACACCTGAGTAAGGAGAATTAGAACATGGCAGAGCTCGTACAGGGAGATGGCAGAACCCATATCTCCAGCGGCTTGATGCGCGAATCCCTGGTCAGCACCAAGCTACTAGCTGATACGCATCACGAAAAAGTCATCCCAATGGTCCCCGATGTAAACATGATCACCATTGGTGGTCAAAGTATTATGGATCGCGGCGCAGAAGGTGTACTTCCACTGGTTGATACCATCATCAAAGCCAAAGAACTGGGACATAAAATGGTTCTCGGCGTTGGCGGTGGTACACGCGCCCGTCATACATACTCGATAGGCGTTGACCTTGGCCTGCCTGTTGGCGGTCTGGCGCGCATTGTTGGCGGTGTGGAAGAGCAAAACCGTAACATGCTGCAATTTCTGCTCGCCCCTCACGGCGGCATTACTTTTGTTAAAGACCACTTTCAAGATCTACAGCTGTTTCTCAGCGGCGGCATGATTCCAATCTGTATCGGCCAGCCCCCTTACCATTTCTGGGAACCACCACCGCTTAAAGGCGGCTTTCCAGATAATGGCCCTGATGTAGGACTGTTCCTCATGGCCGAAATCATTGGCGCCAAGACCATGATCTACGTAAAAGATGTGGATGGTGTTTACACAGATAATCCAAACAAGAACCCTGATGCCGAGTTCATTAAAGAAATCTCAGCCCTGGATCTGCTTGATAGAAATTATCCTGATCTTCCGATTGAACGTGAATTACTACGCACTCTTGAAAATGCGCGCCTTGTTACGTCTGTACGCGTCATCAATGGCCTGAACCCAGAAAACCTGATCAAAGCCATGAATGGTGAAGATGTAGGGACACATATCTACTCACAACGAGCCCTCGACGCCAAGAATTCTGGAGACAATACATAATGGCAACAAAAAAAGATGGCAAAATCTGGACTGCGGGCATGGACAATGCCTTTACAGGCCAAACGCTGACGAGCCTCGAGCTAATTAACGAGACATCAAATAACACAACCCTGCCAGTTCTACCTGAAGTATGGGTACTGAAAATTGGCGGTCAGAGCATCATGGATCGAGGCCGTGCAGCTGTTTTCCCTATTCTGGAAGAACTGATTGCGGCTAAAGATACCGGTATCCAGTTTATCCTAGGTACTGGCGGCGGCACACGCGCACGCCATGTCTATGCCCAGGCCCTGGATTTAAATATGCCTACTGGTATGTTGGCCAAGCTGGGTGCGGGTATTCCCGTACAAAACGCACGCATGCTACAGATGCTAACTGCAAAGCATGGCGGCATTATGTGCTATGACGATGACTTTGAAAAACTACCGTTGTATTTACGCACAGGCTGTATGCCGATCATGTCCGGCATGCCCCCTAATGAATTCTGGGAAAAATCGGCACGCATAGGTCGCATTCCGCCTAACCGTACCGATGCTGGCGTTTACCTGATGGGTGAGTTCCTTGGCGCCAAGGGCGTTATCTATATCAAGGATGAAGACGGTCTCTATACCGATGATCCAAAGAAAGATCCTAATGCCAAGTTCATACCGGAAATCTCTGCGGAGCAACTGATTGCCAATCAGCAGGATGACCTGGTTGTGGAACGCGTGGTACTGGAATACATGCAACGCGCTCGGCACATGAAAGAAATCCGCATCATCAACGGCACAAAGAAAGGCAATATCACAGCTGCCCTTTCTGGCGAGAACATCGGTACTCGCATCTACTCTGAAACAAATCAATAGAACTATTGGTTAAAGAAGCCGGGACAGATATACCTGTCTCGGCTTATTTTGCAACTTTCGATTTGACTAATGTGGTCGCGATCTCGAACTATCGCCTGCCAAATGCACAAACTCGTCCAGTTCGCATGTCGACAAGGTAAATCGCATAACATTACCTCCTTCAACTTCATTCCCTGAACGCGCCGCTAACCGCATCTTGCACTGCTCGTTATTAACATTGTGAGAAGCCTTTACTATTTCATGATGATACGAAATTCGGTATTCGATACCATAAAGCGGGTAATCAATGTCAATACGGTGATTATTCGCGTCATCAGAATCCTGATCTACAACGCCGTAGGCGAAGCTATCATCATCATAAAAGTGGCGTTGTGTATAATGACAGGCATCAACAGACACATCACTAATCTGTTGATCATTCTCCGGCATCAAGAATATTGCAACCTTGCGAGTCGGAATATCAGTTTCAAACAACACATTTTGATTACCTGATTTTTCCATATTAGCGTATTGATATCGATTTGACACAGTGATATCCGCATAACTGTTTGCCTCAAAGTCATCAAAACTCAGGGCGATTTCCAGCATATAGAACAGGCCACCACGATCATAGTGCTTGACTATTGATGGCTTGCCAGTAATTATGTCGTCTCTGGTAGATAATGTAATATCAAACTCAGCAATTTCAATTTGCGGCCTTATCTTATGACGTAGCGTTACCAGTTTTTCCTTTCTAAGACGATAGACACTACGTTCACTCACCGTATTTCCACATACAACTATTTGTACCTTATCACGAGAAACTCCAATATAAGATGATAGCGATTCATAAAAGCGCTTTCTACCAACATGAATTTTTTCCTTTAATTTAAATGTTCCAGTTCTCATGGCCCATGAAAGCAGATCAAATGCTGGTCGACTAGCATGAATTTTATCAAGGCGTATCGCCAAACGCGTAATCCACTCAGCACCAGGCAGGGTAACAAACCCAATAGAGCGGTTATCGGCAATAAATTGTGGTAGCAGCTGGCTGATCCACGCAGGCAATAATGTTGCCAGTAAAAAATTTGTAAATGGGCTATTCACCACTATCGCCAGGCTTGCTGACAGAGAAAAATCCATCATAGTTGGTTGATAACTAATCGAGCTGATAATGGATGCAATTGACACCACTGACATGATCACCAGTATCTGTCTGCCGGAAAGAAATGAATGAAAGCTGTTTTTATAAAGCTCTGCAATACGCAGAACCCTCTTATCACTGCCCAGCTTACTGGTTTCTAAAAAACGCAGTATTGCCTCATCACAGTGCTCTTTTAATTGCAGCCCCGCAATCTGCAACCCTTCTAACAGAAATAGCACGTAAAACAACGCTATTAATACCACGATGGATAATATGGCATAAATATCTGAATGCAATGCTGTATAAATCTTTATGCCAAGGAATCCTAGCAAAATCAAGGCAAATATACGCCATATAACAGCAAGTATTTGATTAACCATTTCTTCACACCAGGGATTTATTCATAGAAATATAAACTAAGTTTATATTTCTAATAGTCAGAAAACTAACAACAAATTTACTGATTATTAGCAGCATCATTAAACCAATTTATTCTATAGAAAAAAAAAGTACGGCAGGTTATCCCTGCCGTACTTTTTACCACTTTTTTACTTAGTGCTAATTAAGGCACAACAACTGCTGCTGTAACAAATGTATCAACAGAATCGTACTCGCCAACTGTAGCAGGTATCATAGCGATTGCATCTGTGGATACAACAGCTGGGAAACCCAGATTAACAGTTAGTGTCTTAGTTGCCGCTGTGTAGCTAGCACCTGTTGAGGTCACAGCACCAGAAGTCGATGTGAAACAGTTAGCAACACCATCAACACCAGCAGTACCACCAGCGATTGAGAAGTTACCATTTGTTTCAGTGACCAAACCAGGCGTTGCACATGCACCAAATACAGTTGCCACATCTAGAGGATGCGTGAATGTATAAGTCAGTGATGCAGTAGTTGCACCAGCTGCAGGCGCTGCAGGACCAGTTACAACTTCAAATGCACCAGTAGCATCTATCGCAGCAAAGCCAGTGTATGTTACACCAGCAGAATTAGTTACCCATGTATTGCCATGTGCATCTTCAATGCTGTTATAGGTTAATAGTGCATGACCTTCGGTATTGCTTATACCCTGTACAGTATAAGCAACAGCTGTTTCTGGGTATTGCGCTAGTGAGAACACAGCTCCGCGATTCAGATTAGCATAGCCATCGAGCAATGCTGCATTACCGAGACCAGTCTCATCTATCCATGCACCTGTCGCATTACCCGCTGTTGCAGGTGCCACCCATGTGTCATCCTCTGGAAGGATGGTCAGCACTGTGTTCGTTGCATTAAAGCTAGCATTGGTCAGGCCAAATGACATACCACCAATTGTTAGCGTATCAACTGCAAGATCCATATTAACAGGTTCGTTGAATGTAACCACGATGCTAGTACCGTCATAGACTGCTGAAACCACCATCGGAGGCGTCAAGTCATTGATTACGACAGACGCATCTACTGCTACGTTTCCAGAGTTGTCGGCAATCACACCAGCAAAATCAACAACTGAGTTGTCATCAGCAGCCAGTTTGAAGACGTCGTCAACATCCGCCAATACCAGGTCAACATTAACCGTTGCGCCCGCGTCATTGACAGTTACATCATTGCTTTCTACGAAGTTAGTCAGAGATGCATTGGTTCCTGTGAATGCCGCATCTGCTGACACAGTAACATCTTCTGACATGTTGAAGCCCATTGTACGAGCAAGATTCATCGCTGCATAAGCTGTTGCATCGTATGGGTCAGTTGCGTTCAATGCCACGCCTGCAAGGTAAGGCAGACCAGTAGCTGGATCAACAACGCCATTAGCAATCAACTCATAGATCAGGTTGTTATCTGCCACACCATCAACATTTACGGTTTGAGAACCACCAGCACCATCAGTTTCCATATTATCCAGCAACTGTGGCGTTACGTTTAAAATAGGCAGACCAACAATTGATGAACCGATGTTGCTCAACTCACCACCATTACCGAATGTCACACTAACTACCTGCGAACCAGTGCCTGGCGCTGTATTGTATGAGTTCTGCAATACTGCTGTTGGCGGAACTTGATCAGTCAGCGTAACGGTATTTGATGCACCGGCATATCCCCAGTCATCAAATGGCGTAATTTCGACCACATCTCCCACTGCCACACCTGCAACAACCATTTCAATCGTTGCGGTACTACCGTTCAGAGCAGAAATTTCAAATGTATTTCCACCCAGATCCGTCAACGTAGCACCATCAGGGTTTGAATCCAGCGTAATTACTGCTGCGTTATTAGCAACACCGTTTTCGTCAACGATAGTCACTTCGTAGTAACTTGCGTTGTCAGGGGTAAAATCAATACGAGCCACGTCTGCAACCAGGCTAGTACCACCAGATGCAACAACCAGTGCATTTAGGCGCTCACCGGCATCAGAACCATTCAGCGTATCATCATCATCTGAAGAGTTCAGCTGCTGGAAGCCATCATTGGCATCGCGTACGTCCGCGAATGCAGCATTTGAAGCCTGGACAGCTGCATCATCATCACTGCCTGTCGCATCCGTTGTTAACTGCGCCAGAGTCACCGCATTGGCATTAGTATTCAACTGCTGGAAGACACGCAGATTCAAGCGGTATGTATCAGTAGCATTAGCTGCTGAAGTGATGACGCTATCAAAGCCAACATCATTGGCAGCAGCAACAGCAGCAATACTGTTACCTGCCAGGTCCATGAAGTCCGCTCTTAAGAAGTTGATATCAAAGTTAGCCGCTGCTGGAATAGCTGTAGCTGTTGTAATAGTCATACTACGACCATCGGCAGCCATAGTTGCACTTGTCACAGCAATATATGCACCATTGCTTGTGTCATACAGAGCGACTGAATTAGCATCAACCTGAGCACCATCCATCGCCTCAGAGAAGTGAATCACAAGCCCTGTTGTACCGTCGATATCGTCATTAAGCTGACCAGTACCGGCATTTTGATCCTGAACACCTTCAACTCTTACTACGTAAGGGGCCGCAGTATCATCTTGTGTATCTACAGAGACCAGGAGATTGCCAACATTGGTTGAAACATCTTCACCAGATGTTTCAACATTGTTACCAGCTGCATTATAGGCAATAGATACAAATGAATGACCTTCAACCTCAAATCTCAACTGTGAATCATTAGGCACATTGGAGATAGTGAAGCTACCATCGGCAGCAGTGGTCGCTGTATATGCAAATGTTTGATAACCAGCTGTAGTTCCATTTGATGCAGATTCCTGAGCATTAGCACCGCCAGTTACATTAACCAGATCCAGAGAAACCAGCGTATTTGGAATTGGCTCTTGTGATGTGCTATTACGCAAAACACCTGTTACAGTGCTTGTTAAACCCGGAACAACTGCAGTGCCAGCTGATGCGATAAAGCCATCAATAAAGGCACTAACCGGGTTAATAGAACCACCGCCATTATCGCCATTGTTATTCATCTGAGCTTCAGGTGTTACTGTAACTGTTGCACCAAGATAGCCAGCTGGAGGAACTACGGTAACAACGAGTGTACCATTTGAAGTGTCAGAGCCAGTTCCAGTTGTATTCGTCACAGGAACACTATTGAATCGATAATTACCACCCATATCGGTTCTAACTTTCTGACCGGCAAGGTATACGTCTGCATTAGCAATTGGGTTGCCGTTAGTGTCCTGAACATTACCTACTACTGTACCCCTTGGGTTATTAATAGTTGATGTCTGACCACCTGTGATTGAAGTTCCTCCTTCATTCAACTTACAGCCTGTTAAGCCTGTTAACATTGTCACGCTTACAGTTGTAGCCAGCGCTATAACTACTGCGGAGGATAGTTTGGTTTTTCTTAACATAGTTGGACCTCTTAAGTTTCCATTTTATTATCAAAATATCCCCCCCCAGGAGCAATCACCTAAGGAGAAAATTTTTTGCTTATTACGTTTCTACAGCCATTATTGACCGTCGAAACACTTATTAAAAGTTGTTATAAATTTAGTTTATTTTTAAAAAGTACTTTTGTATCCTATATTGATACTTGTCACATCAACATTATCACCAGTAGACATATTGTTGTAACTCAATGTCACTGCTGATGTACCACTTAATTTATATTCCGCACCGAAGGCAAATGTCACGCCCGTGTTACTTGCTGAATCAAATGATGATGTTCGCACCCATGCCCCTCCGTAGTTGCCCTCATTAACCACCGTTGTACTTACATTCATTAATCCAAGATTAATAAATCCAGCAATATCACCATTAAACTGATGATGGGCCTTGGCTTGCAAGCCAACTGCACTATCGAGCCCTGCCTGATAGCGACTGATGCTTGATCCAAAAGCAGTATCCTCGTCCAGCCCAAGAACCAGCACAGCCTCTAGATAGATATCCGCAATGTCATGACTATAGACATTAGTACCAATTTCCAGCGCCACACCCGGGATCGATGCAGAACCACTACCACTTGAGCTAGATACATCTAAATCTAACATTGCATATTGAACATTATAATAATACCCGCTCATATCTGGCATATCCAACGCCGAAGCTGATGTTGACATAACGAGTGTTGCACCTAATGCCGCAACTTTTGATATTTTATTCATAGAGACTTCCTTTATTTTTTTTATGCATTGACTTGGTCTTAAATATCTAATTCTGTATTTGTTATTGACGAATACCGACTATAGATGAGATAAAAATGAGATTCAAGTACCACACTAAAAGTGGTCTTGATTTTACGTACATTGCTACTCGATGAATATCGAGCATTAGATTTTCCTATATTTCGGCATTACAACTACATACATGTTTGCACACCCCATTATTATTTTTTGCTCTGTATCTATTATTGTAATAGCTACGCTGCATTGTCATCCACTTTACACCCATTTAATTTGGGCCAAACCCTGTAAAGTCGCTTGATTTAATCCCTGCCATTATGATTTGCGGCTAAATTATCAAAATTTCCTCTAGAAGAAAAGTGCTTTTTACGATTTATTCAGTTTATTTTGTAATTTTATGTTGTTAGCTAATTTTTGGCATCACAGACTGCTAACGTAAGCCACTACCCTGTAAATATCACTTAATGCCGTAAATATACGCTTAATTTTGCAGAAGGCAATATAAAGCACAGAAATAGAGACTTATACATAACATGTTAGAATATTATAATATTCAACAATAAATGGGATGACATACAAGTAGGGGAGGAATATCTGCAATATATTAAATATTTTTAATGCTTTCTTAGGTTAAAATGTTAGCTCAAAACAATAATTACATGACTCTCTTTATGTCTCTCTTGAAATCTCAAATAAAATATTTACGTTCACTCGCACACAATATAAAGCCCATCGTCACTATTGGCCAGAACGGCATTACTGATAATGTAATTGCTGAATTAGAAGGCGCACTGAATTTTCATGAATTAGTGAAAATAAAACTCGCCAATGATGAACGCAATGATCGCAAGGAAATGATTCGGCTGCTCTGTGAAAAAACATCAGCAGAGGTGGTTCAAACAATAGGTAAAACTGCCACATTTTTTCGACGTAACAACAAAAACCCAAAGATTGCTATTTAGATATATCCTATAGCCCGATTATCAATATTGAGACAACTTACTAAGCTATCCTTTTAGAGATAGAGAACTTCGACAATTTCCAGGCTTCTCAGGCCACCCGGTGTCTGCACATCAACCACGTCGTCCTGTTCCTTGCCGATCAATGCCCGGGCAATTGGCGAGCTGATTGAAATCTTGTTGTTCTTGATATCCGCTTCATCATCGCCGACGATCTGGTAGGTCACTTCGTCACCCGTCTCTTCATCAGCCAGAACAACTGTTGCACCAAAAACCACCTTGCCATTAGCATCAATAGTGGTAACGTCAATGATGGTTGCGTTACTCAGCTTGGCCTCGATATCCTTGATACGACCTTCGATAAAACCCTGTTGCTCACGCGCCGCATGGTATTCCGCATTTTCTTTGAGGTCGCCGTGCGCACGCGCTTCAGCAATTGCCTCAATCACCTTTGGGCGCTCTACTGATTTCAACTGCGTCAATTCTTCCTGTAACTTTTCCGCACCGCGAACGGTGATTGGCACTTTATTCATGCCTCTCTCCCTTAAAGTAAATTATTTCTGTGCCAGTATGTCGGCGTGCAAACTCTGTAAACGTGTCACCGCATTCTGCTCGAGATAACTCAAGGCACGGCAGGTTGCCTGGGCACCTGCCATGGTCGTGGTATAACTTACCTTAGCCTGAAGCGCGGAAGCACGTATGGTATAGGAATCCGCGATCGCCTTCTTACCTTCTGTAGTGTTGATGATGAGATTGATCTCACCATTCTTGATCATATCAACAATATGCGGGCGACCTTCGTAAACCTTGTTGACGAGTTTGCACTCAATTCCTGCTTCTTGCAATGCGCGTCCGGTTCCCCTGGTAGCTACCAGGCTAAAGCCTTTTTCGATGAGCTCCCGACCAAGCACTACCGCTGCATCACGGTCATGGTCTCGTACACTGATAAATACATTACCACCCGTTGGCAGGGTAACACCTGCACCCAGCTGGGCCTTGGCGAAAGCCATACCAAAGGTATTACCGACACCCATGACCTCACCTGTCGACTTCATTTCCGGACCCAGCAGTGGGTCAACACCCGGGAATTTTACAAATGGGAATACCGATTCTTTTACCGCATAAGTTGCCGGCACCACTTCACCCTTAATGCCCTGATCGGCCAGTGACTGCCCTACCATGCAACGTGCGGCAATTTTTGCCAGTGATACGCCGGTGGCCTTGGAAACAAAAGGCACGGTACGTGAAGCACGTGGATTCACTTCCAGCAGATAAATATTTTCACCCTGAATCGCAAACTGGATATTCATCAGGCCAACAACACCCAGTTTCAACGCCAGCTGACGGGTCTGCTCACGCAGGCGATCCTGAATTTCACTAGACAAGGAATACGGGGGCAACGAACAGGCCGAATCACCCGAGTGAACGCCTGCCTGTTCTATGTGCTCCATAATACTGCCAATCAGCACCTCTTTACCGTCGCAAATGGCATCGACATCAACCTCTACGGCATCATCGAGGAAACGATCCAGCAGTACCGGCGCATCATTGGAGACCTTCACCGCCGTTTTCATGTAATGCTTTAGGTCTGCTTCGTTGTAAACGATTTCCATGGCACGACCACCCAGTACATACGAAGGACGCACTACCAGCGGATAACCAATTTCTGCAGCCTGGTCTACGGCTTCCTCGGCGGCCCTGGCCAGACGATTCGGTGGCTGTTTGAGACCAAGCTCATTGACCACCCTCTGGAAACGTTCACGGTCTTCAGCCAGGTCGATGCAATCCGGTGTCGTGCCAATAATCGGCACACCGGCCGCCTCAAGGGCACGTGCCAGCTTCAGTGGTGTCTGACCACCGTACTGCACGATCACGCCTTTGGGTTTTTCCCTGTCCATAACCTCGAGCACGTCTTCCAGCGTCAGTGGCTCAAAGTACAGGCGATCGGAGGTATCGTAGTCTGTGGATACCGTTTCAGGATTACAGTTGATCATGATGGTTTCATAGCCATCTTCACGCATCGACAGCACCGCGTGTACACAGCAGTAATCAAACTCAATACCCTGTCCAATTCGATTTGGACCACCACCGAGCACAACAATTTTTTCCCTGTCTGTCGGCTGGGCCTCGCACTCCTCCTCGTAGGTCGAATACATATAGGCCGTCGAGGTTGAGAACTCGGCCGCACAGGTGTCCACACGCTTGAATACAGGACGCAGACCTAACGCATGACGGTGCGCACGCACCTCGTCCTGTTTCACACCCAGAACACTGGCGATTCGACTATCAGAGAATCCCTTGCGCTTTAACTGACGTAGCTCATCATAACCCAGAGCGCTCAATTCACGGCCAGCCAGTGATATTTCGATCTTGATCAGCTCTTCGATCTGGATCAGGAACCAGGGATCGATTTTGGTCAGGCCAAATACCTTTTCCAGCGAATAACCACGACGGAAGGCATCGCCGACATAAAGCAGGCGGTCTGCACCCGCCAGACTCAACTCCTGGTTGAGGAACGACTCAACTTCATCCTCCGGTATCGATTTATCCAGAATTGAGCTCAGGCCATCGATATCGACTTCCAGGCCGCGCAGGGCCTTCTGCAGTGATTCCTGGAAATTACGGCCAATCGCCATTACCTCACCGACCGATTTCATCTGCGTGGTCAGGCGATTTTCTGCCTGCGGAAATTTCTCAAAAGTAAAACGAGGGATCTTGGTGACCACATAATCAATCGTTGGCTCGAATGAAGCCGGCGTCGCACCGCCGGTAATATCATTCTGCAATTCATCCAGCGTATAACCGATAGCCAGCTTGGCCGCAATTTTGGCAATCGGGAAACCGGTTGCCTTCGAAGCCAGCGCAGACGAGCGTGAAACACGCGGGTTCATCTCAATGATGGTCATGCGGCCATCATCAGGGTTGACCGAGAACTGCACATTCGAACCGCCGGTCTCTACACCAATTTTGCGCAGCACCGCCAGTGAGGCATCACGCATACGCTGGTATTCTTTGTCGGTCAGTGTCTGCGCAGGGGCAACGGTAATCGAGTCACCTGTATGGATGCCCATCGGGTCCAGATTTTCGATAGAACAGATAATGATGCAGTTGTCTTTACGGTCACGCACCACTTCCATTTCGTATTCTTTCCAGCCGAGAATCGATTCCTCGATCAACAGCTCATTGACCGGTGACAGGTCGAGCCCGCGACGACAGATCTCTTCGAACTCTTCCTTGTTGTAGGCAATGCCACCGCCGCTACCACCCATGGTAAATGAAGGACGGATAATCGTAGGATAACCCACCATCGCCTGCACCTGGTACGCCTCTTCCATGCTGTGCGCAACAGCCGCACGCGGCATATCCAGGCCAATCTCTTCCATGGCAATTTTGAATTTTTCACGATCCTCGGCCATGTCGATTGCTTCTTTTTTGGCGCCGATCATTTCAACGCCAAATTTTTCCAGCACACCTTCACGGTCAAGGTCGAGCGCACAGTTCAGTGCAGTCTGACCACCCATGG
>Ga0224501_10000703_pt1 | contig 25896 bp, 21 predicted proteins | sample SF_Oct11_sed_USG_4_FD_169105 | JGI IMG/M metagenome (GOLD analysis project Ga0224501, IMG submission 169105) | Sediment microbial communities from San Francisco Bay, California, United States - SF_Oct11_sed_USGS_8_1 | ecosystem: Environmental > Aquatic > Marine > Sediment | place: USA... | reverse complement strand
GTAGGCCAGCAGGCACTTCGCGATGCAGCGATCGAGCCATGCCATGAACAGGTCCAGGCGCCCGGTCGTGTCGGTCAGCAGCAGATGAAAGTGATTGCTTTCAAAGCTGACCGCGTGCAGCAGCACCCCATACTTGGCAGCGGCGCGGAACAGGCAGTAGCGCACAATCTGGTTGACCACCGGATCGGGCCGCAAGTAGAAGCGGCGCAGGTCGCAGGTCCGGGTCACCATCCGGGTCCCATCGGGGACCGATATCCGCGGAGCGGTCACACCCTGTTATCGGCCAGTGCCCGAGCCGGTTTCGCAAAATCGTACGATTTGTCTCAGCGCTTCCGACGCGGAGGACCGGGCGGCGCCGGCGGCGCTGCCGAAAGTCGCGTCGACTCAGCAGATCGACAGCAGATCCGCCCATGGTCGCCGGTGCGGGATGAAGAGCCCCCGGTGACAACCAACGCTCGCGGTTCTAGCTCCGTGCTGACTCGGTACCACCCGCGCGTGGTCGCAACCGCTCAGCTTCCGCGCGCGAATGGGCTGATCAGCGGGACCAATCGCCTCATTTTGATGCTGGGGCTGGCGTTAGGCCGGCGCGGCTTTGCTGCGATGGGGGAAAGGGCGCGTGCCCTTTCCGGGATGGGAACAGGCCATCGGGTGAGCCCGGTGGACTCGGCTGGCGCACAGGGGGCTGCGGGGGTCCGGGATCCGCGCACGCGTCTGACGCCAGCCTACTACCGCCGGTTGCGCCGTTTCGCCTGGCGACGCTTCTTGCGGGCTTGCTCGCGGCGCTCCCTGGAGGGTCCCTGCGATGGCGGCGGCTTGAATGTTTGCAGCATGAGCCTGGCCATATCCGTCATCGCCGACCGGTCCTCGAGCACGGCCGGAAGCAGCGGATGTTCGGGGTCGCTCATTCGCTCTTTGACCTCGTCGTAGTGGCGCGCGATGCGTGCGCAGAACTTCGGATCTTTCTCGAGTTCCAGACGCACATAGTTGAGCAGTTCGCCGGCGCGCTCCGATTGATCCCAGTTCTCTTCGAGGTGGGGATTGGGGATTCCATCAACCAGACCGATGGGCTCGTCGAAGGCGTATCCGATCATGGCCAGCTCGCGTCCATCGGTTCCGACCATGAAGATGAAGGCCCGACGGCAGTCGCACTCGGGATCGGCGCAGAATCGCTCGTCCAGCCACAGGTGATCGCGCACCTGTTTGGTTGCCTTGTCCACAAGAAGGATGGATCGGCTTTCTTCGGCGTCTGGGAATTCGTCGGCGTAACGTCGCAGAATCGTCATCGTCGGAAGAACCAGGGCTGGCCGCAAACGCGGTGCAGTGCGGCCCCTTACCATGCCGCAGCCTCGGAAACGAGACTCCCCGTGACACTTCGCATTGTGTACGGTCGCGCGGGGCTGGACCGTCGAGTCCTCGGCGAGCGCGGGGCCCGGCGGGCAGGCTGCAGCGGATCAGCTCCTCGAGCTTGCCGCTCAGCTCTTCGCGCTCCCGGACCTTGCAGCAGATCCAGCAGATCCGCCCATGGTCGCCAGATCCGCCAGCAGATCCGCCCATGGTCGCCCGAGGCGAGCAGATAGGAGCAGATCGGAGCAGATCCGCCCATGGTCGCCGGTGCGGGATCGGCAGGCGCGGCGTGGGCTGAGACTGTCGGCGAGGCGGGCGCGGGTAGCGGAGCGGCGGGCGAGGTCGAAAGACGGCGCTCCAACACGCACCCAGACTACAAGTTTACACCCCGGATCGGCGTTTGGACGCACGAGTGCGTGCCCGGGCTTGGACCAGACACGCGGTTGGCCGAAGCTGGAGCGAATCTAGGGCGGCGGATGACAAGGGCAGCTGTGCAGTACGCGCATCTTCCAGGTGCCCGGCGGCCAGATGACGTCGCGATCGCCGGCTCGCCACAGGGCCATGCAGCGGGCGTACTCGCTGAGGAACTGTGCGCGAGCCTCACGAGCCTGTTCCGCGGCCTCGGGATCACCGCCGGTGGCGAAGGTCGGGTTCAACGCGCCGAAGACCTCGTAGCTGCTCGACCGACGCGTGAACTTTGACTGTACGGCGCTGGCCGGAGTGCCATAGGCGAGCCCGAGTTCGTGGCGCTTGGCGCGGGCGTGGTTGGCCAGCTCTTCGCAACGCGATTTCAGCGCCCTCTGCGCTTCCTCAAGCCCGCCGTACTCGAGCAGCAACACCTCGGGCATCACGATGCGTAGCTCGATCTCGTCAGGCCAGTTCCTCACCTTGTTGTTCGGGTCGAAGTAGACCTCGGGCCGCTTGACCACGAAGACCTTCTCACCGATTTCATTGCACTTGACCGTCACGCCAGGCCAAGCCTCGTAGTCGAAGACACCACCGCAGTCCGTAGGATTGACGGCGACATAGGCCATCTTCTCCCTGATGGCCGCTGGGCAGGTGAGTTCTACCCGCGATGTCTGATTCTTATCGTAAAACTCCCCCGGCCAGCCGCGGTGGCACTTCATGGCGTTGGCCAAGTCGCGATGGAAGCCCTCGAGAAAGAGCGGTAGCGTGCCCAGCACGTCGGTGATGGTCTCGTGATCGTGCGAGGACATCTGGCAGAGGTTGTGCACCAGGATGCCGTGCTGATTGGCGTTGTAGCCGAGCGTGTAGAGGTAGATCTGCTGCGAGGTGCCGTCGGCATCGGGCCTCAAGAGGCAATTGTTCAGCCTTGCTGGCAACCGTGCACGCAATGCGAATCTAGCCCCTTTTCAGCCTCCCCGGTCGCTTGCCTGTTTTTCCCGCAGGCCGATTGGTAGTCGCGCGACAGAGTCGCGCGACTACCAATCAGGCCTGTGATCCCCTGAGCGTCGAGACCATCACCCAGGGCGACGACCGCACCGCCGAAAGCCGCCGCATCAGCGGCTGTGACGACAGCCCCCCCGGCAGACCTCGAAGCCGAAGCCAAACAAAGCCACGACCCCGACGGCGCCCACAAGAGCGCCTTCACCCCCCGGGCCATCTCCCTGCCCAAGGCCGAAGGCTCCGTCGAAGGCATGGGCGAACCCTTCACGCCGCCGTGCTGTAGCGCGGCGGAATCGTGGGGATTGGAGACTCAGCGGTGTAGGCAGCGTGGCATCCGGTGCCGATATGACTAAAACTGGGGGGGCCTAAAGAGTCTTCTATGGTCCCGAGGATTTCTTCGAGGACGCGCAGCGTGAACGTGCCCGGCAAGGCTTGCCGCCGGGCGGGCCAAACTTGCTTCCTTCGCAACGCCAGCTTTGCCGCCTGTCGTGAGCTTCTCCGCGCTTTCGCCGCCAAAACGCCGTGGCACGGGCCTTGCTTTTCAGCCCTCCAAACCCCCGCTTTGGAGATCGCCCGTGTTCCACGTCACCTCTCGTCTCTCGACGTTGCTCCTGCTGCTCGCACCCCTCGTCGCGGCCAGTCCCGCCGCCGCGCAAAGTGGTGGTGCCCCGCGTGTGTTGCATATCTCCGATGGCCTCGCGCCCCAGGAGAGTCTGGTGCAGCAGCACCTGCAGGCGCAGGGCATGGATGTGACGCGCAAGTACAGCTGGTCGATCAGCCGCTTCACCGATCTCTCGCCCTATGACCTGATCGTGCTGTCCGGCTTTTCACCCTTCGTCAGCTCGTCGGGGCTGGCTCGCATCGCGGCCTCGGGTGTGCCGACCCTGGTCGGTCAACCCGTGGACATGCACTACGCCTCGGGCCTGGGCATGATGAGCGTGCTGAACATGGCCTGTAACTGGGCGAGCAACATGGACTTGCTCGACAATGCCCATCCCATCACCAGCTGCTTTCGCGCCTCCGAGAGCTTCTACAGTTACAGCTCCCTGGTCTGCGGCGCCGCCAGCTCCGCGCTGGCCCCGGGCGTGCGACCGCTGGTCAATAGCGAACGTTGGCCCATCGTGGACTACCCGGCGGTATTCGTCGACGACAGCCGCAACATGGCAGTGCTGGGCATCTACGACACCCTGGCCTACAGCGGCGAAGCCTGGACCCTCTTCGATAACGCCGTCTGCCACATCATGGGTACCTGCGCGGCCGGAGCCTGCGTCGACTTTGACGCCGACAGCGAGTACGCAAGCGCCCAGTACGCCAGCTGGTATGACGTCTATGGTACCGCTCCTCCGCCACCTCCCTCTTCCAACTCAGCCTACAACCTGATCGACAGCGGCACAGCCAGCAGGGGCGAGCTGCGGATCCTCGATTGCAGCGCGCCGCCCGATAGCTGCGAGCGCAGCCTCACGCCAGAGCTGAAGATCGGCTCGATACCGCCCCTTTCCTGCACTGTCAGCAGCTCCGTGGTCGGCCGCCTCACCGACTGCGCCGGCCACAGCAGCGATGTCGAACGCCGCGTCTACACGGCCTCGACGGAACTGGCCGCCACCAGCGCCGGCTGCGCGGCCCTGGAGCCCGATCTCGCCGCCGCCCAATGCGCCCAGGTGCAGCTCGAGGGCGGCGGCGGCGTGCAGTGCACGACCATGCCCGAAGTGGCGCCGGTCTCTATCATCGGCAATGCCGAGTACGACAGCTGCGTGGCCGCCGGCCGCGACCCCGTCCAGTGCGCACTGGTGGCCCAGGACTGCATCACCACCACGCTATGCCCCCACGAGAGCAAGGTCCATGCGCCTGCGGGTTATGTCAGCGACGATCCAAAGCCCGAAGACCTGGCCATCAATACAGACACGGAAAACGACAAGTACTGGATCACTTCCAATCCCATCAACCCCAAGAGCGTGGAGGTCTACCCCTGCGATCTGCTGGTGGCCGAGGAAGCCGAGAGCGTCGAGGCGCGCAGCCGCGGCACCGACGAGCAAAACAGCGGTGACAACCGCTTCGACTTCAAGAAGGGCTCGGACATGTTCTTCGTGAGCCTCGACGCCGGCTATCGCGCCAATAACGGTTTCGAGCGCGGCGGCGTCACCGAGGGAGCCGACGCGGGCGTGAACCTGGCCTTCGACGCCCTGGTCAAGGCCGGCGTCTTCGGAGAGCCCATCACGCTGCTCGATACCCAGGCCGGCGCCGGCAGTGACATTTGCGGCCTCCATGCCGACTACCACGTCAAGGTGCTGGAGGATTACATCTCCCTGGGCGATCAGCCGGGCGATGGCCTCGCCCATCCCTCCACCCTGGCCGAACGAAGGAGCTGCCTGGATGCACTTGCAAACCTGCGAAGCCACCAAAAGGCCCTCAACGATGCCCTCTGGAATCTGCGCCTGTTCGGCGAGTACTGGAATCAGTATGCCGACGCCGACGGCAATGCGGCGGTCCGAGGCGTGTCGACGCCGGTGACTGCCGGTGAGGTGACCAGCTACGTCGATGCCTATAACCAGGCTCGCAGGGACTACGACGCCGCGGCGGCATCCCTGAACACGATCGTGCAGAACGTGCTCAACCAGCCCGGCGCCGAGCACACGATCTTCGACAGCCCCGACGCGCTGCCGGCGGTCACCACGCCCGAGATACAGCAGTCGATTCCCATCGGCCCCTTCGCCGTCACCGTCGCCGGGCAGATGGCCGGCCGCATGTACACGGAGCTGCGTCTGTACGCGAAGCTCACTGCCACCGAGATCTCAAACGCGGCGCTGCCAGCACCGTCGGCGGACCTGGGCCTGAGCCTTGTGCCCGGCGCCGATGTGGGTGGCTGGGTCTTCGTCGGAACCGGCATCAGCGTGGGCGTGGCCGGCGCCGCCGTCGGCGTGCGCGGCAGCGTGCAGATGATCGACTTGAGCTTCCCCGTGAGCTTCGGTTTCGGCGTCGAGCCCCGACTCCAGGCCGACGACACCGTGGACTGGGTGCTGAGCTTCCACCGCGACGCCTTCATGAATATGGTGATGCTTAGCGGTCAACTGGACCTGGAGGTGCGGGCCTGGATCGACCTGCTGTTCACGAGCCTGCAGAAGTCCTGGCTGCGCAACCTGGCCAGCTGGGACGGTCTGCGCTGGGGGCAGAAGCTCGACGACACGCCCCTCACCGTCGCCGGCATCCTGGTGTCGACGCCGAACTTCTTCGGCGGCACCCTGCCCCCGCTGGGCGATACGCCAAGCGGCGGCGTGATGCCCCTGCTGAGCGCGCCGCCGCCCGTGGACCTGGACGACCTGGTCCTGGGCCTTCCAACCGATCGCGACGAGGTGGGCCGCTTCCTGAAGATCATCCGGCAGTTGAATACGGACGCATGGACCGCGTACCAGCCTCCGACCGATACCATCGGAGAGAGTGGTTTGTGCTTGCGCGCACTCTAACCGCGGAAGGAACCAAAGGCGATGAAACGGACCCTTCCCCTGCTGCTGCTGACGGCCCTGGCCGCCGTTTGCTACCCGATGCTCGAGGACGCACAGGTCACCAAGCCCGGCCCGCAACTCGCGGGCCGGGGAAGCACCCCGACCCCAGCCAACGTGCCGTCCACGCGAGCGCCAGCGGAAAACGGGGCGCACTTCCGAGCCGGCGACCAATACCGCTACCGGATGTCACTGGACAGCGAACTAACTCTGGGTGATGGCGAAGCAGCCTCGGCCGGCTTCGAGCTGCGCGCCGTCTGGTCGCTCAGCGCCCGCGCCCGTGCCGGCGGCGGCGTGCGGCTGCTGGCCGAGCTCGAGCAGCCCCACTTCCAGCTGCTCGAAGTGGGCGATGGCGTCGAGAGGGCCGCCCGCCAGGCCGAAGAAGAGCGCATCGCGGGCGCCTTTGCCGCCCCCCACGCCCTGGACCTCGACACCCATGGCAGCCTGCAGGGCGTGGCGCTGCCCGAGGGGCTCGAGCCCCAGGTCGAGTCCACCCTGCGCGCGCTGGCCGCCCTCTTCCAGTACGTGCAACCGCCGGCAGCCACGCCACGCTGGCGCAGCCACGAACGCGACCCGAACGGCGCCTACGAAGCCCTATACGAGCGGCTAAACGCCACCCGCACCGAGAAGCACAAACTGGGCTACCGAGCCTCCGGCGACGAGGGCGAGGACGGGGTCCGGAGCGAGGTGGTGACTTCCGGCGCCAGCTTCGAGCTGGACCCCGACGGCGCCATCACAAGCGTGACGCTCGACGAAACGCTCCGCGTTCGCGCCGATCGCAATTTCACCGGTGGTCATTCCCGCACACGCCTGAAGCTGAAGCTCGTCTCCCGCACCGCCGCCGATCCCCCGGCCCACCTTGCGACCCTGGCCGCGCTGCCGGCGCGCCCGGTGGACGCGCCGCTGTCGGCCCGAAGCCGGCGCTCCATGCTGGACCAGGCCAAGATCGCCGGCAGCGAGCTGACAGCCGTGCTCGACACCATCGCCGACCCCAAGCGCGACTCAAAAGCCCGCTACCGCGCCATGTTCGCCCTGGAGGCCCTGCTGCGACAGGACCCGGGCGGCATCGAACGCGCGCTGGCGCGCATCCGCCAGGGCGACGACCGCGACGGCGTGATGCTGGGGGCCCTGGGCCAGGCGGCGACCCCCGAGGCCCAGGCGGCGCTGCTGTCGCTGCTGCGAAACCCCGGCCCGAACGGTCCGCAGCCGATCCAGTCGCTTCTGGCCCTGCGCCATGCCGACCCGCCCTCGCCCCAGACCCTGGCGCTGCACCGGGAGCTCTTCGACGACCCCGGCCTTGGCTCCCAGGCGCGTCTGGGTCTCGGCTCCCTGTCGCGGCACCTGCGCGACGCTGGCGACGACACCCGGGCGGCTCAAGGTGCCGCACTGCTCGAAGCGGAGCTGCGCGCGGCGACCACGCCCTCCGATATACGAACCGCCCTGCGCGCCCTGGCCAACGCCGGCCATGAGGGCAGCTTGCCCGCCCTCGCGCCCTACCTCGAGCACGATGACCCGGAGTTACGGGCCCTGGCTGCCGCGGCACTCGCGCACATGCAGGGAGGCGAGTCGCTGTCGGCCGCCATCGGCCTGACCCAGGACGGGCGGGTCATGGTGCGCGAGGCCGCCGTTCGCGTACTGGGCAAGCGCATCGGTGACGCCCAGGCGGTCGCCGTGCTGGCCGACGTGGCGCGCAGCGACGACAATACGCGCGTGCGCTACCTGGCGCTCGAGGCCGTGGTCGAGGACCGCGCCGCCCGCGTCACGCTGCAGAAGGACCTGGCCTGGGTCGCCGCCCACGACGCCGACGCGAAAAACCGCAGCCTGGCCGAGCAGGCGCTCGACGGTTGAGCGGTGGTTCCGCAGTGATGGACGCCGATCAGCGCTTGCGCAGGAGCTTGAGCTCGCGGTCCTGCTGCATGAAGCGGCTGGCCAGAGCCTCCATCATCACGTGCAGCCAGCCGTGAGCCTCCAGCTCACGCTCCAGGGCTTCACGCGTCACCACGAGCAGGCGCACTTCCGTCAGCGCGTGCACCGAGGCCGTGCGCGGCCCGCCGGCCAGCAGCGAGGTCTCGCCGAAGACCTCCGCCGGGCCCAGGGTCGCAACACTCCGAACTAGCTCGCCGTCGCGCTTGGTGACCCCACACAACCCCGTGAGCACCAGATAGGCACAGTCACCGATTTCGCCCTCCTGAACGATGACGCTGCCTGCCTCGAAGGTGCGCTGTTCCAGCCAGCCGCCGCCGCGCAGGAAGTCTTCAAGATCATTGGCCAGCTCGCGCACGGTGGCGTAGCGCTCGGCCGGATTGCGCGCCAGGGCTTTTTCCGCGATGCGGCAGAGGCCGTGGGGCAAGCGCCGCTCGGGCGCGCGCCTGTGGGGAGGCATCACGTTGCCGCTCATGGCCAGGATCAACTCGTCGGAGGCGTCCTGTCCCTTGTGTGGCGGCGATGCCGTCAGAAAGTAATAGAGGATGCCGCCCAGACCGTAGACGTCGGTGCGCGCGTCGATGTCTTCATTGCGACCCTGGGCCTGCTCCGGCGCCATGTAGGCAGGGGTGCCGCTGAGCGTTCCAGTCGCCTCCACGTTGCTGCTGCGCCCACCCAGCTGCACACGCACCTCGATGGATCTAGAAGGCCTTTGACCCTCAGTCAAAAGCGCGATGCCCCAGTCCATCACATAGACCTGGCCAAAAGCGCCCACCATGATATTGGCCGGCTTCAAATCCCGGTGTACGACGCCGCGGCTGTGGGCAAAGGACACGGCGTCGCAGACCTTGAGGAAGATGCCGATGAACTCGCGCAGCGCCGGCCCGTGCAGGGTCTCGACCGGATGGTCGGCGATCACCTCGTTCAAGGTGCGTCCCTGGACGAGCTTCATGGTGAAGTGGGTGGGGATGCCGTCGGCGTCGATTTCGACGTCGTGGATGGGAACGATGTTGGGGTGGTCGAGCTGGGCGGTGATCTGCACTTCTTCCACGAAGCGAGCCAGCTCGACCGGGTTGCGGATCTCGCGACGACGTTTGAGCGCGATCTGCCGCAGCGTCCAGCGGTCGCGGGCCCGATGCACCGTGGCCATGCCGCCGTGGGCGATGGTGCCCAGGTCGTCGTAGCGGCCGCGAAAGTCCAGCGGCGCGCGCGCCGGCGCCGGGACCAGCGAGGCGCGATCGAAGCTGCTGCTAGACTCGTCCGGCACGGCCACGCGCACCGTGGTCAGATCGCGCTCCTCGGTCTCGAGAAGCCGCCGGCTGCCAGCCGATGCGCTGCCCAACAGATCATCTCCGGTCAGGCGCGGCGGCCTGCTGTAGCGCTTACTGCTCATCGCTCGTAAAGCTCTCAGACCCCCTCGGCGAAGTCGTGTACGAAGCGCTCCTGCTGCCGATTTTGTATGTAACCCGGCGCCACGCTGCGCACCTGTTCGATCGCCGCATCCGGCTTGCAGCCCATCCAAACCAGGGTCGCGGCCAGGATGGTGCCGGTGCGGCCCATGCCCGCCCGGCAGTGCACCGCCACACTGCGACCGGCGGTGATGCTGCGCTCGATGTCACGACACAGCCGCGCCGCATGACCCACTGCGGGCACGCCCATGTCGCGAATCGCAAGATGGCGGCTCTGTAGCCCGAAACCGCGGAGAAAAGACGCGTCCGGAGGCTTTTCGGTAAGATTCACCACCAGTTGCACACCCGCGAGCGCAATGGCCGTCAGGTCGTCCTCCACGGGGGAAAGCAGCCCGGGCCTGCCCATGCCCGCCAGGCGACCTGGTAACAGCCAGTGAAAGTGCGTCGGCAATTCCGGCAGCGGACTGCTGGGCCAGCAGTTACCGCGTTCGACGTAATGCGACGAAAGCGGCGTGGGCGGCGCCTCGAAGAATTCCTTGGCGCTGGTCTCGACGTGCAGGCCACCGCCCACGAAGAAGCAGACGCGATCGGCCACGCGGCGGGCGAAGGAAAGGTCGCGGGTGACGACCACGGCGGCGCCCCGGCGCGTGTGATCGCGCAGGGCGGCGATCAGGGCCTCGCGCTCGGCCTCGCTGCAGCCGGGAGTGGGATCATCGAGCAGCAGGGTCGAGGCCCCCGACGAAAGCACCCTCTGCCAGCGCTCGGCCCCAGGCTCGTCAGTGCCGGCGCTGCCGTTTTCGCGACTGATCTGGCGCAAGAGGGCGCGCGTGGGCAAGCCATCGAGGCCGTCGTCCAGCGCACGCCCACAGTAGCGCAGCCCGCCCTCCAGCACGAAGGGCTCGGGCAGAGCCTCACCGGCCAGCGCCTGCAGCAGCTTGCTCTTACCGATACCCCCGGGGCCCAGCAGCACCGTCACCACACCAGGAGCGATGTTCAAATCGAAGGGCTGAAAGAGCGGCTGATCACCGACCCTCAGGCTCAGGCGACTCAGCTCGTAGAGCATGGCCTGGGGGGTGCTGTCGATTTGAGCGCTGACCACGGTACTCACCGGCCTTCCCTCAGGCGATCGCCCAGAAGCCGGGGCAACCCTGCCCGAGCGATCGCGGCCACCGTTCTATCGATGTTGTAGGCGACGCGTAAAAATTCCACGGTGCGCGCGTCGGTGTCGACCAGCGCAAAGGCAGCGCGATGGTCGCCATCACGGGGCTGACCGACGGCGCCGGGATTGATCAGGATCGAGCTGGCCCCGTGCGGCCACTGAATCAACCCGTCCACGTTCGGCTCCACGCAACTGCCGCCGACGAGCCATCCGATCATCGGAATGTGTGTGTGACCACAGAAAGCTACCGTGCCGCGCGCACAGCTGCCGGCCACCACTTGCAGGTTGCGCTCCAACATGGTGGTGGTGATATAGCCGGAGAAGTAGCGATCGTTGAGATAACAGCCGTGGACGGCGACCATCCCTTCGCCATCCCAGCGCCGTGGCAGACCGCCCAGATAGCCGACTGCCTCGGCCGTGAGCACGCTGCGCGTCCAGTCCTGGGCCAGCCGCGCATTGTTGTTGGTGCCCGGCGCGAAGCTCTCACCGACGACGTCGAAGTCGTGATTGCCCATCACCGCCACGTCGCTGACCTCGCGCACCCGGGCGATACACTCCAAGGGCGAGGCGTTGTAACCCACCAGATCGCCTAGCACGATGACCAAGTCGGGCTGCCGCGCCTCGAGGGCCTCGAGCACGGCCTCGAGGGCGGGCTCGTTGGCGTGTACATCGGCGAGCAAGGCAACCCGGGGCACCTTCAACTGGCCTTCCCTCGCGCATGCAACGTCATCGCCTCGACGATCGTACTGCGCGCCTTGATGGCCAGTGGATGACGGGGTTGGGCCTGGTCCAGCGATTCAAGCATTCCAAGGCTGCGCACTTCCGGAGGCTGTAGCACGCCGCAGAGTTCGCGTATCACGGCCGCAACGTAGCTTTCGATCACCTCCGGCCAGTCGGAATATTCCTCGATGCGCTGCAGCAGCGCATGTCCCAGGCCCGGCAGCTGGTGGCTCGAGTCGATGTCGTCGTCGAGGTAGAAGAGCCTGCGGTCGACGCTGGCGAAATTGCTGGGGTGCACGTCCAGTAGCACGCCGTTCCTGGTGGCCAAGAGCGCGGACTGGCCAGCGGCCCGGGCGAAGTTTTCCAGGGCTCCGGACAGCGAGCGCTCGCGGCCCTGTTCGACCGCCTCGGACATCTCCTTGCGCAGCGTGCGCAGCCACGGCGCCACCGTCCAAACCCAGGCGCGCCCCTGGGAATCCTGCTGCAGCGAGACCACCGAGCGCGGCGGCAGCAGCTCACCGAGCAGAATCTTGCGGCGCGCGACCTGAAGCAGGGCATCACGACCCTCGTCGGCATTTTCGTAGCGGCGGCGTGGCGAGGTCTTCGCGCACCACGGGCCCACCTGGTAGATCAGGGTGTCGGCCGAACCACTGCCATCGAAGATACCGCGCTGGCCCGCCAGATCGGTTCGCCGCAGCCACTGTTCCCGGCGCAAGAGCCGCAGGACCTGGCGGCCGGTGGTGCTCGGCCATACACAACCGGTGGGCACCTTCTCGTCGGGGTGCGGCGGCTCGGTCTGGGGTGCGCTCTGCGCCGGCCCGCCGCCCACCTCCGGCTCGCTCTGCGGCGGCCCGGCGATTGGACTGCTCTGAGGTGCCGGCTTCGGCCCCCTCAACCAAGAGGGCAGAAGCGCCTTGGCAACCTGCAACGCCGAGGCAGGCGCGGACGCGACCGGGGCGTTCGCTAGGGCCTTTGGGCTCGATGGCTCGGGCTGTCGCGGCAGCGGCACAGCCTGGGGCTTGCTCGGCGTGCCGGCACTGCCGACTTCCACGGCCTGGCCGACCTGGGCGGCGCTCGCCGCAGCGTCCTTCGCAACCACCCTGGGCGCTTCGGAAGCCGGCGCTTCGGAAGCCGGCGCTTCGGAAGCCGGTGCCTCGGAAGCCGGTGCCTCGGAGGCCTTTGAGCCAGCGGAGGAGACTGCGGCGGGGGCAGAGGTCGCGTCGGGAGCAGCATCGGCAGCGGGCGTGGGCGCCAGTGCCCCGGGCTTGGCATCGCTGGACGCGGGCGCTTCGCCCTGCGCTTCGCCCGCTGGCACAGCCGGCGCGGGCGCTTCGCCCTGCGCTTCGCCCGCTGGCGCGCGCGCCTCGCTGGGCGCCTCGCTGGCCGGCGCAGCCGGCGCAGGTGCTTGGCCGGGCGTGATGTTGAATGGAGCGAGCACCGCAGCGGCAGCCGCGACAACAGCCTGGGCGGCGCGTTCGGCCTCGCGCTCTTCTGCCGCCTCCTCCTCGTCTTCGAAGCCCTCGTCGTCCTCGCCGAAGAGCTCGGCCACGGTGCCTCGCGAGGCCATCGCACTGCCATCCTGTTCGCGTAAGCGCTCCAGCAGATCGTCGGCGCCTTCGACGTTGCCCGCGATGGCGTCGAGACCGACCTCCATCAGCTCCTTGCCCACTCGCGCGGCGCCGGCGCGGATCGCCAGCACCGAGGTCTCCCGCACTCCCACCCCCTCCTTGGCGCGTGCGCCGACGATCTCGACCTCGGGTTCGAGCTGAAGCCGCTCACGGATCTCGTCGATGCCGATGGCGGTCTTCAAGTCCTGTTTGTTGGCTTGCACGATGATGGGCACGTCCTCACGGCCGGCCGAGCGCAACGACCAGCGCAGGGTTTCGAGCGCCGAACGCGCGCGGGCCTGGGAGCGGGCGGTGCTGCTGCACACGAAGACCACCACGTCGGCGGTCTGAAGAATCTGCTTGCGCCGTGCAGCCAGCTGGCGCTGCCCCGGGCAGGTCACGATCTGGCAGCGCAGGGAATAGCCCGCCACCAACCCGCCATCGAGATGCATCCAGTCGAAGAAGAGCGTGCGGCCCGCCATTTCTTCAGGCACGTAGAGCTCGCTGCGTCTGCGCAGGGTGAAGAAACTGCACAGCTGCTGCACGTTGGTCGTCTTGCCCGCGCGCGCGGGCCCGTCGTAAACGACGCGCAAGACGATCTTTTGTTGTTCGCGATCGAAGACAGCCATTGCGGTTCCCGGGAAACTTCGGTGTGAGGTCGGACGGCGGTGTTAGCGACTGCGTTTGCCCAGCACGTGGGCGCGCTGAAAGTAGTTGTCACACAGCGCGGCGTAGTAGAGTTCTCCATCGAGCCAGGCGACCACGCTGCCGTGGCCGGTCGCGAGACTCATGGCGCGCGCATCGCTGTCGAGGGCGCCGGCGATTCCCAGCACGTCCGCGACAAAACGACCCAGCTCGTGCAGCGCGCGCACCGACAGCGCGCCGTGACCGACGCCGGCGATGGGGTTGCCACCGCCTTCGTGCACGAAAGCCACGCCGCGGCCTCCGGGGGGTAGGTGCTCGGCCAGGGCTCGCTCGGCCCGCTCGCGCAGCTCGGGCCTTTGGATGGCGGCCAGGCCCACGAAGACCTCGGCCGGACGAAAGGTAAACTGAGCGTCATAGCTGGCCCGCTGGTGGGGCACCCAGCTCACCGGTAGCGAAGCGGCTCTGCCGAGACTCGCGAGCGCCTCGCAGCTGTGGCGTGCCAGCGCCGCGCGCAGGCCCTCGGCCGACACGACGCCAGCGGCGACCAGACGTTCGCCGAGCGGAACGCCCTGAGTTCTGCAGTCCTGGTAGATGGCTTCCACGCTCGCTCGGGTCACATTGGGGCCGCCGCCCTCGATCAAGAGGTCGGTCAAGCGCCCGCGCATGGCCTCGCTCACGGCCCAACAGATGGCCCCGGCCTGCACACAAACGATACCGCTGGACTGCCGCTGCTGGCCGACCATGAAAGCACCCGTCGCCTCGGCGTCGAGTTCTTCCACGGTCTCCAGCAGCGGCAGCGCCAGCTGCGGATCGACCCAGCCGTTCGAGGGAGCGACCACCGACCCATTCGCTTTGGCGGTTGCCGCGATGCGATCAAGCAGCGGCTTCGACGCCTGGAAGCGCCGAGCGCGACTTGGTCAGTACCATGCCCAGGTTGGCTGAAGCGCGACAGACGGTCACCAGCACCAGGCTCTCGTTGCGCTTGCAGCGCTGGAAGAGATGGATGAGGTTGTCCGAGAGAATGACGATCTCCTGAAAATAGTGGTGACTGTCGTCGGCCAGGCCACGCGATTTCTTGAAGAGCTTCTCGATGGCCGAGACGTTGGTGCCCTGGAAGATCTCGCCCGTCGCCGCGGCGACCAGGTCGAGTACCTCCTGCGGGTGGCTGTCGACCGTCTTGACTCCCAGCAGCATGCCGGTGGTCATGTCCACGAAGCCTACGGCCACGCATTCGGGAACCGATCCCTGTACCTTCGAAAGTTCTGCATCTAGCGACATTACTGGTCCTCGTTCGTGATGGGTTTTCTGTTTGATCTAAGGTTGTTGTCGGGTTCTGCTTCCGGACTACGGAACCAGTGGTTCGATCTCGGGAATGACAGACTTCAACTGCGCCCAGCCCATCCCGATATTGGTCGTCTTCTTCGTCACCAACATGATCACGGCCTTGCCGCCCGCGATCGTCTTTGCGAAGTGAAAGTTGTGTTGCGAGGTGATGTGAATTTCCTGGAAGTAGTGCATGCCATCCTCGGGCATACCGCGGTGCTGGCGCACCATTTTCTCGATCTTGTCGACGCTGCTGCCACGGAATAGATCCATGGTCGCGGCGGCGACGATCTCATTGAGGGTCTGCGTGTAGGACGCGCTATTGTGGATGCCGAGCAGCATGCCCGTGCTCAGGTCCACAACACCGCAGGCCACGCCCCCATCGACGTTGTCGATCACGTTTTTGCAGGAGTCATCAATTTTTCCCATTCACTCTGTCCTTTCTCTCGTCTCTTCGCCCGGGCTGCGGCTGGCTCATGTTGGTAAACTAGCCCGGTTGATCCTCGCGCTCCGGTAGGTAGGTCGCGACCTGCCACACCTGGGAGCGAAAGCGTTGGGCCGCGATCTTGTCGACCAGCGGCATCGCCAAAATCATCGCGTAGCCCTGCCCCGGCTTGCGCAGTACGGCATAGGCCAGGTCTTCGACCACCGACTCGAATTGCTCGAAGCCCGTCTCGGTCACGAAGGCGCTGAGGTCGTGGCTGAGTTCGCCCAGCACCGTCACCCATTCGAGGCCAGTGCCGAAGTCCCTGAGCGGGACCACTTGGGCCGAAAACTCATCAATGATGGCTGCGCCCATCTGCGGCGCCACCCGGTCGAGGATCGGACGCAGCCCGCGAATGCGCTCGAAGTCCATGGAGGCCGCCCCCTCCGGCCGCCGCGAGACCCACTCCTCGAACGCCGAGTCCACCGAGGAGTTGCGCATCGAAAAACTGGGTCGTTGCGAGTCGCTCTGGAAGGGGTCGATCTCCGCAGCGCCCGGTCGCGTCTCGTCGATCTCACGCAAGGTGTCCATCAGGAGCGACTGGAAGGGAAGCGCGATCGTGGGCGCGCGGCTGCCATCGGGCACCGAGGTGCGCATCGCGCCCGAGGGCGTCGCCAGGATCTCCCGTAGCGCATCGACACCCACCAGCTCGCCCCGAGCGGCATCCACGATCTCCCCCACGCGAAACTCGATGGTCGAGTCGGCCGCGCCGCTGATGTGGAGCGCGATCGTGCGCTGGCCGAAGTGAAACATCTGCAACATGTCCACCAGTGAAATTCCATGCACGCTGCCGCGAAAGCCCGTGCCGCAGTCGAGAGCGTGTTGCACCGCCTCGAACATCTCCTTGGGCGTGAAGGGCTTGGTCAAAACTTTGACCGCTCCCAGCTCGGTGGCGCGCTGGTAGTCGCGGGCGGTCGCAAAGCCGCTCATCAAGATCGGCATCGTATGCGGCGCCACTTCCCGCAGCTGCACCAGGAGGTCGACACCATCGCGCCCTTCCATGCGCAGGTCGGTCAGCAGCACGTCGGGCGGGCGCTTGCCGAGCTCGCTCAGTGCTGCGTCCACGTTGCTTGCCTCCGAGACATCGAAGCCCTCCGCACGCAATTCCTGTGCCACATCCGCGCGCAGCATCTCGTCATCGTCGACCACCAGGATCGAGGTCATCACCCGCGCTCTCCTCGATCGGCAACGGCCGCGGGCATGGTGACGATGAAGTGCGCGCCCCCATCGGAGGTGCCCGGAGACAACTCCAGGTTACCGCCCAGGTTGATAGCGGCTTCGCGCGCCGTCATCAGGCCGAGGCCCGTGCCCTCGCGTTTGGTGGTGAAAAATGGGTCGAAGATCCGTGCTCGCAGCTGCTCGGGGATGCCCGGGCCGTCGTCGCGCACGTGAACGTGCACGGTGTTGGCAGCGGCACACTCGCCGTGCAATTGAATCCGGCAGGCGCCCTCGGCCGCTTCGGTGGCGTTGATGATCAGATTGACCAAGATTTGCTCGATCACCAGCGGATTGCCGTGCACGGCGTCGGCATCCTCATCGACCTGGACAATGATCTGATGGCCGCCGTCGCGCAGCGTGGGCCTGAGCAGCGCCGCCACGCGCGACAGCGTATGCCGGAGCGACAGGTCGACCTTCACCGGCGGGCCCAGGCGCGCGAAGTCCAAAAGGCCGGCGATGGTCTGTTGCTGGCGCGCCGCCGCGGCGTTGATCTGCCCGAGTTTTTCCTTGATCTGCTCCCGCGACATCTCGTCGCAGCGCTGGGCCAGCACGCTGGCCCCGAAGACGATCGAGGACAGCGGCGCGCGCAGGTCGTGGGCGATGCCCGCCACCAGCCGACCGATGGCCTCGAGCCGCTGCTGCTGCAGCCGCCGGCGGAGCTCCACCTGCACGTCGGTGATCTCGCGCATCAACAGCAGCTGCCAATCGCGGCCATAGCGATAGCGCGTGAAACCGATGCAGCGTTCGCTGTCGGTCTCGGGGCGGTAGTCGGTGGACTGGCCGATGGGCGTCGAAGACAGCGCCTGCCACAGGCTCTCGGGCATGGCGCAGGGCAGACCGTCGCAGCGGGCACCCACCTCACCCATCAGCGTGCGGGCCTCGGGGGTGGCGGCCATGATGCGCCCCCCGGCGTCGCACACGACCATCGGAAAGCCGACCGCTTCCAGCTCCAAACGGGTGAGCTCTTCGGCCGCGGCGATCGGGGTTGGGGTCGGAGACAGGCTCATTCGCTGTGGGCGCACGGGGTCCTGCGCGCGGGCCCCTACCGATTGCAAGGGTCGTGCCGATGCCGCAGCCCTCTGAAGGAGGTTGCGTGCGCGTTGAGCGAGCGCAAGCGACGCGCGCCTGCGCGCCCCATGCGCGCCGCCACCGCGCCCCATGCGCGCCCGCGAAGAGCTAGGCGATTGCTACCGGGTCAAAGGCCTGTGGGTGCTGCACACCGGTTGTGGCAGCCCGACGCCAGGCGCACTTCAGCGCTGGGTCAGACGCGCGACCAACTCGATCTGGGTGCGCGCGCCGACCTTGCGGAAGGCCGCCTGCAGGTGGTTGCGCACGGTGGAGGTGCTGATGCCGAGGATCTCAGCGATCTGGGGCGGGCTCATGCCGGCCACCAGGCGCTCGGCGATCTCGGTCTCGCGCCGCGTCAGTAGCCGCCAGCGATCGTTGCGCTCCTGGTGGGGCGCCGGCGCCGCCGCCGCAAGCCCGCTCCCGTTCGGGTTGCTCACGACGTCGGCGGCCTTGCGGCTGGGCAGCCCCAGCTCGGCCTCGAGCTGATCGGCCAGCTGCCGCAGCTTGCTGGAAAAGCTGTGCCCCGCCGGATCCCCCGCCGGATCCCCCGCCGGATCCAAAGCGCCTCCGTGCCGCCGACGCGCGTCGGCCATGCGCGAGAGCACCTGCGCCACACGCACGTCGAGATCCACCGAGGGCTTGATCAAGTAGTCCATGGCGTCGAGGCGGAGCGCATCGATGGCGGTGCTCACGGTTGGATAGCCGGTGACCACGATGACCGGCAACAGGCCGCACTCGCGCGAAACGAAGCGCAAGAGCTCGATGCCGTCGCCATCGGGCAGCTGAATGTCGGTCACCAGCAGGTCGAATTCGCGGTCGCGCAGGTGCTGGCGTGCACGTAGGGCACTGTCGCATAGCACGAAGTCGTAGCCCTCGGCCTCGAGCAAACGGCCTGCGTAGCGCAGGAAGGTGGGGTCGTCATCGACGACGAGAATGCGGGCGTTGGTGTGCCCGCGGTCTGTGGCGCTGGGGGGATCGTCGTGGCTTGTCATGGGTGTGGCCGTGGCAACAGCGGCTCGATCCGTTGCCCCAATGGTAGCCAGTGGCCCCGCTCCGGACAAGGCCCGTTATGTCGTGCAAGGTAGGATGCCCGCGGCAGCATCATACAGTTAAATCGAGCCAGTTCACCTTTCGGCGCAGCTTCCGGATCGCGTAACATTTCATTTCCGGCTTCGCGCAACTGAAGTGGCGGGACAATCGATGGCGCGCATCCTGATCGTAGAAGACGAAGGCATCGTGGCGATGGAGCTGGCCGCGCGCATCGAGGCCATGGGCCACGAGGTATGCGCCACGGTGGGCAGCGTCGCCGACGCCCTGGCCGTGATCGAGGCCGCGAGCGAGCTGCCCGATCTCGCCCTCTTGGACATGCGGCTGCGCGGCCCCGGTGACGGCTGCCAGTTGGCGCGCGAGCTACGGGAGCGCCACGACATCCCCTTCATTTTTCTCACCGCCTATTCCGACGGCGACACGCTCGGTCAGATCAAGGCGTGCGAGCCCCTGGGCTACCTGCTCAAGCCCTTCGACGAGCGCACGCTCTGGGTGACGGTGGAAACGGCGCTGCACACCCATGCGGCCACCCGCGCCCGCGTCGAGGCCGAGCGCCAGCTCAGGCGCACCGACGCCCAGTATGCGGCAATCCTCGACCAGAGCCACGACGCCGTGCTTTCGATCGACTGCGAGCAACGCATCACCGTCTTCAACCGCGGCGCCCAACGCGTCTTCGGTTACGCGGCCGAGGAGGTGCTGGGCCAGCCGCTGTCGATGTTGCTGCCCCAGGAAGAACACGAAAACCACACGCGGCTGGTCGAGCACTTCCGCGACGCTGGCGGCCACGGCGTCGGTCGCCGCATGGGCGTGCTGCGGCCGGTGCGCGGTCGCAGAAAGGACGGCTCCGTCTTCCCGGCCGACGTCTCGATCACGCGCCTGCAGCTCGAAGGCGAGACCGTGATGACGGCCATCGCCCGCGACATGACCACCCCGCGGGCCATCGAGCAGCGCCTGGTGCAGAGCGAACGGCTCGAGGCCATCGGCCGTCTGGCCGGGGGCATCGCCCACGACTTCAACAACCTGCTGACCGGCATCCTCGGCTACTCGCGCATCCTGCAGCGGGCGCTTCCAGTCGATAGCCCCCTCGCCGACGACGTGGCCGAGATCCGGACCGCTGGCGAGCGCGCCTCCGAGCTGGTGCGCGAGCTGCTCGCCTACAGCCGGCGCCAGGCCCTGGAGCCGCGCGCCATCGACCTCAACGCCGCCCTCGAGGGCCTTCGGCGCATGCTGCTGACCCTGCTCAGCGCCGAGATCGAGCTGGTCTTCGAACTCGACCCCGAGTTACCTGCGGTGCTGGCCGATCCGGCCAAGCTCGAGCAGGTGGTGATGAACCTGGTGCTCAACGCCCGCGATGCCATGCCCGAACGCGGCGTGATCACCGTACGCACCGGGCGCGAGGCACCCGCCGACGCCGAGCGCCTCGATGTGGCCGCCGACCGCTGGGTCTCGCTTCACGTCACCGACACCGGTGTCGGCATGGACGAGACCACCTGCGCCCACGTCTTCGAGCCGTTCTTCAGCACCAAGGGCGGCCGTGGCACCGGGCTGGGGCTCGCCACCAGCTACGGCACCGTGCGCCAGAGCGGCGGCACGATGACCGTCGACAGCAGCCCCGGCCAGGGCTCGACCTTCGTGGTGCACCTGCCGGCCACCAGGCAGGTCTCCGAGGCGCCGAGCCGCCGGCGCCAAAGCGTCTCCGACCATCCCTCCGTGGGCAGCCGGCGCCGCATCCTGCTGGTCGACGACGAGCCGATCATCCGCGAGTTGGGTGGACGCCTGCTCGAGGCCGAGGGCTACGAGGTGGTGGTGGCCGCCAGCGGTGATGACGCCTGGAAACGCGTGATCGATAGCGACGCCGGCTTCGACCTGTTGCTAACCGACGTGGTCATGCCGGGGCTCAACGGCTACGAGCTGGCCGAGCGCTGGCGCGACCGCTTCCCCGAAGCGCCGATCCTGATGATGTCGGGCTACGCCGAGGAGCACCTGGACAAGGGGGTCACCGTAAACCCGGTCCGAAGCCTGAGCTGGCTCGAAAAGCCTTTCGAGCCGAGCACCCTGGCCTCGACCGTCGCGCGCCTGCTGGACTCGACCCCTCCCGCCCCCGTGTAGATGTGCGCGGCGGAAGTCTGGCTCGCTCTCATCCCGCAACGGGCACGCGCCCTTTCCGCTCGTCGCGCCGCTTCGCTCTACTCGCCGTCGTCGTCATCGACCGGCACGCTCGGCGCCGGTGGCAGCTCCGAGGCCAGCACCAGCCGTGTAAGTGAGACAAAGCCCTCCTTGAGCACACGTTGCAGGTGCGGGTCGCTGTTGCAGTCATACTCGCGGCAAACCCGCGGTCGACGCTCCCAGACGCTGCAGCGGCCGCTGGGCTCGTCGAAGTACACGCACAGGCCGCTGCGCGGGTCCTTGTCCAGGCAGTGTTTGTCGCCGGCTCCGGGTCGACCCGGGTCACGCTCCCCCGGGTCGAGCTGCACGAGCAGGCGGCAGCAGAAGCTGGCGCAACCCAGGCGCCGCCCCTGGTCGCAATCGACTCGGACTTCCCTCATAGGTCTCCCCTTTCGCCGCCGGCGTCTCCGTGGGGAAGAACCCCACGCAAAAACCGTACCGCGCCCCCCGGGGCAGGCGCCCCGGTCGCGTCACTCCCCGGAGGCGCGCGCCAGGTCCTGGCCGGTCTCTTCCTGAATCTTCTTCAGCCGTCGGCGCAGGGCGTGGCGCGAAATGCCCAGGCTTCGTGCGGCTTCACCGATGCGCCCCCCGGAAGCCACCAGCGCGCGGCCGATGGCGTCACTGCCCTCGGCCGGCGCCGGGCCGAGCACGGCATCGGGCGTCGAAGCAAATCCGGAAACGCCCTCGGCGAGATCCTCGAAGCCCTCGGCCCGCGGCCGGGTTCCCGACTGACCGCGTCGCGAGGCCATCGCAAACCGCTCGCCGACGCTCTGGATCGGACCCATGGGCGACTGCGGCGACTGCAGCGCGGTGGCCACGGCATTGGCGGGCGTGCCCAGACCCAATTCAGCTGCCGTAGGCGCCCGTCCGTGGACCGTCCGCATCAGCAACAGTCGCTCGACCAGGTTGCGCAGCTCGCGCACGTTGCCGGGGAAGGGGTAGCTGCGCAGGCGCTCACGCAGGGTCTCGGGCAAGTCCTCGAGGGTCAAGCTCTGGCCCTCGCGCTGCAGGAAGTGCGACAGCAGCGCCGGCACGTCCTGGAGCCGCTCGCGCAGCGCTGGCAGCTTCAGCTCGAGCACGCTGAGCCTGAAGTACAGGTCCTCGCGAAATTGCCCGCGGTCGACGCGCTCGCGCAGGTCGTGGCGGGTGGCGGCCACGATGCGCGCGTGGACCGGAAACTCTCGGTTACCACCGACGCGGCGCAGCACACGCTCCTCGAGCACGCGCAGCAGCTTGCCCTGGGCGCCGGCGGGCAGGTCGGTGATCTCGTCGAAAAAGAGCGTACCGGCGGCGGCCGACTCGATGGCGCCGATGTGGCGGTTGACCGCGCCCGTAAACGAACCGCGCTCGTGGCCGAAGAGCTCGGACTCGGCCAGGTTTTCGGAAAGGGCGGCGCAATCGACAGTGACCAGCGGCTGCTCGCTGCGCTCCGACCCCTGGTGGATCAGGCGCGCGATGTGGCTCTTGCCGGTGCCGGTGTCGCCCTGCAATAGCACGGTGGTCGTGGTTTGACTGGCCAGCCGCGTCAACCGCCGCACCGTCTGCATGGCCTCGGATTCGCCCAAAAGCTCGCGCGCCAGGGGGTCGTTGTCGAGCGCGGGCGCGGCCACCGGCAGCGCGTGATCGATGCGCTCGAGCACCTCGACGGGCCCGGCCGACTTGGTCACGTAGTCATAGGCGCCTGCGCGCATCGCCTCCACCACGGCCGGCACATCGGCGTGGGCGGTTAAACACATCACCCGCGGCCCACCCCGCTGTCGCAGCTCCGGCAGCAATTCGGTGCCGCGACCGTCGGGCAGGGAGGTGTCGAGCAAGACCAGATCGAAGACGCCATCGATCAAGCGCCTGCGTGCGGCCTCGAGGGTTCCCACCCGCTCGGCGCAATGCCCTTCACCCTCGAGCAAGGCGATCAGAGCCTCACCGTAGAGAGCGTCGTCTTCAACTGCGAGAATCGCGGCCATCATCTCCCGTGGCACCTTCGCGTGCCGATTTCGCCCGCCGGGGCGACCGACACCGCCCGCCGCAGCACATGGCCAAGGTCGGGGGAGGCGCGTGTTGAACAGCGTACCAGGCCAATGCCGAGGAAGCCCACAACCGGTGTCGAGATTTTCGGTGAGCCTGGTGGAATTACCTCAGAGATGTGAGCCAGATCGATTGGAGGGGATCGGAGTGTTGTTCCTACATGACAGGAACTTGACGCGCGCTGCGCGCATGGCGCGCGCGCATGGAGCGCGCGAATGCCGACACCATCACCCATGACGTGTCGCACCAGTGGTCTCTGGGACCCGTACGCCGGGTCGTTTTGACCACAGGATGAAGTGAAGTTGCGGACGCCGTGGGAGCGTCGGCGCTGGCATATGACTTGCAGTTCGATCCCGGCGCCCACCGCCTGCCATCGAGGTCCGCTAGCATGCAATCGCTGTTGCCACCGTCGCCCCGCTACCCCTTGCATCGCCTGAGCCAGGCGCTGCTGCCGCTGCTCTACGCCTATGCCGCGATGCTACTGTGCATCACCGGGCGTTGGCCCGCCCGCCGCGTGCGACGGTAACGCAAAGGCGACCATGACACGACGACGTAAGAGCGACCTCGCGGCCAACGAGGCGATGTGGAAAGCCCTCGAGCGCGGCCCCAAGCTGCGCGCGATCCTGCAGGATTTCTATACCCGGGTTTACGCCGATTCCAGACTCGCCCACTTCTTCGACGGCGTGACCAAGGAACGAGCCATCGAGAAGCAATACAACTTCCTGGCCCAGATCTTCACGGGCGAGCCGATCTACTTCGGCGAGCGCCCGCGCAACGCCCACCACTGGATGGTGATCTCGGACGAGCTCTTCGACTACCGCGAAGAGCTGATGGAGAGCTGCCTGCGCCGTGGCGGACTGTCCGAGGAGCTGATCGGCGAATGGCGCAGCGCCGAGGAGATCTTCCGCAAACAGATCGTCAAGGACGCGCCGATTCCAAAGAAGATCCGCGGTGTCGAGCTGCCCCTCGAGGGCTACGAGGACATCGACATCGCCATCGGCTGGAACTGCGACGGCTGCGGCAACTCCAAGGATGCCAATACCCGCGGTCGCTACCACGTGCGCACCGGACAGACCTATTGCGAAGGCTGTTCGCCCGACGCGCGCTTCGACAGCGTGCGTCCACACGTGGTCAAGGCCGCGGGCGAGCCCGGCTCGAGCGGAGGTTGAGGCGATGGCCGAACGCGAGTCCGCCGACGATGTGCCCGATCCGCCCACCTTGAGCGCGCGCCATCGGGGTCCCCTGGTGGTCGAGGGCCGCATCCGCCTCTTCGACACCGAGGGGCGCGAAATCGACATCTCCGACCGCAAGCGCGTGCTGCTGTGTCGCTGCGGCGCCTCGCGCACGCGCCCCCTTTGCGACGGATCCCACTACCGCACCAATTTCGAAGCCGAAGGCTAGGAGACTGGTGTCAAACGAGCGGGCGTGGATCTCGGGCGGCGTAACCCCGTGTGCGCCATCCGAGTCCGCTGCGAAAATAGCGGGTATTTCCTCGGTCCATCGGCTGCCCCCCACGAGGTCACGGCGCTCCGGGATCCACGCCCGCTAGTTTGGCACCAGCCACCTAGACTCGACTTGTCGACAGCCTGGACAGCTGTCACAATCGCCGCCGCGCATCGCGGGGAGCCGATGCCTCGAGGGACGCAACTTCCGACGGCTGGGCGCAAGTCTGCATGAGTCACCGCATCGACCGACCTTCACTGCGAGCCGCCAGTCTGTCGCGTTATGCTTCCGCCATCGTCGAGGCCAGCGACGACGCCTTCATCGTGATCAGTGCCGACCTCAAGCAGGTTCGCTACGTCAGCCCCGGCTATGAGACCATCTTTGGGCAATCCCCTGAGGAACTCTACGGTAACCCCCGTGCCTGGCTCGAAGCCGTGCACCCCGACGATCGCGACAGCGTGGAGCGGGAACTGATGCAGGTGCGCGCCCAGGGAGCCGGCAGTCCGCCCCATCCCGGCTACCGCATCGTGCGCCCCGACGGCGAGCTGCGTTGGGTCAGCTCGGAGCTGCGAACGGTCTCTGCCATGCCGGGCGAGCCACCGCTTTTGATCGGCACCGTGCGCGACATCACCGGCGAAAAGTCCGATGCCGACTCGCTTCGACGATCGCTCGAAGAAAAACAGGTGTTGCTCAAGGAAATCCATCACCGGGTCAAAAACAACTTACAGGTAATCTCTTCCTTGCTTTACCTTCAGAGCCGCGCGGTTGAGGATCCGGCCCTGCTCATGCGGCTGCAGGAGGTGCGCTCGCGGGTCAGGACCTTGAGCCTGATCCACGAGACCCTGTACATCAGCGACGATCTGTCGCAGATCGACTTCGCCAGCTACTTGAACAAGCTCATCGGCGAGCTGTCGATGGCCCACCGCGAGGCGCTGCGCACGGTGGAACTGAACGCCGACGCCGAGCCCGGTTCGCTCGACATCGACAGCGTCTTGCCCTGCGGCTTGATTGTGACCGAGCTGGTCACCAACGCCCTCAAGTATGCTTTTCCCGGCGGCCGGCGCGGCCGCATCGACGTGATCTTCCGCACAGACGGCGCGCAACGGGAGCTGCGGGTCTGCGACGACGGCGTGGGTCTGCCGCCAGACCTCGACGCCAGCCATCCCGATCCCAACGCCTCGCAGCTGGGCCTGCGCCTGGTCGAAGCCCTGGTTGGACAGCTCGATGGTGAGCTGCGCGTCGAGCGCAGCGCGGGCACCGGCTTCTGTGTGCGCTTCGTGCAGGCCGGCGGCTAGATGTGCTCGGCGGGAGTGCTGAGCCGATGATCGGGGTCGATACGATGCCAGATGCAAGGACGGCCTCCGCCGGAATACTCCGTGTATTTCAAGGGGGCCGGACGCCGCAGCTGGCGCCGTAG
>Ga0224501_10000702_pt1 | contig 25897 bp, 13 predicted proteins | sample SF_Oct11_sed_USG_4_FD_169105 | JGI IMG/M metagenome (GOLD analysis project Ga0224501, IMG submission 169105) | Sediment microbial communities from San Francisco Bay, California, United States - SF_Oct11_sed_USGS_8_1 | ecosystem: Environmental > Aquatic > Marine > Sediment | place: USA... | reverse complement strand
CTGGGCACAGGAATCTCATCTCCCTAGCCATGAGCCTGACTGCCTGTCCGTAAGTGGTAGCAAAAATGTCGCCGGTTTGATATGTCAACAACATTTCGGCTGAAGAGCACAAAGAGTTTGCGTCGCACATGACGGGTTTTAACGACTATCTAAGGTGAATCCAACCCAACCTTTGATAAACCTTAAATGCGCTCCCACGCCAGCTTGATGCTGTGCCTGCTATGGTTGACACTCACTCAATCTCCAAAGAAATCACTCAGTGCAGGGTTCAAGGGTCAACTATCTGCATTTACCAGTTCATCAGCAGTGTTCCAAGCACTGAATCCAAATCTGGGAACTAACTATTTTTTGAAGAAACTTTTATGATGCGCCTGGCCTGCCGCGTTGCAGTACTTCCTTTCGCTGCTGCTGCCTGGTCAGCGAATTTCGACCATGATAATTTAGCTCGTGGAGATTTCCTCGTCCTGAAGCTTATGCATAATTTTTCATACTATTTCACTGTAGATGTGACCTGTGGGCTCTAGGCTGTATACTCTACCAGCTAATCTCTGGCGAGCATCCATTCAGAGGCCCCAGTGATTACTACATCTTCAATAGGATAACCAAATTAGACTACGACCAGCCCGATGGGTTTGATCCCAATGGAAAGGACCTGGTTGAGAAGCTCTTGGTAAGTACATTCTAGATTTTTTCCGGTAATGCCATGAATGACCTTGGGGGGCAGTAACAGTAGTACTTTGACTCTCTTGCTTTCTGCCTTTTAATCTGGAATAGCTGGATAGCTCAGTGGTAGAGCACTAGTGAGGTATGAAAGAATACTTTTAATCTGGAATAGCTGGATAGCTCAGTGGTAGAGCACTAGGGTCGAATCCCAGTTATGGCGGTCTGTCAATGTGAGTGTAAGCTCGTCACATTAAATCTAGCTCCAAACAAAACAAGTCTCGCAAACACTGATTTTGCTCGCGGTGCTCTATGCTGTGCCGTAACAGGATGGGAAACAATTATTCAACCCGGCAGTTTTTTCATCACTGTGGAGGGGTCATACAAAAAAACATCTGTCTCAATGAGTCTTGTTCGTGACATCATCCTAGTGCGTATCATTGGTATTAACTGGTCGTTAGCCGAAGTACCTCAACCAATTCGGATGAAACCTAATTCTACTTCTTCAAGTCCCGAAGACTGTGTAGTTCTGTAAATCAAACGTTTCATAAGCTGAGCTGACAACCTCCCCCTCATCAACAACCTGATCGAAATGGCAAGGCTGTTGAGAAGCTTACAGTATATGTTTGCTGACAGTGCTGGGTCACTGTCTGTCACTAATGGGAATAACTGTCACAGCTAGCCTATCTCACTACCATTTCCTCATCACTATGCTCTTCCTGACATGGGTCTATTCACGCACTCTGTTCTGATTAATCATGATAATGGCCGCCTATCTCCAGATGATCACTGTAACAGTCGTTTTCACTAATAGATAAACAGCTTCCTTTCCTCCTTACTACATTCAGGTCATATTAAACGTACATGTAGTTTTGGGCTTTGATTTTGGAAGCAGTCATTGAGAAACTGTCTATAGGCTTTTGGAATATGATGCACTTGACACACTAAATGTTAAAAAAATGGACTTTTATTAAATCTTCATAAAAGTAATAAAGAAACAAAAAATACTTGCTAGTCTGTAATCATTGAAAGATTCCATAGCATTTCCGCATGAGTATCTCAATACATGGGTTCATTGGTTATCAGGTTCTGGATGCTGATGCCAGACTAGGTTCGGATCATACTGGTAGCTATCCAGCACTAAAAAGTCATCCATTCTTTGACGGGACGGACTGGGAGGGATTGCCTACCAGCCAAGCTCCAAAGCTAGTGCCATACCTGCCGGCACTACACGAACACAATGAGGAGCAGATCTGGTCAGATCTAGATCAGGTGAGTGGCATGTTTCGGTCTGTGGTAATGACTTGTACAGTTAGAAAGAATAACGGTAATTGGTGACTTAAATGTCACTGGAGTACTGTAATAGATAATCGTAAAGTGAAATAACCTGTCTAGATACTGTAGGAGTTGCCCACTCTTGTCATTTGTAGTGAATGAATACTTGGTGAGGTTTGCTAGCTATTTACAGTTCAGGCACAAGCCTTGGACCTCTACTGCTTATTCTTATTGTTTCATGATGGTATCGTAGATCCATCAATCCTTCTTTCAAACCACATCAGACCTTTATTTTATTATAGAATGCCCCCTATATCAGTTCAGCGCATCCGATATTGATATGATGATTGCGGATATTTATTTAGGGTGGTCTGGATGACCAGCAGTTGGTACGACTGATTGGACTCGGTCTCCAAGATGGCAAAGAAGAGGAACAGGAAGCGGAGTGAGTATTCCATTCCATTTATTAGTACACTTATTCAATTAATTTTTAGTTTATTCAACTAACTGTTCATATATATTCACTTTATTCAATAAGCTGTGCTTTTTTGTATGAGTGAATGGTGCACTTCATTTTTTGTTTATCTTCATCACAATTGCTACATCGCTGCAGTTTACCTTATATTAATTACCCAGTGACACTCACTGCTCATTTTTCTTTCTCATTACAGTATAGTACAGCTCAACTGCACTACAATATCATTCCAAACAAAAATGTATTTATGATTTTGTTTCTGAAATTGGTTTCCATATAAATGATTTTGTTTCAGGGTGGAAACAGAGTTTCCAGAGCTGCTGTTACCCGCTGCAGAGAAGGAGAAACTGCTCTGTAAACAAGCGCTGGAGAATGATTTTCACAAATTCGTTGACGGCAACCTTATCGTGCACCAAGGGCTGCTTGATAAGCGAAAGGTTAGTGCATTAGTTACTTGATTGCGTGCTTTTGGCTCATTTCCAATACGGATAGTTTTTATACTATAAATTCCCGCTGTTTTGACAGGACAGTAACTCATATTTATTGATATTGTTTGTGTTCCAGGGGCTGTTTGCAAGACGTCGTATGTTCCTGATGACCGAAGGCCCGCATTTGTACTACGTAGATCCTGTTAATATGGTATTAAAAGGAGAAATACCCTGGTCACGTACCATACGCCCAGAAGCCAAAAACTTCAAAGTGTTCTTTTGTCACACGGTAGGCAGTTTTTTAAAAAGATTTTTATTATTTTTGCTGCTCTAAACACACACACTGAGCCATATTTGTAATTAGTAACAGGTAGTTGTGTCATGTTTAAATTCTGTGCCGAAAGTTCATTATGATATGTAAGGAATTAAATAATCGATCATTTCACCCAAATGCTCTTGGTAGTTGAGTACATCCTCATCGGTGATCGTCGTTTCCTCCCGTTCACTCACCCTCTGTATTGTTTTGCAGCCCCGTAGAACATACTACTTGGAGGATCCAGCCGGATATGGTCAGGTCTGGTGCAAAAAGATAACAGACTTATGGAGACATTATTATGGGCCTAGGAATCCCAAGTTTAAACGCTAATTCGACTAGTCATCAGGTGTTCCATCACCAATACTGGGTAATGCCCATTTGCCCTATTTTAGGACACTGAATCAGGCGAATCGTCTCAGTACCGGAACATGGAAATTGAAGTGCACTCTATGCGTATAACATTTGGATTTCCGTGGATGTTTTGTTTCATACAATGATATCGCAATATATAACCAAGCTTAATTTTCTCTAATAAATCTACACATATGTCCTTAAGTTATGAAAACTCTTGCTAAGAGTGCAAAAAGTTGATGCCTGGGCCACTTCCGTATAGTTTGATTGTGTCATCAAACAATCCTGGCCAAGGTGTGCTGTACCATACATGTATTGTTTAGAAAGGGTAGAGCGTTTGGGATTTCAGGTCATTTAACTTGGCTTCCGGTTCTTAGTTATATGGATGGTATAATAGCATACTATTTATTACTGATGGAATGGCTTTGCTAAGGCTCCGCTTTACTTTCGCATTTTACTCACAAATAGATGTGATCCTGATGGTGTTAGCTTTGTACGACATTGGCTGTGTGCCCAGGTGACTCGGCTTTTCGGCTTGTGGTGTGACGGGCGAAGGAGTCTAGCAGTCTTCCGCCTGTGCCGAAGAGCTGGGTAGTGAGAAACTCTGTACCTTAATATCTCCGAAACCATGTACCCCGTACTCTCGAAACCATGTACTATGTACCCCAAGCTCGAAATTATGTACCCATTACCTTAGATATCATGTACTTCCATCATAAATTTGACAAAAAAATGGATCAACCCCAACGTTTAAAAATTAGGCTAAAACCGTGTATTTTCAGTATGACACAACCTGAGAGAGACCAATTATAGAACCACTTTTGTGTTTTCCTTTTCAATAATCAATTTAAGGCACAATGTTTTGGATAAACTCCATCACTTTCATCACTGGGTATTGAAAGTGAAAAGAATAAACATAGTTTCCATGCTGAAAAGTCAAGGGTTTAGTCTTAAGTTTAACATTTATGGGTTAGTTCACTTTTTTCGATCAAATTTCTGGTCGAAGTGCATGATTTCGAGGGTACATGGTTTCGAACTAGAGGTACAGGGTGCATGGTTTTGAGAGTACGGGGTACCTGGTTTCGAGAGTACGGGTACATAGTTTCTCACTACCCCCCAGCTAGGTCAACTGGTTATTCTAGGAGTTGTGTGCTCTCTGTAGACCGGATTTCTGCCTTTCGCACAAAATTCTGTGTCTACACGTGCTCCGTAAACGTAATGTTTGAAATCGTTTTTGGGAAAAGAGTCTCTTTGCTGACCTTGAACTCTGGTTGTTATAGTAACACTCGCCCTTCTCGATTTCTAGCAGGTGCTCTGTAGCCCGTTGAAGGGCATGTGGATCGTGTAAGTTCGCTTCTTTTCAGTCACCTTTAAGATATTCAACCCTGTGCAACACAATGACAAGCGCGTGCATAAAAACAGATCTCAAGGATAGAAGAGTGCCACCTTGTTTATACTGGTCTACCCAGCAAGTTTCAGAGTGGCTGGAATCACTCGGTCTAGAGAGGTACAAGGTAAGTACCAATTGCTATAATACAAAATGACTTATAACAGTGATCTACTCTCTACTAAGCATAGTCTGAAAAGACACCCAATCATCTATCTTCTAAGTTCTGCTCCACTAGAAAATAGATGGGACATGACAACTAAAAGCAAGACCTTCAGGTTTTGCGGGTTCACAGGGAAGGGTAAGGATAGAAGTTGAGTGACACCATAGTAACTATACAGTCAAAACTGAATCTGATTAAATGACATATATCCTGAATGCTCTACATTGAACATGCATTTGGGATGGTAGTGCTTGCCTCAAAAGCAGAAGATCTTGGGCTCAAGTCGTAGTCATGATGAACGCCTCTGTGAGAATGAGCTTCTCACATAATTTCTAGCTCCTACCACTCCAACAAGTCACAGGTTTGGGAAGCCCATTAAACAGGATGGCCAAGTGCTCAAGTAGACCAATATATACCAGTAAAAAATTATCTGTACAATAAAACTCTATTCATTTTGCTTTTAATTGCAGGACTGTTTTGAGAATAACCATGTAGATGGTCGAATGCTAATCATGGTGACAGCAGCACGACTTCCTGATATGGGAGTTACTGATTTCGACCACATACTGGTGAGGTTTTTTTCAGCGAAAGAGACTGGGAATCTCCAATAAATGATTTGTATGGATTATTTATTGTAAAAAAGGATGAGGCATATTAGCTAGGGTTCAACTGGAATGGCGAGACAGTTGTTGTTCTACATTTAAACCCTTTACATGTATACAACATTTTCTATTTTGTTTTGGCATAAAGGTGGGTGAAATGATGCACTTGACATTGGTACATGTCCCTAACTGGTGGTCAGATTACTGCTAGACACCACGCGTATGTGTTTGGCAAGACTCTACCACTCAATTCTGAAGCCTATCATAATAATACTGTAGCATTGGTCTATATAATCATAGTCCAATCCTATAATTCATTGAAAGTCTATCGAATTACACGTAACTATTCCCCCCATTGCGACAAATCATAATTTGTGTTGAGTGCGGATTATTTGCATGGGCCATTTTATGAACTAGGCTCACCAAGCTCTGTGTTATAAGAATTGAGTTTTGATCTGATCTTTCCTTTCTTTTTGTTTATCAGCCATTTCCGCATTTTATTTTCTGTAAGTCCAGTTCCCAGACACTAACTAAGCCATGGTGTTGCCTAACAAGCAGACAATCACAGAAGGGCTGTTATGACTGCAACAGATGTTTAGCACTTATAATTATCGTAGAATGTCATCTTGTGATGTTATCCGCATAAAATAAAAGCATCCTACCCTCTATGGTTTGATTTATTGCAGACTATCACCAGTGGGATCCGTGAGTTAATGGAGCTGGAAGCGCCAGACTGGACTCGTTCCATTTCCATACCACCTAGAAATCAGATAGGTAAATGGCTCCATACATCGTCTGTTTATTTTTCTTGCAATAGATTAAAGTGTATGTCACGTAATGCTAACTTTATGAAAGGCGGTATACTGATGCTAAACTCTGTACACCATGTGCAGATCGGAATAGCTAGGTGGCTAGAGTGCATAGCTATCAAGATCGGAACATCCTGTGAGAAAGCGCTTCTCACATAACCCCTACCATTTCAACAAGCCTTGAGAGAATGGCTAAATGCTAGAGTAGAAAAAGAGATGAGCAGTTACCCTATCAGCAATAATAGCACACCTGAAAATGACCGGCATTGTATCAGATCTGGAGCTTTTTAGTTACATACATTTTCAGCATTTATCAACAAGCCATACTCTAGTTTTGCTACTGCGGAGCGTTTGCTGTCCTAAACCCGAAATGACTTTATATATAAAACTCCACATTGACTGTGTAAGACATCATATTTTGCATTTTACTCAGCGGTTGTTTTTAACTAGAGACGTCTATAGTGTTCTCTTATCGGGGTCTGAGCGATAACGCTAATGGAAATATCCACGTCTCTAGTGCCCTGCCACAGTAGTGTAAACTTTATGTTAGATGTAGACCGTCCACACTTGTTTCCAATTCCTCGGTACCGGTGCGGACTAGGTAAAATTTGAAGGAAAATTGTGAGAACTGTTTTGCAGGAATGTACATCGAGACCAAGGCGGTGCGTGGGTTGCGGAGTGATAACATGACTTTTCAGCAGTATATGAACACACAACAGAATGTACTATGGCAACCACCACTTAACAACCATTGTCAGTTACTGCCACACAATTAGCCATGGATGCAACAACACACAACAAACTCTACAACGAAGAAACTTCTGTGATGTCAGTTTAATACAGAAAACGCCATGTCATCAGATCGCCATATTGCTGTATTGCCATATTACTCTATTGTCATATATGAGAAAAAGTCAATTTTCAAAGCCGACTTCCGACAATCATCCACTATTGTAGCACATCCAGCCATAAGCGTTACACAAAATATTGGAGAGTATTCAGAATCAATCGATCATAAAAATGGAAGCCCAGATGGTAAGCATCATACTTTCCTAACACAAACAAGGAAGCAATTATTATAAAAGCTATGCATTTCCATACACTATGCTACGAATAAATAAGTTATATTACACACCACTCCAGGGTCACTTCTGCTGTGGGAAATAAGATGTGACCAAGCCTTGCTGGTTTTGGACTATGTCTTTGCTGATTCTTGTTTTTACCGGTAGCATCTGAGTTGACCGTATCTGATTGGCTGGCCGTAATGGCATAGCTGTACTTTTCGGCAGATACATGGCATCAATCGCCGGTCCGCTGCAAACATAACAGAAAACTTGTGTTACTTGGAGCAACTGAGACTTTGCGCCTAACCTCCTGTTGTTTTGCTCCATCAATTGTGATTCTCCGTTCGGGAATCCCCAATGTCACCTACATTGATAATAGTGATGGATGAAAACTTTCAATATGAGCCAGAAACTGAGAAGCGTGGCTAATGATTACTGAGCGGGGTAAACGTACTTTTCCTTATTTTGTTGAATTTCAGTCTCAGCTGCTGATATCGGTGTGCTCTTGAACATCGGCTGTGGTAGTTTAGATTCACATAGTGCAGGACTGGACTCCAACTGCTATAAAATTTCAAAATAATTGTACAAAAATACAAGGAGGTGTCATCCCAGGGCAGTAAAGCTCGCAAGGTAGTGCAACCCTTATTTACACATTTGGATTTCGAATCAGAACAGACCATCATTCCTAATATGCAGTCTCAGATACAGTGAATGGTATCTTTGTGTACATGGGCAATTTCCCATTGCTACAAACCATCCCTGGATTTGGATCTTCTCTGGAAGACATCCATAAGGGATCCATATTTCATATTCGATCAAGCAACTATTCGAGGACATGGGCACAAGCAACTTACCAATGACGGCGCACTGTTATTCCTAGCTGTGGCGTTATTGACGCTGGTCCGATGTGTAGAAGGCTCCATGGAGTTGGAAAATCTGATTTTACCCGACTGAACCTGATCAAGCTGCTTGTTTAACCACGAGATAACTACATGTAAAGAATAGTAATACAGGCATGAAGTTATAGAGATGGTGAGTTTATGAACAAAGGTATATTTTAAGACGACAACTGACGTCAACGACTGAGGAAGGACAGGAGGTCACCCAGAAAAGTTGGAGACCTTGTGTAGGAGAGAACGATTTCAAAATGAGCGCGGTTTGGGATTTAGGTTGCTGTAACGGTTTAGTAATGAGAGTCAGGAGTTGTTTTACACCGTTGAATTTAAGGGCTCTATTTAAGTATTTTGCTAAGGTGTGTACAGTCGCAAAATTTTCAGAGCTAATAAGGGCTTTATCTACACATTGAACGATTTCTGAAGTTTCGAAAAGCTCTAGTCATTCACTCAGTGTATACGCGTAAGCAACCTTGCGATACGCTAGTTTTTTGACCAAAGTTATTGCTCGCACTAAGGTGACCCAACATCTTTTGTAAGTTTTTTCAAGTCTCCACTACACTTTCGAAGTTTGTGATTAATTCTATTTAATTCATTATCAAACTAAACTTCTCTATGTGGCCTACTCAGTCACTCTTATCCTGCAATCTTCATTCACTCTAATCGTCTCCATCTCTCACTCGGGTGTAAGCAGTATCGGATCGAGTCTCCTTTTGTGAGAATTTGGAGTTGCGCAACCCCGTAGTAATGCGTCCATCGCGTTTGGCGAGTTTATTGTGAGAGTGCAAAACTCAACACGCGTATACGCATCGCCCACATACGCGCTTTGGGGAGTTTCATTCTTTAAGTTTCTGTGGATCTCGATTGAACAGTCATTGATGGTATCTGGTATTGTTTATGTCTTAATGGGGCTTTGTGGGTCTTGATTGGTCATGAGCAGTTGAGTTTATTAATTATGAGGGGCCCCACTGGAGCATTGACAACTATAGGCCTGTTAATTATCTTTCTGATTTTGCTGAAAATTGGCTGGAAGGTGTCTACATGTGTCAGGATAATACCTGTAAAATTATTTCGGATCAGACCACCTATTCAAAAGATTTGCTCAACACTCCAAATGTTTCATATATGACTATCATTGGATGAGGCACGTTAGGTTTCATGTGAAAATTTTAGCAGCAGCCTTGGACACGGAATCCGATTACGCAATACGATGCACTTGGGTGTCGTCCCCCAATATGTATATGTTAGCCAAGTGCTTACACAACAGGTATCCAGTGAGAGTTCAATGCAGAAGGGCACGTTAAGAACTTAAGTAGCATTGCCATTCACTTATTGCGATGCGGATTGGGAAACTCAACTCACACTCAGTATGACCAAGAAATCATTTAATTATATAGTACAGTTTCAGCGTTTTCGGGCCTAGCTGTCCCGGGTTTTGGTTTATGCCTCGAGTAGATTCATTTTGCTCCACAGATCCTATAGTTTTCATAAACTTGCCAGGCAAATGACGCCAGTACGGGGAAACGCTAGGCTTAAAGGGGTTACGACATGGGCAAGAGTGACTTCACTTGTTTGTAGATTTTGAAACCTACCATGAACAAATGGGCCCAGTATCCAGTTCAAATGAAAGCTTAAATATAGCCCTATACAATGCGCATACTTAGAGCCCTCGACGACATACTTGTCAGATCGTCGACGCACCAGAATTGGCTTCGAGATAGAAAATAACACAGAGCTGTTGGTGTTTGCATTGATTTCTCGGCTTACGCGCCAATGTTTGTCAGATGCATTTGCATGTGTATACTAGACTTGTAGTTACACAAGTCTGAATAGAGAAACCGTGCAACAAAAAATATAGAAATAGGGTTTCAGAAGGCAGTTTTTCACCTCTGTCAACGAGCACTAGTGCCATTCTTGCGCAATTATAGAGGCCCGAGTGCACCGGCCTCTATTTAGGGCTAGGGAAAACTGGCAAAGCACTTCTTATAACTTAAGTTTTCTCCAATCTTACGTTCAAATTTATGTTCTACTCGATGTTATAAGGGGGTGAAGATCACTAGGTTACTAAGTTTTGGTTATTAGATCCCATTTTATTTCTATTTGGGCCATTTGGGCCGTAGTTATTCGAGTGACCGATATTCGGTTTGTGGAAAAAGACCACTCACTTTCGCTGCAATAATTGCAGAGTTGCCTCCCTTTAAGAATGGGGAACACAACTCCGAAAGTGCGTCGAACATCGCTTGTGTCATAACCCCTTTAAGAATTGAATCCAACTTGGCCCCCATCTCATATATTCATTATTTCGCTGGGTGATAAGGAGCCACATATTTCATTCTACTAATGCCCCCTTAGTGCGTTCAGGCCTGATGCGGAATCAGATGTCAAAGTGCACTGCTTCGTATAAGCCATCAGCCAACTAACCATTCTCATTGCTTGCATTCTTCTTTTGTGCTTCTTCCAAGGTTTTTTCAGTACTGCTCAGCTTTTCTTCGAGATTAGCCAGCTGAAACAAACATATCCAAGATGAACCAAGGCAAACCTAAGAGAAACCACTCTTCTAACCTACAGCAGTGAAAATCCTTCGCATCGTGACTTTTGCCCAATTAGAATAGCATGCATGACTCAAGATTGAACGGTCCTGAGTTCAAGTCCTAGTCATGCTGAGTGCCTATTGTGAGCTCGTCACATAGTCCCTAGCTCCTACTGCTCCGACAAGCCGCAAGTTCATTAAAGGGGTTATGTCACAGTCGAATGTAGACGCACTTTCTGAGTTGTAGTATTCTCCATTTTTAAAGGGAGGCAACACCGCATTCATTGCGGCGATAGCGAGTGGTCTTTTCTCAGAAAGCGAATATTGGTCACTCGAATTCACTCCAATTCTGGTGCGTCAGTCTGAAAAGTGCGTCAGTGAGGGCTCTAAGTATGCGCATTGGATAAGGCTATATCTAAGCTTTCATTTGAACTGGGTATTGGGCCCATCTGTTCATGGTAGGCTTGAGAATCTGAAAACAAGTCAAGACACTTTTGGCCATTATATAATGCCTTTAAATAGAATTATCAACAGCTCAAGTAGAGAAAAATCGCATCCCAAATGATTGTATCACGCTTCATCTTACCTTGGTGTTTGTAGAAGTCATATTGGTGAGGAGTTGTTCTCTCTCTTTACCTAGTTTTTCCAGCTCCGTTTCTTTCTCTTTTAGCGCCTCCTCCTGTTTAAGCGCTATCTGAGATCTCAACTTTAACTAAAACATCAAATATTAAAACCTAACACTCTCACTCATGGGTATCAATGAGTCCTGATTTAAATCAGACAGTAGTGTAGATGATGTATAGCAATAGGGTGTTGCATTAGCATATTTTGCTGATGTACCTGGCATGCTTTCTCAACCTTTCCCTGTTACTTGTGTACACAATGCAATTTGTGTAGTGGGAATAAAAAGTGTTTCTTCAGCCTCCATGTCATCAGTGATTTGAATGGAGAATTAATTGGCAGGGAGAATGTGGAAAGGAAATCCGTTTACCTTAGACACGGTAGTCTTTGTATCCTGTTGTAATTTCCGTATGATCTCATTGGCTTTAAGTATTTCATCAGAGAGGGTCTTTACAGTGCCTTCCAATTGTTTGATTGAAGTTTTAGCATTTGTTATCTCTTCTTCCAACAGTTGCTACATAAAATAATTTTTCACAACTTAGTTGTCATAATAGGATGTTCAGTATGTGACTGATGATGCATGATCACATAAAGGCCTCCAAAATAACTAACCCGTCAAAAACAAATGTTTAGAACACTTATAAAAAGTGAGTAAATACACCACAGAGGGCGGATAACTCTATGAGTCAGTAGAAACACAAATAAAATGCCATGTTAGCATCAAAATGTGTTATCATGGAATACACAGGCAAACAATAGTATCAGACGTCAATCAGAAATCAGTACCTATACACAATGTCTCGCTAGCAATGAGACGACGCAGATTTTACCTTTTGTTTTTGCTCTGATTGAAGCAGTTCGGTGGATTTGCCATGCAACGCCTGTTTGTCTGACAATCTCTGCTCCAACACTGCTATCTGGGTATGGAGTTGACTAACAGTCTTCTCTTGTCTAGGAAACAAAGTGAGTAAAATCAAAATTCAAACATAACCTGCAATCTTTTTTATTCCATTTTTCTTTCTATATAACGTTTCCACCAGAAATTTGTGGGGTTAAATTAGATAGACTCATTTCTGCATCAGTTACAGTTTAGGATGAAGCACCACAGCATAGCAGTCTCGATGCTCCTCCTCATATTGAGGCTCGTTTTTGTCTTTGCATATTTCAACGGATGCAACAGAAACCATGGACTCAGCTCAGTTGTCTGAAACTAGCTTTATGCTGAGTGAATTGTGTCTTTAGTCTAGAAAACGCGTGTGCAGTTTATTTCGCAGAGCCTGGTCTATATAACATACTTGTGAAGCTCAGAATCCACCACAGAGTTATCCTTCCTTAGCTGTTGTACATTTTCTCTCAGCCCTTTGCATTCTTCCTCTGATATTTTCAGCTTTGACGTAAGGTCACGAATGGAGGCATCATTCACAAACTTTGTTTCCGTCAGCTCCTAAAAAAGAAATAAATGCCGTCATGAAAAGTGTCTTTCGCAGTCAGAAAGTTTGAAATTACATTTTTTCCGGTACTTTAATGTACTGATTAAAAACATGGTACTGTGTGTAACATTTGGAAACTTGGCTTAAGTTGCGATAAAAAGCCTTATTTGTTCAAATACATCCAAACTATCAGAAAACAGGGCGATAGTCAAGCATACCCGTACAGCGGTTGACACCAGTATCGCAAAACAGTACAACACAGAACTTTTACACGAGAGGTTGCTGTGGAACAAGTTACGACAACTCTTGGAAGAGACCCAGGATTATTTCGAGCAAAGTTATAACATAAAAACAGAACTTAGTTGCCACACCTTGATAAAATTCCACTCAGAACCCGGTCTATATGAAAAGTGGTCAGTGGTCTGATGTTTACCTTATTCTGTGTATCGAGTTCATATATGCGAGCTTCCAACTGTTTCACAATCTTCATATGCGCCTGCTCCAAATCCCTCTTCTCTAGCTGATATCTCTGCTGCGTTGCCGCCTGATTCTATATTAAACATTACTTTATAGTTAAAATGTATCAAAGGTCGCGTCGGATTCGACAGTCGTTAAAAACATGGCGGGTGCGAGTCAAACCCTTTGTACTCTTAGGCCGAAAAGTTGTTGACTTAGCAAACTATCGATGTTTTCTTCTACCACTGATGGCTAGGGAGATGAGATTCCTGTGGTTACTTGTCAGCCAATTCAGAGTTAATGCTTACCAATGACAGTTTGTATAGAACAGCCCTTGCTAACGCTGAACGATCGATCGTTATACGCTTGCTTTGCTAAGCGAGATCAGTCAGTGGCCATGTTGACTCCAAATTATTTTTTCATATTTGTATTCTTATCAAAAACTCACAAAAGATGGCTTATATCAGTGACAAACTGTACATTGAGTGAATTTTTCTGTTTAGGTCACATACGCCTATATGCCCTATATATGGTGAGTCAGCAGCTTGACTACCGGATCCGTGTTTAGATAGGAACGAAACCAACGGGAATCGTTAAGCTCCGCCCACCACCGTATTGTGTCGTACCTTATCACGCATTTGAGGCAGCAGGTTTTGAGCAAGATCTTTCAAGAAATGAGATCAAGGGTAGATTGTGAGAGCATGTTTTTCAGTTTAGTTGCACTTAAAGGGCGATTTTAACACAAACCTACAGCAGTGAACTAAAGGGTATAAAGAGATACAGATAGGTCATTGCCTATAGTAAAGGCCAGGAAGTACCAATACTAGTGGCTCTATTCATCTGCCTTACAATGTGTATCGCGAGTTCAAAGATGTTTCTGTTGGGAGAAAGTAGGTTGCAATGATTCCTGGAAAGCTACCTAATACCGAAAACCCAGACTGTTACCTGCAGAGCCATCTGTTTTTCTTCATTCATCATCTGGGCATTTTTCGCATTCTGTTCAGTAAGTCGACTTTCCCAATCCATCTTCAGCTTGGTAAGCTCTGCCTCTCTAGCAGCAAGTGTCTGAAAAAAATATTGAGGGGAATGAAGAGCTCAGGACCTCTACTTTACACAATGCACCCAATAGGGATGGCATCTGGTTATTTGTTTGCTTGGAATACTAACCAGGACCCCGAGGAGACAATGAGAAAGCGCCTCAGTATCATACCACGCCACCATGACAATGACAGGTCATGGAAAATCGGTCATCGGAAGTATGCCTTCCCATCATCTATATAGTCATAAATGACACTTTCTGTGTATAGTGGATTAACTGCAGGTACCTGCTGAACTGAGTTGAGAGAACTTGTCAGGCTGCCACTGGTGCTTTGAAGGGATTTCTCTAGTCTCTCCGTCTTCAGCTTGTACTCCCTCAAGCATTCGGCAAGAAAACTTTTGATAGCAGTGTCATTGCCAGGTAACACTCGAAGAGACAGGTGGATCAGATGCTTGAACGGGTTTGTCTCCACTACATTCAGTAGGGCATAGGTGTCAGCCATGATCAGTTGCAGAATAAATCTGAAAAGATAAATATTTTACCTTTTTCTTTAAAATGAGATTGATCTGGTCCTAAAGGGCACAGGTGTGCAAAATGCAACGAATGCTATTCAGGTACCAGAAATATTGGAGAAGTCAGGGATAGTGACAGAGAGAGCATCCGAGATGAGTTCATTCAAAATTTGACAACCCTGTCCAATAACAATAAGGAGTGCAGCAGACGAAGAAATAGATCATCGCAGTTCTATAGCTGTGATTAATTGTGAGTAACCACCTCAATTGAAAAGTAATAGGTATACATACAAAAAAAAGAGACCTGTTGAGTTTTTAACTAATGATGCAGTGTGCAGAACCTACGATATTTGTTTGTGACGATTTCGACAGCAAAATAATTTCACTCACTTGGGCATTTCTTTGCATTCTTCTTCAGCGCATAGGCTGAGGAGATCATTCAACTTCTGTGGAAAGAGGGGATAATCAACAAGTAGTCCTTGCTCCATCTTCAAACTACAAAATGATAACAACTGATCAGCATAACTTGATACTTTCAAACAAAATTAAAATTTTTAGCCACAATCAGAGTTCTATCCTGCAAAAGACATTTTAAAGACTGTTCAATTCGATTGGTCCAAGTATTACTTCAGACATAGTCCTGGATTTAGTTCAGATATAAATGCGTACCTTTGAAAATCATCTTCATCTAGGCGTAATGAATAAAGAAAGAAATAGTCAGATTGATCCGTAAGCTGCAAGTGCAGGCATCGTTTCTGCATAGGGTCTGAGGAAGCCTGAATTGTAACCGATACCTGCAGTCGGGCCAGCCTGAAATATAAATAAAAACAATATAAGGTATGGAAGTCATAAATGGTTGTCAAGTTCAACTTGTGTGTATTTGTAATATACAATACATACTATCATAAGTGTGGGAGTATGGAGCAAGTCAAGTCTATGTCACCGGTCACGTGAGTATCATCATGCGGGTTGATTGAAGCAGCCTAGAGAACCACCGACTTGGTAGTTGATAGCTAACTCTAACTCTAGCCTAAGTCTAACTCTAAGTCTAACCCGGTTAGTAACCGCCTAGTGATAACCTTAGTAAGCTACTAGCTAGTCAGTTATTTACTTACTAGTTATCACTATTTACTTCATCTACCCTACTCTGTTCCGTACTTGATCGAAAAAAGAATTAATTACTTCATTTCATAGTTCATTGAACTAGTAGTATTACTAATAGTAATAGTAGTAGTCCATATTTTACAGTTTACTTGACTTGTCTCCGTTAGGCGCTACGACTTTAAAAATTATATACACAGTATACACACTAGAAATGCGCCCTCCTCCCACAGCCCTACCTACCTGTCATCGTGGTCTGACCCCTTGAGTCTCACTTTCAACTCTTTGGAGAAGACCGATTCTGACATGGTGATTTGGAGAAAAGGTAGATTTTCGGTTCGCGGACAGAATGTTGATCCCGAGAAAAGATCCAAACTCGGCGGGGAAGCTAGGCAAGCTATTCTAGTTGATCTGATTGGTTGATGCTAATGTCAAGGTTTCCCTAACACAGCGAATATCATTGCGCTTGGACTTATTTATCGAGGCGATTTGTTTAAGTTCTCTGAAGAGAGGCGCGAGAAATGGTTTTACGCCGGAGGCAAGAAAGATGGGCGTTGTTTAGAAAAAGTTTTTTATTGCAACGCCGACAGCCGTAGCGCCGAACAGAGCTAATACTCGTACTAATATCATAGTGAGAGGGAGCATCAGCCGGAGGAGAGTGGTGATGAGATGAGTCACTGATTATATTCGGTGGGGCAGGAAACATATCTATTTCTAATTAGTAATACTAATAGTATTTACTAATAGTAATAGTAATACTAATAGTAATACGTAATACTAGTAATAGTAATACTAATAGTAATAGTATCTCTTTCTTTATTATTTATAATTATAGTTTATTCTTTACTCTAGACCTAGTCTAGGTCTAGTCTACTATACAATCCACGCTCAAGTCAAAATCAAATCCTGTTCACGACGGGATCAGGTGACTCACGTCACTGTTGCTGTTTGGAGTTCACTCAACTACAAAAGGCAAAACACACTCAATTCTCTAAATAGTAAATGGTAAATCGCTCACTGAATCCGGAGTTATTCAACTCTAGTTGAGTTATGAGTAGTTCTTTCACTCAGTTTTTCACTCTTTGTCCATCATGAGTTGTAGTTGTACTTGTTGTACTAGTGAAGTTTAGTTGTATTTAACCTTGGAGTTGATAGAGTTGTTCATTTTATGGATTGGAGGTTTGAATTTCAAAAATCATTTTTTAACTTTTATCAGGGTTATTTTCATATAATCCGTGCTCTTGAAGCCCAGACTTAATTAATTGTTTCAAACCACATTTTGCAGGTCCACCAAGATGACATCCGAAACTATATCGCCGTCAAACATGCCTGAGGTAGATGCCGTTTGGCAAGACTTTGCACCAAACTCTCGAAGACAAGATTCCGGGCCACTACGACATCCTGATGGCTTTGGGTCTGCGGCAGAAGCCGTCGCCAGTATATGGCCAAGTAACTCCCGCTCAATGCAACACCAAAATGACATTAATCCAGCTTCTTCCGCATCCAGTCGATCTGATTATGGCGCAGTTGAGATCAATCGGGGGCCAGGCAATATGGCTGCTAATATGGCGACCTCAACATCCAGTGTTATGTCTTCTGACTTGGATGGCAGTGCAGCTAATGGATGTTTCAGCAATCATGCTAGTGAACTGGATCTGACTACACAAAAAGTGTTACAGGATGGACTTGGGCTTGTATTACATGAAGGATTATCTACTCCTCTCGCCGATTTACCTATGAATGATTCTACCGCTCCAGGTCATAACTGGCAATCGAACAAGCACTCTGTTAAGTCGCGACTACTTTATTTACTCAATACTGGTGTCTTGTCAGATGTCACATTTCTTGTCGGAGGAAGTAGTTTGCTGATGTCCACATCGAGTTCAGCCCTGGCGACTCCAGAACGATTTGCGGCTCATAAGTTTGTCCTTAGTATGAGCAGCGCTGTATTCGATGCCATGTTTAATGGCCAGATGGCTGTTAATGAGGATAAAGCTATTGAAATTCCAGATGTTGAACCGAAGGCGTTTAAAGCCCTACTGACTTTTCTATATACAGATGAGATCATTGTTGAGTCGGAGACGGTCATGTCTGTTCTTTATGCTGCAAAGAAGTACGCAGTTCCTGCATTGGAGCAGGAATGTGTAGAATTTCTCAAAGATAACATAAGCAGTGAAAATGCTTTTTTATTGCTGACTCAGGCCAGACTGTTTGACGAGACAGTTCTGGCTGAAATGTGTTTGGATGCCATTGATAAGAACACAGTGGAAGCTTTATCGTCAGATGGTTTTACAGAAATAGATCTGGACACCCTATGCTCAGTCCTGTCTAGGGACTCATTAGGTTTGTACTGTACTGCGCTTTGAAATGAGAAAGCAAATTTCTAATGTTGCTTCGTAACCCCTACATATCCCACATAGTAATAGTAATTGGGCACAGATTCGTAGTAGTCAATGTCCCTGCGTGTTCTGGCTGAATCCATGTTTCAAATCTATTAACACAAAAATGGAACAGGTGAATGCAAATGGAAAGTATTGGCAGTTGCCCTCATACATATACAGATCAGATTAATGATTTTCCTGAGATACCCACATCTCCATGCTCCAGCTGGCATGGTCACGATAATCCACATGCCTTTTGTCCAGGAATTAGAGAAAGTAAGCTGTTTTCCGCTATGACAAAATGGGCGGAGCATGCGTGTGTGCGAGCAGATTTAGAGATAAATGCAGAGAATCAGAGGAAGATGCTCGACCGTGCTCTCCGTCTTATCAGATATCCTCTCATGACTGTTGAAGAGTTTTCTGTCCAGGTAAAATCAATGCTAGCCCTAGTACAAATTCTACTCGGCCTAGATTGCACGTGTTTGTATTTCACAGAATATTACATTTTCAAGCGTTGATATTGTTTATAGAGCTGAAACTTCCAGGCATAGTTTTGCAAAGATGGCTAATACTTGAAAAGCTTTGTGCAAACTTCTTGCCTCAGGGGGTCCTTGCCCATTGAAAATGTGGGTTTCTCCTTCTGAAAATCCTATCTTCTCAATGTGTCGTTTAGCATATCTAATGTCCCACTAATTAATAACATGGCTGTCTAACAAAACAAACCACATTCTCTACTGATATAATTGTCAATTTCACAAATTCAAAATATGGCATTTTGTTGCCCAACTGCTTCTAGTAACTTGTTCTGAATGCTGTTCAATACTCTTCCGTTCACCTTTGCAGGTCGCTCAATGTAAAATTCTAACTGATGCAGAGCTAGTCGAATTGTTCCTCTACTTCACAGTGAACCCAAAGCCAACTATTAGCTTTCCTGACACGCCTCGGTGTTGTCTAACTGGCAAAGAGCAAATTGTGTCTCGTTTCTGTCAGGTGGATCACCGCTGGGGCTACAGCGGTACCAGCGATCGTATCAAGTGAGTTATCATTCAATAATCTAGCTCGGAGAACTAGTTTTTTCATTAAAAGCGTAAGAATTATTTTTTTCTCAAGTGGTTAAATGCCTGAGTAGTCTAGTAGTAAAATAGCCTCTTTTGGATAAGATCTACCTATCAAACCTCTACATCTGCCAACCTTGAGGACAGAAACTCTAGATCCTTATTGTAAACACAATATTTGGTCTCTAGTTTGACCTATCAAACTGCCTCACTTTATCAAAACAAGGCATTCACTTTGATCACTTGATAATCACGCCATAGGCTATTGGTTCGGCTTATCTGACCGCGCCTTTCATTGCAGATTTCTGGTTACGAAGAAGATCTTTGTGGCTGGTTTCGGTGTATATGGTAGCATACATGGCCCAGCTGAATATCATGCAACAATAGAGGTAAGCACCTGATACCCTCCAGTGGCAGTGCTATATTACCTTTGATGAAGCTAATGAACTCTGTGCTTATCACTGCTAAAACCTAAATCACGACCAGAGGTTTAGAGTTCCGCAGACTAAAAGCAATCCACATGCTGTTAAACGCATTATGCTGATCTGTATATTGAAAGGTGTTATCTTGGAGTGATGTACTGCATGTTTGAACCGCCTTGATCCATATTGAGGTGCTCCGCTTGTGCGCAGTTGCGCCCTTGTATTTTGTTTTTTTAATAAGACCAGCATATTGCAATGCCAATCAAAAGATGAAAGTTAACCTCTTCACGTTCTTCACCCTTTGCTGACAGAGTTAAACGCTAAGTTAAGCTCTGTCTCTTGGAAAAAAAATTGATTAGAGTTGATCAGTTGGATTATGTTAGTCGGCCTTGACATCAATGAAAGCTCTAGGTATGGTCATAGGGCAGTTGTATGCCCCATATGCTGAGAAACTTGTATACAGTGCCACATACCACTGGCTGATGGCACTGGATCAAAACTGGGCTATGAAAATAAATCTTTATCATATGCCTTGCAATGGTCACAATGAAATCTATTCTCTTATTTCTAATTACTCCTTGTGTCCAAATTCTTGTTTCACAATTTTTGAACAACTTAGGCAAAATTAGTCGGCCTTTTACTCAACAAGATGTGAACATTTGTTAATGTTTGGATTTAGTACTTTTGTGACAATGACTGGTGACACTTTATGTTTCAGATTCTGAGTGCAGACACCCAACGGGTTTTGGGCTCCACAGATACCGGCTTCACATGTGATGGCACTAGCTCAACATTCAGAGTCATGTTCAAAGAACCTGTAGAAATATCACCTTGTGTACACTATATAGCTGCTGTGACACTAAAGGTTTGCCAAGTTCGACTTATTCGGCACTGATTGTGTTATTAGCAAGGAAGTCACTTAGCTCTGAGTTTGAGTTTGTAGATCAATGCATACCGGAAATACGTGATTGTTGTGGCATTTAGTCTGGTTTCATTGACAGGGACCAGACTCATATTATGGCAGTAAAGGATTGAGAAAGGTCACACACGAGTCCCCTACCAGTGGAAAAGTCTCCTTCCAGTTTTCTTACGCTGCAGGAAACAACAATGGTACATCTGTGGAGGATGGTCAAATACCAGAAATCATGTTCTACACCTAGCAGCTTCTTTTTTAAGAGAGATCTTGACTGTGCACTTTTCATTATATGTTTCGGAGATGACAATCATACTTCGGGTGCTAAAAATGAAACCTGAATTTAGTATTCATATTCTTCCCTAGACTACATTCTTTATTTAAATTTATATGACATCTGTTGTGCAAAAACCCTGAAAGTTTTTATTCAGCCTTCTCAGTTTTACTTCATAGTACAAAGCTTTATGACTAACCTTATCAATCTATTATTGAGACAAGCTTACCACGTGAGATTAAAAGAGAGCATGAATTGTCAGTCATTTACATTCGCAGTGGCATGAAATGCTTGTTTAACACGTACATGAGCCAACCCCTTCCATTGGTATTATAAATTGTATGAATACTATTTTGTTTGTGAATAAACTCCGCATACAATCTGGATCGCTGTAACCTCAAATGACGTTTAGCGCGAATGCAACACAAAGGCATGGCATGGCATGACCAGCAAAAACCTTTTTGTATATGTTATGATGTACTCCTTGGGTAAACAGATTCCCACTTGACTGCAGAGTTGGAGGGTAACTCTAAACCAATGGTGACAATGAGCTAGGGACTTTTCCCTGGCAGATCACACTCTGCCAACCCATCTCAAAAACCGACTCAATCTCCCTCAATGGCAGCACACAACCTGTTGCCATCGAGGAGGAAAGCCGAATTCCAACCATGGACAAACAATGGCTGATAAAAAAAAAGAGCTATTCCATAGAATACGTGCCTATTCAGTTTCATTTGGCCAGAAAGTCCAACAACGTCGCAGCAGGTTTTGCGGAGTTGCTCGCTCGTCGCGATTTGCACGTAAAGCCCTTTCCAGAGGCTTTATCTGCGACTACTAGGCGCGTATAGTCCGTTTCACTTTCGTCTGCGACGATGTCCTGGAAGTTTTCTTACTCTTAGAAGTTAGTCATTTAATTTGTCAGAAGATAAATGTTTTAGTTTCTTGAAATCACCAAGCAATAAAGTGTCAATCTATTCACTTTAGTCAGTCCCGCTTTGCTGGCTCTCAGGTCACACCCAGGTCAATTGATTAGTTTGTCACTCGGTGAATGAATGAATCTTGGAAGTTGAATAGTTTGGTTGACTCAGAGTCAGAGGAGTCAGGTCCGTGACTGAGTGACTCACTCAGTCACGGACCTGACTGAGTGAGTCCGTCGTTCCGTGTCACTCTACTGTGACTGTCAGAGTCAGCGAATGACTGGGTCATTCACTCTCACTCCACTGACTCTGGGTCAGTCAATAACTCAATTACCCAAACTCAAACTTGTCAAACACGGCCAATCGTCCGTACTCCATATCTGTAACTGTAAGTAGTAACTAGTAGTAGTAACGTAAGTAACTAACTTACTAACTGAGTAAACCCAGTTTCTTGACTGTTAATGTTAGTAAGCCTGTTAGACTTAGAAGTTAGTGTTACTACTAAAGTAATACTAATAGTAATAGTTAGTTCTTATGACAAGTTCAAGTTGAAGTTCGTTTTTGTTTCTCAATTTCTGTGTTACTTACTCTTACTGTTACTTAGAGTTAGAGTTACTTACTAGTCACTTACTGCTTTCTACTCGGTAGTCAGTTTACTGACTACTGAGTAAGTTCATTTTTCAGGGTGATGGACTGAGGCCGAGGGTGTACTCTATGCTGTATTATGTTTATAATATATTCCTAGTCTTCAGCTCAATCAATTTCAGATTGAATCAGCGACCTTGCACCTGAGCTCAATATCGGCTTGGTTAGTTTCCAAGACAAATGAATTATAGTATGTATTACTATTACTAGTATACTTGTAATACTACTTACTAGTAAATAGTGTAGTAATCGAATAGATTAGAACTAGAAGTCCTAGGCTATATTAGGCTAATCACCTTGATTTTTAATTGGCTCACTAATACTACTACTACCGCTACTGCTACCGCTACCACTACTACTAGTAGTGGTAGTGGTGGTAGTAGTGGTGGTGGTAGTAGTGGTGGTAGTGGTGGTAGCGGTAGTAGTAGCGGTAGTAGTAGTAGTAGTCCAGTACATGGGATCGTGACAAAAAGGGAACACACTAGCTGAATAACCCCGTTAGCAATGTTAGTAATACATTGCTGGGCCCAGGTCTTTAGTTCTCGTTCAGTTCTGTAGTGCAGTGCAAATGTTCAGAGTCAAACTTCTGAGGAGTTAGTCAAAGTCAAGTTCATACTCCTTGTCAGATCTTACTAGTCGCCACATTGCACCAGCAGTATCTCAATATCAATAACTGATGAGTATGTTACTCGTGTTTCCTAATCCTATTGTAAGATTTGCCCAGGTCAGTCAACGTGAATCAGCAGAGTAGGAAAATGAAGTGCTAACGTCACCTCTCATCCCATTACAGGCTGATATGCTAAGTGCTGTGGATATGAACGGAGACAATGGAACTAATGTACCTGTCATCACCTTGTGTGGCTTGTCGAATCTGACTAACAGTAAGTGGACCAAAATAGGCCTTATTATACTCAATTCTTGTTTTATGTAGCTGGGGTTCTCGCTTAAAAATGGTTGAAAGTGTGGCTTCGCTATACATATGAGCGTTTTTGCACTCCTCGTTCGTGTGGTAGAGTAGGTGTTACCATACCATGTTCATCTGTAATGAAGCTATCGAGCCTGGATTAAATCATAAATAAGGTTAGGGCGTTTTTCAACGGATCTACTCGCCTGTATCGTTTGCGCTTGATGGATAAGAATTTCTATCTAATCCTTTCAAATTATTTACGCAAGTTTGTCAAACCACAGGTTGTAATCCTATTTCATTCTATTTTAATCTAGTTTTGAGAGAATTACCACTGCCAACTCCTGTGGAACTGCAAGGAAAACACAAAAGTCTCTTTTATGACCCAAGAGATGAAGATGCTGCCGGGAGAATTCTTGCCACAGCCGATCCAACCATCATCTCGCAAATGGCGAGAGTGCTGGGGCGAACGAATATTGATCACATGTAGGTTCCTGATTTAATTGGCATGTATATGATAAGAATTACAGAATAGCCAAGGGGTTGGCTAGATTTTATGTTCCCCAGAATGAGCTTACCGTGCAGTAAGCGGGCTAGTTCCACATGCAAGCCTTCAAGTGTGATGGCCGGCTGTCCAAAAAAGGATAATCTGATATAGAACCTCCTTGGGGTTTTACGAGGCATAAAATTTATTTATTTTGAGTTCACAGTAGTTGGCCACTTCTGAGACAATTTTGTTATGCTAAAGAGTGTGTTTTTCGCTAGTAAGAAAGTTTACAGAAATTTCAAAGTGCATCATACTCATGCTTGTGTCTCTTTTAGCCAACTGAAAGATGATTGTACAACTGAGGCTATACCAAGTGACATGCCTGTGATGATTCGATCGTTGATGCAGCAGTATCCAGGTGTATTTGGCGGATCGACCCAACTCAACCAAGGTGCCGCAGGTGTGACTTTCACACTTCCATGTATTGACCGACATTTCTTGTTGTCTGCAATCACACTTTTAGTGTGTAATCAGACATACTATGTGTGTGTGTGTTACCACCAGTCGCGTATTACTTCTAGGTTTAAATCAAATGGATGGACGATGGGCGGAAGGTTATCCTCATCAGCAGGCAAAGTGAGTATATCATTGTTTGAAACCGATCCGTGTTTATTCAGGCTTGTTGGGGCCTTTGACCATTGACTTAATACGGCTGCAGAATCATCAAAGTGGCCGAGATATAACTTTCTTCTATCATGATAGACCCCCTGAACAATTAAAACAAAATTGATCAACAAGCTGAAAGTCCCACATTCTGACAAGTTCCCTCTGGTTAGGCATGCCATACATCAGCCTCTATAGTTGCTTGTAACTTACCTAATGTTTGCAGTCAACCGCAACAGTACCCGCAACCAAGTACACCCGTTTTTGAACGTTCCGCTCCACCCGCGACACCACGCTACCCGGACCAACCAGTCCATCAACCACCTCAACGACAAGAACAAGCTGCTCAACCAGGGCAACAGTCACTACATGAACAGCATGGATTCTACCAGGACCCTCTTCAGCCTTCACCAGCTCACCAGCCAGCACAAACTGCAACAGCACAACAGCAACAGACCCATGCCCTGCCACCTGCTCATCAGGGTCATTATCAAGGTAAAAATGATTTACAGGTTTCACGTCGTAGATAAATAACTTGCAATCTGTCCACAAAGGTGCGAGCCTGAGATACAGTAGCACTAACATTTAGCAAAGCACTCTTTAATTACTGCTAAAATAATGTCATGCACTAGCTGTTGTTGTTGACTCTTGTAGCCTCTAATGACCAGCAGCTTCATGTAGCAACAGACCCCTTGCAGATGCAGGCCTATGAGACAACGCCAAATCGCCAGTGAGTACACAGGCATATATTTAACTCACTCACCCTGTTTCAGTATAGAAATATGTATTTATCAAGCTTAGAACAATACAGAATGTGATACGCAAGGAAGGTGTCTTGGATAAGCACAGTTCACAACAGATATTCTTTTTTAGGGAGCCAGCCCCTAAACAGATCACACCAGTGGAAGCTAAAATCGATGCTGTAGTCTCTCTCCAGCCTCTCACGGCAGAGGTAACACACAAATTCTTGTTGATCTAGCCTCCTGTAAGCGTTGGACCTATTAGCAACAGTTATCTGTCCGAACAAAGGTTGTCTAAATACTTAGAGGGATCATGTCACGGTCGAAAGTAGACACGCGTGTGTTCTCCATTCTTAAAGGTTGGATGACGAGGCAAATTTTTTC